>Ga0070741_10007102_pt1 | contig 23502 bp, 25 predicted proteins | sample Coa_R1_4_FD_66440 | JGI IMG/M metagenome (GOLD analysis project Ga0070741, IMG submission 66440) | Surface soil microbial communities from Centralia Pennsylvania, which are recovering from an underground coalmine fire - Coalmine... | ecosystem: Environmental > Terrestrial > Soil > Unclassified ...
CCCACCACCGCCCCGTTCTGCGAGAGCGTCCCGTCCGGGCTGATTGATACCCGCCCGCTCAGGATGTCAATGGGGCGATTTTTCTCTCCAAGGACAGGATCACCCGTGGCGCTGATCAGCCGACCTTTCTCGGTGACTCGGAAACTCCCGTTGCGCGTATAGCGCGGTCCGTTCTTGGTTTGAATGACGAAGAAGCCCGGTCCCTCGAGCGCCACATCCAGGTCATTTCCCGTCCGTTCCAAGGTTCCGTTTCTCAGGTCAAGCACGGACCCGCCCAGCACGCCGTAGTTGTTCACGGCCCGGTTCAGGGGGCTCAGCTTCGGCGTCTTTGAGGCGTTCAGGCTGGCCGTCAGAGTCTTGTAGAACTCGCGCTGGACTTTATAGCCGGTCGTGCTCATATTCGCAGTGTTGTTCGCGGTGACCTCGAAGGCCTGCATCCTCGCCACGAGTCCGGTTAGAGCTGCATAATAACCGCTATCCATAGGTTGGATTCTCCGCAGGACTCCCAAGCAGGCAGCGGGCCAAATCCCGGCTCTGTTCCATTAGCGAATACTCATCTGGCTGGGCGAGTTCCTGACATGTAGGCCAGACGCGTCCGAAATATCCGATGCCACGGAAGTTATGCGTCCCAGAGCAAAGGCTTCTCCGGGTACGCAGCACTTCGAAGGCCCGGCGGAAATGAAGAGGTGAGATAACTCCCAGGTGGAAGTGAAATGGGATTTCGAGGATTTCTCCCTGGCGGGTCGCCGATTTTGCCGGGACCACCGTGGAAGTGGGCAAGTTATTCCTGTTAAGTCCCCCTGCGATGGGCTGTCCGCACGGGGACTATGAGCGGGAGCTAAGGATTCGGCACGGCGGGGACTGGTCAGGCCGGCTAGCCTCTGGTGGCGCGTCTGGGACCATCCGTTGACCACAAAGAACGCACGTCCATCATCTGCGTCAAATGAAGTTGATCTGTTTCCAGGAGCTCCGCCAGCCTGCTTTTTTCTTCCAGGCTCAGTCCGGGCAGGCAATCACTCAGCACGCTACCCTGGTGCACGAGCCCATCCTCGTCGATGTACTGCGGTCCGCGCACCTCCTTGACGCCGTGTTTCTGACCAAAGCGGTCCGCTGCGGCAACCATTCCCACCAGGACCGGGTCGTGCAGCGCTCTGACGGGGTGATGGTGGTGCTCGAAGACATCAATCAATTCTGCCGGAAAATTCCAGTGAATTCCGATCCACCGGCCGATCGCGCAATGGTCCGTCCCGAAGTCCTTCCGTTCCCTTTCCACAGATTCCCCCCACGCGGAGGGGTTTTGCGCCGGAAACGGCTTCCGCTCGCGCGCGGCGAGTGCCAATAAGGGAAGCAATCCGATATCGTGGAGCAGCCCGGCCATGTATGCTTGCTCGGGTTTCGAATAGCCGACCCAACGCGCGATCCTTTCAGTGAGGAGGGCGGTGAGGAAACTGTGTTGCCAGAAAGGCTGAATCGCGTCGGACGCAAACTGGTGGTCGACGTATTCCACGAGCGAACAGGTGAAGACCAGGGATCTCAGGCGGTCGGTCCCCAGCATGACGACGGCGTCCTCAATGCACGCTATGCGACTCTCCAGATCAGAGAGGGAAGAGTTGCAAAGGCGTATGACTTGAGCCGAGAGGCTGGGATCCATGCGGATTACTTCTGCGACGCCATTGAGGTCCACAGGAGTTGCGTTAAGCAGGCTGTTGAGACGGAAGACATAGCCCGGAAGAGTCGGCAATCCCTCGGCGATGAGCGCCATGACCCGTGCCTGTTGATGCTGTTGTTCGGAAAGACTTGTCGGAACCAGGTCCGAGGCACATCTCGGCGCCCTGTCATCTTTTGTCCTTCGCGGAGTTCGCATTGATCCCCCCACCTTTGCCTTATCGGCCCGGAGGGGCTTGACCTTAACCGGCGCGCTTCGCCAGACAGAACCTTCACGCGACGCGCCCTGAGAGTATGTGAAGACTTCGCTGTAAGGGTGATGTCCTCATCGCCGTGCGTTTGCTTTCAACCAATTCGGCGGCGAGGTACCGCGACACCGTGCCAAACTTGGTTTTGATGGAGACACCAATGGGAGGGCACCGGCGGGAGTCTCAGGCGGTTTCATCAAGGGATTTGCCAAATCTCGCTTGGCCGTCTGGGAAGGCATGAAATAAGAGGTTGCTCGAACCGCTCGTCGTCCAAAACCGCGCCCAGATATAGTCGCCGCAATTGACTACGCGGACCTCGCGGGCCCCTATTTCCGAGGCATGAAGGCTGGTCCGGTGGGTCATTCCCCGGGTGCTCAGTGAATCCTCACAGAGGATCTCCGGGGGGCGAGCCTCGCGCCGGATGTCTTCCAAGGCGCGTTCGATCTCCGACTGCTGAGCCAGGCATGCCTCGGTGCGGCACTCCAGCATCTGCTCGATTCCATACAGGGCCGAGTGGTCTGCCCGCCCCGCGAACGCGACGTAGAGGAGCTGTGTCGCAGGCACGAACTGAGCAGGCACCATCTGGTATGCCTCAAGAAGCGGAAGAGGGACCAGGTGAGCGCATTCCAGATACTTGCGCTGCCGATCCAGGGGATACACCGGCAGTGACCACTGCACGCCCAGTGCCCGCGTGATCTGCTCTTCCGTGGCCGCCCCGTGGTTCCGCAGCCAGTCGCCCACCCGTCCGTTTCCGGTCTCGCGCTGTGCCTGCAACGCGGCTTTCAGCGTTTCCTGGCTGATCAGTCCCTGCGAAAGCATCAACAGGCCCAAAGGGACCCGATGGGGCTTGCGCTCGGAAGTCGAGAGCGCTGAACGCAGACGCACAAAGAGTTCTTCCAGCCCCTTTTCGAAGCACTCTGTACTGCAGTGCCATCGCTTCTGCAGGAGCACGCCCCTGGGGGTGTTGAACAGCTTCCGCAGGCCTCGATTCTGATTCGGACATGCGGGATTCTCACATCGATGGGTCAACCACGGCCGCTTCATCATTCTTGTATCGTACTTGAATCCCCCTCTCAGGATCCCTGTTCGGCTTCAGGCTCCAACCGGAGGCCGGCATTTCCCATTCTTCGGCCAGATTCGTTTCAATGCCTCAGACTCTCAAGCTCTCGGGAGCGACGCCACCCGTTCCATGGGGGTAATGATCTCGGTGACCCGCAATGCGTAGTTGCCGTCCATGACCACGACTTCACCGCGTGCCACGACCTTGCCGCTGAGCAGCAACTCCACGGGCTCCTGGATCTTCCGGTCGAGTTCCACAACCGCGCCTGTATTCAACTCCAGGATCTCGCGCAGCGGCATCTCTCGCGCCCCGAAACGAAGGGCGACTTCGAGATCGACGTCCATCAGAAGATCGATATTCCTTTCTTGAACGGGGGGGTCGGGACTCAGGACGACCTGCATCTGAGGTTCAAGAGATTCTTCTCCGGTTTGCTGAAGTGACTCGCCCAGTTCCGGACTGAGTGCGATGCTGATCAGGAGATCGCCTGCCTTTTCGCTCGTCAGCTTATACCCTGCCTGATCTGCGATCGGCCAACCGGGCCGTTCCATGCCGGCGAACTGAAATTGTACGTCTCGACCTGATCTGGAGGCGAAGGTATGGGCCGCCGCGGTCGCGATCTGACGAAAAAGTTCTCCCAGGGCATCGGCGTATTCGGCCGAGAAGGGCCGGCTGGCATCCTCCGGCTCTGCCATCAACATCTGGGCGAGCCGCACAGCGTCGCTGGGGGATATCAGGATGGCTTGCTGGCCCTTCAATTTCCTGCTGGCCGCAAAGCTCAGCCAGACTCCGCCTTCCACCAGTTCTTTGAGCTGTCCTTCGACCTGTTGGGATGTCAGTTCGGAGAAAGCAAAAGCGGACTTGGAAATCTGCCCCAGCACCTGGCAGGCTCCCTCAGCCCACCCCTCAAAGTAGTTTTTGCGAAGATTGCTGTCCGATTGACTCATTTCACCGTTCATGGATTTTCCTTGTGAAGGCTGGTAGAAATTTGCACTCGTTCGAGGATTTGCGCGGCCCGGTGATGATCATGGCGCACCGGCTGTGCCGTGAACAGACTTCTTCCACCCACGATAAAGTGAGCGGGATCCTGGATCCTCTTGTTTAATGCGATCACCTTGCCGGGTCTGAGCCCCATCAGTTGTTGGCCGCTGACTTTCGCCCCCGACAGCACGAGTTCGGTGGGAAACAAGCAGTGCTCGAGGCGCGCGCGAAGATGAACTCCGCCGCCCGAGGCTCCACGGTGTTTACGGTAGGACCCTTGTTGGGCAAGTTTCCGCAGCAGCGCGTTGGAAGCGACCGCAGGGAAAATAACATTTAAGAAGCCGCGGACTTCTGTCACCCGGATCTCGAAGCTGAGGGCAAGGATCTTCTCATTGGGAGGCATCAGCCGTTGAATTTGCGACTGGGTCTGCCGCTGGTCAAAACGGAATTCGATGTCCAGGACCGAGTGCCAGGTGGCCTGCAATTCCCGGCAGATGACATGGACGATGCTCTCCATGATCTGTTCTTCGATCTCCGTGATCTGGCGAAGGCTTGAGCCGGGCCTTCCTTGCCCCCCCAGCAGCAGGTCGATCATGGGGAAGGCCAGAGGAAGATCCAATTCCACCGCCGCCATGGCATCCAGAGGCTGAAGGTGAACCCCAATGACGTAGTTCAGTTCCGGAACATGCTGCAAGAACTCGGTGTAGGCAAGTTGCTCCGCCGAAGCCAGTACGACCTCGAACACCCCGCGCAAATAAGCTCCCAGCGAGTTGGTGAGGTTTCGTGCGAAGGTATCGTGCAGCACTGTCACCGCCCGGAGTTGGTCAGGGCTGATCATACCTGCCTGGCGGAAATTGCAGGGACTGAAGTGCCGCGCCTTCCCAGGACGGGCACTGCCCTGCGGCTGACCCTGGGCTAATCGGAATAGCGTATCGATTTCAGCTTGGCTTAGAGGCTTTTCCATGCGGCCTCCAGGGATGACGCATCGGGTTCCGAAGGTTTCGACCTTTGCGGGGGACGGGCTTTGAGCATTTCTTTCAAGCGGGACCTCAGGAACGTGAGTGCTGCCGAATGAATCTGGGATACTCTTGCCTCTCCCACCCCGAGGACCGCGCCGACCTCCTTCATGGTGAGTTCTTCAAAGTAGTAAAGGGCGAGAAGCTGGCGTTCCCGTTCGGGCAACTCTGCGATGGCTCGCGACAACAACTGCTTCATCTCCGAGCGCAGGCAAAGGAAGAACGGGTCTTCGTCCGGAGCATTGGGAAGATAGTGAGTGATCTCGCGCTCCCGCCCGTCCTCTGTCGTCGTTTCGACCTGCAAGCTTCCGAGATCGAGCCCGCGCAGGTCGCCCAGGAGATGCTGGAGATCGGCCAGTTCCATCCCCATTTCCTCGGCGACTTCGCTTTCCGTGGCAGGGCGTCCCATGCGGGCCCTGATTTTCTGCTGCGCCTCTTCGACCTGCCGGGCTTTCCTCCGCAATGGGCGGGGGCTCCAGTCGAGATCTCGCAAGCTGTCCAGGATGGCTCCATGGATCCGGTGCTTCGCGTACGACTTCAGCTCAACGTTCTTCGTCGGATCGAACTTGTGCACTGCCTCGATGAGCCCCAACACACCGGCATTAATCAGGTCGTCCAGCAGGACGTGCTTCGGCAGTCGGTCGTGGATGCGCTTGGCGATGTACCGCACCTGGGGAAGCTGCTCCAGGAGCAGGCGCTCGCGCTCTGCGGAGTCCATTGCATAAGGCGTCTGGTACGCAAGGTTGGCCACCTTGCTGGCCCGCTGTGCTGAAGATTTTTCTTGAGGTGTGTGCATCGCACTGTTCATCGAAGAACTCCTACTGATTGAATCGGGATGACGGCCGGGATCTCGGCCGGCGAAAGGACCACGAGCTTCGGCAGAGAGGGTTCAAGCAGGCGGCGCAGATGGAAGCGGGCCGGACTGGCGCAAAGCAGTACAGGCGCGGCCATCGCCAACTGATCGCCGACCAGATTGCGCAGGCCATCCAGCGTCCTTCGCAGGAAAGAAGGCTCGAGCGACCCCGTCCGGCTGGTCGCAGCCTGCGGATCGAACGCCTGGGTAATCTGCTCCTCGATACTGTGGTCAAGCTGGACGACGGTCAATTTCCCGTCGTCGCCGAGCAGGGGCCGTACGAGGGCTCTCCCAAGCGCCTGCCGCACGGCCTCAACGAGCAGCACGGGGTTCTTGGACAAGCTCGCCGTGTCAACGAGCGTCTCGAGGATGGTGGTCAGGTCACGAATGGAGACCTGCTCACGCAGAAGTTGTTGCAGGACTCTCTGCGTCTCACCGAGGGTGAGCAGCTTCGGCACCAGCTCTTCCACAAGTTTCGGCTGAGTTTCACTGAGGCTGTCCAGCAACCGCTTGGTCTCCTGCCGGGTCAGAAGCTCGTGCGCATGCTGCTTGATAAGCTCCGCAAGGTGCGTTGCGATGACCGAGGTCTGATCGACCACCGCATACCCTGCGGCGAGCGCGCGTTCACGCTGCCCCGGCGCGATCCATTTCGCCGGAACATTGAACGCCGGCTCGCGCGTATCGCGGCCCTCGATGGGTTGGGCCGACGCCTCGGAGCTGATGGCCAGCAGGCAGTCCTGAGCCATCTCCCAGCGAGCAATTTCCACGCCGCGCAAGCGAACAACGTATTCTCGCGGGTTGAGTTGCGGATTGTCCGTAATGTGAACGGAAGGCACAATGAATCCCAGTTGCGTAGCAAGGTGCCGTCGCAAGGCGCGGATTCGATTCAGCAGTTGGCCTCCCTGGGCTTCATCAACGAGAGGGACCAGCCCGTAGCCGACCTCCAGAGCCAACTCGTCGAGACGGGTAAGCGACTCCAGTTGTTCCTGGGGCTTCCCTGCGGGGGCCGCCTGAATGGGCTCGGCGCTTTTGACCACGTCCACTTTCCGCGCACGGCGGGCCAGGAGAGCGATCAAACCAGCCATCAAGAAGAAGGAAAGCTTCGGCAACCCGGGAATCAGGCCCAGGATCAACATGGCCCCGGCGACGATCCACAAGGGGCGACTGCGCGGCAGGAGTTGGCTGGTCAGGTCGATTCCCAGGCTGGATTCGGACGAGGCTCGCGTGGCCACCATGCCCCCCGCCACCGACACCAGCAGGGAAGGAATCATGGTCACGAGGCCATCGCCCACCGTCAGGACCGTGTAGGTGCGAAGCGCTTCGCCAAAGGGGATGGAGAGCTGAAAGACTCCGATCAGGAATCCGGCAATGATGTTGATCGCGGTGATGAGGATGGTGGCGATCGCATCGCGCTGGCTGAACCTTGCCGCCCCATCCATCGCTCCGTAAAACTCTGCCTCGCGGGTTATCTGCTCTCGGCGCGCCCGTGCCTGGGTTTCGTCGATCAGCCCCGCGCCCAGATCCGCGTCGATGGCCATCTGCTTTCCCGGCAAGGCGTCGAGCGTGAATCGCGCGGTGACCTCCGCGATACGCACGGCACCATGATTGATCACCAGGAACTGGATCGCGATCAGAGCGATGAAAAGAACGAAACCGACGACGTAGTTACCCCCCACAACGAATTGCCCGAAGGCCTCGATGACGTGGCCGGCGGCCGAGGCGCCCTCGTTCCCGTGCAGCAGGATTCTGCGGCTACTCGCCAGGTTAAGGGAGAGGCGAAACAGGGTCAGAAGCAGGAGCAAAGAAGGAAAGACGGAGAACTGCACCGGCCGCAAGATGTACATGGAGACCAGCAACACCAGCACCGAAGCCGTGATGCTCAGGGACAGCAGCACATCCAGCAGGAACGACGGAAGGGGCACCAGCATGACGAAGACTGTGGCCACCGCCGCCGCGGGGATGATCCAATCGCTGGCGGAGCTCCCGGCCGGCTTTGGGGGATTGGGATTGGTTGCCATCTTGCCTCTCTAAATTCCCTTCCTCGGGTAGGACCCCGATGAATTGCGGTTCTTTTCGCGTGCTTGGGCCTGCACGCGGTAGATGAATGCCAGGATTTCCGCTACTGCCGCATAGAGTTTGGCGGGGATCGCCTGGCCGACCTCGACGGCGCGGTAAAGGGCCTGCGCAAGGGGCGGGTTCTCGACAATCGGAATTCCATGCCAGCTTGCTTCCTTCTTGATCCGTTGCGCGAGCAGGTTCCGGCCTTTCGCAAGCACGACCGGCGCGGCCATCTCTTCGGGGCGGTACTCGAGCGCTACTGCGTACTCGGTCGGGTTGGTGATCACGACTGTGGCCCGCTCGATGTTCTTCAACATGCGGCGTTGGCGCATCTGCCGCTGGATGCGACGTATCCTCATGCGGATGGTGGGATGGCCTTCGGTCTCCTTGGACTCTTCGCGGATCTCCTCTTTACTCATGCGGAGCTGACGTTCGTAGGTAAATCGGGAGAGCATGTAATCGAAGATGGACCATGCCACAAAGACCAGCCCCGCCTTCCAGCCAATCTCGAAAAGGTGACCCAGGATCCAGACGGTCGAAGCGCGCGGAGGCAAATGGTTAACCCCGAGAATCTGGTTCCAGTCGCGCGCCACGGTGGCCACGGTCAGGTACAGGATGATTCCCACCGGGACTAGAGACTTGAGAAGACTTTGCAGCGAGGCCGAAGAAAAGAGGCGCTGGAGGTTCGAGGCCGGATTCAAACGATCAGGCTTGATTTCGAGTGCCGCGGGCGCAAAAACAAACCCACCCTGCACGGCGCTTCCCACGACTGCGATCGCCCAACCGAGCAGCAGAACAGGAATCGTCCAGCGAATCACGAGCCAGGCGGTAAGCTGGAGCAGCGGCCCCAGATCGCTGGAGGGTCCGGCATGCAGGGCGCGAGCGAAGAAACCCACCCACTCGGCCCGCCAGCCATGCGGTTGCCACCACAGGAATGTCACTACAACAAGCACCACCAGGGCAGAGGGCAATTCGCGGGTGCGGGCCACCTGGCCGCGCTCGCGGGCCTTCTGCCTTCTTCGCGGAGTTGCTTGTTCAGTTCGGTTGGCGTCGGACACTCCGAACGCTCCTCAGCGGACAAGGTGTAACAGGCGCTCCGTGGTCTGGAGCGCGTTCAAGAAGTACCGGTCGAAGATTCGCGGCCAGAACCCCAGCGCGCCGGCGAGGACCGCAAAACCCACCAGGTTTTTCACCGAAATGCCCACAAAGAGAATGGGAAGTTGGGGTGATGCCTTCCCAAGGAAACCCAGGGCAACGTCGACCAGCAGCGTCGCCGCGAGCGCGGGAGCGGCAATTTGAACGCCCACCAGAAGCATGCCTCCCGCAGCGTGAAGCAACGCTTCCGTCGCGGCCGGCGTGGCGCTTGCTGCTCCGGGCGGAAGGTACTCGAAACTTTTGGCCAGACCTCTCAGCATCCAGTGGTGCACATTGAGCTGGAGAAAAATCAGCAACGCGACGACTTGATGGAAAATGGCGAGCACTGGCGTATCCACCTGGGTCTGTGGGTCGATCAAATTGACCAGTGAATAGCCCAGTTGAAATCCCAGAAGCTGCCCCGCCAGTTCTACGCCGTCGAAAACGAACTGGACCGTCAAGCCGATCGCCAGCCCGGTCACCATTTCTCCGCAGACCACCTGCCACCAGGCGATTCCCCCCAAGGCAATGGAGCGCGGGGCATAGACTGGATAAAGCAAAGCCGTTATAGCGAAGGTCAGTCCAGCCTTGATTCGCGCCGGAATCGCCTTGCTTCCCAGGAAAGGGGCAAAGATCATCAGCGTTCCGACCCGCAGGCCGACGAACAGCCCTTTGGCAATCATCTCTTCGAGCGATCCCACTCCTCAAACCTCAATCCTCGAGTTCATCCAAGGTAGTGATGAAAGTCCGAAAACAACTGCAGGCTGAAGGCCAGGAGCTTCCGCAGAAACCACGGCATCAGCAAAAAGGTGGCGATTCCCACAGCCAGCAGGCGAGGCACGGTCGAGACAGTCGCGTCCTGCACCGAAGTCAGGACCTGTACAATGCTGATGAACAAGCTGACGGCGGTTGCCACCAGAAGAATAGGCGCGCTCAGCCAAAAGGCCGTTTCCAGCGCCTTCCTCGCGAGTTCGACAGCAAGATCGGTTGACACTCCAAAACCTCAATAGAAACTCTTCACGAGGGAACCCACGACCAGGTTCCAGCCATCCACCATCACAAACAACAGGATCTTGAGTGGGGTCGAAATGACGACGGGCGGCAATTGCAGCATGCCGACGGACGTGGTCACCGACGCGACGACCATATCGATGACCAGAAAAGGCAGAAACAGGACCGTCCCAATCTGAAATCCCGCCTTCAGCTCCGACAGGATGTAGGCAGGAATCACGATCCGCATGGGAAGATCCTCGGGGCGGCGAGGCCGGGGCTCTTTGGCCAGGTCTACGAACAACGCGAGATCTTTCTCGCGTGCATACTTCAACATGAATCGCCGAAGGGGGACTGAACCCGCCTCCACGGCCTGCAGGGCGCTGATGGAGCCCTTCTGAAGCGGGACAATCGCTGCCTGGTGTATCTGCACTCCGACCGGCTGAAGGATGAAGTAGGTGAGGAACAACGACAGCCCGATGAGAGTCTGGTTGGTTGGCGTGCTCTGAGTCCCGAGTGCCTGCCTCAAAAAGTGAAACACGACCAGCAAACGAACGAAGGGCGTCATCGCCAGGATAATTGCGGGCAGGAAGACCAATAGTGTCAGCAGGACTACGATGGTCCAAGGCAGCGATTTATCTGCGCCTTGCAGTCCCGGGATCGGCAGACCACTCACAGGGTGAGGCGGCGCCGCTGCGAAGGCCGTGGAGGATAGCGCTCCCAGGGCCATTATGACTGTCAAGACAACCGGGACTTTTGCGGTGAGTCTCATCTTCAAACCTATGCCGGCCCTAAAAGGGGTTACTCTCCCTAGCCTCTTGTGAACCCCCCTGCATCGGTTCTCCTGACAGCCGGGTCAAGAGAACGATAGAACTTCCGGTTCCGCCAACGAGGAATTCCTGACGCCCGAACTCGACGACCGCAAGAAACCGTTTCTCACCTAAGGAGAGTGTTTCTGACAGCCGGAGCCGTCGCTCCCGCCGATTCTTGACCAAGCCGCGCTGAAGGGTTCCAAGTCCAGCGGCGGCAGCCCGAAAGAATCTGCCGACGGGGGGCCATATTCCTTGTGATTGAGAAATCTCCATGCAGCGTCTCCTTATAGTGCCAAGACAGATCGAAGATAGTTTCGCGTTCAGACGAGCTCGGTGAGACGAACGGCCAGCCGATCGTCAATCACGTCAAACTCTCCCCAGGCGATCATTTGGCCATTCACCCGAATCGGGACGTGGCTGCCATCGTGGTGCCGTGTATCCACGAGAGAGCTGACGGCGAGCCGAAGCAAGTCTCCCACCGTGAAGTGGGGAACCTTCACCTCGACACTCAGGGAGCAGGGCAGCTCCATCACATGGGCCCAAGCATCCTTCTGCGGGACATCGGGTTCAGCGGTATGTTCGATCACACTGGTTTCCATCGGTTAGCGTTGCACCAGAAAATCGGTAAAGTACACCTCGCGGACACCCAATTCGGGTATTCGTTCTCGGAGGGCTCGCCCCAGCTCCTCCTTCAACTTAGTCTTGCCGTCCGGCGCGAGCAGTGCGTCGGACCTCCACGTGGTAAGAACTGAAAGAATGGTGTCCCGAATTCTGGAGGTAGGAATTTCGGCTTTGCCCCCGTGGCCAGCACTTTTTAGCGGGCGGTCGAGTCCCAAGTCGATTCCTAGCCTCAAAAAGTGGTTCTCTTCCGGATCGGCCAGGTTTACCACGAACCCTTCCAGGTGGAGAATCGCCTTATCGGCAGATTCGGTTTCAGCCTCCGGTCGGCTCCTGCGGCCATTCGCCTGCAACATGAACCACGTTGCGCCCCCTCCCAAAGCGATCACAAGTACGACCGCTATGAGCACAATCCTTTTCTTACCGACAGCCTGCTTTGACTTCGCTTCGACATCTTTGGTTTCGTTTGCCATAGGTACTTACCGAGAAGAGCAAATCGTCCACCAAACCGGGCAACGGAACTCAACTTCTGAAATTGATCAAGCTGGACAGAGCCGAACTCGCTGATTTACCGAGGGATTCAATCGTGTACAGTTTGCGCTTTGGTGTGAGATAGGGAAATCATCCCGTCCCAGGAAGGCCAGGATTACAGCCCGCTCATTAAAGGATTCTAAGAAAAGAGGGACCCCGTCCTTCGCGCTGGCGGCGTGAAGGACGGGGAATCACCTGGCGGGACTTAGGAGGGAATCCTACCTTTTCAGGTTGATCGCATCTTGCGTGATCTCGTCCGCTGTGGTAATAGCGCGGGAATTGGCCTGGTAGCCACGCTCCGCCAGAATGAGCTTTGTGAACTCGGTGGCGATGTCCACGTTAGACTGTTCCAGCGCGCCACCCTTGAGAGCTCCCCGTCCGCCGGTCCCTGGGGCTCCCACATTGGGAAGGCCGGAAGAAAGGCTCGCCAGGAAGTTGTTGGCGCCCGCGCGGGTCAAGCCCTGGATATTGGGGAAGTTCGCGAGAGCAATCTGACCAAGAATTGTTGTCTGGCCATTGGACAAGACACCGTTGATGATTCCGTCGCTGCTGATGCTGAAGCTCTGGAGCGTCCCGCTTGGATATCCATCCTGCTGGGTGGTGGACACCGCCGAAGGGCCGGCAACCTGGGTGATCGTTGGAGCTCCCGTTGAATCGTAGAGCCCCCACGTCAGATTCAGATCGTTGGCGCCGTCGGCAAGATTGGCCACGGAAATCCCAGCCACATTGGCTGCGGGGGAAGTCAATCTTCCAGCACCATCGAATTGGAGAGTTCCGGTTTGCACGGTGACAGGATTGGCCTGTCCCACATCGGCTCCTGGAATCGTTATCTCGTAGTCCCAGGTGCCGGCGGCCGTCTTTGTGAAGTTGAAGGTCAGCACATGGGTCGTACCGAGCGAATCATAAGTCTGGATTGAGGTGCTGTAAGACCCGGCAACCGAGCCGACCGCAGCCGACGCGTTCAGGTTCATGGCAATTTGGAAGTTCGTCGTCGCATTGGCCGGAATGACTCTGCCACTCGAAACGGACAAGGGTGCAAGCGTTTGGCCGGGATTCACTACCCCATTCACCGCTGGGTAGCCGAGTACGAAACCACCGTCATCTGTGACCAGGAATCCATTTTGGTCCTGAGAGAAATTGCCGGCTCGGGTGTAGACCGTCATCCCATCTTTATCGGCCATAAAGAACCCGTCTCCCTGGATCGCGACATCAGTTGGCACACCAGTGCTGTTAATGTTCCCTTGGGTGAAAGGAGACGTAATGGAGCTGATCGTTGAGCCCACACCGATCTGGATTGGATTTCCCTGGCCGGTAGTTCCCACCTGTTGGTAGAAAAGATCGCTGAAGTTGGCGCTGGAACCCTTGTAAGCGACGGTATTCAAGTTTGCTAGATTGTTGGCGATTACAGAGAGTGCCTCTGCGTTGGCGTTAAGACCGGAAAGTGAAGTCGAAAATGATGGCATTGATCTCCTCCTAAGCTTTTTTGTTGGATCTTTAATTGGACGTTGATGCAGTCCCGGTAGTTGTGGTCCCTTGAATTAACTGACGAATTTGGATCAATTGTTCCAATTGATTGAACTGGACAAGCTGTGAAACGAACTGCGTCGGATCCGTCGGCTGCGTCGGGTCCTGATTCTTAAGTTGCTCAACCAGTAGTGTCAGAAACGCATCGCCGCTGAGGTCCTTCTGGGGGACCGATTGAGTGGTCTGGCTTGTCGCTCCGGATACATCGTCAACCTGCATGACACTCCCTCGCTTTCTCTATCACGCGCCCTCAGGCGCGCACGTTAAGTCTTGTTGAGTAATGATCGAGATACCAAGCCTCGACCGGGACTTCCAGGGAGGAATGTTCCCCTTGACCCGGAGACCAGTGGTACGGTGTCGGTCGCGGCTCCGAGTATTGTCCTTGCGATGGGTCGCGACTGGCACCCTGGTTGGTCTCGCTGGAGACCGACCCTGGAAGGATTGAAATGCTTTCAACGCGAAGGTTCTTTTCACTCAGGGCGCGTTCGAGCGCAGGCAGTTCGGCTGCCAGAATTGCATGTGTCTCGTGGCCCTCGACTCGGATTGCAGCTCCAACCTGGTTGTCGTGAAGAGTTGCATGAAGAGAGATGGGGCCGAGCGCATCAGATTGAAGTTTGACCTGCATCTCGGCCTGGCCGATCTGTTCGGAGAGCTTTGCCGAATTAACAATACGGCCGATGTGCATCCCCTGAGTTTCAACAGCGGGAACGGTGTTTCCTGCCTCCGCAGAAGCTGCTGTGTTGGGAGACTGGGGCGAAGATCCAGATCTTGTCCCGGTCTCAGGTCGTGGTGTCGACTCTGCGAAGGAGGCTTGCAGAGAAGAGTGATTTTCGATTGACTTTCCAACTGCCGGCCTCTCTGTCGCTACCCGTGCCTGGGCGGCCTCGTGGTCGTCTGAACCTTCACCGGGGTCGCCTGCAAAAGTCGCCGCGGCAGGCTGGGTGGGAGGTGTAACAGGACTGACGACAGGCTGGGGGGATATCGCGTGGTCGGCTGCCAGACCTCGTTTTCCGTTATCAGCGGAAGCAGGATCTTCTTTGGCGCGGCTCGGTTCCCTCGGCTCCGACGAAGTTTGCACACTCGCGCTCGATGCGAGGTAAGCATCTCCAGTTGATGAAGCGATAACTGCATCGTCAGACTGCCGGCTTCCATTCGCCGTGGACGTACCTGCGCTGCTGCCAATTGGAGTCACGAGCGGATCTTTCTGCGGAATAGGTTTATGGCCCGCTGGAGTAGACTCAGCCGTGAGATGCGGGCCCGCCCCAGTCTGTTGCGCAAGTGCCTCCGCAGACCGTTCGCTCCGTACGGCTGATTTCGCATCAATCGCAGCCTGCATTGAAAAGACCGATAGAGCGTCGGCAGCGTCTGGAAGCGCGGCCACGTCGCCGGGGGCAGTCGAGGAGAAGGCCTTGTCGCCCGGTTGTTGCGTTCCTTGCGCTGAATTAGCGGTGGCGGCAGACGGGCTTGTCGAAACCCTTGTGTGGTCGCTGTTTTGCGATTCCGATGCCTCCCCGGACAGGGTCGAGAGTTTCTGCTGACTCGAGTCGGAAGCAGCCCTTCCCTCATTCTTTCCGTCCCGTACCGCAGGCGTATCCGGGACCCCTATTGTTTGGAGGCCCTCAAGAGAGAGTTCAGCAGTTTCCGGCGCTGCCCCCGCCGATACGACTGCATCCGCCTCCTTTGTAGGCCCACCCACTTTGGCATTATTGCTGGATTTCCCAGGCTCCACCGACAAGTTCAATTCCGAAGCGTCGATTTTGGAGCTGATGTCGATAAATCCCTGATCAGTCACGCCGGGCACTCCGAGCGGGCTATCCCCGGCAATATCTCCATGCTGATCGGTCGCATCCACCGCAGGATTCGCTGCCCATGCGATATCAGAAACAGCCTTCGGGTTTGCTTGGGCCTGGCCTGAGGTGCCGCATTTCTCAGGACGCGAATCCTTCTTTTTCGACTTCTCGTGTGGAGTGGCTCGATCGCGATCTCCGGATGAGGCCGCCTTTTGAGTTTCCTGGTTGAGGACCGACGCGAAGGCGATTTCGTCTTGCCTCAGCGATGCATGAGTTGCGACGCCATCAATCTGCGCGTTGTTCGCGGGTCCAGTCGTCTGGATGGCAGGTGTCTCCATAGTTTCTGGGCCACTGTGGCCACCGTGACGAAAGCATCGCGCATGCCAAACTGTTTTCGGCCTGCCCTTGGCGTCGATCATGCCGCGATTCAATAGGTTGAAAGCTTGGAGCGATTACGGACGATGCGATGATTTTCCGGAAGTCGGATAGTGCGGGGAAAGTTTTGCCGATTCGCCCGGCAACAACTATCTGCGTTGCTCGGTCTGAAGACGGATGAGGAAGAGGTCGTCCAGTTGTTGCTGTTCTCGCCTCGCCTCGGTCTGCTCGTAAATCTCAAGTTGTCGATTTCGCAGATTATCCAGGATCTGCCGTTTTTGCCTCGCATGGCGAAAGGCGACAATCTGGGACTGCCTCTGTTGAACCAAAGCCGCAATGCCTTTGGCCAAGGCAATCTGCCGCCTCTCGCGGGCCTGGCTGCACGCCAGTTCATACTGAAGCTCCACGCTGGTCAGGCCTTCTTCCATGGCTTTGGCCAGCCTTTCTGCGGCTGCCTCCTGCTCCTTCTTCAGGCTCTCAGATTCTTCCCGGAGCTTGGCAAGCTGTTGGGTGACAATCTCGAGTCGCTGCCGCTCGAGGTGCTCAAGGCTCTTGCGGAGCCGCAGGACGGGTTGCAGAGGAAAGCGGAAGCTCACGATATTCCTTAACCGGGCAGGTTTTTCATTGCCAGGATGGTTTGTTCGAGAGGAGCTTTTTCATCGGGTCGCTGTTGGAGGAATGCATTGAGCGCCGGCAATGACGCAATTGCCTGGTCGAGCACCGGATCGAGGCCTTTCTGGTAGGCTCCCACGCGAATCAGATCCTCTGACGCTGCGTACGCCGCAAGAAGCCTTCGCAACCGCATGGCTTTTTCAAGATGCTCCTGGGAAGCAACAGCAGGCATCAGGCGGCTAAGGCTGTCGAGGATCGAAATGGGGGGATAGTGGTTCTGCGAGGTCAGACGACGGTCGAGCACGATGTGACCGTCCAGGAGCGCGCGCACGGAATCCACGAGGGGATCCTGCTGGTCGTCGCCTTCCATGAGCACCGTATAGAAAGCGGTGATGCTTCCCCCATTAAATCGGCCGGCTCGCTCAATGAGGCGCGCAAGAAGCGTGAAAACCGAAGGGGTATACCCCTTCGCCGTGGGTGGCTCTCCGGCTGCGAGGCCAATCTCTCTTTGGGCCATGGCGAACCGAGTCAGGGAATCGACAACCAAGAGGACGTGCTTTCCACGCGAGCAGAAATACTCGGCCACCGCCGTGGCCGCCAATGCTGCGCGGATGCGCAACAGGGGCGATTGGTCGGACGTCGAGACGACAACGACGGAACGTTTCCGTCCCTCTTCTCCTAGTGCGCCTTCCAGGAACTCCCGCACCTCGCGCCCGCGTTCCCCCACCAGTGCCAGCACGATCACGTCGGCGGCGCTGCCTCGCGCCATCATCCCAACCAGCGTGCTTTTGCCCACACCGCTTCCGCCGAAAATGCCGACCCGTTGTCCTCTTCCACAAGTCAGGAAGGCATCGATAGCGCGAATGCCGCAACCCAGAGGCTCTTGAATCTGCTGGCGATCGAGCGGCAACGGCCCCGAAGCATGCAGGGGCCAGTAGTTGCGGGCGCGATAGGGGGGCGCCGAGTCGAGAGGCCTGCCCGCCCCGTCCACCACCCGGCCCAGGAGTTCTTCGCCGACCCGGAGTCGAGGCTGCGCGCCCCAGGTCGTGATTCGATCACCATAACGGATGCCGCCCAGTCTCTCGAGCGGCATGGAAAGAACCGTCGTTCCGCGAAACCCGATAATTTCCCCCGCGTACACACGGCCTTCGGCGTCCACAATTTCGCAAGCCTCTCCCAGCGAACAAAACGGCCCTTCCGACTCCACCAGATGGCCGGCCGCTTTCGTCACACGTCCCGTCCAACGCGCCGTGGAGCATTCCTCCAAGTGCCGGAAATAGGGGGCGAACTGGGCCGAAGGATTCATGGGGGCTTCATGGCCTTTGGGCGAGGAGATCGAAGAATCCGTGTTCGATTTCGCTGAGTTGCGACTCGAGCGTCAGGTCCGTGCTGCCCAACGCTGTCTCCAGTACGCAACGCCCGAACCCGAGGGAGGCATCACCCAGAAGTTCGGGCGTGGGACCAAAATCCACTTGCTTCGAAAAGAATTCGTGCCAGGCATAGACCTGGTCCGGATGAACTCGCAGGCGGACCGTGGTGCCCGCCGAGACCTTCTCCAACGCCACACGGACGACCCCGGCCAGGAGCAGCGGGTCAAGTTGTGCTTCGCGGTGCAGAATCTTGCGGGCAATGGCCAGGGCCAGCCGGATGACCTCTTCTTCTACCCGCTGGTAATAAGCCTCTCGCTCCCGCGAGAAGTCCCGTAACGCCTGCGCCACATTCTCATAAAGCGTGCTCAACTGCTTTTCAAACTCGGCACGGGCGCGCGCTTCGCCTTCCTGAATTCCAAGTTCGCGAGCCTGCGCCTCGCGAGCCTTGGCTTCGGCTTCTGAGACACTACCGGCGATACCAACTGCTTCCCCGCCGCTGCCTGAGGGGTCCACGCCACCCGCAGCATAGAGATTGCTGGAACATGTGGCCGCGTCTGCTTTGGACTTGGTGACCGGGCGGTAAACAAACGGCTGAGGTCGGACCTGAGGTTCCTTGATCGAAGGCGTGAGATTAGACCACGTAGGAGTCATCTTCGCTCCCCTTCAAAGTGATTTTGCCTTCCGCTTCGAGCTTCCGAGCCAGGTTGACCGTTTCCTGCTGGGCCTGCTGAACCTGGCGGGCGCGAACCGGGCCTAAGGCGTCAATGTCTTCCTTGAGCATTTCGACAGCCCGCGACGACATCGCCTTGAAGAAGTGGTTCTTCAGCTCCTCCGACGCACCCTTGAGGGCCATGGCCAGCGTCTTCTTCTCCACCTGACTCAGGATTTCCCGAATGCTGGCATCTGAGACGGTCAGGAGATCATCAAAAGTGAACATCATGTTGCGGATTTCGAGTGCCAGTTTTGGATCTTCCTGTTCGATGGCTTCCAGGATGTTCTTGTTTGATGCTGGGTCGATGCTGTTCAGCATGTCGGCCACGGCGTTGACACCCCCGTAAGCGCGGCGCTTCTGTTCTCCGAGCGCGGCGAGCTTTTTGTGAAGTACGACGGAGATCTTCTTGACCATTTCGGTGGAGAATTGCTGCATTTCGGCAAGCCGGCGGACGGATTCGGCGCGAAGCTTTTCCGGAAGCCGGACCAGAAGCGAAGAGGCAGCCTTGACACCGAGGTGGGCAAGCACCAGGGCCACGGTCTGAGGGTGTTCTCCTTCAACAAATTTTACGAGTTGGTCAGGGTCCGCTTTCTGGAGCGAATCGAGGTTGGCGGCATTGGCCTCCTGCGCCTGAAGAACCTGGTCGAGAAGATGCTTCGCGCCATCATCTCCGAAGGCCTTGATGAGAAGCTGATTGGCGTAATCGGGCCCGCCTTGCGCCAGGTATTCCTGTGTGACAGCAAGGCGGTAGTAGTCTTGAAGCACCTGGGCAGCCTCCTCGGGTGAGACATACCCAAGGTCCGCGATTTCCTGGGTGAGCATATGGAGGTCGTCATGATGCAGATGACGATAAATGGCGCTTGCAGCCTCGTCGCCCAGGACAACGAGAAGGATCGCTGCGCGCCTGAGCCCCGTCAGAGGCCGGGAATTCGCCTTCGCTTTGGGCGGGCTGACGGGTTGCGGGGTGGGCGGTACGATCGCTGTGCTCATGACTGACCCTCGCCTTGTCTGATCCAGTTTTGAATCAGGCGACTGGCTCCAATGGGCTCCTTCTTGACTTTCTCCACGAGGTGCCGCTTCAGCATGACGGCACGTTTAACGTCCGAACTGGTTTCGGCGAGCTCTTTTTGAAGCTCAGCTTCCAGGTCCAGCCCGGCATCTTCATTCGGACTGCCCAACCGCGAATACGATGAACCGTCCGCCAAGGCCTTGGTCTCACCGACTCCGGCTTGAAGCGCTGGAACTGGGGAGCTGAAAGTGGCCAGCACCTGCTTCTTGACCGGCCGGAGAATCAGCAGGTACACGAGGAGGAACAACGCTCCCAATGCCAGGTAACGGAGCAATCCCATCCATTTTTCGACAACCGGGATAACTTTCTCAATTACGGTCGGCGGATTGACTCGCTCCGCGGGCATGGTTTGAAAGGACAGATTCTCCACGGCGAGCTTGTCTCCGCGCGATTGGTCAAACCCGATGGCGGCCATGGCGATTTCCTGAATCTGTTTCATCTCTTCCGGTGTGCGCTTGCGGCGGGTCTCCGTCTTCTTGCCGTTTTCTTCCTTGACTTCGGTGGCATCATCCACCAGGACTGCCGCCGCAATGCGCTTGATGCCGCCCGAGGGTGTCGAGACGTGGCGGAGCGTCTTGCTGACCGCGTACGTCTTGCTCTCGAACCGCTGGCTTTGACTGTCGGCGCTGACCGCCTGCGCATCCGCTGCCGCACCTTGAGCCTGGGACCCCGGAACGTTGCTGGGGGTGCCCGGGATACCTTCCGCGCCGGGATCACCTGACTGGTCCTGGGAAACCTGTGAGGTCAGGACAACTGAGCCATTGGGATCGTAGGTTTCCTGCGTGCTCTCGGTTGTGCCCAGGTCGTATTCCACGGTGACGTTGGCCTTCACGTGATTGGCGCCCACCACGGGGGTCAAGGTTTCAACCAGCTTCTCGGAAAGGGCCGCTTCCGTCGCCAAAGAATCCCGAGCGTACTGACTCCCGCGTCCCCGGCGCGACAGAAGGGGAACGTGGCCGTCCGCATCGATCACTGTGACGTTCTCGGGTCGCAGGTTGTCCACGGCGCTGGCCACGAGATAGGTAATGGACTCGATCGTCTCATCTGCCAGTCGCCCCCCGCGAAGCTTCACCACCACGGAGGCCTTGCCCTCGCGCGCCTGCTCCGTGAAGAGCGAGTCGTGCGGCATAACGAGGTGTACGCGGACGGCTTCCACCTCGCGGATCGTCTGGATGGTGCGTTCGAGTTCGCCTTCGAGCGCCCTCTGGTAATTCACTTTCTCGGTGAAGTCGCTTCCTGCCCAATTCGGTTTGTCGAAAAGCTCGAAACCCAGGCGGCCGCTTTGCGGGAGGCCCTGTGCGGCCATCTCCAATCGCACCGCATCCAACTGGTTCGATGGAACTCGCAGGCTGGTCCCATCGCTGGATAGCTCATAGGGTATGTTCTTTGCGGCCAGCCGCTGAGCGATGGCTTGCGCCTCACTCGCTTGAAGGCCTGAATAGAGCGGCTTGTAATCAGCCCTGCCGATCAGGCGAACAAAGATCCAAAGCGTTGTGGCCACCAGCAGAACACCCGCAAGGATGGTCAGGCGTTGTTTGGGGGTCAGGCCTTGCAGAAATGCCTTAGCCTGCGCCAATATTTGTTCGCCTTTAGACGCCATTCTCTACTCGCTAAAACTGCATCTGGGAGATTTCCTGGTACGCCTGGACAATCTTGTTGCGTACCTGCATCATGAGTTGAAAGGAAAGGTCGGCTTTCTCAACAGCGATCATCGCGGTGTGGAGATCCTCCCCCTTCCCCCCCACGATCCCTGCCACCTGGCTTTCCGCTTCCGCCTGGACTTGTTCGACTTGATGGATGCTTTCCTTGAGGGTGTTCCAGAATTCGGATTTGTTCTCGGCTGGTTTACGGACTTCGAGTTCAATGTTTCCCCAGTCGATGCGGGGCATGCCTTGGATCGAGCTGCTCAACGGAATCCTCCCCTGTGGCTAACGCAGGATGTCAAGAGACTGCACGATCATGGATTTGGTCGCCTGCGTCGCGGCCACATTCAACTCATAGGCGCGCGCGGCGCCCATCAGGTTTGCCATCTCCTCGATGGGATTGATCGCCGGGTAGGCGACGTAGCCGTTTGCATCGGCGTCGGGATGCGAGGGATCAAAACGTGTGACCGGCGGCGTCTTGTCTGTGACTACTTTTTCCACGCGCACTCCGCGGGCGCCCCGGCTGCCAAACCCTGCCAGGATCCGCGCAAAGGCCGAAACGGCTGGCCGCCGCGTTGCGAAGACGACATGTTGGCGTTTGTACGGGCCGCCCGCGGGAGTCCGCGTTGTCTCGGCATTGGCAAGGTTGCTGGCCACCACTTCAGCCCGCTGGCGTTGAGCCGTCAAAGCTGAACTGCTGATCTCCATGACTCCGAATAGGTTCATCTGACTAGCTCCCTTCTTTGATCGCGGTGCGCAGGCGCCCCAGTTCCATTCGCAGGAGCTGGACGCCCGCTCGAAACTGCAACTGCGTTTGGCCGAGCAGCACCGTCTCCCGCTCGACACTTACGTTGTTGCCATCCGGGCGTTCGATCAAACCAGGCACTTCGCGCACGACGGGCTGCGTCGGCAGGGGGGGCTGCAAAGCCAGGGCGCGGCGCATCTCGCTTTCAAAATCAATGTCCTGCGTTCGATAGCCTGGCGTGTCAATGTTTGCCAGGTTGCTGGCCACGAGCGTCTGGCGAAAGGCGGCCAGGTCCAGATACTTCTCCAGCCTGTCAAGCATCGGTGTGGTCATCCAACTCATGCAAACCTCCTGGGAGGCAGGCCGAATTCGCGGATCTTGTTGCGTACGGTGCGGAGACTGACGCCCAGCATTTCCGCGGCCTTCGTGCGATTGCCGCCGGTCGCCTCCAAAGTCCTTTCCAACAACTGCTTCTCCATGTCGCGGAGGGTAGTTCCCGCCTCAGCGGCCGTGGAATCGACTGGGTCTTCTTTTCTGTTAAGGTCTTTGTCTTCGAGGGCTTCAACTCCGACAATTGATCCGGTCGAAAGCACGAGAAGGCGTCGAACCAGATTCTCGAGCTCCCGCACATTTCCGGGCCAGTCGTGATTCTTGAGCCTCTCCATGAGTTCCGGCGAGAAGCGAACCACCTTCGCTGCCGGGGAGTACTTCCGCGTGAAATGGTCGACCAGCTCCGGGATGTCCTCCCGCCGGTCCCGCAGCGGGGGAATCGTAAGCGGGACGATGTTCAGGCGGTAGTAGAGATCAGAGCGAAATCTGTTCTCTTCGACCAGAGCGTTCAGGTTGCGATTGGTCGTGGCCACTACTCGCACATCAACGCGCAAGGGCCGCGTATCACCCAGACGATCCACCTCGCGCTCCTGGAGAACTCGCAACAACTTGGGTTGCAGACTCAGGGGCATCTCACCGACTTCATCGAGCAGGAGCGTGCCCCCTGAGGCCAGCTCAAACTTGCCGGGTTTCGAGGCCATGGCGCCGGTAAACGCGCCGCGGACATGCCCAAAGAGCTCACTTTCAAGAAGGGTTTCGGGGAACGCCGCGCAATTGACGGCCACGAAAGGTCCCTCGCGGCGAGAGCTTGTGCGGTGAATGAAGCGCGCGAGCAATTCCTTTCCGGTTCCGCTCTCCGCTTCGATTAGCACATCCGTCTCGGTCTTCGCCACTTGGCGGGTCCGTTCGATCAGCCGGTTGAGAGCGCTTGAACTTCCGACCATCCCGTGCGAAGGCGTCTGGACCTCATTCAGGAGGCGACGGGTCAGAACTCGTTCGGCGGCCTGCTGGAGCTGTTCAAACGAAATAGGCTTGACCAGGTAGTCGCAGGCACCTTCCTGCATGGCGTGCACTGCTTCCGGTACGTTGCCGTAGGCAGTCAGGAAGATCACCGCGGTTTCAGGCGCCAGCGCCCGCACGCCCTGCATCACTCTCAGGCCGTCGCCATCCGGCATGCGCATGTCCGTAATCACCAGAGGGCAAGGCATGGTGCGAAAGCGTTCAATCGCTTCCGTCGTGCCGGACGCGGTTAGCACCTTCCAGCCACGGCGGCTCAGATTGGCTTCCAGCGCTGCTCGCATGGCCGCTTCGTCATCGACAACAAGCACTTGGTTCATCATGCTGCTCCGGGAATTGGAAAGATCAGGCT
>Ga0070741_10007103_pt1 | contig 23499 bp, 17 predicted proteins | sample Coa_R1_4_FD_66440 | JGI IMG/M metagenome (GOLD analysis project Ga0070741, IMG submission 66440) | Surface soil microbial communities from Centralia Pennsylvania, which are recovering from an underground coalmine fire - Coalmine... | ecosystem: Environmental > Terrestrial > Soil > Unclassified ...
CATCGGCGCGGCGAGGCCAGGCAAAACGACGATTTTTGTTGACGCTCGATTCGGCCGTGCCATATGCAGATATCGGGAGCATCATATGATGACGCTCGTGCGGAACCGTCGGTCGTGGCTCGCGCTGTCCGTCCTCGGTCTCGCCCTCCTCGTGCCGTCGGTGACGACGGCGCGCGGCCGTCACAAGGGGCTCTGTGCCGCCACGCAGCCCGGCGTCCCGGTGTACGTCGCCATCATGTCGGCGTTCCCCGGAGAGACCGCGCCGCTCGCCGCGGCGACGGAGATCACCGACACGGTGACCGTCGAGGATCGGCAATACTACATCGGCCGCCTCGAGGGCGTGAACGTGATCCTCGGTCTCACGGGCATCGGCCTCGTGAACGCCGACATGCGAACCCGGAGCGTCCTCAAGAACTTCGACGTCGCCGCCGTCATCATGGACGGCGTCGCGGGCGGGCTGCAGAAGCGGATCGCGGACGTGCTGGTGGCCGACCGGTGGGTCGAGAGCAAGCCGGACGGCTCGTTCCGGCCGAACCGCGCGCTCTTCGCGCTCGCGCAGCGCGGCCAGGCGGCGCTGCCCGCGCCGCTCGAGAAGTGCACGACCGTGCGCCCGAGCGTCTCCCGCACGCCGGTCTGCCTGTCGTACGACCCGACGGTCACGGTCGGCGGGCTCGGGACGAGCAGCGATGGGTTCAAGGGCACGGCGTTTCCCTGCATCCCGGGCGGCGGCCCGATCTTCGGCTGCGACCTGCCGCGACCGATGACCACCGACGAGGTGGTGCAGACGGTCGACAACGAGACCGCGTCGGTCGCGCGCGCTGCCGCGCGACGGGGTGTGCCGTTTCTCGGCGTCCGCTCCTGCTCCGACGGTCCCGGAGACCCGTTCGGCGACCGCGGGTTCGACGCGTTCTACGACTTCTACCGCCTCGCCGCGAAGAACGCGTCGATCGTGACGCGCTCGGTCCTCGCCGAGCTGCACGCCGTCGCGACGGACGGGTCGGCACACGGGACGTGCCGGCTCCTCACGCAGCGGCAGTGGCGACGCGCGGCCCAGCGGATCGCCGACCGCTGACCGGCGCTCAGCCGTCGCCGCGCGCGGCGCCGCGACGCGATCCGTAGCGGCGCGAGTACACCTCGGTGAACTCCGCACCGACGAACAGGATCTGCGCCGAGTAGTAGACCCAGAGCAGCACGAGCACGAGCGACCCCGCCGCGCCGTAGACCGAGGTGACGCCGGTGCGTCCGAGATAGATCGCGATCAGCGTCTTCCCGACGGTGAAGAGGAGCGCCGTCACCGCCGCGCCGAGCCAGACGTCGCGCCAGTGCATCGCGACGTCGGGGAGCACCTTGTAGATCATCGCGAAGAGCGTCGTGATGACCGCGAACGACAGCGCGAAGTTGAGGACCGGCAGGACGCGGCTCGCGATCGGCAGGTGATGCGCGATCCAGTCGTGGAGCGCCGCCAGCATCGCCGAGAGGACGAGCGACACGAGCAGCAGGAAGCCGACGCCGAGGATCATGCCGAAGGCGGGCATGCGCCGGCGGATATGCCCGCGAATGCCGCGCCGGGGCGGCGGCGTCGCTTCCCAGATCTGGTTGAGCGCCTGCTGGAGCTGGCCGAAGACGCCCGACGCGCCGAGCGCCATCGTGGCGAGGCTCGTGAGTGTCGCGACGACGCTGGCCTTCGGCCCGCTCGCGCGCGTGATCATCCCCTCGATGGTCTTCGCCGCCGCCGGACCGACGAGGCTCTCGATCTGCCCGACGATCTGTCCCTCGGCGGCGGCGCGGCCGAAGACCAGCCCCGCGATCGCGATCACGAGGACGAGCAGCGGCGCGAGCGAGAAGATCGTGTAGTACGAGAGGGCCGCGCCGAGGTTCAGCGCGTTGTCCTTCCGCCACTCGCCGTACACCTCGCGCAGGAAGTCGAGCACCTCAGGACCCGAGCCCGACCGTCACGATCGGGCGTCCGCCGTCGCGATCGACGGCCGCCTCGCCGAGCGCGACGCGCTTCGGGTCGATGCCGAACTCCTTGCCGAGCGCCGTCTTCAGCGCCTCGCCGCGCGCCGACGCGAGCGCGCGGAGCTGGTCGTCGGCGATCGTCTTCTCGGCGGCCCACTTGTCGAGCGTCGCCTGCTGATCGGGCGTGAGCGCGGGCGCGCTGCCGCCGGTCGTCCGCGCCCGGAGCGCGTCGCGGATCGCGTTCCGCTCGCCGCGGTTCGCGAGGTTCCGGATGCCCTTGATCACGCCCTGGTCGGCCTGGAGGTCCGCGAGGACGGCGTCCTCCTGGAGGGCGCGCACGTCCGCGGGACCGGCGGCGCCCGTGAGCTGGACGCCGAGCGCGGGAGCGCCGGCGAGGACGCTCGCGAGCTGCCCGAGACGCTCGCGCGACGCCGGGTCGACCCCCGTGCGTCCTGCGACGAACACGATCGGCTCCGGCTCGAACGCCGCGACCTTGCTCCCGTCGAGGCTGAGCGCGCCCATGAGCTTCAGCGGCGACGCGATCGCGTTGACGATCGCGTGCGCGAGCGCCTCGGTCACGACCGCGCCGACGTCGACGCGCGTGCCGCTCGCCTTGTCGCCCTGGATCGGGACGTCGAGGGCGATCTTCCCGTGCACGTCGCGCATCAGCGCGAGCGCGAGCGAGAGCGGAACGCCGAAGCGCTGCGCGAAGAGCGAGTCGCCCTGCGCGCCGCCGACGGTCAACTGGTCGAGCTCGATCGTGTTCTGGCTCTGGTAGCTGTCGCCGCTCCAGCGGAGCTTCGCGCCGAACGTCACGGCGCCGCGTCCGATGCTGTATCCCGCGCTCTGCGTCACGTACGGGTTGAACTGCGCGAGCGGCACGCGGGTCATACTCGCCTGGAGCTGTCCGCGTCCTTTCGTCTGCTTCCCGTCGAGCGACAGCGGCGCGTTCCCGGGGAGGCGCGCCGAGAACGTCACGTCGTCGAAGACGTTCTCGGGATAGTGGAGACCGTGCGCGTGGACCGTGATCGCCGCCACCCGGCCGCGGTAGAAGGGCTGGACCGTGCGGTCGACGAGATCGACCTGCCCGTTCTCGACGTCGAGCCGGCCGAGCGCGAGCGTCAGCGGCGGCTGCGTGCTCGCGGCCGCCGGCGGCGGCGCAGCCGGTGGCGGCTCGACGGGCGGTGGCACGACCTGCGGCGGCGTCTCGGCGCGCGGCGCGGCGTCGGCGGGCGCTTTCGGGGTCGGCAGGACGAAGCCCTCGGGCGCGCGCGTCAGCGTGGCGGCGAGTCCGACGAGCCGGACGCGCTCGAGGTCGACGCGCATCGGGCCCTTCGCATCGCCGGGAAGCACGCCCGGGACCTGCACCTGCCGGAGACCGACCTCGAGACGCTTCCAGCCGAGGCCGAAGTCCTCGCCCGCGGGCGATGCCAGCTTGAGATCGGCGAGCGCGAGCTGACCCGTGACCGTGAGCGGCGCCGGTTCCGTCTGGACCGTGACCTCACCGCCGAGCGTACCGCCGGGGAACTGCACCGGTGCGGCGCCGGTCGCGGCGACGAGCCGCGCGAGCGGCAGCGCGTCGATCCGGGTCGTCACGCGTGCGACGAGCGGGTCGAGTCCGACGCTGCCGTCGACGTGGACCGTCCCCGTCTCTTCGCGGAGCTCGAGCGCCACCTCGGCGCGCGAGCCGCGCTCGCTCGCGAGCCCCGTGACCGCCGCACGCACGATCTGGAGCTCGAGCGGCGGCGGCTCGAGGAGGACGGACGCCTTCGTGTCGGTCACCTCGAGCGTGTCGACGCGCCACGTCCACGGCTTCGCCGGCTCGGCCGGTGCTTCCTCCGCCGGCGGCGGCGCCGCCTCTTGCCGCACGGGCAGGAGCGGGAGCGGCGTCGCCGCGCGCGGCGTCACCACGACCTCGGCCCCGTCGAGCGCGACGCGCTTCACGAGCGCCTGACGCGCGATCGGATCGATCCGCTCGAGGTCGACGTCGAGGCGACGCCACCCGAGCGCCGCCGTCGCCTCGTCGGGCACGTCGACGCGCAGGTCGCGGATCGCGAGCGTCCCCGCGGCGTGCGGCGTCTCGCCCGGGTGCGCGTGCAGGTCGACCGCCGCATCGACGCGGCCGACGAAGCTCTTCCAGCCGAGCTGCGGGACGTGGAGCTGCGTCCGGTCGACCGGCAGGTTCGTCAGGGTGACGTGCGCGTCGACGGCGAAGCCGTCTGCCTCGGTCGCGACCGTCGTGTCGACGCGCATGCTCCCGTCTCCGAACTTCGCCTCGACGGTCCCGTGTCCGGGCTCCGCGCCGCCGCCGTACTGGAGCGTGAAGCCCGTGAGCGCCAGCGCGTCGAGCACCAGCTCCGCGTCGGCGGGCGGCTTCGCGACCTCGTCGTGCAGCCGGAAGTGCCCCTCGCCGACGGCGGCGCGGTCGACGGCGATGTTCCACGGCTTCGACGGCGCGGCGGCGGGTTTCGGCTCCGGCGCGGGCGGCGTCGGCCGGACGCCCGGCAGCGCGATCGCGCCGCTCTCGAGCCGATCGACGTGGACCGCGAGGCCGTCCAGCGCAACGTCCTCGATCCGCACGGTGCGCCGGAAGAGCGGCAGATATCCGATCCGGACGTAGAACTGCTTGAACGCGAGCAGCGGAGGATCGCTCGCCGCGGCGTTCTCGACGCGCACGCTGACGTCCTTCAGCGCGAGGCCGCCGCGGAGGAGCCAGAGGTCGACGTCGCCGATGTCGACGTGGCCGACGATCGCCTCGTTCACGCGCGACACCGCGACCTTCCGCAGGACGACCGGCAGCGCGATCCGGACGACGATCAGAACGAACGCGACGGCGAGCCACACCCGCACGCGTCGGCGGCCGAGCCACCGTCTCCACGCGGCTCGTCCCCACTCCATCGACGCGCACCTTATAGCGCGGTTCCCGGCCGCGCCACCGACCGGCGCGACCGCCGCGCGGCGCCCGGCGACACGCGCCGATGGACGCACACAGCATGCAATGTGGCTCGACATCGCGACGACGGCGACGCGGGTTGCCACGTCGGGTGGCCGCTGCTATGGGCGGCGGAGTCCTCTTGTTTGTGCGCGACGACGCCCAGTCTCTCGCCCAGGCAACCGCGACGACGCCCAGCAGGCCCAGGACGGGCCCCAGGGAGGCGGAACATGGGCAAGAAGATCTTCGTCGGCAACCTGTCCTTCGACACGACGAGCCAGGACCTCGAGTCGCTCTTCTCCGAGGTCGGGACGTGCGAGTCGGCGGCGGTCATCACCGATCGGGCGACGGGACGGTCGCGGGGCTTCGGCTTCGTCGAGATGAGCTCGGCGAGCGAGGTGCAGAAGGCGATCTCGACCCTCAACGGGCGCGAGCTACAGGGTCGGAAGCTGAACGTCAGTGAGGCGCGCGAGCGGACGGGCGGCGGAGACCGGGGCGGCGGCGGGTACTCCGGACGTCGTAGCTACTAGTCCGCGTGCGGCTCAAGGACATCACGGGGGCGCAGCAGCGCCTGCTCCGTGAGCTGACGACGCAGATCTCGGTGCGGCTCGAGGGCGCCTTCGCGGAGCTTCCCGATGCCGACGGCCCGAACGTCGGCATCCGTCTCGAGGAGCGCGGACGAAACGTCGTGATGGAGCTCCCGGGTGCGCTCCTCCTGCAGGCCGCGAACGATCCGAGCGCTCGCGAGGCGCTGCGCGTACGGATCAAAGCGCGCCGCGACCGGATGCTCTTCCGCCCACCGCCGACACCGCTCCCGAAGCGGATCACGGCGGCACCGGCTCCCGGCATGTCGCGCTTCGGGTTCGGGCGCGACGGCGGCGGCCGCGGCCGCCGCTGAGCGCTCCGCTCAGCCGGAGCGCTGACCGAAGCGCCGCTTCCCGTCGACGTCGGCCCTGCGCGGTGCAATCGGCGTCGGCGCCGGCGCCGCCCGGACCGGCGACGCGGCGGGTGCGGGCGCGACGCGCGCGTGCGAGCCGCGCAGGTTCGCCGCGGGCAGCCAGCCTTCGAAACCGTCGCGCGGCGAGCGAACGCAGTAACGCGTGCTCGAGCCCCGCGGCCGCCACGCAACGATGTCGACCTCGGTCCCGTCGGCGAGGCTCGCGATCGTGGTACTGCCCGTGTCATCGGTCAGCGCGACGCGCGTTGGCCCGCCTTCCGGACACGCGACGAAGACGCGTTGGCCGACGGCGAGCACGGACGTTCCTGAGCGGACGGACGGTGTGGGCAGAGATGAGCGCGGCACGTTTCCTCCCCGGCGTTGCTGCCTGCGCCGCGCAGTTGCGCACGCGGGCCCTTTGACGTGAAAACGGTCTCGCCAGCGAGAGGCCGGCGCGCGAGGCGCCAACCGCGGTCACTTCGAGACAGCGCGCAGACGATACGTGCCGACGTGGTGCGTGTCAATCGGCGCGACGGCCTTCGCGCCTGGCGAGCGAGCCCGTGCGACGTCTCGATCAGAGCAGCGCCGACTGCTTCGTGTTCACGTTCCGCGAGGGGCTTCTCTCCGCCGTGGGACACGACCTCGTGCTGCGCGTCACACGCTTCGTCGTCGACGTCGACGAGGACGCGCGCACGGTCGACGCGCGCTTCGACGCGTCGTCGCTCCGCGTCGAGCACGCCGTCCGGGGCGGCACCGCCGACCCGGACGCGCTGTCGGCCGGCGACCGGCGGCAGATCGAGACGAACGTCGCGCGCGACGTCCTCGATGCCGTGCGTCATCCGGAGGTCCGCTTCGTCGGGCGGGCCGTCCGCGAGGAGGCCGACGACCTCGTCGTCGAGGGAAGCCTCGCGATCCGCGGACGCGAGCGTCCGCTGACGGTCGCGCTCCGGCGGCGGGCGAACCGCTGGGTCATCGAGACGTCGCTCCATCAGCCGGATTTCGGCATCGCGCCCTTCCGGGCCATGTTCGGCGCCCTCAAGGTGAAGCCCGACGTGACCGTCCGAATGTCGATCCCGGCTTAGCGCGACCCGCGACTTGTCGGGTCGCGGATAACGCGGGATGGCGACCGACTGCCGCTGACTCTATTGTCCCGCCGACGATGCCTCGCGCCGGGCGCAGCCTCGACCGGTACAATCGGGCTTTCTACGAACGCTGCTGGCGAGCGGGGAGCGTCGTGCGCCTGCCCGGCGTCGGGACGGCGACCAGCACGCGTCTGCTCGTCGAGATCGGCTGCGGGCTCCGCCCCCGCCTCCCGCTCGAGCGCGCCCTGTTCGTCGACGTCAGCCGGACGGCGTGCACGAAGCTCGGGCGCGCCGGGGCGCGAGCCGTCTGCGGGACGATCGAGGCGCTGCCGTTTCCGACGGGCGGCGTCGACGCCGCCCACGCCTACGAGCTCCTCGAGCACGTCGAGGACGACGCCGCCGCGGTGCGGGAGCTCGGGCGCGTGCTCGTCGCCGGCGGCCTCCTCGTGATCAGCACACCGCTCCACCCCGCACGCATGGACACGTTCGACCGCGTCGTCGGTCATGCGCGACGCTACGATCCCGCCACGCTCGTCGCGCTGATGACGGATCACGGGTTCGCGCTCGACGGCTTCGCGCCCTTCGGCCTGCGGCCGCGGAGCTGGCTTCTCGGCCTCCTCGGCGTCTACTACCTGACGCGGCAGCCACGCCTCGCGCTCCAGTACGAGGAACGGTTCCTCCGCCGCCGGCACGCCCCCGACGCGCCCGTCCTGATTCAGCAGGGCTCCGAGGACGACTTCGTCCGCGAGGCCGTCCGCCTCGACGGCGCCGTCACCGCCTGGCGACGGATGTAGCCGATCCACGGCGTTGGAACCCGGACGCGTGTTTCAGCTCCGACGCGCGTGTATGGTGCCGCCGCCATGGACGAGCCGACGTACGCCGGTGCAGTCGCGCCGGAGCGGACACGACGCGTCGCTTCGCTCGGGATCCCGCTCCATCTGAGCGAGTGGGGCGACCCCGACGGGCCGCCCGTCGTCCTCTGTCACGGGATGTTCGATCACGGCCGCGGGTTCGACCTCGTGGCGCCGCTCCTCGCCGAGCGCTTTCGGGTGATCGCGATCGACGCGCGCGGCCACGGCGACTCCGGCTGGGCCGACGCCTACACCTGGCAGACGGACGTCCTCGATGTGATGGAGGTCGTCGCGTCGCTCGGTCGGCCCGTCCACCTGGTCGGCCACAGCAAGGGCGGCGGGCTCGCGACCGACGCCGCCGTCCGCATGCCCGATGGCGTGCGCCAGCTCGTCAACATCGACGGCTTCGGTCCGCCGCCCGAAGGCTTCGGGATCCCTGGCGTCGAGCGCGATCCGCGGTCGACGCCCGAGCGCTTCGCCGACTTCCTCGACGCGCGCCGGCGGCCGGTGAACGGCTCCGCTCGCCCGTACGCCAGCCTCGACGACCTCGTCGCGCGACGTCGCGCGCAGAACCCGCGCCTCTCGTCCGAGTGGCTCCGCTATTTCGTGTTCCGCGGCGCCCGCCAGACGGCGAACGGCTGGACGTGGAAGGCCGATCTCCGCGCCGCGCGCGGATTCGGCCCGTGGCGGCCGGACTGGCTCGGCCCGGGCTGGCGCGCGCTGCGCACGCCGATGCTCGCCGTGATCGGGTCCGAGCCGGACACCTGGGGGCCGCTGCCCGAGACCGTCCTCGGCCCTCGGCTCGCGAACGTCCCGGACCTTCAGCGCGCGACCGTTCCCGGGGCGGGACACTTCGTCCACATGGAGGAGCCGCGCGCGACCGCGGCGCTGCTCCTCGACTACCTCGACCGATGAGACCGATCCGGCACGGCGAGCTGACGCTGGCGCTCCACGAGCTGTCCGCGAAGCGGGGGCCGTCGCTGCTCCTCCTCCACGCGCTCTTCGGCGCCGGCCGCGACTGGCTCGGGGACGCCGACGCGTGGCCGGGGTCGGTCCACGCGCTCGACTTCGCGGGACACGGCGAATCGTCGTGGCGGCCCGGCGGCGCGTACACGCCCGAGCTCTTCGCCGCCGACGTCGACGCCGCGCTCGCGGCGCTCGGGCCGTCGGCGATCGCCGGGGTCGGGCTCGGCGCGTACGTCGCCGTGCTCGTCGCCGGCGCGCGTCCCGATCTCGTGCCGGCGACGCTCCTCGTGCCCGGTCCCGGGCTCGACGGCGAGCCGCTGCCCGCACCGCCGGTCGTGGAGCCCGTCGCGCCGCAGCCGGACGGCTCCGACCCGATGGTCGGCACGTGTGCGCGCGACGTCCGGCCGCCGGACTACGCGATCGCGTTCGCCGCGCGCGCGCGGTCCCTGCTCCTCGCCGAGGACGGGACGTCGCGTCCTCCGTGGTGGGCGGCGCTGCGCGGAAGTCCGAACGTCCGCGGCGCAGAAACGAATCGCCGGCGGGCCCTCGCGGACCTCGCCGGCGTCGTTGGCTGATTCACGCGACGGGCGACCGTCGCGGCAGATGCTTACGGGAAGCGGACGCTCGTCTTGTTCGTCCGGAGCGCCGCCGTCGACGACGTGCACTGGTTGCCCACGCGCAGGGTCACGCGGACGTTGTTCCCCTCGACGTGGCGGAGCTTCACCTTCTTCCCGACCGTGTTGAAGATGATCCGGCCGTTCTTGCGGGTGCTGAAGCGACCGTCGCTCAGGCCGCCGGCGAAGGTGCCCTGCATGTCCCAGAACTTGATCTTGTGCGGGTTGCGCCCCATCCAGTGCATGGCGCCGATCGTCTGGCAGAAGAGCTGGCCTTTCTCGTCGGCGATCTGGATCGTCGTGTCCTGATGCCGCGGGTCGAAGTCCGCCGGCGTGACCTCCGAGTAGAGCGCCTTCACGCGGAGCCGCTTGCCGTGCGTGCGGGTGCTCGGGTCCTTCATCATGACGCGCTTCAGCGTCATGCCGTTCTCCTGCGCGCAGCAGTCCGGGTCCTCGTAGTCGACGAGCCCGTCGCCGTCGTTGTCGATGCAGTCGCCGCAGATCTCGACCGGCTTGCCGCAGTTCGGGATCGACGCATACGCGCAGCGCCCGGCTTCGCACGTGTCGGTCGTGCAGGTGTCGCCGTCGTTGCAGTCGGTGTCGGTCGCGCACGGGCGGCAGGCGCTCATCGCCTGGTGCTTGCAGACGCCCGCCGCACACGTGTCCGTCGTGCAGGCGTCGCTGTCGTTGCAGTCCGTCGCCGTCTCGCACGGCGTGCAGCCGTCGATCGCGCGCTCGTGGCACACGCCGCCCTCGCAGGTGTCCGTGGTGCAGGCGTTGCCGTCGGCGCAGTTCGCGTCGGTGTCGCAGGGACGGCAGTCGGCGATCGTGACGTTCCGGCAGACGCCCGCGTCGCAGGTGTCGGTCGTGCAGCCGTTGCCGTCGGCACAATCCTCCGACGCCGTGCAGGGCTTGCAGCCGGCCGCCGCCGTGTTGTGGCAGACGCCCGCGTCGCAGCTGTCCGCCGTGCAGGCGTTCCGGTCGCCGCAGTCGCCGTCGACGCTGCAGGGCTTGCAGCCGGGAATCGCGGTGCTCTTGCAAATGCCGGCGTTGCAGGTGTCGGTCGTGCAGGCGTTCCCGTCGCCGCAGTCGGCGGCGGTGCGGCACGACGTGCAGCCGGCCTGCGCCGTGTTGTGGCAGACACCCGCGTCGCAGGTGTCCGTCGTGCACGCGTTTCCGTCGCCGCAGTCGGCGTCGCAGCCGCACGGCTTACAGCCCGCGATCGCGGTGTTCTTGCAGACGCCCGCGTCGCAGCTGTCGGTCGTGCAGGCGTTCCCGTCGCCGCAGTCACCGGCGCTGTTGCACCGCTTGCAGCCGGCGATCGCCGTGTTCTTGCAGACGCCCGCCTGGCACGTGTCGGTCGTGCACGCGTTGCCGTCGCCGCAGTCGGCGTCGCAATCGCACGCCTTGCAGCCCGCGATCGCGGTGTTCTTGCAGACGCCGGCATTGCACGTGTCGGTCGTGCAGGAGTTCCCGTCGGCGCAGTCACCCGCGCTGTTGCAGGGCTTGCAGCCGGCGATCGCCGTGTTCTTGCAGATGCCCGCCTGGCACGAGTCGGTCGTGCAGGAGTTCCCGTCGCCGCAGTCGCCGTCGCAGTTGCACGCCTTGCAGCCCGCGATCGGCGTGTTCTTGCAGACGCCGGCATTGCACGTGTCGGTCGTGCACGAGTTCCCGTCGCCGCAGTCAGCCGCGCTCTTGCAGGACTTGCAGCCGGCGATCGCCTTGTTGTGGCAAACGCCCGCGTCGCAGGTGTCGGTGGTACAGGAGTTCCCGTCGCCGCAGTCGCTCGACTTGCTGCACGCCTTGCAGCCGGCGATCGGCGCGTTCTTGCAGACGCCCGCCTGGCACGTGTCGGTCGTGCAGGCGTTGCTGTCGCTGCAGTCGGCGTTCGTGCTGCACGTCTTACAGTTCGGGATCGCCGTGTGCTTGCACTGCCCGTAGCTGCACGAGTCGGTCGTGCAGGCGTTTCCGTCGCTGCAGTCCGCCGCGCTCCGGCAGCCCTTGCAGCTCTTGTTCGAGGTATGTCCCCATGCGCCCGCGGGCGATGCAGCGCTTGCGATGAGCAGCAGAGCCAGGCCGAGACAACAGCCTGCAGCCCGAAGACGACCCGTCCAGTGCGTTCGATTCACGAGAATGCCCTCCCACGACACCGGTCTCCCCCGGCGTCGACGTCGATGCGGGGCGCAGTCCAATCGCTGTGCCACGGGGGCACATGTGACACCGCCGTCGGGAATTTGCCGCCGCACGGCTGCTGACGACCGAGAAAATATCTAGGTGAGTGGCATGCGCGCATGCCGACGCCCGGTGGCGTGCCGTGGCGGACGCGAGCCCCCGCCGCAGCGCCCTCGTGGAGCCTCGCCATGCGGCCGCGCGGCGGCCCGCCGCGCGCTGCCGCACGGTCGCCCGTCGCGCCGCGCACGCCTGCAACCCCGCCCGGCGTCACGTCCTTCGGTGACCCGGGCGGTCTCTACGGACGGTGCTATGCTCGGCGCGCATGCCGCGGCCCCGCCGGATCGCGCTCGCCGTGCTCGTCGCGACGCTCTCGTCATGCGCGCCGGCACCCGACACGCTGACCGTCGCGATCGCCCTTCTCCCGGGCGAGCTGCCGGCGTATCGTGCCGTGATCGCCGACTTCGAGCGTGCGAGCGGTTGGCGCACGATCGTCGTGCCGCAAGGCTACGCCGACATCCGCCGCGCGCTGGCCGCGGAGAGCGCCGCCGGCCGGGGGACGCTCGACCTCGTGGAGCTCGACGTCTACTCGCTCGCCGCCGCCGCGCGCGACGTCGCCGTCCTCGATCGACCCGAGCCGGCCCTTGCCGACGCGCTCGACCCGGCGGCGCTCGCCGCCGGCGACGTCGACGGGCTTCGCTTCCTGCCGCACCGGGTCACGTGGCAGGCGCTCATCTACGACCACGCCGCGCTCGGCCGCCCGCCGACGACGTGGCCGGAGCTCGTCGCGGTCGCGCGTGCCCATCCCGGCCGGATCGGCTTCAAGGGCTCCCTCTACGAGGGCCTCACGTGCGACGTCCTCCCGTTCGTCTGGGCGGCCGGCGGCCGGGGCGACGTGCTCGACGACGCGGGCGCGCTCGCGGCGTTCCGTCTCTTCGCCGAGCTCGCGCCGTACCTCCACCCGGACAGCGCGACCTGGAAGGAGCCGACGATCGCCGAGGCGATGGCGCGCCGCGAGGTCGTCCTCGAGCTCAACTGGCCGTTCGCCATGTCGCTCTACGCGAGCCAGGGACTCGCGCCCGACCCCGTCCGCTCGGCGCCGCTCCCAGCCGGGCCGGCGGGACGAGCGACCGTACTCGGCGGCGGCTACCTCGGCATTCCGCGATACGCGCCGCACCCCGACGGAGCCCGCGCGCTCGTCCGCCACCTGCTCGGTCGCGACGCGCAGTCGCGGCTCGCCCGGGAGCTCGGGTGGTTCTCGGCACGGCGCGACGTCGGCGTCGGATCGAGCCCGCTCTTCGAGGGGTTCGCCGCGATGAAGGACGACGTCCGGCCACGCCCGGCCCGGACGGACTACGCCGAGCTGAGCCGGCTCTGGCAGCGGGCGTTCCGTGCCGTCGTGTTCGAGCACGCGGATCCGGAAGCGACCCTGCGGGCTGCCGCGCGCGAGCTGGCGCGCTCGCGATCCTGAAATGGTCGCCGGACGGTCGCGACGATGGTTCCTCGCGGCGCCGCTGCTCGCATACCTGGCGCTCTTCCTCGCGTACCCGACGGCGTACGCGCTGAAGCTCGCGTTCACCGACGCACCGACCGGCGGCTTCCCGAGCCTCGAGAACTTCCGGGTGCTCTGGCACGACGCGCTCTTCTGGCAGGCGCTCGTGGGGAACGTCGTCCTGCCGGCGCTGACGGTCGCGCTCGAGCTCGTGAGCGGGCTCGGGCTGGCGCTGCTCGTCGCGTCGCGCGTCCCGGCGCGCCGACTGCTCCGTGCGGTGATCGTCGTGCCGTTCGCGCTGCCGGAGATCGTCTTCCTGACGATCATGCGGTACGTGTTCGCGCCGCACGGCTACGCCAACGCCGCGCTGGTCGCGGCGGGGGTCGGCCCCGTCGAGTGGCTCCGTCCGGGCCGCCCGCTCGCCTACGCGACGGTCGTCGCCGTCGACGCCTGGCACACGACGCCCGTCGCCTTTCTGCTCCTGGTCGCGGCGCTCGCAGCCATGCCCGAGGAGATCGGCGAGGCGGCGCGGCTCGACGGCGCCGGCGCCGTCCGCCGGCTCGCGTTCGTGACGCTGCCGCTCCTCCGGCCGACGCTCCTCGCCGTCGTCCTCCTCCGCGGCCTCGATGCGCTCCGCGTGTTCGCGACGCCGCTCGTCCTCGCCGGCGTCGAGGGCGTGCCGGTGCTCTCGACGTTCGCCTACCACCAGTGGTCGGACTACGGGAACGACGGCGCCGCGGCCGCGGCGGCGACCGTCCTCGCGGTGCTGAGCGCGGTCGCGTGTCTACCGCTGCTCCGCCGGGCGGCCACGCGATGAGACGCCCGCTCCTCGCCGCGATCGCGCTCGCGGTCGCCGCGGCCGACCTGCTGCCGCTCGCGCTCATCGTGAAGCAGGCGCTGACGCCCGAGCGCGAGAGCTTCGCGTGGCCGCCGACCTGGGTCCCGCACGCGCTGACCACCGAGAACTTCCGGATCGTCGGCGAAGGCATCGAGTTCGGTCGCGGCGTCCTCCTGAGCCTCGGCGTCGCGGCGGCGACCGTGGCGTCGACGCTCGCCCTCGCGCTCCCCGCCGCGTGGCTCGCGGCCCGACGGCCCGCCGAGGACCGCGTCCTCGACATCGCAATGGTCGTGACGCGGCTCTTTCCCTCGCTCGTCCTCGCGATCCCGCTCGCGGCGTTGTTCGTCGGCGTCGGGCTGTACGACCATCCTGCCGGCGTGGGGCTGTGGCTCGCGCACACGCTCGTCGCGCTGCCGTTCGCCTTCCTCGTCCTCCGGGCGGCGTTCCGCGGCGTCCCGATCGACGTCGAGGACGCCGCGCGGCTCGACGGCGCGACGCCGGTCGCGATGTTCCTCCGCGTGAGCCTGCCGCTCGTCCGGCCCGCGCTCGCCGCGGCAGGGTTCCTCGTCTTCCTGGTCTCGTGGGACGAGTTCGCCTTCTCGCTGCTCCTTCAAGTGATCCACCGCCCGCTGCCGCCGCTCCTCTACTACTTCGCCGCTTTCGGCTATCCCGGGCTCGCGAGCGCGCTCGCGGCGATCATGCTCGTGCCCGCGCTCGCGATCGTTCTCGTCCTCGAGCCGGCGTTCCGCCCGGGCGTCTTCGGCGGCAGCGGACGCTGATGGCGCGCGCGGACTTCACGGACGTCGGGAAGCGCTTCGGCGACGTCCGCGCGCTCGCCGACTTCACGCTCGCCGTCGCCGACGGCGAGCTCGTCACGATCCTCGGGCCGTCGGGGTGCGGCAAGTCGACGCTCCTCCGGCTGACCGCGGGGCTCGAGCCGCTCTCCGAGGGGACGATCGCGCTCGACGGTCGCCGGATCGAGGCGCTCCCGCCGCACGCGCGCGACGTCGCCATGGTGTTCCAGAGCTACGCGCTCTATCCGCACATGACCGTCGCACAGAACATCGAGTTCCCGCTCCGGATGCGCGGAGTCGGCCGGCGCGAGCGCCGCCGGCAGGCGGAGGAGGTCGCCGCGATGCTCGAGATCGGCGACGTCCTCGCGCGGCGACCGGCCGAGCTCTCGGGCGGACAGCGTCAGCGGGTCGCGCTCGCCCGCGCGCTCGTCCGGCGCCCGGCGCTCTTCCTCCTCGACGAGCCGCTCTCGAACCTCGATGCCCGCCTCCGCGCGAGCGTCCGCCGCCACATCCGCGACGTGCAGCGACGGCTCCGCGTGACGACGCTCTACGTGACGCACGACCAGACCGAGGCGATGACGCTCGGGGACCGCGTCGTCGTCCTCGACCGCGGACGGATCCAGCAGGTCGACACGCCGCTCGCCGTGTACGAGCGGCCGGCGAACACGTTCGTCGCCGGCTTCGTCGGCACGCCGCCGATGAACCTGCTCGACGCCGAGCACGTCGACGGCGCCCTGCGCGTCGGCGGCCAGCGCGTGCCGGCGCCCCACGGTCTCGGCGTCGACGGGCGCATCGTGGTCGGCGTCCGGCCCGAAGCGTTCGTCCCGGCCGACGGCACGGCGCCGGGCGGCCTCGTCGCCGAGCCCATTCCGGAGACGCGCGAGGTGCTCGGCAGCGAGACGCTCGTCCAGGCACGGCTCGGCGACAGCGAGGTGACCGTCCGACTCGCGGGCATCCGCGACATCCCTCACCGGGTGGCGGCCGGCACGGGCGCGCTCCACGTCTTCGCCGGCGACGGCGGGCGGCGCGTAGACGTCCGCTGGCGGGACTGAAAGCGCGGCGGCGCTCCGTCGCCCGTCTTTCGTGCATCCCTTGACATACGCCCCCCTCCTGGCGCTCAGCTCGCTCATGACGCCGGGCGTGGCGCCCATTCCCGACGCCGTCGAGATCGAGAGCCGGCGGCTGATGGCACGTCGGGTCCCGCTCGGCGTCGGGTTCTTCGTCGGCGTCGTCGCGATCGCCGGCCTGATCGAGGCGGCGTACTTCCCCGAGCGCATGCCGGCGCTCCTCGCCTCGTTCACGGCGGAGATGATGCTGTGCGCGGTCGCCGTGCTCGCGGGTCGGCGCGTCCGCCTCCGGCCGTGGATCGTCCCGATCACGACCGCCGTCACGCTCGGGGTCGCGCTGTGCATCACGCTGTACGTGGTGCGGGCCGGCGCCAGCGGCGACGCGCTCGCCTTCACGCTCATCATCTTCCTGACCGGCGTCGCGCTCCTCTTCCCGTGGGGCGCGCGCGGCCAGGTCCCCGTCGTCGTCGGCACCGTCGCCGCCTACCTCCTCGCGCTCGCGGTCGGCGTCCGCGGCGACCTCCCGTCGCCGTACGGCATCATGGCGGTCGGGGGCGGCGCCGTGACGTCTCTCCTCGGAGCGATCTTCCTCGACCGGCACCGGCGCGCGATCTTCCATCAGCGCATCCTTCTCGAGCAGACGCGCGACCGGCAGATGGCGACCCTCTACGACGTCACGCGGACGGTCACCGCGACGCTCGCGCTCGACGAGGTGCTCCATCTCGTCTGCGAGAGCGTGCTGCACGCGCTCGGCCTCGATCGTCTCTGGCTCTACTGGCGCGAGGCGCCCGACGGCGACGTGCGCGGCCTCGCGGCGCGGCGGGAGGACCGCCGGGTGGTCGTCAGCGAGCTCGCTGGCGACCCGGGTCGATGGGAGGCGCTGCTCCAGGCGGGCGCGGACGCGACCCCGGCGCTCGGGGAGCCGACGCCCGACGAGGTTGCGGCGCTCGCGGGCGGGGGCGCCCTACCCTCGCGCGTCCTCCGCCTGCCGCTGGAATTCCGGTCCGAGCTGGTCGGCGTCGCGCTCGCCGACGCCAGCACCGGCGGGCCGGCGCTCGCGACCAGCGTGCTCGACTTCGCCGCGACGCTCGGCAACAGCGCCGCGATGGCGATCGCGAACGCGCGGCTTCACGCACTCCTCCTCCACCACCGCGAGGAGCTCCAGCAGCTCTCGAACAAGGGGCTCGCCGTCGTCGAAGACATCCTCCGTCGCATCTCGCGCGAGCTCCACGACAACACGTGCCAGGCGCTGATGGCGGTCAAGATGGATCTCGCGCTCCTCGAGCGCCGTCTTCCGGATCCCGCGCTGCGTGGCGCCGTCCAAGACGTCCGCGCCGAGGTCGTCGAGGTGATGCACGGCGTCCGGCAGATGTCGCACCTCATCTATCCGCCGGTGCTCGACGACTTCGGCGCGATCGCGGCGATCGATTCGACGGCGGCGAAGCTCCAGGAGGCGACGGGCGTCGAAGTGCGGGTCGAGTGCTCCGACCCCGGCCTGCGCTTCCTGCCGCAGGTCGAGCTGCTCCTCTTTCGGGTCTTCCAGGAGGCGCTGACGAACGTCGTGAAGCACGCCGCCGCGACGCACGTGACCGTCCGCCTCGGGCTCGACGCGGGCGCGGTGCGGATGGAGATCGACGACGACGGGCGTGGATTCGACGCGCAGGCGTACTTCCGCGCGCCACCCACGTCTGCAGGGCTCGGGCTCCTCGGCATGCGCGAGCGCGTCGCGCACCTGGGTGGCGCATTCCGGGTGACGTCGACGCCCGGGCGCGGGACGCGGATCACCGTCACCGTGCCGGCGGAGCCGATCGCGCAGGGAAACGTCGCGACCGCCGTCTGACGCGCCGCTCGTCAGGCGCCGGTCATCGTCGGCGCCGAGTCGCCGATCAGGCGCTCGATCTCCTCCTCGTTCCGGACCGTGGCGGTGAGGAATTCCGGGCAAGCGTCTCGGTCACGACGTCGCCCCCGCGGGGACGGCTTGTCGGTCGCGCGCTCGACGAGCTCGGGCACCTTCGTGGGCAGCCGGCCGCCGAGCTCGACGACGCGCGCCGCGAGCCGGTTCGCCCGCGACAGCGCCTCCGCCGTGCGTCGGCGGAGGAAGTCGAGGGCCGACGGCGATCGATGACCACGCAGCGTGTTCGCGACGAGCTGGAAGTTGTAGTGGCAAACCACTCGTCGGCGTGGGTGCGGACGAGCTCGGCGAGGAGCGCGTCGCGATCGACCCGAACGAGTCGCCGGCCGAGTTCGCCCCTGGCGCCGATTCTTACACGATCAGACCCGCGATCAGATCACGTCGCGCGCCGATCGCTGCCTTGATCCGTGCCGCGCAGCCGGCCGTGATCCGGCCGTGGCGAAGGAAGCGGCTCGCGAGCACCGGGACGCGACGGAGTGCGGCGTCGCTCTTCCGGGCGAGCGCTTTCCGCCGGCCTACGCGCGTCGCGGCGGCGGCACGTTGCAGGAGCGCATCGGCGGCCGCGATCCGGGCGCCGATCAGCTGGTCGAGCTTCGGATCGTCCGCGTCGGGTGCACACAGCGCGCCCGTCTGGAGCTCGGCGAGCTTGCAGTGCGCGCGGTCGAAGCCCTGTCGCGGGGACCCGGCGCAGATCCCCGCACGACACGTGTCCGCGTCCGTACACGGATCGCCGTCGTCGCACGGGCTGGCGTTCGGCGTGTGCGCACAGCCGCCGTCCGCCGTGCATCCGTCGTCGGTGCACGGATTGTCGTCCTCGCACGACCGGCGCGCGCCGGCGACGCACGCACCGTCGACACACTGGTCCCCCGCCGTACACGGATCGCCGTCGTCGCACGCCGTGCCCGCGGGCCCCGGAACGCACCCCGTGCCGGAGTCGCACGCGCCGGTGAGACACGGTCCGGTGCAATCGCGCGGGGTGCCGCGAACGCAGACGTTCGCATCGCCGCTGCAGTGGTCGCCGACGGTGCACGCGTCCCCATCGTCGCAGGGCGCGGTCGCCGGGCGGAGAAGGCATCCCGCGGTAGGATCGCACACCGTCCGCATGCACGGCCCCTCGCAGGTTCGGGGCGGCCCTGGGACGCAACGGCCGTCGGTGCCGCCGCAGTGGTCGCCGATCGTGCAGACGTTGTCGTCGTCGCACGTGGTGGTCGCCGGCCGCGGGACGCAGCCGTGCGCGGGGTCGCATGTGCCGGTCAAGCATGGGCCCGTGCACGTCGCGGCGTTGCCGGAGTGACACGCGCCGTCCGCCGCGCAGTGATCGCCGACCGTGCACGCGTCGCCGTCGTCGCACGACGTCCCCGTGGGCTTCCGCACGCAGCCAGTCACCGGGTCGCAGACGCCCGTCTCGCACGGTCCGTCGCACGTGGCTCGCGTGCCGCGGCACGTCCCCTGCTCGCCGCCGGTGCAGCGATCATCGGTCGTGCACGGGTCGCCGTCGTCGCAGGCGACGCCGGCGGGTTGTCCGGCACAGCCGGCGCGGTCGCAGAGGTCGATGGTCGCGGTCGGGCGAAATCCGAGCGGGTCGCGCTTGGCGACCTCGAGCACCAAGGGCGCGTAGCAGTCGAACGGCATGCGGAAGGCGAGCATCGTGGGCGTCACCGCGTCGGGGTAGAGGTTCTGGCTCACCTGCTGTTTCGCCGTATCGAAGAGACGGACACGGTTCGCGTTCGACGCCTTGTTCTTGTCCGCGACCGCGACGTTGTCTGCGGAGCAGGGATCGGCGGGCGCGGTCTCCGCGGCGCATGTCGTGCCGTCGACGGCGTTGAAGTTGTCACCGAAGACCCGCACCAGCTCGCCCTGTCGCGGGCGCACCGGGGAGACGCGCGTGACGACGGGCGCGTTCGCGCGCGGGCCCGGCGACGTGCCGAGGGACAGTTTGGCTCCGGTCGCCACCCGGACGTCGAGCGTCGTTACCGATGCGGCGTCGCACGTCGTCCCCGTCCCGCAGTGCTCCCATTGGTTCCCGACGGCGGGGACGGTGAGAAATGGGATGTTCAAAAAGAAGTTCGCGCCGACGCCCGCCTCACGGTTCCATGCGAACGCGTTCCGGCCGGGCGTCGCCTTCCCGAAGCTGACGGCGGGCCCCGGCTTGCCATCGACCTGGGCCAGCACGCCACCGAACCCGTGCGACGGCGACGACGCCCCGCAGCGCAGCGGTGCCGCGCAGTTCGGATCCTCGACGCAGCATCCGGTCGGACTGTCGCAGCAGTCTGCGTCGTTCCCCGGGATGCATGGCGTCGAGTCGTCGTCGCCTTGCGGCAGACACGTACCGCTCACGTTCCCGGCGTGGTTACAGACGAACGCGACGCCGTGGAAGTCGGCCTTCGGACCGGCGGTGCCCGTCTCGGTCGTCTCGACGCGCGTGCCGACGAAGCCGTTGTCGGCGACGTAGTCGTCGCCGAACGTCGCGACGGCGTTGTCCGTCACGGAGAGACCGCGCCCGCCGGCGAAGCGGACGATGTTCGCGGAGGTCGACAGCGTGGTCGGCTCGTCCGGGTTGTTGCCGCGGGCGTACAGCCCGTTTCCCGAGCCCGGCACGTTGTGCTGGATGACGTTCTCTATCGCCGTCACGTGTCCGCCGAGCGTGCTCTGCACGCCACCGTTCCGGTTGTCGTGGATGCAGCTCCGCTCGACGACGAGGTGCGCACCGAACGTGACCTTGATGCCCTTGTCGCGCGCGCCGGAGACCTCGCAGCCGTCGACGACGTTCGCGTCGTCGCCGTCCGCCCCGGCGGCGGCATCGAGCCCGATCGCGTCGCCCATCGTCGGGCCGACGACGACCGACTGCTCGAGGTGATTCGCCCGCGCACCGGCGCCGGTCATGTCGATCGTGTCCATCTGTACGGTCGGCGCCGAATTCTGGCTTCCGCGGAAGACGAGACCGCGGAAGACGTTCGCCTCGCCGTAGATGCGGAGGACCGAGAGCGCCCGTGTCCCGACCGCGAGCGCGACGGCGCCGGGGCTCGCCGTCGCATCGAGCGCGTCGACGACGACCCGCGAGCCGGTGAAGCAGAGCGCCGCATGGCACTCGTGCGGGTCGCACGCAGAGCCGTCGACGCACGTCGGATCCTTCGGAAGGTCGAACGTCCCGCCCACCGCGAACGTGACGAGCGCGGCCTGCCCGGCGTTCGTCGCGGTGAACGCCGTGGCGGCGGCGAGCGCGTCACGGAGACTCTGCTCGTTCGCGGCGGCGACCACGAACGTCCGCGGGTAGATCGTCCAGACGAAGAAGTTCTCGGCACCGCCGCCCGTGAACACCGCCCGTCGCGTCTGCACCTGCGCGCCCGATCCAGCGACGGTCACCTGCAGGTGGTTCACCCATGCCCCGGGACGCAGGTTCGGGATCGTTCCGCAGCGGACGACCCCGGCGCCGGTGCAGGCGAGCGTCGCGGTATAGGTCGTGTTTCCCCCTCCCGCGCACGTCGCGGCGGATGCGACGAGCGAGCCGCTGACGGCGACGGTGACGGAGGGATCCGCACTCTCGTTGTTCACGAAAACGTCGACGGCAGCGGGGGCGGGACAGGTGGGTTGGGCGGCCGCCACGCGCACCAGGGCGAAGCCCACGAAAAAGGCGACCAGGAAGCGAGCCGCAGCCACGGTACCCCATCGAGCAACGGCCGTACCGCTGGTCCGAGCGGGCCGGCCAGGGCGATGGCGCAGCGAGGCATGTCGTCCTGCCAGAATCTGGCGCCTCCGCAAGGTCTATGCGGGCTGTCGTACCTTCGCCTTCCCCACCGGTCGCCTGGGAAATCCAGGGCTTTGCGACCGGAATCTCGACGGTTCGCCGTCCGCCCGAGGTCGCCACGCTGCGTCGCCGCATGCGGCGTTTGCCCCAGCCGGCGGTACACCTCTTGCTGCGGACCCCGCCACACATGGGACGCCGCACGGGGGCGGTGCCGGCTGGGCACTGGGCTTCTCTCACACGCAAGGATATCCGACGCGCCGGCGCGCACGCGGCCTGGCGCGGCGCCGGGCTCGCCGCAATCCTGTTCGTGACGCTCGGCGCGGCGACCGCGGCTGCGCAGATCACGTGCCCGAGCGGTGTGACCCAGAGCGGGACGAGCGGCGACGACGTCCTCACCGGGACCGACGGCCCCGATCGCATCGTCGGTAACGGCGGGAACGACACCTTCCACGGCCTCGGCGGGAGCGATTGCCTGAACGGCGGCAGCTTCGTCGACATGCTGTTCGGCGATGACGGGAACGACAGCCTGCGCGGGGAAGGCGGCAACGACTTCCTCGACGGCGGCCCCGGCGACGATCTGCTCGACGGCGGCAGCAACGACGACACGCTGCTCGGCGGGCCGGGCAACGACACCATGTTCGGGCAGGGCGGCAACGACCTGCTCGAAGGTGGCGACGGCAACGACTCGCTCGACGGCGGCACGCAGAACGACATCCTGGTCGGCGGCGCCGGGAACGACACGCTCGTCGGCCAGGGCGGCGACGATCTCCTCGACGGTGGCGACGGCGACGACAACTTGAACGGCGGGAAGGGGAACGACACGCTCATCGGCGGTCCGGGCCTCGACCACATCGACGGCGGTGAGGACAACGACCGTCTCATCATCCACGCCGGCGACGTCCCGCCGGGCATGACCGAAACGGTCGACGGCAACCTGGGGACCGACACAGCAGTCCTCGACTTCGATCCGGGTCCCGTGACGCTGCCCGACTTCACCGTCACCGATCCGCTCACCGGCGGCATGTATCACTTCACGAGTGTCGAGGCGGTGGAGTTCTGCGGCAACGGCGTCGTCGACCAAGGCGAAGAGTGCGACGACGGCAACGTCATCCCGGACGACGGGTGCACCGCGTGTCGCAAGGACGTCCCGTGCGGCGCGAACAACCGCGTCGATGTGACGGTGCAGATCGACTATCACCGCTCGATCTATCGCAAGCTGACCTCGTTCGAAGCCGACCTGTTCTACGACCCGTCGCGCGTCTCGATCCCGGGCTCGGGCGGCGCCGCGGCGAGCCGGGTCGTCAATCTGACGGGCGGCTCTCTCACCGCCAACGACCTCGACACGAACCACAACGGCATCGACGACACCGTCGCGCTCGACTTCATGACCACCGACGTCCTGCCGGGGCCGATCGCGCGCGTCTCGTTCAACTGCAGCCCCGGCGACATCTTCACGCCCTTCGACTTCGCCTGCGACGTCGTCGAGGGCATCGACCCGATGGGGAATCCGCTGCCGGCAACGTGCTCGTTCGCCCTGAGCTCGGTCCCGCCGCCGACGACGACCACCACGACGACGACGACCACGACGACGAGCACCAGCACGACGACGAGCACCAGCACGACGACGACGACCAGCACGACGACCACCGAGTCGACCACCACGACGACCGAGACGACGACGACCACGACCACGCTGCCGTGCGGCAACGGCATCCTCGATCCGGGCGAGCAGTGCGACCCGCCCGGGAGCGGATGCGGGTCGCCGCTGGGCGCCTTCGTCTGCGACTCGACGTGTCAGTGCCCGGTGACGACCTCGACCACGGAAACGACGACCACGTCGACGAGCTCGTCGACGACCGAGACCACGACGACGACGGAGACGACCACGACCACCCTGGCGTGCGGCAACAACGTCCTCGACCCGGGCGAGCAGTGCGACCCGCCGGGATCGGGCTGTGGGTCGCCCGCGGGGGCTTTCGTCTGCGATTCGACCTGCCAGTGCCCGGTGGTCACGACGTCGACCACGGAGACGACCACCACCAGCACGTCGACCAGCAGCTCGACGTCCACCACCGAGAGCACGACGTCGACCACCGAGACGACGACCAGCACCACGCTCGCGTGCGGCAACAACGTCCTCG
>Ga0070741_10007104_pt1 | contig 23495 bp, 20 predicted proteins | sample Coa_R1_4_FD_66440 | JGI IMG/M metagenome (GOLD analysis project Ga0070741, IMG submission 66440) | Surface soil microbial communities from Centralia Pennsylvania, which are recovering from an underground coalmine fire - Coalmine... | ecosystem: Environmental > Terrestrial > Soil > Unclassified ...
CCATCAGATCCGAAATCTTGCCGCGGCCGAACAGCAGCAGGACGACTGCGATCACCACGATCCAGTGCCAAATGCTAAGCGAACCCATCCTGCAACCCTCCAAACGGGAAATGGCCGATCATCCGGCCCGTTCTTTCCACGGAAGGTAGGCCCGCGGGGTGTCAAAAACAAGGACTTCAGCCCCGGCAAATCGCTGCAGGGCTTGCGTATTACGGCTACCGTTAATCGCGGCGAGAGGCTCGGCCGGAACTAGCTTTCGCCGTCCTTTTCAGGCTCGACTGCGGGCGCCAGCGCCAGATCGAGATCGCCGACCTCGAGCGGGTCCTCATCCTCGCGCAGCGCCGGATCGTCCGAGGGCGTCGGAACATTAAATCCGGTCGGCAGGCGCGAATCCAGCAGGCCGGTGCCCTTCAATTCCTCCAGACCGGGCAGGTCGCCGAGCGCCTCGAGGCTGAACTGCGACAGGAAGTTCTCCGTGGTTCCGAAGGTCAGGGGACGGCCCGGCGTCTTGCGCCGCCCGCGCGGCCTGATCCATCCGGTTTCCAGCAGCACATCGAGCGTTCCCTTCGAGGTGATCACGCCGCGGATCTCCTCGATCTCGGCGCGCGTCACCGGCTGGTGATAGGCGATGATCGCAAGCACCTCGATCGCCGCGCGCGACAGCCGCCGCGTCTCCGTGCTCTCGCGGGTCATCAGCCAGGCGAGATCGCCGGCCGTGCGGAACGTCCATTTGTTGGCGATACGCACCAGATTGACGCCGCGCGAGGAATATTCCGCCTGCAATTGCGCAAGCGCGGCCTTGATGTCGACGCCGTCGGGCATGCGCTTGGCGAGCGTCGCCTGATCGAGCGGCTCGGTGGAGGCGAACAGCAACGCTTCGAGGAGCCGCAGCTCTTCCGGCCGCGCGGTGGGATCGGCGGGCGTGTCCTCGGCGTCGTCCATGCGTTTCTCCGCCAGGCTTGCCATGGCAGCGTCTCCTTATTGCATTACAGGTCAGGCGCAGCGTCGGTCGGCTGCGGCGCGCGCTTGCGGAAATACAACGGCGCGAACGCCTCTTTCTGGTTCAGCTCCATCGCGCCCTCGCGCACGAGCTCGAGCGCGGCGGCGAAGCTCGACGCAAACACCGTCGCCTTCTGCGAGGGATCGACGACATAGGCGAGCAGATATTCGTCGAGGCAGCTCCAGTCCTCGGCCAGTCCAACCAGGCGCTCCAGCGAGGCGCGCGCTTCCGACAGCGACCACACCGTGCGCCTGGCGAGATGCACCGAGGCGAGCACGCGCTGCTGGCGCTGCGTGGCGTAGGCGGTGAGCAGATCGAACAGCGTCGCCGTGTAATGGGGATGGCGGATATGAGCGATCGTCTCCGGATTGCCGCGCGGAAACACCTCGCGCCTCAACTGCGGCCGGTTCATCAGACGGTTGGCGGCCTCGCGGATCGCCTCGAGCCGGCGCAGCCGGTTGGCGAGCGCGGTCGCCATCTCCTCCGCGCTCGGGCCTTCGGCGGCGGGCGGCTCCGGCAACAGCAGCCGCGATTTCAGGAAGGCAAGCCAGGCCGCCATCACCAGATAATCGGCGGCGAGCTCCAGCCGGATTTTCCGCGCCGCTTCGATGAACTGCAGATATTGGTCGGCCAGCGCGAGGATCGAAATCCTGGACAAGTCGACCTTCTGCTGCCGTGCCAGCGCGAGCAGCAGATCCAGCGGCCCCTCATAGCCCTCGACATCGACGACCAGCGACGGCTCGCCCTCGGCGAGCTCGGCCGGCCGGCCCGTCTCGAAGGATAAAATCTCCGCGGTCATGCCACCGCTCCCAATCGTGCGATCAACGCATCGAGTTCGGCCTTCGCCGCCGCCCGATCGAACGGCTGCGGAGGTTTGCGCGCAGCTAACGCCTGCCGCGCCCTCATCAACGCTTTGCCCGACAATTCGGGCGCCTCGCGGGCCACTTGCTGCATCTCGTCCAGCTTGCCGCTGCAATGCAGGATGATGTCGCATCCGGCGGTAATCAGGGCCCGGCTGCGCTCGCCGATCGATCCGGCCAGCGCGTTCATCCCGACGTCATCACTCATCAACAGACCCTGGAACCCGATCAAGCCGCGAATCACCCGTTCGATCATTGTCGCAGAAGTCGTAGCCGGTTGGGCAGGATCGATGGCGGAAAACACAACATGCGCCGTCATCGCCATCGGCAGATCGGAGAGCGGCTTGAACGCGGCAAAATCGGTTCTTTCGAGCACTTCCCTCGGCGTATCCACCGTCGGAAGAGCCAGATGGCTGTCGGCGGTGGCCCGGCCATGGCCGGGAATGTGCTTCAGCACCGGTAAGATGCCACCCTGCTCCAGGCCATCGGTCACCGCGCGCGCGATATCGGCCACCTTGCCCGGTTCATCCCCATAAGCGCGATCGCCGATCACGGCATCGGCGCCGGGAACAGGGACATCCGCCAGCGGCAGGCAATCGACGGTCACTCCCATTGGCAGCAAATCATCGGCGATCAGCCGGGCGGCCAGCCGCGCCGCCTGCAGACCGAGCTTCGAATCGATGTCGTAGAGCTGGCCGAAGGCCGCGCCGGCGGGATAGTTCGGCCAATGCGGCGGCCGGAAACGCTGCACCTGTCCGCCCTCCTGGTCGACCAGGACCGGAGCATCTGGCGCGCCCGCCGCGTCGCGCATGTCGCGAACCAGAGCGGTCACTTGGGCGGGATTGTCGATGTTCCGCCTGAACAGGATGAAGCCCCACGGGCGCTCGGCCGCGATGAAGGCGCGCTCGTCCGCGGTCAGCGTGGTGCCCGAGGTGCCCGTGATGAATGCGCGAGTTTCCATGCGGCCGATTAGCCCGCAGCTCGCGCGGGGGTCAAGGAAACCGCCGCCTTTTCCTCTGGATCGATCCAGTGCGGCGACTTTGAAGTTCCGATCAGTTCATGCCGCCAGACCGTCATCGGAACTTCAAAGTCAAAGCCGCACTGGAATCAAAGATTTGCTAGTGCTCCTCTATTCCGAAGTTCGCAAACGAGGCGCCGCGATTTGATGCGAACTTCGGAATCGGAGCACTAGTCAGGGGACCCAGCACTGGCCGCCGGCGGAGGAGTAGTTCGTGCAGAACCGCGTGGCCTCTTCACGCGATGCGAACGGCCCGACCATGGCGCGGTAGGAGACGCCTTTTTTCCCCTCGACCCGCTTGATGACGGGCGAGTGTGAGCTGAGCTGTTCCGGATGTTTCTTCTGCATCGCGCGAAACGCTGCCTCGGCCTCCGCCTCGGTCGGCTGCGAGGTGATCGATACCAGGAATCGGCCTTCGGTCGCTTGCACCGCGCCGGTGCCGGGCGCTCCCGGCGGCGGCTGCAGGGTTGCGACACGATGCGGCTCGGGAGCCGGCGCTGAGGCCTGCGCATCCGGGGCCAGCGAGAGCGGCGCATTGGCGGCCGCCGCAGGCGCCGCGCTGCGCGGCGTGGCCGACCTCGCCGGCTTGGCGGGAGCTGCAGCGGGCGCCGGAGGCGGAGCCGGCCCGGCATCGGCCTGGTCGCCGCGAACCGACAGCGTCTTGATCTTGCGTGGCTCGCTGCTCGGCAAGGTGCCGTTGGTCGGTATCGGCGCAGGCGCGGCCGCAAGCGGCGGCGGCGCAGCGGTTGCAACGCTTGCCGGCGGCGGATTGCCGTTTGGCGCGAGCGGCGGAAACACCACGCGTGGCGCGCCGTTATTGGCATTGATGTCAACCGGCTTTTCCTCGCGCGGCACGATTTTCTCGGTGCCATCGCCGATCGGCATGCGATCGGGCGTTTTGCTCGCGCTGTCCGCCGGCGCCGGTATCACCTTGGTCGGCGTATTGTCGGCCTTGATGATCGGCGGGTCGCCGCTCTTCGGCCCGCCGAGATAGGTGCGGTAGGCGAACGCCGCACCCGTGCCGACGATAGCAAGCGCAAGCACCGCGGCAACCGTCAGCAGGCCGCCGGCACGCTTGCGAACGGGCTCCTCGGATTCCTCCTCGTAGCCGTCCTGGTAGGCGTAGGGATCGTCGGGATAGGCCGCGTCGCGCTGATAGTCCTGCGCGCCACCCTGAAGCTGCCCATAAAGCGCCTCGTCATAGCGCGAGGGATCGGCGCGCTGCTCGGGCTCCTGATAGCCCTGCTCCTCCGGATAATCCTCGTATTGCGGCGGCGGCAGCGCATGGCGGCGCAAGGGATGGACCGCGCTCGGAGTGTCCTCCTGCGCAGGAACGTGGCGTTGCGGCACGGCGCGCGCGTTCGCGCGCTGCATCCAGGCGGGTGGACCGGGAGGCGGCCGCGGCGGTTCGTCCTCGATCGGATCTTCGTATTGCGGTTCTTCGTATGGCGGCGGCTCGTAGCGAGCGCGCGGCGCGGGCGGCGGCGCCGGGTTCGGCTTGCCCATGGTGCCGAACGGATCGGTTTGCCCGATCAGCCGTGCCAGCTCGGCGAGCGGATCGCTGCCGCTGGAGTCATGTTGATCGCTGCCGCGATCGTAGTCGTCGGCGGGGAAAGGTCTGCCCTGATATCGATCAGCCATCGTCGTGATGCGTCCCCTACGGGAAAGAGCCCCCACAACTCTTGCACGCGAACCGGTCCGAAACCGATGAGCCCCCAAAGCCCATGCGGGCCGCCGCCAGCGCCCAGACTAGCGCATTTCATCGGGAGCGTGGACGCCCAAAATGGCGAGCCCCGACGCCAACACCGAGACAACCCCCTGAACCATGGCCAGCCGCGCCTTGGTAAGGTCTGCATCATCTTTGATAATGAAGCGTAAATAGGGCAAATCCCGCCCCTTCGTCCAGAGCGCGTGGAACTCACTGGCGAGATCATAGAGGTAAAACGCGATTCGGTGCGGCTCATGTGCGGCCGCCGCCCCCTCGATCATCCTGGGGTAGAGCGCGAGCCGCTTGAGCAGGTCGAGCTCGGCCGGGTCGGTCAACCGCTCGACCGGCGCCTTCCCGAGGTAGGCCACCCTCGCCTGCCCCTCATGCGGCAGGTCGGGTAGCGCCTCCTCCCGCGCGTTGCGGAAGATCGAATGGCCGCGGGCATGGCCATACTGGACATAGAACACCGGATTATCGCGTGACTGCTCGATCACTTTGGCGAGGTCGAAGTCGAGCACCGCGTCGTTCTTGCGATACAGCATCATGAAGCGGACGGCATCGTTGCCAACCTCGTCGACGACTTCGCGCAGCGTGACGAACTCGCCCGAGCGCTTCGACATCTTCACCGGCTCGCCATTGCGGAGCAGCTTCACCAGCTGGACGATCTTCACGTCAAGCGACGCCTTGCCCTCGGTGACGGCCTTCACCGCCGCCTGCGTGCGCTTGATGTAGCCGCCGTGATCGGCGCCGAACACGTCGATCAGATCGGCAAAGCCGCGATCGTACTTTCCTTTGTGATTGGCGATGTCGGAGGCGAAATAAGTGTAGGAGCCGTCCGACTTGATCAGCGGGCGGTCGATATCGTCGCCAAAGGCGGTGGCACGGAACAGGAGCTGCTCGCGGTCTTCCCAGTCTTCGACCGGCGCGCCTTTCGGCGGCGGCAGCCGGCCGGTATAGACGTCGCCCCGCGCGCGCAGGAAATCGATGGTCTCGGCGACCTTGTTGTTGCCGCCCTCGATCAGCGAGCGCTCCGAGAAGAATACATCGTGCCTGATGTTGAGCGCGGCGAGATCGCCCTTGATCTCGTCCATCATCATGGAAATCGCCTTGGCGCGGACGATCGGCAGCCACTGCGCCTCGCTCATCGCGCGCAGCTTGTCGCCATATTCCGTGGCGAGCGCCTCTCCGACCGGCTTCAGATAGTCGCCGGGATAGAGCCCTTCGGGGATCGCGCCGATGTTCTCGCCGAGCGCCTCGCGATATCTAAGGAACGCCGATCGCGCGAGCACGTCGACCTGGGCGCCGGCATCGTTGATGTAATATTCGCGCGTCACGTCATGACCGGCGAATTGCAGCAGGCTCGCCAGCGCATCGCCGAACACCGCGCCGCGACAATGGCCGACATGCATCGGCCCGGTCGGATTGGCCGAGACATATTCGACGTTGACCTTCGGCGCGCCCGCTTTCGGCAGCAGCCGGCCGTAACCGTCGCCTTCGCGCAGCACGTTACGCAACGCGTCGATCCATGCGATCGTCTTCAGCGTCAGATTGATGAAGCCGGGACCAGCGACGTCGACCTTCGCGATCAGGTCTTCCGCACGCAGCTTTGCGGCGATCGTCTCGGCGAGATCGCGCGGCTTCGACTTCGCCTCCTTTGCCAACACCATTGCCGCGTTGGTCGCCATGTCGCCATGGCTGGCATCGCGTGGCGGCTCGACCACCACGCGCGACAAATCGATGCCGTCAGGCCAATTTCCATCCTTCGCGAGATCAGCGCAGATCGCATGCACGCGCGCCAGCACATCGGCAAACAGATGAAGCGATTGAGATTTTCCGGCCATGGCCGCCGCCTAACGCAATTCCGGGGTCGAGTCAAAAAGCCGTTGGTGCTCGGTGAGCGCAAAGCGGTCGGTCATGCCAGCGATGAAATTGCCGATCCGCCGGGCCCGTGCCGCATCGTCCCGCGCGATGCTGTCCTGCCATTCGGCCGGCAGCGCCGAGGCATCGTCCTGATAACGCGCAAACAGGTTGGCCACGATGTCTTCGGCCTCGCCCATCACCCGCATCACCCGCGGATGCCGGTACATATGCTGTTTCAGGAACGCCTTGATGGCGGCTTCCGCTTCGGCGATGGCTGGCGAGAACGCGACCAGTTGCTTGTCGCAATGCCTGACGTCATCGGCAGACATCGGATGCGCCGCATCCAGCCGCTTGTGCGCCTCCGAGGCCACCGAGCCGATCAAACGGGAAATAAGCTCGCGCACCAGTTCTGCGCCGCGCCGGTCCTGATCGAGGGTTGGATAGTGCGCGTCGATCTCGCCGATCATGTCAGCCAGCAGCGGCATGACCTTGAGGTCGTCGATGGCGAACAGGCCAGCCCGCAGCCCGTCGTCGATATCGTGCGCGTCATAGGCGATGTCGTCGGCGATCGCCGCGACCTGGGCTTCCAGCGAAGCGAAGCTCCAGAGCTCGAGATCCCAGGTTTTCATGTATTCGGCGATGCCGATGGGAACGCCGTGACCGCCGAGCGGCGCACCGCTGCGATCGGTCAGCGGTCCGTTGTGCTTGACGATGCCTTCGAGCGATTCCCAGGTGAGATTGAGCCCGTCGAAATCGGGATAGCGATGCTCCAGCGCAGTGACGACGCGCAAGGTCTGGGCGTTGTGATCGAAGCCGCCGTGCGATTTCAGGCAGGCATCGAGCGCGCGCTCCCCGGCGTGCCCGAACGGGGGATGACCGAGATCATGCGCCAACGCCAGCGTCTCGGTGAGGTCCTCATCCAATCCCAGCTGCCGCGCCAGCGCCCGCGCGATCTGCGCGACCTCCAGCGAGTGCGTCAGCCGGGTGCGGTAATGGTCGCCTTCATGGAAAACGAACACCTGCGTCTTGTGCTTCAAGCGGCGAAAGGCGGTGGAATGGATCACCCTGTCGCAGTCACGCCGGAACGGGCTGCGGGTCCGGCTCGGCGGCTCCGGGAATAGCCGGCCCCGGCTGTCGTCGGGGTCGCAGGCATAGAGCGCGCGGGGGGCAGCCATTCCGACCGACACGGTGTATTGACCCTCTGAAAGGTTTGATTCCAGCGCGTTTCACACATAACTATGACGGGTCCCGGATACCAAATGAATTGGGTATGACGCGGGGAATTGGAGCGAACCAAGCCATGTCCACGGCCGTCACCATCAGCGAGCGGGCTGCCCGTCGCATCGGCGAAATCCTCGGCAAGGAAGGCGGCGGCGCCATGCTGCGCATCTCGGTCGAGGGCGGCGGCTGCTCCGGCTTCCAGTACAAGTTCGACGTCGACCACGACAAGGCCGCGGACGATCTCGTGGTCGAGCGCGATGCCGCCGTGGTGCTGATCGACCCGGCCTCGGTGCCGTTCCTGGCCGGCTCGGAAGTCGATTTCGTCGACGATTTGATCGGCGCGTCCTTCCGCGTCAACAATCCGAACGCCACCGCGTCCTGCGGCTGCGGCACCAGCTTCTCGATCTAGTTTCAGCGCATGCGCATCGCGACCTGGAACGTCAATTCGATCCGGCAAAGAATCGAACCGGTCATGGCGTGGCTGAAGGAGACGCAGCCGGACATCGCCTGCCTGCAGGAAATCAAATGCACCGACGACGCCTTTCCGCGGCTGGAGTTCGAGTCGCTCGGCTACAACGTCGTCACCCACGGCCAGAAGACGTTCAACGGCGTGGCGCTACTGTCGAAGCTGCCATTCGACGAGACCAAGTCAGGACTTGCCGGCGATGACGAGGATGCACATGCGCGCTTCCTCGAAGGCGTGGTCACGCTGAAAAGCGGCGTGCTGCGCATCGCCTGCCTCTATCTGCCCAACGGCAACCCCCCAGACAGCGACAAATATCCCTACAAGCTCAAATGGATGTCGCGGCTTCTTGAGTATTCGAAGGAGCGTCTCAAGGCCGAAGAACCGCTGATCCTGGCCGGCGACTTCAACGTCATTCCGACGGCTGACGACGTCTACAATCCTCCCGCCTGGGTCAACGATGCACTGTTCCGCACCACTACGCGCGAAAGTTTTCAGGCCCTGCTCGGTCTTGGCCTGACCGATGCGCTCCGCGCGGTCAACGATGCCCCCGGCCAATACACCTTCTGGGATTACCAGGCCGGCGCCTGGCAGAAGAATTGGGGCCTGCGCATCGATCATCTCCTGATGTCGCCGCAAGCCAGCGACCGCCTGATCGATGTCGGGATCGACAGCTATGTGCGCGCCTGGGAGAAGCCGTCCGACCACGTGCCTGTCTGGGCCGACCTCGATCTCGAGGCCGCATGATTGTCCGCGACGCGACGGCGGCCGATGCTGTCGCGGCTTGTGAGGTGATGCGCGCGTCCATTGCTGAACTCTGTGCCGCCGATCATGGCAATGATGCCGATGTCCTGGCCCGCTGGCTCGCCAATAAGACTCCGGAACACTTTGCGTCGTGGCTCGCCGATGCCGACGCATCGCTCATGGTTGCCGTCGAGGATGAGGTTGTGCTTGCGGTCGGACGGGTCAAGGATGATGGTGAGATCACGCTGAATTACGTCGCGCCGGCGGCGCGATTCCGTGGAGTCAGCACCGCGCTATTGAACGCAATGGAAGTTCGCGCCAGATCGCGCGGCGCCACGCACTGCCATCTCGCGTCAACCGAGACTGCGCGCCGATTCTATCTGGCGCGCGACTACACCGAGATCGGCATGTCCGAAAGCATGTTCGGCACGAGCGCCTGCTATTTGATGTCAAAGGCGCTCTGAATCAGTCCCGAGCGCCCGCCTCAGTCGCGGCGGCCCTGCACCCACTGCTCGACATACTTCACGGCCATCGCGCGCTCGTCTTCGGTCGAGGTGGCCACCGCGCGATTGTAGGTCTCCCTGATCCAGGCCTCGTCGGGCGTGGCGCCCTCGCAGGCGAGCGCCAGGAACATCAAGCCGCGCGCACGCTGCGGCCGCATGCGGTCGCCGTTGAACAGCATTTCGCCGAGCTGGGCCTGGGCCAGATGCTGGCCCTTGCGCGCCGCCTGCCCCATCCAGCGCAAGCCGACCGCCACCTCATTCGGGGTCGCGTCGACGCCCTTCAGATACAACCGGGCGAGATCGTATTGCGCGTCGGCGTTACCGAAATAGGACGCGGCGTAATACAACATCTCGCGCGCCCGCTCGGGATCCGACTTCACCTTCGAATTGGGAATGCCGCTCAGGTAGTAGCGGCCGAGCGCCACAAAGGCATTGGCGACCACGGCCGACTGCGGCGCATTCGGATTGTCTTCGGCGTGATGGCTGGCGATGCGCTGGAAGTAGTCGAAGGCCATCACGTCGTTGCGCGCGACGCCGTCGCCGTCGGCATACATCCGACCCAGCTTCCACTGCGCCAGGGGATGTCCGCCCTCGGCGGCATATTGCAACGCAGTAAGATTGGAATCCTGAGGCGTTGCAGGCACTGCCACGGCTTTCTTCACACCGGGCGAAGCAACGGGCGGCTGGTTGACCGGCGAACCATCGAACGCGAGCGCAGGGGTGGCCAGCAATGCTGCCCCCAACGCCAACGCAACAATGGTACGCTCAGATGTCCGCATAGCACTGTTTCTCGTGCGCACCACCCGGGTGGGTTACGGCCCCAGCCACTGCCGGCCCAACCTGCTGGGCATATTTCCAGAGCGCGCCCGACGTGTGATTAGTCTCGCGAGGGCGCCATTTGGTTTTGCGTTCGGCGAGTTCTGCGTCGCTCAATTTTACGTTAAGGGTTCCGACGACGGCGTCGATCTCGATGATGTCGCCATCCCTGAGCAGGCCGATCGGCCCGCCAATGGCGGCTTCCGGCCCGACATGGCCGATACAGAAGCCGCGGGTGGCGCCGGAGAACCGGCCGTCGGTGATGAGTGCGATCTTACCGCTGGTGCCCTGCCCGGTCAGCGCGGCCGTGGTGGAGAGCATCTCCCGCATGCCGGGACCGCCGCGCGGGCCCTCGTAGCGGATGACGATGACCTCGCCTTCCCTGTAGGTGCGCTTCTGGACGGCGTCGAAGGCGTCTTCCTCGCAGTCGAAGCAGCGGGCCGGCCCGGTAAACCTGAGGTTCGACATGCCCGCGACTTTCACGATCGCTCCTTCTGGCGCGAGGTTGCCCTTCAAGCCGACCACACCGCCGGTGACGGTGATCGGCTTGTCGGCCGGCCGCACCACGTCCTGGTGCGGGTTCCATTTCACGCTTTTGAGGTTTTCTGCGATCGACCGGCCGGTGACTGTCAGACAATCCCCATGCAAATGGCCGTGATCGAGCAGGGTCTTCATCAGAAGCGGTATGCCGCCAGCTTCAAACATGTCTTTGGCGACATAACGGCCACCCGGCTTCAAATCTGCGACATAGGGCGTCTTTTTGAAGATTTCCGCCACATCGAACAGGTCGAACTTGATGCCGCACTCGTTGGCGATGGCGGGCAGATGCAGCCCGGCATTGGTCGAGCCGCCTGAGGCCGCGACCACGGCGGCGGCGTTCTCCAGCGACTTGCGGGTGACGATGTCGCGCGGGCGGATGTTGGATTGGACCAGGTCCATCACCTTCTCGCCGGCGGTCATGCAGAAGGAATCGCGGATCTCGTAGGGCGCCGGGGCGCCCGCCGAATATGGCAGGGCAAGACCGATCGCCTCGGATACGGTGGCCATGGTGTTGGCGGTAAACTGCGCGCCGCAGGCGCCGGCCGAGGGGCACGCGACCCGCTCGATTTCGTCGAGGTCCTCGTCCGACATCGCGCCGACCGAGTGCTTGCCGACGGCCTCGAACATGTCCTGCACGGTGACCTGCTGGCCGCGGAAATTGCCGGGCAGGATCGAGCCGCCATAGATGAAGATCGAGGGCACGTTGAGCCGCACCATGGCCATCATCATGCCCGGCAGCGACTTGTCGCAGCCGGCCAAACCCACGAGCGCGTCATAGGCGTGACCGCGGACGGTCAATTCGACCGAATCGGCGATGCATTCGCGCGACGGCAGCGAGGAGCGCATGCCGTCATGCCCCATGGCCATGCCGTCGGTGACTGTGATGGTGCAGAACTCGCGCGGCGTGCCGCCGCCGGCGGAGACACCCTTCTTGACGGCTTGCGCCTGACGCATCAGCGCGATGTTGCAGGGAGCGGCTTCATTCCAGCAGGAAGCAACCCCAACCAGCGGCTGGTGAATCTGCTCCGTCGTCAGCCCCATGGCATAGAGGTAGGAGCGGTGCGGCGCGCGCGCGGGGCCCTCCGTCACATGACGGCTTGGAAGCCTGCTCTTGATGTTGGTCTTGGCATCCATACCAAACCCGTTTCCTCAGGCCGTCTCATGATGACCCGGCTAACCCTTGATAGGTTCCCGAGCCTCTCGCGAGCCGCAGCGGGCTCTTAGCCCTGCGAAAGATCATTTCAGTGAGGGGTGTGGCCAAAAAGCGGCGCGAGCAAGAGCCGGCCGGGGCGGACGCCAAATGTTCGCCAACTGTGGCGATGCCGCAACATTCGTTGCGCGACTGCAACCATTCGTTAACGCACCGGCGGGGTCGACTGCACAACCTGTGGGCGTTTCGCCCCTGGAAGCCGTCAAAGACAGAGTCACGGCATTGGGTGTTGACCGGTCACGAACAGAACCCTAGCGTTCCGAGGTATCAGGGAAAGGGCGCACGTGCAGGCGCAGCGGTTCGGCACGAAGGAAGGGGACTTCATGGAAGGCGAAATGCTCAAGGGGCATCTCGACATGATCGTGCTTGCCGCCCTGTCCTCCGGGCCGGCCCATGGCTACGCGGTCATCGAGGAAATTCGCCGCCGCAGCAATCAGGCGTTCGACCTTCCCGAAGGCACCATTTATCCGGCGCTGCATCGCCTCCAGCAGGCCGGTCTGTTGTCCAGCCGGTGGGTCACCGCCGAGTCGGGGCGACGCCGGCGTGTTTACACACTGACTGCAAGCGGAAACCGGGCGCTGGTTGAGCGGCGAGCCGTGTGGGACCAGTTCTCCGCCGCGATACGCGGGCTGCTTGGCGACAAACGAGCCGGAAAGCCAGCATGATTGCCGCCTACATGAAACGGCTGGAGGATGCCTTGGGGAATGATCCGGCGTCCGCACAGATCCTGCAGGAGGTTCGCGACCACCTCGAGGAGGCGCTCGCGGCGGAAGATGTCGATCATCGGTGCGCGGCCGAGCGCCGCGTGATCGAAAGATTCGGAGATCCCTGCGAAATTGCCGCGCAATTTGCGCCGCTCTCTCTCGCCCGACACACGCGGCGCGCCGGCACAGCCGTTCTGCTTGCGACCGTCGTCATCATGATCATGATGAAGGCCAGAGTGCTCTGGTACGGGGTCGTCGAATGGACATTGGCTGAACCGGCGAAGACCATGGCGAGCCGCATCATCATGGTCGACCGATACGCGTTCTGGCTCGCGGCCGGCGTCGCCGTTGCGTCCGCCCTTTATATCGCCCGGCGTCCCGTTCCGCCCTGTCTGAACGCGGGCTATCAGAAATACGTTCAGCGGGCGGCCGGTCTTTTCATCCTTGCAACCATTCCGCTTGGAATATCCGTCGCAAGCGACCTTGCCCTGACCGTTCTGCAGCTTCCGACTGTGCTGAGCAAGACGGCTCTTGTTCCCGTCGTGTCGATGTCGATCGAAATCGGCTGCATCATGGCTGCCGCACTCGTGGTCAGAAACGCCGCAGGCCGCGTGCCCGGTCCGGAGGCGTCCGGTCCGGGATAACTATTTCCGGGCCGGCGTGAACACCTTGCCGTCCACGCCAAATCCACCGTCGGCGGTTTCCAGCATCGCGACAAACATGCGCCTCTGCGGATCCGGCGGCAAGTTCAGCGCGGTCAGCACGACCTCGGTTATGCGCCTGATCATTTCGCCCTTCTGCTCGGCTGAAAGGACGCCGGCCGGCACGCAAACTTCGACGACAGGCGCGCCGTAGGCTGCGGACGGCGCGGCTTGCGCAGCGCTTGCCGGCATTCCCGCCACGATTCCTGCGCCGAGAACCGCGCCCGCGAGCGCACGGCGCGTCAGCTGTTCATCGCGAGAGGCCGCGTTGAGGGTGTTACGAGCGTCATTTGTCATGGTCGGTCGCCGCCTCTCTGAGAGTTATTGACATCGAGTGATAAGCACCCGGCACCAGTGTCCCGATTCCGAAGTTCGCATCATTTCGCGGCGGATACTTTTGTGAACTTCGGAATCGAAGGACACTGGCAACTTATTGATCTCGTGTGGCTTTGGTTCAGAAGTCCGCATGACGAACTTGCGGCACAAACGATGCGGACTTCTGAACCGCCACACTAGCCTGAGCAGACACTTCCCGCATTGCCCCAATGTTCGCACGGCAGTTCCTGGATCAGAACGTAGGTCGGCGCATTCGGCGGCCGTTTCTCGACCTCAGTAATCGCTGTGTGAATTCCCTTGATAATCGTGCGTGCCTGGTCCGGCGAAAGCGCTCCCCTGGGGACGTACACCTTGGCAATGGGCATCTGGCAGCTCCGGGTTTGCTATCGGGATGCTATGCATAGCATTACTATGCTTATGGGGAAAGCAGACGAGCGATCACAAGGACGTTAGGAGTTCAACGCGGAGCTTGCTGCCTCGGCCTCCTCTTCAAGAACTCGTGGTGCCCGGCCGAAACCTCGAGCTTCACGACGTTGCCTTGTCTGGCCGCATCGATGAGTTGGGCACCGGCAAGCGCGCGCCGGCGCGTTTGATTTCACAGGTACCGAACCGGGAATCGAACAGGGTTGCCGACGCAATTGCTCCGGCACCAACCGCAAGTGCGCGACGGGTGAGCACGAAGTCCCTTCCGCCATGGTGTCGCCGAATGGCCCGGTGCGCGCAAAGGCACACATCCCCGCGAGACCGGAGGATATATCTTGCTTGCGATGCCGATGCCTGCGCTATCAAGATCGATCGCGACAACTGAACGAGCGGTCCCCGACAGGGCCGACGGCACCTCGACGTGACCCATGGATGCAGCTCCACAAAAAACACCCGGGCAAGCGCCCAAGTCGGTGCCTTCAGGCTCGGCAACCGAGGTTCTGCTGGTTTTCCTCAGGCTGGGCCTGACCTGCTTCGGCGGTCCGATCGCCCACATCGGATATTTCCGCGAGGAGTTCGTCGTGCGCCGGAAATGGATCGACGAACATGCCTACGCCGATCTGGTGGCGCTATGCCAATTCCTCCCCGGCCCGGCCAGCAGCCAGACCGGCTTCTCGATCGGGTTGATGCGCGCGGGCTATTTCGGCGCGCTCGCGGCGTGGACGGGTTTCACGCTGCCTTCGGCCGTGGCGCTGGTCCTGTTCGCCTTTGGTGCAAGCGAGCTGCAGGGGCCGATTGGGCAGGGCCTTCTGCATGGACTGAAACTGACGGCGGTCGCGATCGTGGCGCAGGCCGTTTGGGGCATGGCGCGCTCGCTCTGCCCGGATCGCGAACGCGCCTCGATCGCAGTCGTCGCGGCACTCGTCATCCTGTTCAGCACGTCGTCGTTGGCGCAGATATCGGCGATCGCCCTCGGCGGGATTGCGGGCCTCTGGCTGTGCCGCAGCGACGTGGCCACGCCTGCGGGACATCTTGATATGCCGTTGTCGCGCAAGGCCGGGTTCGTTGCCTTGATCGGCTTTTTCGTTCTGCTCATGGGGCTACCCCTCTTGCGCGGGGTCAGCGGATCGTCGGGGGTCGCACTGTTCGAGGCCTTCTATCGATCGGGCGCGCTCGTCTTCGGCGGCGGACACGTCGTTCTGCCGCTGCTTCGCGAAGCGTTCGTCGCTCCCGGTTGGTTAAGCGACGATGCTTTCCTCGCCGGATATGGTGCTGCCCAGGCCGTGCCGGGCCCGCTCTTCACCTTTGCCGCCTATCTCGGCACCGTCGTCAAACCCGAACCGCATGGGCTTGCGGGTGCGCTGCTCGGTCTGGCCGGCATCTTCCTGCCGGGGATGCTGATCCTCCTCGGCGCGCTTCCGTTCTGGGATTCCTTCCGCAAACAAACGAGCGCCCAGGCCGTCATGCGCGGCGTCAACGCTGCCGTCGTGGGCCTGCTCGGAGCGGCGCTGTACGATCCGGTGTGGACCACCTCGGTCCATGGCCCCCGGGATTTCGGCATCGCCCTCGTCGGTTTCGTGCTGCTCGCCGCCTGGCGCGCGCCGCCCCTCCTGGTGGTCGCCTTCAGCGCAGTGGCCGGCGTGTTGACCGGCATATGACGCGCTTTCGAGAGCCCCCCGTTCGATCGCTTCAAGGCCCCATTCAGCCTTTCCGGCGAGATTGGGAGACCTGTTCGAAAGAGGCGGATGTCGCGGCTCGCGCCATGAACCGTTCTCGTAGTCGGTCAGCGCGGCGTGAACTGATCGAGATCGTTGATGCCCATTTGCCGCTCGAGATCCGCGACGCGGGCCGTCATTTTTTCAAAGCCGTCCTCGCCGAACAGCTCGTGCTCCTTCCTCTCGAACTCCTCGGCCATCGCGTCGTATTCGTTCGACGAGACGAGGCCGTGCAGCATGGGGAAGAGCTCGGTGTCCTCGCGCGGCATGCGGACGATACATCCTGATGAAGGACTGCATGGCGGCGATCAGCCGCTTCCGGTCGTCGACGTCCTTGCGGCTGCCGGGAACGAGCGAGAGGATGGTCTGTGTCACGCCTCGTCCGGCATTGTGCTGCTGGCAGGGCATCGACGAGATCGGTGCCGGACGTCAGATCGGCACGCCGAGGGCGTCGTAGGTGAACAGCCAGTCGTAGCGCTCGCGCACCTTTTCCGGCTGCCACTCGCGCGAGACGTAATCGTCGGCGCCCTCGGCATGCGCAAGCGCGGGATAGTGGAAGCGTTTGGCGTTCTCGGCCGATTTGAGCACGATGGAATTGGTGCGTTCGATCCGGGCGCGCTGATAGCGCTGCAGCGCCTCGGATACGGGAAACGCCTCCAGACATCGCGCCAGCACCATGCCGTCCTCGATCGCCATGTTGGCGCCCTGCGCAAGGAACGGCAGGGTCGGATGCGCGGCATCGCCGATCAGGCAGGCTCGATCAGTGACGAAACGATCCAGCGGGTCGCGGCCGAGCAGCGCCCATTTGTAGGGAACGTCGACGTTGGCGATGATGGTGTGAATCTCGGTATTCCACCCGGCAAATGATCGGCTGCAGGCCTCGCGCGTTCCGCGCTCGGTCCAGGATTCTACCGGCCAGCTTTCGCCCTCGAAAATGCCGACGAAGTTCAACAGCTCGCCGCGGCGCACCGGATAGGTGATGACGTGGCCGCCCGGACCGACCCAGTTGGTGCCGACGTCGCGCTGCATCGTCGGCGGCAACCGCTCCATCGGCACCAGGCCGCGCCAGGCCGCCACCCCGGCGAAGAACGGTTTTCGGTCGCCGCCGATCTGACGGCGGATTTCCGAATGGACGCCATCGGCCCCGACCACGACGTCGCCGCGATGCGTTTCGCCGTTGGCAAGCCGAAGCCGGATGCCGCTGTCGTCCTCGTCAAATCCGACGCAGCGGGCATCGAGATGCAGCCGGCCCGGCGCGCGGGCCTTGAAGGCCTCACACAGCACGCGGTGGAAATCGCCCCGATGCACCATCCAGTACGGCGCGCCATAGACCGCGCGTGAGGAGACGCCGAGATCGAACAGCTTCCAGGTCCGTCCGCTGGAGAACAGCCTGATCTGCTTGCCCGAGGGCTCGGAGGCAATGGCCTGCATCGCTTGCTCGAGGCCGAGCGCGATCAGCACACGCGTGCCGTTGGCGCTGAGCTGGACGCCGGCGCCGAGCTCGCGCAACTCGGCTGCCTGCTCGAAAATCTCGACCTCGATGCCCCGCTGCAGCAGCGCGAGCCCCGCGACCAGTCCGGCAATGCCGGCGCCCGCGATCAGGGCTCTGGGCTTCGGCTGCGCATTCATGCAGTGGCTAGTCCTTCATCCCCGTGATCGACGGGCTGATGGCGCGGGGATCGCGCTGCGGCCAGCAGCCGCTGTCGACCTGCATCAGGAAGGCGCCGACGATGCGGTTGTATTCGTCCGGCTCCTCCAGATTGATGGCATGGCCGCAATTCGGCATCACCGAGAGCGCAGCGGACGGGATGGTTTGCTTCATCAGCACGCCCGGCAGCAGGCACGGCCAATCCTCGTCGCCATGGATCACCAGCGTCGGCACCGTGATGCGCTTCATCTCCTCGACCAGCGTGTAGAGCGAGGGCCGCTCCTTCTGCACGCCGGCTTGCGTATTGGCCGATCCGACGGCCGAGTGCTCCGCCAGCATGCGCTTGAACTCGGCGTGGCCGCGCGGGTCCTTGTTCTCATACTGCACGCGGGTCGGGCCGTAGGCGTAGCGTTCGGCGAAAGCCGCCATGCCCTCGGTGCGCAGCGCCTTGGCGATGACATCGGCTTCCGCGCGAAAGGTTTCGCGCTTGTCCGGCTCAGCGCCATAGCCGCAGCCACCGATGCAGAGCGAGGCCGCGCGCGTCTGATGCCGCAACCCGAAATGCAGCGTGGCGAAGCCGCCCATCGACAGCCCCACGATATGCGCCTGTTTCTCGCCGATATGATCGAGCACGCTAAGAATATCGTCGGCGGCGCGCACTTGCGAATATGACGAGACCTGCTCCGGCACGTCGGACGGCGGAAAACCGCGCGCGTTGAAGGCAATTGCGCGATAGCGCTTGCCGAAATGTCTAAGCTGCGGCTCGAAGCTCCTGATGTCGCCGGCGAACTCGTGGACGAAGATCACGGGACGGCCACGGCCAGTCTCCTCGAAATACAGCCGCACGCCGTCATCCGTCGTCGCATGAGGCATCAGGCCGAACCCTTGCTCTTGCCGTGGGCGTTGCTGGCGCGCGGCAGCACCAGGATGAATTCGGTGAAACTGCCGGGCTCGGTCGCAACGTCGATGGTGCCGCCGTGCTGCTTGACGATGATGTCGTGGGTCATCGACAGGCCGAGCCCCGTCCCCTCGCCGGCCGGCTTGGTGGTGAAGAACGGATTGAACATCTTCTCCTTCACCTCGGGCGGAATCCCGGTGCCGTTGTCTCGGATGCGGATTTCCACGGAGTGTCCGAGATTCTTCGTCGTCGCGAGCAGCGTCGGCTCGAATGAAGCCTCGCCGTTCTCCGTCTTGCGCCGGGTGGCGGCATAGAAGCCGTTGGAGATCAAATTGAGCAGCGCGCGAGTAATCTCCTGCGGAAACAGCTCGGCCTCGCCGGCGTCAGCGTCAAATTCACGCTCCAGCGTGATGTTGAAGTCGAATTTCTCGGCGCGCGCGCCGTGATAGGCAAGGTTGAGGCTTTCCTCCACCAGCGCATTGATATCGGCGGCGCGCTGCTCGCCCGATCCCTCGCGCGAATGCAAAAGCATGTTCTTGACGATGGAGTCGGCGCGCTTGCCGTGCTGCACCACCTTTTCGAGGTTGGACTTCAAGAGCTGCGTCAGCTCGTTGACGTCCTGCTGTGTTTTTTCCGCCAACTGCGCTTGCCGTAGCACCTCATTGAGCTCGTCGGTCAGCTCGACCGATAGCGCCGAGAAATTGTTGACGAAGTTGAGCGGATTCTTGATCTCGTGGGCGATGCCCGCGGTGAGCTGGCCGAGCGAAGCCAGTTTCTCGGTCTGCACCAGGCGGTCCTGCGCGGCGCGGAGATCGTCGAGCGAGCGGGTCAAGGCATCCGTACGTTCCTGCAGCTCTCTGAGCAGCCGCGTATTCTCGATGGCGATCACGGCTTGATTGGCAAACGATGCGATCAACGCAATTTGCTTGTCGTCAAACGGAAGCGCCTCGTGCCGGGCGACGCCGATCGCGCCAACCACCTTGTCGCCGGAGAGCATCGGATTGAACAGCACGGAATCGAAGCCGAAATCGCGCGCGAATTGCTGTGTCGTGACGGGCGCGGCCGGGTTACCCAATACCGGGTGGAATTGCAGGGTACGCTTTTCCAGCATCGCAATGCCGCCGACGGTGTCGCGCGCCAGTGGCCGCGGATAACGCTCCCTCAGCCGCTCGAAGCCAGGTTCGCCGTCGGCCGCGGGCATTTCGACGATGCCCTCGTCAAGCGTCTGGACCACGGCAAAGCGGGTGCCGAAAAGGCGGAGCAGGCTACGCACGATGGCGTCGAATACCGGCTTGGTGTCATTCATCGAGCCGCTGATGGAGGACAGGATTTCGGCGGTTGCGGTCTGCTGCTCCAGTGATTCCTGCAGCTCGCGGGTGCGCGCCTGCACCTGTCCGAACAGGCGTGCATTTTCGATCGCAATGACTGCCTGATCGGCGAAGGTCTGCAGCAATTCGATCTGCCGCTGCGGAAATGCCCCGGTCTGCGGGCGTGCGATCACCATCACCCCGACGACCTCGTTCTCGCGCATCATCGGCACCGCCAGCGTGGATCGAAGCTGGCTTATGTTCGATCCCGAGGAGTCGTTGCGAATGCGATCGCGGACGATCGGATCGAACTCGGGATCCGCGAAGAAGTCGGTCACGGCGTGCACCTCGCCGGTCAGGATGACGCGTTCGGCAGCCGTGCCGCGGCCGGCGCGGATAGGGCGTCCCTTGAACAACTCGCTCGCCGCCCCGACGCCGACCCCGGCGATGGCCTTGCATTCAAATGCCTCGTCCCCTCGCAAATAGAGAAGACCCAGACTGGCGCCGCAGAGTTTGTAAGCGGACTCTACCAGGGTATCGAGCACGGCCTGCAGATCGAACGCCGAGCGGCTGATCACCTTGAGCACGTCGGCGGTGGCGGTCTGCTGCTGCAGCGATTCCTGCAAATCGGCAGTACGCGCCTGCACCTCATCGAAAAGCTTCACGTTCTGAATCGCGATGACGGCCTGATCGGCGAAAGTGCGCAACAGCTCCACGTCCTTGTCGGCGAAGACACCGGGCTCCTTGCGAGTGACGCTGATCAAACCAATGACTTCATTGTCACCCTTGAGCGGCACGAAAAGCCGGCTGCGAAAGCCGCGCGCCCGAGCCAAATTTCTGACATAGGGCGGCAAAATCTCGGATTCTGCGTCCGCGATCTGTACGATCTCGCCGCGGAGCACCGACTCCGCTTGCGGATCGGAATCGATCCGCCTTGGAAACATAGCCTGCAGCGTCGCGTCGGCTTCCGGACTCACGGGCGTAAAGGAGACGAGCTCGGCCATCTCGCCGACAAATCGAGTCACCGTCGTTGAATGACCGCCGATCAACGATTTCGAGCGCTCGGCGATGGCGTCGAACACCGGTTGCAGATTGGACGGCGACGAGGCTATCACCTTCAACACATCTGCCGTCGCGGTCTGCCGCGCCAGCGCTTCCCGGGTCTCGTTGAACAGTCGCGCGTTTTCCATGGCGATAACCGCCTGGTCGGCAAAGTTCTGCAGCAACGCGATTTGCTTATCCGAGAACGGACGCGCCTCCTGGCGATAGACGTTGATCATGCCAAGCAGCGCGCCATCCCGCCGCAGCGCGACAGACAGCGAAGCGCGCATCCCACTGGAATCGACCAGCTCGCGAAATACGGGACTGCCGGAGTATGCTTGCTCCTCACGCCGGTCGACGATATGGACGATGTCCTCACCGCGGGCGATGCGATCTGCCGCACTGCCGGCAATGGGCGCGACAGGGCTGTTTTTTCTCAACCATTCCGCAAACCACGGATCTCCTCGCACCGCAACGGCGTGGAGCAGCTGGCCGTCGAACCGCCAGACGTGACAATACGACGCCTCGCAGAGCCGTGTCGCGCATTCCAACATGACATCGAACATGGGCGTGAGATCGCCGGGCGACGATGCGATCATCTTCAACACGTCGGATGTCGCTGTCTGCTGTTGCAGCGACTCCTCGAGATCGCGCGTCTTGGCCTGCACCTCCTCGAACAGCTCCACGTTCTGAATCGCGATCACGGCCTGATCGGCGAACGTGCGCACCAGTTCCTTGTCCTTGTCGGCAAACGCACCGGGCTCCTTACGGGTGAGGCTGATGAAGCCGATGACAGCATTGTCGCCTTTCAGCGGCACGACAAGCCGGCTGCGCCAGCCCCGCGCGCGAGCGACATCCTTGCTGCTGTCGTCAGGCTGGGTATCAGCCATGACATCGACGATCTCCGATATCTCGCCGCGGAGAACTTTTTCGATGTTCCGCATGCGCGAGACCGGCATGGGAAATGTGGCGCGGAGCACCGCGTCGGCTTCCGCGCCGACCGAGGTGGCCCCGACCAGTTCGACCACGTCACCCGCGAAGCGGAACACCGTGGTCGAATGACCGGCCACCAATTCCTTGGAGCGCTCGGCGATGGCGTCGAATACCGGCTGGAGATTCGACGGCGACGATGCGATCACCTTCAACACATCAGCTGTCGCGGTCTGCCGCGCCAACGCTTCCTTCGTTTCGTTGAACAGACGGGTGTTCTCGATCGCGATGACCGCTTGATCGGCGAAGGTCTTCAGCAGGGCGATCGTGTTTTCGTCGAACTCGCCCGGCTCGACCCGGGTCACATTGATCGTGCCGATCACGCTGCGCTCGCGCAGCATGGGGACAGCCAGCACGCTGCGATAACCGCGGGCCCGGGCAAACTCCCTCGTTATGTCGTCGGCATCCCTCTCGGTGTCCGCATAAAAGCAAACCTGGCCCGTGCGTACGACCCGGGCAGACATCACCGGAGATGAAATTGGCTGGGGGTAGGTGCTCGTCAGCTTTTCGCGCCCAGCCTCGCTTCCCGCCGTGAAGGCTGCGAGGTGAAGCTGGTCGCCGACGACGCGCGTGACGAGCGAGGAATGCCCGCCGATCACGCGGCGTGCGTTCACGGCAATCGCGTCGAATACCGGCTGCACGTCATCGGGCGAACTTGCGATCACCTTCAGGATCTCGGCGGTCGCAGTCTGCCGGGCCAGCGCTTCCCTGGTCTCGTTGAACAGGCGGGCATTCTCGGTGGCGATCACGGCCTGGCTGGCGAAATTCTCGAGCAGCGCGATCTGCTGGTCGGTGAACGGCTTGACCTCCAGCCGGTACAGATTGATCACGCCGACGATGTCGTCGTTCCTGATCATGGGGACGTAGAGCACCGTACGTGCTCCGCCAAGTTCAACACCGGCAACCGCATTGGGATTGCCTTGGCGGTAGGCGTCGCTGTCGCGGGCATCGTGAACATGCGCCGGTCGCTTGGTCGCGCGCATGATATCGGCCGGCGTGGCTGCCCCGCCGGTGTGCAGATGACGACGCCGATACTCGGCAAATGCCGGCGGGACGCCGATCTCGGCCACGGCCCGCATGGCGCCGTGCTCGATCTGGTAGATGAAGCCGCACTGCGCTTCGCAAAGACGCATCGCCTCGGCGAGCATCCGGTCGAACACCGGCTTGAGATCGCCGGGCGACGACGAGATCACCTGCAACACTTCGGCGGTCGCAGTCTGCCGGGCCAGCGCTTCCTTCAGCTGCCGCTTGAGGGCTGCGATGCCACTGGCGCCGCTGCGATTGCTTTTGGTTGCTCTCGCAGGCCTGGCCGGGCCCTTATGCAGGCGCTTTTGCGGGCGCTTGGACGCGCCGCGGCGTCCGGAAGCCACCTTCGGCTGGCCACGCTTCCTTTTGCTCGGTGAGTCCCCTTTTTTGGGATCTCGCGCCATGTCAGCTCCCTGAAGCCAGGCGCATGATATCGGCCCCACCGGGGAATAAAAAGGCCGGACTACTCTTCGTCTCCGCCCGGCACCTGCCGCAGCATGCAAGCCCGTCGAATGGCAGCGGCGCGCCAGCCAAGCGACCTGCTAGTCAACCTTCACATTCGCGGCCTTGATGATCGGCCACCATTTGGCGATCTCGGCCTTCTGCCAGGCGCCGAGCGCCTCCGGCGTGGACTTGTCGGCAGGCGGCATCTGCAAGCCGAGATTCTCGAGCTGCTTGCGCGTCTGCGGATCCTTCAGCGCATCGAGCGCGGCTGCGTTCAGTTTCGCGATGATATCCTTGGGCGTGTCCTTCGGCGCCCACA
>Ga0070741_10007105_pt1 | contig 23495 bp, 13 predicted proteins | sample Coa_R1_4_FD_66440 | JGI IMG/M metagenome (GOLD analysis project Ga0070741, IMG submission 66440) | Surface soil microbial communities from Centralia Pennsylvania, which are recovering from an underground coalmine fire - Coalmine... | ecosystem: Environmental > Terrestrial > Soil > Unclassified ...
CGGGCCAGGCTGCACTGTCACGGAATTAGCGCGAAAAATTTCGAAAATCGGCATCTTGCGATCGTCCCAGTATGCGTAAACGAGAACCCCGTCATGATTGACCGCCTGCAAGATGCTTGCAGAAATGCCTCGGGGGCGTCCAAGTTTGACCGGCTCCATCGCGGGAGGCTCAACGCTCCAAGCTGGCTTAAGGGAAACCAACAGGAGCAAGAGCATCGCACGAAGGCACCAATAAAAGCTTTGAGAGATGTGTTTACTGGTCATCGAAGTTCTGGCGCCGTGGCGTGGCAGCGGTTAATCGCGAGGCTAGTTTACATCGTGTTTCGCCTCAGGCCTTTTTGCGTCGGGAGCCTCCCGGCTGAATACGAAAGTTCCAGCCGCGAGGCCGGGGAAAGCAATGCACATGGCTTTTTACAATTTACTGACGATTCGGAGACATGGGTCATGGAGAAATCTCATATCGTGGGTCGTTGTAAAAATTTTTTCAGCCCAGGAGATGAGCCATGCGATACTGGCGCCTCCCAGCATTGTCATCGCAAGCCATCATCACATCCGTTTTGCTCGTCAGCCAAATCAGTTTTGCCGCATCGCTCTCAATATCGCGCGTTGCCGGCGATCCGGGGACAAGGATTACGCTAGTTGGCGGCGGATTCTCGCCGAACGAAGTAGTGGAAGTCTCCTTTGATTCTGTAATCATGCTGTCGACGAATGCCGGGAACACCGGGACGATTGCTCAGACGTTGGTAGTACCGCGGTCGACTGCGCCTGGCGAGCACACCGTTGAGGCAATTGGCCAGGCGAGCCGAAGCATTGCGTCGGCGGTTTTTACGGTTCAGAGCAACTGGGCGCAGTTCAAGAACTTTCCATCGCGCACGGGAGTTAATCCATTCGAGAATGTCATCAGCAAGGACAATGCAAAGTTCCTGGTTTTAGCGTGGCAGGGACTCATGGGAGACCTGGTCGATTTCTCTTCAGCGGCGGTTGTCAATGGGGTTGTGTACATCGGTTCATTCGATGGAAATCTGTATGCATTCAACGCAAACGGCTGTGGGCAGGCAACGTGTTCGCCCCTGTGGAGTGGGTCAACCGGCAACGACATCGTTAACTCTCCTGCGGTGTTCAATGGAACAGTTTTCATAGGTTCCGCCGATCACAAACTTTACGCGTTTCCGGCGAAGGGCTGTGGTCAGCCCACCTGCGCACCATTGTGGACGGGCAGCACAGGCAGAGGAATCCTGGAGAGTTCGCCGCTGGTGGCAAACGGCGTGATTTACGTAGGATCAACCGATCACAACCTGTACGCCTTTGCAGCCAGAGGTTGTGGAACTTCGAGTTGCGATCCGGTGTGGGTCGGCCCGACAGGCGGGCAGATTACCTCCTCTCCGGCATTTGCCCAGGGCGTCGTTTACGTAGGATCGGAGGACGGCAAGCTTTATGCTTTCGCAGCGAACGGTTGTGGCGCGAGTTCTTGTTCGCCGCTGTGGACGGGACAAGCTGGAAGTTCGATTGTGGAATCGGGTCCTGCCGTGGCGAACGGGGTGGTGTACATAGGATCTTTTGACAGCAACCTTTATGCGTTCGACGCTTCAGGATGCGGGCTAGCCGCTTGTCAGCCACTATGGAAAGGCAAGACTGGGGCATTCATTGAGTCTTCGCCATCAGTGGCGAATGGCGTGGTCTACGTAGGATCGGACGACGATTTGCTTTATGCATTCAAAGCAAGCGGTTGCGGGAGTTCCACCTGTCAACCGTTGTGGCGAGGACAGGCCAATGGAGCCCAGGCCGCCATCGTTTCCGCGCCGGCGATCGCGAACGGTCTTGTGTACGTGAGTGAGAACAATGGCATGGTGATGGTTTTCAATGCTAACGGTTGTGGTAGTTCTTTCTGCTTGCCCATTACGCAATTATTTACCCAGAACGAGCCGGTAGTGTCGTCCTCTCCAGTCGTTGTGAATGGCACGGTTTACGTTGGCTCAGGCAATCAACTACAACCGCCGGTCGGCAGGTTATACGTGTATAAGCGTTCACGCTGAGATCTGTTTCACAACAAACGATAACCAGGTACCCTGGCTGCGCTATCCTGCGGATTCTGAAGCCTCATTGCGCTACAATGTCAGGCTGGTGGGGTGTTGGAACCGGGCCAGTACTTCCCTCAGGGCTCGCCGCATTGCCGACGGCAATGAAGGCCAGGATGGGTTCGCGCCCTCAGGCGCTGTTTCCGCAATCGCAATATTGACTAGCAGGTGTGTTGCGCGGCCTCCGCTGCCGGGCTAGACCGTGGGTTCTGTATGGGCGTAAATCGTCCCAGCAAAATCGGGAAATACGACATCGTCGATGTCCTCGGAAAAGGAGGCATGGGCATTGTCTACAAGGCCAACGATCCCTTCCTGAATCGTGCGGTTGCCATCAAAATGATGACCACCGTCGACTACGCCGATCACCCGGACCTCTTGAAGCGCTTCTATCGCGAAGCACAATCCACCGGAAGCCTTCACCATCGCAACATCGTCACGGTGTACGACCTGGGCGATCAGGATGGGAGCCCGTACCTGGTCATGGAGTACCTGGAAGGCGAGAGCCTGGATGCCATCATCTCGTCGAAGCGCTCGCCAACCCTGCTAACGAAAATCAACATCATTGCGGAAGTCTGCGAAGGCTTGTCCTACGCCCATCAGAAAGGGATCGTCCACCGGGATATCAAGCCCGGCAACATCATGATCCTGAAGGACGGCGGAGTAAAAATCGTCGACTTCGGCATTGCCCACATCGGCGATAGGACGGTGACCCGAACGGGGCAGCTCATCGGGAGCTTGGCCTACATGGCTCCGGAGCAGATTAATGGAAAGCAAGTCGATGCCAGGACTGACATCTTTGCAACGGGTGTAGTTCTGTACCAGCTGCTTACGAACACACTGCCGTTTGAGGGTGAAACTCCGGCTGCCACCCTTCTGAAGATAATTCATGAGCCCCCGGCGCCGCTGTCAACATCCCTGCATTCTTGTCCCACTGAACTGGAACACATCATTCTGAAAGCGCTGGCTAAGAGCCAGGACGACCGCTACCGCTCGGTCGATGACCTGGCGTTCGACCTGAGCCAGGTGCGAGAGCAAATTCAGCAGGAGTTGCTGGGCGGATACGTAAATGAAGCCGAGGAACTGCTGTCCCGCAGCGAGCTAGTGAACGCAAAAGAGCACGTGCTGCAGATCCTGAGAATGGATCGACACAACACCAAAGCAGTGCAGTTGTTACGAGTCATCCAGCAGCGAATTCAGGAACAGGAAGTCGGGGAGCAGGTACGGCAATTCCGGCAGCAAGCGCAGGATGCCCTGGAACGTGAGCAGTACGCTCCTGCGCTGAGCCTGGTGCAGAAGGCTCTGGACTTGCATCCCACCGATCCCGAGCTCCAGGAACTTCGCGGCCAGGTAGAGAAGGCGAAGGCCAACGCCGAGCAACTACATCGCGTTCTCCAGCGCGCCGAAACTGCTCATCAACAAGGCGAGCTCGACTCAGCGAACCAGGCCATTGAAGAGGCTTTGGCAATTGCACCTGACGATCCCCAGGTGAAAGCACTCCATCGCGCAATCCAACGGGACTGGGCAGAGCGGGTGCGCAGGCGACAGGTGACCAGCCTGATCGAAGAAGCGCGAAAAGAAATTGCTTCCCGCCACTTCACCCTGGCGCTCGAGGCGCTGCGCAGAGCGGAAGAACTGGATCCGGCCGCTCCCCACCTGCAGACCCTGATTACAGCGGCCTCATCGGCGCGTGAGCAGGAGCGCCGCCGGAAGGAACTGGAAGCAGTCAAGCACAGTATCGAAGAGGCGCTCGACCAGGAGGATTTTGAAAGCGCATGCCGCAGGGCGGGCGAGGGCCTGGAAAAATTTCCGGAAGACCGCGGCCTGCAAAAGCTGAAGGAACTTGCCGACAAACAGCGCTCGATGGCCGAGCGTAAACGCTTTATCGACCAGCAACTGGCGGAAGCCCGCAAGCTGATGGAGACGGGCCGCACCGAAGAAGTCCTGCAGTTGTTGCAGGCAGCACAACAAAAGGTAGGTGGAGATGCGCACCTGGAGTCGCTGCTGGCGGTGGTGCGCGAGGCACTGGAACGCCAGCGCTCAGAAGCCCGCAAGGCGGACTACGTGCAGCGGGCCAAAGAGTGTTTGCGACGGAAAAGCTTTGGCGATGCGATCCGAGTACTGGAAGAAGCACAATCTGATTTTGGCGAGAATGCCGAATTCAACGATCTTCTTCAGTTCGCCGTGGAACAGGAAGAAGCGGAGCGGAGGCGGCGAATTGCCGATGCCGCTGCTGAGAAGGCGCAAGCCTTCGTCCAGAACCAGGAATACGAGAAGGCGGTGGAACTCTTAGAAGCTGCACTGGAGCAGGCGCCCGACGAAGAATTGCGCATTGTCCTGGTACAGGCCCGGCACAGTGCCACTGAGCACGCGAAGCAGATTGCCGATGCTCTCTCCAACGCGGAGAGCATGCTTCAAGGTCAACGACCATCCGAAGCCCTGAAGTACCTGGAAGCGCAGCCGGCCTCGTTCAGACGTGATTCGAAGTTCACTCAACTGGTGGAAAAGTGCAAAGAGCAGGCCGAGCGTGTTCAGCACGTGGATGAGGCGCTGGAGCGAGCACGCGTTTGCCTGGCGCGAGAGGATTTCGAAGCAGCTCGCGCGATTCTGGATGAGTGCGTTCGCACGTACGGCCGCACTCCGGAACTGAACAAAGTTGCCGCCGACATCGATCAGCGCCAGGCGCAGGTTGCGGCCGAGACATTGCGAAAAGCCCTGGACGAGGGACGGGCGCTGATGAATGCGGGTGAACCGCGCGCCGTACTCGACCGGCTGAGCCTGGTCGGCACCATGGTGGGTATTGTTCCGCGCGCTCTAAGTTCCGAATACCAGGCACTACAGCAAAAGGCTTCAGGCGAGCAGCTGCGAAAGTACAAAGCACAGATTCGAGAGCTGCTGGAAGCTGGTCAGCTCTCGGAAGCAAGCGCAGCGGTCCGGCAGGCGCGGACAGAATTTGCGCAAGACCGTGAGTTGAGCAGTTTGTCCAAGGCTGTCGACCAAGCGGTAAAACGGCGTTCCGGCGCGGAGGAGCTGCTACGGGCCGCGAAGAAACAATTTGAAGAAAGCAAATGGATAGAAGGTGGCGAAACTTGTTCGCAGGCCGCCGCGCTCGCCGAACGCGATCCGATTATGCGAGAAGACGTGCTTTCGACGCTCACTGGAGCGGCGAACGCGGCAGCGGTCAACGATTGGCGCGGTGCTGAAACCCTGATGGGTCAGCTGCTGAAAATTGAGCCTGACAGGACGCTCAGCTCCGCCCTGCGCGAAAAGATTGCCAGCGCGAAACGCGAAGAAGAACTTCTCGCTTGCCTGAACGACGCCAGACGGCTGCAGAGCGAGGGCCGCGCCAGAGATGCGTTCGCGGTCGTCGAGTCCGCAATCTCTTCTTGCGATGATTCCCGCCTCCGCGAGCTTAGGGAGATCCTGCAGCAAACGATCAGGGAGGAGGAAGAACGTGAGCGACAAGAGCGTGAGCGCCAGGAGAGGGAAAACTACCTGACACGGGTTGGAGAGCAGCTGCGGCGCGAAGCCGTTCCAGAAGAGCGGGTCCAAATCCTGCAGGAAGCGCTCGGTAGATATCCAGACGCCGCACATCTTCAGGCAGAGCTGGCCTCCGCTCGCACGCTTGTCGAGCAGGTGGGTTCACTCGCGAAACAGGCGCAAGGGCACGAAGCAGCGCAGGAGTATGGCCAAGCTATTCAGAGTTGGGAAGCAATCCGCAAGTTGGGAGCGGGCCACGCGGAACTGGAGCCTTCGCTTGCACGCCTTCACAGGTTGCAGGAAGAAGCGCGCAGCAAAGCTAAGGCAGCATTGGTAGCTCGCATTCAAGCAGCTCTGGATTCTTTCGATTTTCAGAGCGCCGGCACAGCGCTGGAGAATGCAACGAAGGAATTCCCGGATGATTCTGAGCTGCAAACTTTACTGAATAAGCTGGATGAAGGCCTCCGGCAGAGGGACAACGCTTTCAAATTACTTGCCGAGGCGCGAAAGAGTTTCATTGCGCATGATTTCAAGCAAGGCAGCGACCGTGTCACGCGAGTGATCGAAACAGGCGGCCAGAACCCGGAAGTGCGGCGGGCAGCAGTCAGCACTTTGATCGATGCTGCGCGCTCGGAGCTGACGTCCCAGTTACCGGCCGCGGAAAAATTGCTTGCGAAAGCAATCGACCTCGGAGGCGAGTCAGCCGAGAGCGAGGGCCTTCGTGAAAAAATAGAAAGTGAAAAGCGCGAGCTGTCTATCGCGCGGCACCTTTCCAGCGTGCAGAGCCTAATTTCCGCAGGCAATCTTGAAAGTGCGTTGGACGAGGTGAATCGCGCGCTTGTCGAACACGGGAATGAGCCACGACTTGTAAAGCGTAAGGGCGAAATCGAGAGCTCGATGCGGGCTGCCGCGGAAGAACAAAAGCGGCGAGCCGCACTGGCCGCGATCCTGGATTCAGCTGGCAAGCTGCGCACTGCCGGCGATCTTCAAGGGGCGATGGGAACGATTGATCGCGGCTTGGCGGACTTCCCCGAACAGCCTGAGCTGCTGCAATTCAAGCGTTCCTTGCAAACAGATATCCGCGAATCTGAAGAGCGTGCGCGACGGGAGCGTGAGCAAGCCGCGGCACGCGAGAAGCGTGAGAGAGAAGTTCGCCGCCAGCAGGAAGCAAAGCAGGAGAAGGAGCGCCAGCGCAAGCAGCAGGAAGAAGAACGCAGGCGGAAAGCAGAGGCGCGGAGGCGCGAACAGGAAGCACGGGAGCGCTCCCGTGCAGCCGCGGAAGCGCAAAGCACTCGTTCCAGTGAGGAAGCTGCAGTTGCTGAGCACGTAACTTCTGCTCCCAGCGCTGAGGTTCGCGCCGAGCGGACACAAACGACAAGCCAGCCCATCAGGATGTACATTGCGACCGGCGCGATTGCTGCGCTTGTGATACTAGGCACGATTTTCTGGAAGTCCGCTCATAAGGCTCCGGCCTCGATGCCGGTGACTATTACAAGCACTCCAAATGGGGCCTCGGTCCATGTCGCGCAGACAAACACTGCTTGCGTGACCCCTCAATGCACTCTCCACCTCCCGCCTGGGACCTATGAAGTCAAAGCGGAGCTGCCGGGATATCGGACGGCGACGCAGTCGCTATCGGTAAGCCCTCAAGGAGCAAACGCTCTCTCGTTTGCTTTAACGCCAGTAACCGAAGCCAGCAGAGTTCCACCATCTGCAGCTGAACAACCACCGGCAGGCGCGACGCAAGCTGTCCAGCGGTCACGGTTGGAAGTTCGTGGCGCTGAACCGGGCGCGGAGGTTCTAGTCGACAAAGAACGCAAAGGTACCGTGAGCCGGCGCGGTACTTTCTCGACCGATGTGCTCGCCGGCGATCACCAGGTGCAGTTGCTGGCAAAAAAACAGAGCTCGAGTATAATCTCCCGACGCTTCCCCCCCGGCCAAGCCGTTCAACTGAATGCGAGTGATCTGAAGCAACCCCAAGCGCCTCCACAATTGAGTTCGGAGGAGAGCGACTGGCGCAATATCAAAGATTCTCGCAACGTCGAGGATTTCAGCAGGTTCTTGAGCCAGTATCCAAATGGCCAGCTTGCGCCCCAGGCACAACGCAAACTGGAGGATTTGTATTGGGAGCGAGCCTCTGACAGCAAGAGCCTTGGAGCGTATCGGGATTATTTGAGCCGGTATCCTGCGGGAAGATATGCCAAGCAGGCGGATTCGGAGATCGCCAAGGCCGACTGGCAATCGGTAGAGAACAGTGGCGATCCAGCGGCCTTGCAAAGCTTCATCGCAAGAAGTCCCGCGGGAACGTACCACGACAGAGCCGTCTCCAAGCTGGACGATTTGGCGTGGCAACGAGTCGGGCGAAACGATCTCACAAGCGTCCGCTCATACTTGCAATCTTTTCCCAATGGCAAACACGCAGAGGAAGCGCGAAAAATTGCCGATGAGCTTGGCCGACCCGCTACAGTGGCGCGGTCGCCCGAACCGCATACCACCACTCCGCCGGCGGTTGACGAGAAGGCAGCCGTCATGCAGATACTCAGCCGATATCAGAAGGCATACCAGCAGCAAGATATCGGGGAGCTACAGCAGATCTGGCCGGGCATGACTGGCGAACAGATGAAAGGTGTAGGCGACTTCTTCAAGCACGCGAGCAGCGTGACATTGAGTTACGACTTGACTGGTCAGCCGAATATCGAAAACGATCATGCGATAGTAAGGTTTAACCAGTCGCTGAGCTACATTCTGAATGGCAAGCTCCAAAGAAGTTCGGCCAAAGTCGTCATGAATTTAACTAAGCTGCAGGGCGTCCCGGGGAATTGGCGGATCGAATCGATTCGCTGACCTGGAGCTCACGGGGAGGGTCGGATGTTGCGCACGAGTGCTCGGGCCCTGGTTTTCCTGATATTGTTTTCCATGTACTGCCTGGGGCAGGGACCGTGTCCCACGGCAACATCGACGCAGACCACGACTATTCCCACGTTCTCTAAGGACATGATCTGCACGGTGCCGCAGGTATATGGCGCCGGAGGGCTGGTCGGCACCGACCATGGCGGGCCACTGCTCTCGACGGCGAGATTCAGCCACGCCGCGCACTTCAGCAGTTCCGCGTTGCAGAGTTTCTCGCCTCTGAACACAGCGATCGGCACGCAACTGACCCAACTGCCGTTCACGTCGCCTGGCTCGGGTTTTATTTTCTCGTTTAATCCGTCGCTGGGAGTGGTTACGCGGCAAACCGAGAGCTTTGGTCCCGTGCTGACAGAACGCGCCGATACCATTGGGAAGCACAGAGTGTTCGTGGGCGTCAGCTACCAGTACTTCAATTTCGACCAGGCGGACGGCGTAAATCTCAGAAACTTTGGGGCGGTGTTTCATCACGAAAGTGAGTCGACGTTGTGCACCCCCGGTTCGGTGATCACCTGTATCGACGGTGAACCCGTGTTCCAGCGGGACATTATTGCGACGCAAAATCGCATTGATTTGAAGGTTCACCAGGTCACCGCGGTAGGCACGATTGGAGTTACCGATCGCCTGGATGTATCGGTGGCAATTCCGATACTCGATGTGCGTATGGGCATGTCATCTAACGCAACCATTGACAGTTTTGAAAGCAGCACGGACATTCCGTCATGCTGTGTGCACCAATTCGATCCCACGAACCCGAATATCCCGTCCCGGCAAAGTTTCATCGCAGCGAACCATTCGATCTTCTTTAATCAGAGATCCGCCGCCGGCATCGGCGACGTGATTTTTCGGGGTAAATACGAAGTATTGAAACGGGAAAAGATCGGCGTTGCCGCTGGGCTCGATTTCCACGCGCCTACAGGGGATGAGAAAAACTTCCTCGGCTCGGGTACGTGGGGTCTCCGGCCGTTCGTCACATTTTCCTATGGCGGGAGAATTTCGCCGCATGCCAGCTTCGGATACCAGAGAAACGGCGACTCTATTCTGGCAGGAGACGTCACTACCAACACCAGCGCCCATTTACCTGACATCATCACCTACTCCGCCGGTGTGGACGCGGGCGTGACCCGCAGAATAAGCATTTCTGCGGATTTTCTGGGGCAGGCCCTGGTCAATACCAAGAAGATTGCGGCCACGACGTTCGTGGACTTTGGAGGCACATCACACTCCGACATTACAACTTCTACCGCAACCCTCAACCAAGCCAGTATTGCCGTGGGCGGCAAATTTAATCCCTTTGGGAATCTCCTCGTCATCGCCAACGTGCTGTTTCGCGTGAACGATGCTGGCTTGCACTCCAAGCCTGTGCCGCTCATTGGCCTGTCGTACACGTTCTAAAGGCAACGGAAGCTGGTCCAGAAAAGGTTTGCCTTCCTCCATCGAGGCTTCGCGGCATCCTGGTTGGAGGAGCCAGAACGCCGCGAGGCACGCGTTTCCAACTTCATAGATGCACGCTACAGCGGATTACCTCTGAGGATCAGTCGCGGTTTTCTTAGCGGTTGGGACGACGACCGTCTTCACGGGTGGCGCAGCCGCAACCTTTGCCGCAGGAACCGGCGACGCTTTCGAACCAATTGCCGCTGCCTTAGTCGCGGGGACGACGGCGGTTGCCGCGGTTGAGGTGCGCGTTGCAGCCGGAGCAGGAGCGACGCCGCGTGTCGTTGCCGCATTCCTTACCGCGGTAGCATTGGCAGGGGGCACTGTGCGAACGGCGCCTCCGGCAGGAGTCGCGGAACCGGTCGGCAGAGCGTTGCTGGTGGCCACGCCAGGCGCTGCGTTAGTAATGGCATTGTTACCTGGCGATAGACTCGGGAAATTCATGTTGTACTGCCGAACCAACAGCGCTTGAGCTCCATTCTGCGGCTGCAATTCGTCGACGGTCAGGTTGTAGGTGAAGTTCGTTCCGAGAGCGTCGTGGTTGGGATCCCGGCTTCGGGCCACGCTGAACATTGCGCTGCTGGTCTGTCCGGGCGCGAGTACAAACTGTGAGTCGGTAGAATTGCCCCGATCGACTCCCATACCCTGCACGGCACCGGTGCTGCCTCCGGCTCCCTGATAGCTGTTTCCCAAATTGTCGACCATGACGCTGGTTCCATCGTGGTAGGCAATAATGAGCGGCTGGTTGCTGGCATTGTGGAAATGGACTTCCATGCGGATGATGTGCCACCAACCCTGCTGACTCATTGTCATTTGGGTTACTTCCGCTGCGAAGGGTCCGGCATCGAAACAACGGCCACTTCCTCCACAAGATCCGCCGCTATAGCTTGCTTGCGCCAAGTTTCCGCCTGCCGCATTGCTCCCACCAGGAAGACTTCCACACGGGGATTTCAATGTGGCTGGGACCATCTGGCTGCCCATCTGGCCCGCTTGCTGTGCAGTTTGTCCTACCTGTTGCGCCGCGGCGCCAGTGACATTCTGCACATTCTGTTGCTCGGTCTGAACTTGCTGTTGGGCGGCCGCTTTCATCCTTTGCCAAAAGCCTTGATGGGCTGCCGGTTGGGTTGTGGTCTGTTGCCCACTCTGCTGCTGGGGCGCGGGTGCGGCCTGCTGTTGCGCGAAGCTGCCCGCGACTGAAACCAATACTGCGGCTGCCAACGTAAATAGTCTGATACTCCAGGTTCCTCTGCAGTTCATACGTCATCTCCTCCGAAAATTTTGTTCCCCTCGACCCCGATCACCACTTCAAGCAGCCGCTTGGCGCGACTGTGTTTCTTGCTCGTACTTCCCTGCCGTAGCAACGAAAAAGCGCTTCAGGCTTACTCCTGCGAAATAAAGACTGACAAACAAAGACAAGTAAGCTCCAAAGCCCAGCGACACACCTCGCATAGCTTCGTCACGGGCTTGCTCCATCAACACGGCGAAATCGGATCCCGTTCCGGCCGGGCCGAAGCTGCTGCGGAATGCGCTTCGAATCGCGATACCGGCACCGAGAAGGAAGAACAGGGGCAGAAGTCCGCCCAGAACAGCGCGCCGATCGTTCCACACGTGATGAATGAAAGGACCGGCAATAGCGAGCCATGCGAGCAGGCCGTAGAGCCCAGTCCCGGGACTGTGACGTCCACCTTCCATGAGCAACTCAAAGGAGTTGCCGACATTCAAGTAACCCAGGAGCTGCCAGAAGGTGAAGTCCCACGAGCCCAGAGGGGTTCGGATGGAAGCTGAGGTAAGGAATAACCACGAGACCATCAGCAATCCAGCCGCGGCAAGGTTTCGCACACCGAAGGTAGCGGCCATCGTGGCAGCCAGGGCTGCTCCACCCTTTTTTGCGGCTGCCAGCGCCAGTTCTGCCTGCTCCCGCGCCAGTTGAGATTCGGGCACCGCGACGATAGCGGAGATATTGCCTTCCGGGTCGAACGCCACATCCACAGCCAGGCCGGGCTTGGCCGGCACGTCTGACTTCCACAAACCTTCTAAAACAAAGGGATACTGCCGCCCGTCTACCATCAACAGGCCGGGGCCGAGATGAGCATCGCGCAAGACTTTGCCTCGTCGTTCCATGTCTTCCTCCCGCGACTGCCTAGAGAAATCGGTTGTGCTGAACTGTTGGCGGTGATAGCATTCGCCGCATTGCATCGAGGTGTTTCCCCTACACCTGCCGCGTGGACCTGTACTGTCCTTCACCACGCATTGCGCAAAAAAGTACGGAAAACTGTCATGGCTTCTGGAAATATTGGAACGGGCTGCCAAGGCGAGTCGCCGTCCATGCCTGGACAACCGGGCGGGCGCCAGGCGCTCGATACTTTGTTCAGCGTGGCCTACGAGGAATTACGCCGGCTTGCCTGGAGCGTTAAACGGGGAGACCCGTGTTGCACTCTCAATCCCACCGCCCTGGTGAACGAGGCCTGGATAAGGCTGGCAAAATCTCCGGATGTGAATGCCACGTCCCGACTACATTTCAAGCGCATTGCAGCCCGCGCGATGAGGCAACTGCTGATCGAGGCAGCCCGCCGCCGGAACTCTCAGAAGCGCGGAGGCACAGAGGAAACGACAGTGGTCTCGTTCGATGATTCGGAGATCGGCGAGGTACGCTGCGAGAACGAGTTGCTCTCCATGAATGCCGCACTGGATGCGTTGGCGCGAATCGAGCCACGCCAGGCCGCCATCGTTGAGGCGCGCTTTTTCGGCGGGTTTGAGATCAATGAAATCGCAGAATTGATGGGCATGTCGCCTGCGACCGTACTTCGCGACTGGCGCGCCGCAAAGGCGTGGTTGGGACAGGAACTTCGCCGGAATCAGTAATTACTTTCGGGCCCAGGTATCAGTTGGAACCGAACCATGGATGCCGTTCGCTGGGGGCAAATTCAGAACCTGTTTCACGAAGCAGCGGACCTGCCGCCCGAAGAGCAAGCTCGATTCCTTACAACTGCGTGTGGCAATGACCAGGAATTACTAGCCGAAGTGTCGGCGATGCTGGAGCAAGATGCCGGCACGAGCTCGTTATTGGATCGTAACCTGGCGGAGCTGGCGCAGCAGACCTTCGACGCAGCCTCGCTCCCCACGTCACCGTTGCAACAGTTCGGGCCCTATCGCATCCTGAGAGTGCTCGGCGAGGGCGGCAGCGGAGTTGTTTACCTTGCCGAACGCCCGGATCTGGGCAACAAAGTCGCGATCAAAGTTCTGCGGGACGCGTGGCTGTCTCCGGCGCGGCGCGAGCGTTTTGCAAGTGAACAGCGCACTCTCGCGCAACTGAATCATCCCTCCATCGCCCAGATCTACGACGCTGACGTGCTTCCCGATGGCACTCCCTGGTTTGCCATGGAGCATGTGGAGGGCATGCGCCTGACGGACTATTGCCGCACATACCAGTGTTCCATTGAAGAGCGGCTACAGTTGTTCCGGTCAGTCTGCGAAGCCGTGCAGTACGCACATAGTCATGCGGTCATTCACCGCGATCTGAAACCGTCCAACATCCTGGTGAAAAGCGACACTGCGGTTCGGCTGCTCGATTTTGGCATAGCCAAGCAATTGGAGGACATCGATACGCCGGTCGAACAGACCATGACCGGGCTGCGACTGTTGACTCCGGCCTATGCCGCGCCAGAGCAGATCCGGGGCGATCGCGTCGGCATCAGCACAGACGTTTACTCGCTGGGAGTGATCCTCTACGAGTTGCTGACCGGCCACATTCCATTCGACTTAAGCAACCTGACTCCTTCCGAGGCAGCGACAGTTATCACGGAGCATGAGCCGGAGAAACCCTCTCTGGCAGTAATGGCCGACGGCGTCGGACAGTCGTCCGAGAACAACTCGGCATGGGCAGACCTTGATGTGCTGTGCCTGACCGCGATGCACAAAGACGTCGGGAGACGTTACCGATCGGTGGAAGCCTTGATGCGCGACATCGATCACTACTTGAATGCAGAGCCGCTGGAAGCTCGTCCCGACAGCTTGCGCTACCGGGTTGGCAAGTTCATGCGGCGCAACCAACGCGGGGTTGCAATCGCGGCCATGGTATTGGCCACGGTAGTCGGGCTGGTGAGTTTCTTCACTTTTCGACTTGCAACCGCGAAAAACGAAGCTTTGGCTGAGGCAGCCCGCACCGAGAGAATTCAGCAATTCATGACCAACCTGTTCCAGGGGGGCGATGAAGCCGCGGGGCCGTCCGACTCGCTGAAGGTGGTCACTCTCCTGGATCGTGGCGTGCAGGAAGCCAAGACCCTGAACGGCGATCCTAAAATCCAGGCGGAGCTGTACCAGAGCCTCGGGGCGATATACCAAAAGCTCGGCAAGTTTGATAAAGCGGACTCACTGTTGCGTTCAGCTCTTGAGCAGCAGAAGCGTTATGCCGGCGAAGGCACTCCTGAAGTTGCGGCGAGCCTGGTGGCGCTGGGCAATCTGCGGGAAGCGCAAGCGCAGTTTGACGAAGCCGAGCGCCTGGTGCGTCAAGGCCTGGGGATCGAGAAACGGAAGCTGCCAAGCGGTCATCGCTCGATCGCGAAGGCAACTCTCATACTTGGGAAAGTGCTCGAGGGCCGAGGCAGATACCAGCAGGCTATACCTGTGCTGGAAGAGGCGGTGCGACTCGAATCGCAGCCGGGGGTTCCTCCGCAGGATCTTGCGGGCAGCCTATCAGAGCTGGCGAATACAGAATTTTACGCCGGCAACCTAGCGCAGTCGGAGTCGCTCAATCACCGGGTGCTGGCCATCCAGAGAGAGGTTTACGGGGACCGTCATCCCCTGGTCGCCGACACCCTGATCAACCTCGCGGAAATTCAATTCCAACGTGGCCAGTATGTGGAAGCGGAGCACCTGAACCGGCAAGCGCTTGATATTGTCCAGTCATGGTATGGCAAAGACCACCCCGAAACAGCCGACACAATGACAATCGTCGGGCAGTCGCTCACGTACCAGGGACGATTTGAAGAAGCGGCAGTTCTGCTGCAACAGTCGCTGGCAATTCTGGAGCATGTCTACGGACCGGTTCATCCGCGGGTCGCCTATGCTCTCAATGAATTGGGCCAGGTGGCGATCCGAGAGGGAAAGCTGGACGAGGCTGCGCGCGATTTCAGCCGGGAAGTTGACATTTACCGCACCGTCTACCATGACAAACATTACCTGATCAGCATTGCGCTTTCGAATCTCGCCGGCGTGTACGCGCAGCAGAGACAATACGCCCGGGCCGAGATGCTCTTCCGAGATGCACTTCAGCGCTACGAGAGCACGCTCGCTCCCAATCACCTGAACGTCGGGATTGGGCACGTGCGACTAGGAAACACTCTTCTCGCGGAGCGCCGTTATGCGGATGCAGAGACAGAAAGCCATGCCGGCTACGACATCTTGATCCAGCAGAACAGTCCGACCCTGAAGTGGTTGCAGATGGCGCGCAAAGATCTGGGTGACGAGTACGAGGCCTTAAAGCAACCCGATCAGGCGGCCCGCTATCGCGCCGAACTGAAGGACCCTGCAAGCGCGCAGCAACTTGCCAAGAAGAATTGAAGCGCACAGCAGTTCACCCAAAATGCATTTCAGCTGCTTTGGAAAACAAATACCCCGGTGGCTTTGGAGCTTTGGAGCCGCACGCTGGGCTTCCGCCATATTGGTATAATCTCGCGCTTCTCTCATTCCACGAATCGGGCCTTGAAAAATGACGCGCAAAACACTTCTGCTAGTTGGGCTTTTTCTTACTTTGTCATTGTCATTCCAGTCCTCGAAAATCTGGGGACAGACGATTTCGGGCTTTATGCCGGAATCAGCCACGCGCCAACACGCGGTGGAAGACAAGTTCAAAGTCATTCCCAAGCCTGAGGAGGAGAAGCGGCAACACCGCATCTTCACTTCAGAGCCGCACCTGGCGGGCTCGAAGCGAAACAACGATCTGGCGAACTACATAGCTGACGAGTGGCGCAAGCAAGGACTTGAGGACATCGTCCTGCGTCGATATGACGTCTACAGCACCGCGCCGAAGAGCACCTTCCTGGAGATGGTTGTGCCGGTTCGCTATCGAGCTTCACTGCGCGAGGAACCCTATGCAGTGGACGACGACACTAAGAACGCGGCGGTGAGTCCAGCGTGGACAGGGATGTCGATTTCCGGCGAGATCACTGCTCCCGTGGTGTACGCGCATAGCGGAAATCCCGAAGATTACGACTTGCTGCGCAAGAACGGCGTTGAGGTGAAAGGCAAGATCGTTTTGGTCCGCTACTCGAATCCCTATAGCTACCGTGGATTCAAGGCGCTTACCGCACAGCGAGAGGGCGCCGCTGCGATGCTGGTATACAGCGACCCGGCCGAAGATGGTTACAAGAAGGGCAAAACATTTCCCGATGGTCCGTGGGGGCCAGAGAGCCATATCCAGCGCGGTGCAATCACTTATGACTTCATGGTTCCCGGCGATCCGCTCACTCCGGGCTGGGCCAGCGTCCCCGGCGCGAAGCGGATTCCGCTTAGCCAAGCCGTATCCGTACCCAAAATCATGGCTCTCCCGCTCTCCTGGAAAGACGCGAAGCCATTGCTGGAAAACCTGGGTGGTCCTCTCGCCCCCCGCGATTGGCAAGGCGGGTTGCCGATCGAATATCACCTGGGGGGTGAGCAGGCGCGAGTCCATATAAAGATCCAGATGGACAATTCGGTTAAGCCCTATTACGTAGTGGAAGCGCGCATACGCGGATCAGAATTGCCGGAGGAGTGGGTGGTTCTCGGCAATCACCGCGATGCCTGGGTGTATGGCGGCGTTGATCCGAGCAGCGGAACCGCGTCGATGATGGAGATGACGCGCGCCCTGGGGCAATTGCTGAAAGACGGAATTCGTCCACGGCGCACGCTGGTAGTTTGCAGCTGGGATGGCGAAGAGGTCGGCCTCACAGGGTCTACGGAGTGGGGAGAGGAATTTGCCGATGAACTGAAAAAGAAGGCAGTCGCATATATCAATGTGGACTCGTCAACCTCCGGCCCCGATTTCGAAGGCAGTGCTGTAGCCTCGCTTGCGCCCATGCTGGTGCAGACCACACAGTCCCTGCAGGATCCCTCAGGTAAGTCGCTGTACGAGGCCTGGCGTCAATCAGCATTGCGCAAAAAAGCTGAGGCAAAGGACACCGGTCAAGTGACCGACTACACGCTGCCCGACACGCGCATTGGCAGCGGTTCGGACCACACCGTGTTTTTGAATTTCGTCGGCATGCCCGTCTTCGGCCTCAGTTTCGAAGGTCCTTATGGCGTTTACCACTCCATGTATGACGATTTTTACTGGATGAATCACTTCGGCGACCCCGGTTACCGCTATCACACGCTTATGTCGCAACTGTGGGGAGTGCTCGCCCTGAGGCTCGCCAATTCTGACGTCCTGCCGTTCGATTTTGGCAGCTACGGAAACAATATTCGTGACTTTGTACACGATCTCGCCAAGGGCAAGGATTTAAGCCAGCTTGATCTCAATCCCGTACTGGACGGCATCGACCGTTTTGCGGCGGCGGGCGCGCGGCTCAATCAATCTGTTCAGCAGGCGCTTGTAGCAGGAGCTTTGTCGCCCACGCAGGTTGAGGCGCTCAACCAAGGCATGATGAAAGTCGAGCGCAATTGGCTTAATCCCGACGGCATTCCCGGCAGACCCTGGTTCAAGCACATGCTTTACGGAGCGCGCTACACCTACGCCCATCTCGAGTTACCCGGATTGACCGAAGCGGTTGAAAAGCAGGACTGGTCCACGGCTCGCCGGCAAGCGGAAATTCTTCAGCAGGCGTTACAGCAGAACACGCAATTGCTCGCGGGGCTGAATTCGCAGCTAGGTGCGTCGACCAGTAACGCCCTTGCCTTGTTGCAAAGCAGGCTGGACCAGATCCGCGGCCGATTTCCTGGCGACATGTCTGTTTACATGAAGAACCTGGCAACTGGCGACGAAATCACTCTCGACTCAGGCAAGGTGTTCGAGACCTTCAGCGTGATCAAGCTGGCCATCGCTGCCGAAGTCATGCACCAGGTGGAAGCGGGCAAGTTTTCATTGAGCGACCGGATTCCCCTGACTGCTGGAAATGAGCGTCTGCCCTCCGGTGTTCTTTCCGCGCTGCAACCCGGATTGACACCTTCGGTCCAGGATCTACTCACACTGATGATCATTATCAGCGACAACGAAGCCACCGATGTGCTGGCCGACAAGGTCGGGCGAGACAATGTGACCGATTACATGCGTAGCCTCGGGCTGACCAAGACTTCTATCCAGTTCTCAGATCTGGATTGGGACCGTACCTGGCTGGGGACCCTTGATCCGAGTTATCGCAACGCCACCGGCGACCAAACCGTGAATTTCCCGTTCGGTCGCTACAGCGATCAGCAGGTACAGGCGGCGTTTGGTCACACCATCTACGACGCTGGCATTTACTTCGGTCACAGTACAACGAGCGAAATCGGACGCCTGCTGGAGATGATGGCGACGGGTAAACTGGTGTCCAAGAACGCCAGCGATCTAATTCTAGGGGTTATGGAAAAGCAGCAGGTGAACGACCGGTTCCCGCGCTACCTTGAGAATGTCAGGATCGCTCACAAGACGGGGGACGGACAGCCGTTCATCGCAAACGATGCAGGCGTCCTGTGGGTGAACGGTCAGCCCATTGTGCTGGTGGTGTTTACGGGACATCATCGCGGAAGCACCTCCGCGCTGCACGAGGCTATCGCGCAAGTCGCAGCATACGTCGTGCGATTCTATGGTGGGCAGGTGTCACCCGAATTCAAGCCGCCCGGAAACAGCAATCCCAACTGACCTGAGTTACGGGATTACCGCGCTTGCCTGATTCGAATAGGCGCTCTCAAGATTGTTGGCGTCAACGGCAGTGGCAAGATAGTAGTACGTGGTGCCGGAAAGGACGGCGGCATCTGTAAAGCTCGTGCCCGGCAAAAGCGAGGAATTCAACTTGGAGAAGGGGCCTCCCGGCTGCGTGCCGCGGTAAAGATTGTATCCGGCCACAACTGACGTGCTCGCATTCCACGAGAGATCTACGCTGTGGGAACTGAGTTGCGTTCCAGTGCCAGTGAATGTTTCCGTAACGGGTGAGTTCGAAGCATCACTTACAAAGGAAATATTTCCGGGTGCGCTTCCCGCCGAAGCAGGGGTGAAGCTGACGGTGTAGCTGACCGACTTACCGGAGGAAACCGTCACCGGGAATGTGATACCCGTGATTGCATAACCGGACCCCGACCAAGATGCGGATGAAAGCGCAACGTCCGCATTGTTGGCCGTCAATGTGCCGGTGAGCGAAGAACTGCTGCCCACGGCGACGTTCCCGAAACTCAAGGTGGCAGGGGACACCGACAATTGTCCGCCGGAGGAGTTTTGCTGTGCCGCCGATGTGTTTGCTGAAACACCCGCACAACCGGTAAGCAAGCCCAGGCTTAGCGTCATCAAGGCTGATAAGACAAAAATCCGTTTTTTCAAAATCCCATTCACCGGGTTTGATTATGGTCGACAGCCGCGGACTGGTCGAGAGACCTAACAGCTTTGTCTCTTCTCTCGCCCATGAATACACTTTGGTAACTGCAGATATGCAGTCGGGCCCGATTACACGGCAAGGGCAGCACCGGAAGTGGCGCGGCGCGTCAGGGTTGCATACTTGAAGCGCGAGACGGCGAGCCCCGTCACAAACTCATTTCTGAATTCTGAGTAAGCTACCACTTCACTTGCGGTTTTGTGGAACACAGAAGTGCTATCGACGTTCCATTTTGGTGACGTCAGGCAGCTTTCTGCTGCTGCCGATCCTTAAAACGATGTTTCTGACGGCGCCAGAGCAGGTAACCGAGAAGGAATAAGCCGCCAGCCAATGCCCAGCTCGCTTTTTCAATGTAGTCGAGCAAAGTGTCGAACTCATTGGCAAATGCAAAGCCCGCGAATGCCATGACTGTCACCCAAGTCGCGGCGCCAAGCACATTGAATTTGAAGAATCTCTTCCAATCCATCTCCAGACTGCCCGCGACTGGGCCTGCGATGGTACGCAGCCCGAAAATGAATCGGGAGAAGAAAACTGTGCGGCCGCCATGCCCCCGAATGAGATCTTTGGCTGCGCCGATATCCTCATCGTCGAGATGCAACAAATGCTTCGCCCAGCGAATCAGCGTCTTGCCAAAGTGCCGCCCGAGAAAGAACCCACAATTGTCACCCAGAACCGCGGCAGCCACCCCGACGAGGATGACCCATTGGATCCTCAGTGCACCACCCTTGTGAGCCAGAAAACTCGCGAAAACCAGGACGGTTTCACCAGGGAGTGGCAGGCCGGCACTCTCCGCAAGCAGTGCGATCAGGACAGCCCAGTAGCCCCAGGAACTGAGCACGTCGCGGATCGTGTGGTACATCCAGTGCATGGAGTTTGCTTGGATGCAGAAACGGGATGGACTTCAGGATTTCGTACAAGAATGCGTGGGAGCTGGCGGAACCGTTAAGCCAGGAGACGGACGCGCCGGCCAGAGACCGGCTGTCGCAGCAATTCTGGTGCTGACGCAAATAGCGAACCAGCACGCTTTCAACTCGGAAAATTTAGCTGTGTGTCACCTGCTGTTGCGTTGCCGGGACAGGCATCGTCTCATTGCTCTCAGGCATGATTACCCAGGCGACAATGTAGGCGATAAGGCCGGGAAAGATGCCGGTCATGACACTGATGATAGCCCAGAGCAGACGCATGAGCGTGATATCCAGTCCCAGGTACTCAGCCAAGCCCGCGCACACCCCGGCAATGCGGCGATTGTTGCGGGGACGAACCAGTTCTTTTTTGAATCCAGCCACGCCGATTCTGGCGCCGCAATAGGCGCAGACTCGAGCGTCGTCGGGAATTGCCTTACCACACTGATTGCAATACATGGCTGTCCTCCATGGAAAGATACGGATGCACGGGACAAAACGTTCCAATGCCGTTCAGGCTATTCGTTGCGGTACGCCTCTTTCATGTACTTTCTCGCCGATTCAGCGGGAGGAGTGCCGCTGTTTGCAGCAATCACCGCCTCGTATTTTTTCATTGCCAGATCACGATGATTCATGACGTCGTACATCTCTCCCGCCGAGAGGTTTGCTTTTTGCAGCAATTCGTTGTCCGGCTTAGAAAGCTGGTTCACCAGCTCATAGGCCGCAGCCGCGCCGGCGTAATCCTTTTGACCGCGTAACATATCGCCCAGGCTGACAGCGGACATTTCATAGTGCAAGCCGGGATATCGCCCTTGCAGTCCGGCCTGCCAGACTGCCCGGTACTTCTCAGCGGCGGCATTGGTATTGCCTGCCGCGCGCAAGAGGTTGGCCTCTTCCAAGGCGAACAGTCCGTTCTGCGGGTATGCCGGAATCAGCTCTCTCGCGATTCTGATTGCCTCGTCATAACGGCGTTCCCGCCGCAAAAAAAGCATCAGCACTACCTTGGCGTCTACACTGGTTTCACCGCTGGAATTCGCCGCCTCGTAAAGATCCTTGAAGCCTCTTTCCTTGTTGCCGCTCAGGCCGACCATCGAAACCGCCACCTTGATGCCCCAAGGCAGGCTGCCGGTCACATAGTTGTGCGCCCCCACAACTAATTTGGCGTCGGTGTAGTTCGGGTCGAGTTCCAGCACCTTTTCGTGGTCGTGGCGGGCACCAACGGCATTACGCAAAGCCGAAAACCAGGCGCGCTCGATCAATGCCGTGTAGACAGAAAATTGTGCCCTGGTCACCCCGCGCGCATACAGCAGATCGATGTCCCTGGGGTTCTGCTTCAGACGTTGTTCCTCGATGCCTTCTGCCCGGTCGACCAGCTGCTTGATGCGCTCCTTGGCTTTGGGGTCAGCGGGATGATGGGGCTGGCCGATGAAACTGTTGGTGGCATATTCCCCGGTATTCATCGCTCCCATGTGGTACAGCTCACGAATGAGCACGGCCGTAATCAGATGATTAATGGCGAACGGATCGTTGGGATTTTTCGCCAGCACCTGCTCGAAATCTTGGATGGCGTGATCATAATCCAGATTGTAGAAGCGTTGAAACGCGCGGTCATTAAGCGGGTCGTGGGGCCGGTAAGAGCCGCCGCTGGTGTTTGGGGCATCGGCCGCGAGCGCGGCACAGGCGGTCAGCGCCAGAATTCCCAGGCAGGAGACAATGTAAGCCGACGTCGAAAAACGGGAGTTCAGAGCTGGGGTCACTCCATCCTCGAGACCTCAGTTTACCTGATTTGCGGTGAACCAAGATTTTAACTACTAGCGCCGGGCATGCCTCTGGCGCCCATCCTATAATCGTTTCCGAGATGAATGTTCCGTAAACGAGGTAAATCTTGCCGGAGCGGCCACTTCCCCCAAGCCGCTTGTTCCTCGTAAGTAGTTAGAAGTACAGAAGTTTTTACACCGTTGTTTTTGGCCCGTGGCTTGCGACTTCGTTGCTCCATAGCCCTTATGGCAGAGATGGCTCATAACGTTGAACAGGAGTTTTGGCGCCCTCCCGTCGGCACCCCATCCGCGGTGACGCCGCTTCCATCTGGGCAGGCGCCGGGCATGGTAGAAGCTTGTGACCGGTGCGAGACTGAGTTTATGGTCGGCGCCCGGTACTGTCATGTGTGCGGCGCGCCTCGGCGTGTCGAGATCGCCTCCCCCTCGTCCCCCCATGGTTGGGTACGGCATCTCGAGTTTCAGAACATCAAGGACTGCCTTGGCCTCTCTACGGCGTCCCTGGTCGCCTTCATGATAGGACTGGGCTGCATACTGGGTGCAGTGGCGGTCGGGTTCGTGTTCACGGTTCAAAACCTGGTCGACTGGCAGGCCGTGCAGGTGTGGCGAATTCAGTGGTTGCTGGCGGCGGCAGCGGCCTTCATCGCAGGAATTCTTCTGAAGAAGTCAGCAAGCGCCTAGCCCGATATCTACCGCCACGGCATTCCCGAACATCAATGCACTCCCTCTTGCTCCGCGTACACTACGCGACGCTGTGGCTGCGTCTGAGTCATGCGATACAAGTGATGTAACGGGCCGGTACCGCGTCCCAGCGGCTGACCATGCACAATGGCTGCTGTAACGTAGGCTTTGGCGAGGAGGACGGCCTCCGGCAAGCCCCTCCCCATGGCTAAATGACACGCGATGGCGGTTGCAAAAGCGCAACCTGTGCCGTGGGTGGATTTCGACTTTTGACGCTCCGACTTGAACACTTCCTGCTCGATGCCTCTGCCAGTGGTGAAGCTGAGCAGGTCAATGGCTTTCTCCAGATCGCCTCCAGTGACTACCACCGCCTTGGCGCCCAACTCCTGTAATGTGCGTGCAGCTTGTTTCATCTGTTCGGGAGTAGCCACTTCGCAGCCGGACAGCACGGCCGCTTCCGATGTATTCGGCGTAACCACGTCGACCATGGGCAACATCTTCTGCACCAGCAACTTAGCCCCTTCTTCATTCAAGAGATCAGCACCGGAGGAGGACTTCAGAATGGGATCGAGCACCACAGTTTTGGGTTTCACACGGTAAAGGAAATTGATGATCGTTTGCACGATTTGCGCAGATCCGAGCATGCCGATGTGCACAGCGGCGATGGGCAAGTCGCTGTAGATCTCTTCCAGAGTCTCGCTTATCAGG
>Ga0070741_10007106_pt1 | contig 23495 bp, 24 predicted proteins | sample Coa_R1_4_FD_66440 | JGI IMG/M metagenome (GOLD analysis project Ga0070741, IMG submission 66440) | Surface soil microbial communities from Centralia Pennsylvania, which are recovering from an underground coalmine fire - Coalmine... | ecosystem: Environmental > Terrestrial > Soil > Unclassified ...
CCGGCATGGAGAGGTCGAGCAGGACGAGGTCCGGCTGCAGCTGACGGGCGACGGCGATCGCCTCCTCGCCGTCCGCGGCCTCGCCGACCACGGGGAACCCGTGCTGCTCGAGCAGCGCGACGAGCGCCGCCCGGGTGAGCGGATGGTCGTCAACGACGAGGGTGCGCCGGGCCATCGCTGCTCTTATCGGCAGCCGCTCCGGTGCCGACAAGAGTCGTATGCGGGCCGCGCGCGCCTCTTATCTGGCCTGGGCGCGCGACGAGATCCTCCTCGTCGGGCTGCTCTCGGCTGCGCTGACGCTGTTCCTGACGAACCCGTCGCTCCGCGACCCGCGCCTCCTGCCGAACCTGCGCCTCTTCCTGGACACGGCCGTCCTGCTCGTGTCCGTGATCGTGTCCGTCCTCGCCTACGTCCGGTTCTCGGTCGAGCGGAGGCGCGCGGACCTGTACCTGCTCGGGGGCTTCTTCGTCAGCGCGGCGACGACCCTGGCGTTCGTGGTCGGGCCGACCCTGGACGGCAGTCGCGTCGCCCCGGCGGAGATGTGGGCGGGCATCGTCGGCAGGCTCGTCTCCGCCGCGCTGATCGCGGCCGCTCCGTTCGCGGGCGGCGTGGCCGGAACCCGCCGGCAGGCATTCGTCACGACCGCCGCGCTCGCGCTGCTCCTGGCAGGGATCTGGGGGCTGTGCCGGGTCGTGGCGACGACCCTGCCCGTGCTCGATCCGGCCCGTCCCCAGCCCGCGCTCCTGACCACCGCGCTGGCGCTGCAGGCGCTCCTCAGCCTTGCCGCCCTGGTCGGCTTCGGCCTCCGCTACCGCGCCGGCGGGCAGGATCTCGACCGCTGGCTCGCCTTCGGTGCGACCCTGTGGCTCTTCGCCGAGCTGCACGGCGTCTTCTCGCCGCCGCTCTCGAGCGACTACGTCTCGCAGGGCGACGTGCTCAGGCTGATCTCGTACGGGGTGCTGCTCGCCGGCGTCTGGCGCGCGATCCGCGCGGCCGAGTTCGGGCGGGCCGTGGCCGAGGAGCGAGCGCGGGTCGCGCGCGAGATCCACGACGGGCTCGCCCAGTACCTGTTCGCGATCTCCACGCAGACGAGCCTCCTCGCAGGCGGGGCCGAGCTCGACACGGTGCTGCCGCGCCTCCGGGAGGCCGCGACGGCGGCGCAGCAGGAGGCTCGCTTCGCCGTGCTCGCGCTCTCCTCGGCCGGCGGGTCGGCGCCGTTCGACACCGCCCTGAACCGGTACGTCGAGTTCCTGACCGCCGACGGCCAGCTCGAGGTCGACCTCGAGATCGAGCGCGACGTGGAGCTGGGCCCCGACGAGCAGATCGAGGTGTTCCGCATCGTCCAGGAAGGGCTCGCCAACGTCCGCCGCCACGCCGACGCCCGGCGCGCGACCGTGCTGATCGGCCTCCGGGAGGGCCAGCGGGTCGTCAGGATCGTCGACGACGGCCGCGGGCTCGACGATCAGGCCGAGACCCGCGGCCAGGGCCTGCGCAACATGCGCGCGCGGGCGGCCGCGATCGGCGGCGCCTTCCGGCTGCGCAGCACGCCGGACGGCACGTCGCTGGAGGTCGTGCTCCGGACCTAGCGGTTGAGGGCCGCGCGCAGCCAGGCGGTGCGCAGCTCGCGGGCCCGGGTGTCGAGCTCGTCGAGGATCTCGCGGACGTGCTCCAGCTCCGGCCGCAGCGTCTCCACCCGCCGCAGCTCCTCGGCGATCTGCGTGATCCGGCTCTCCGGGTCGGCGGTCAGCCTCGCCAGCCGGCGCTCGCCGGCGTGGATCTGGGCCTGCAGCGTTCGAGCCCAGCCGTCCGCCTGTTCGCTGAGCTCGCGCAGCTCCGTCTCGGTGAGCGTCTCCCGGGCGAGGACCTCCCGGAGCCGAGCGGTGAGCCGTGAGTCGAGCGCGTGCGCCATCTCCCTGGAGGAGGGAGCTTGCCAGACCGGCGCACGCCGTGTGGTGCCTGGCACGGGGCGAACCGGTGCCAGGCACCGATCCGGCTGGCCGCGCGCCGCCGGCCGGTCGATCGGCTGCCGCCTGCAGCGGAGCGCGGATCCCGGCTGCGAGCGCGTCTCGCCGCCGCGGCGGTTTCCCTGCGGGCCGGAACCCGCTACGGTGCGCGCACGTCTGCGCCGCCGCGGGAGGGGTGGGCCGTGAAGGACGACATCGTCAGGAAGCACGTGGAGTCGAGCCCGGAGTTCGACGCGGCGGCGGCGCTCGCCCGGCGCCTGCTCGACAACGTCGAGCTCGTCGTCCGCGGGAAGCGCGGCGAGATCGAGCTCGTCCTCTGCGCCCTCTTCTGCCACGGCCATGTCCTCTGCGAGGACGTCCCGGGAACCGCCAAGACCGTGCTCGCCCGCGCGATCGCGCAGTCGATCGACGGCGCGCGGGCGTCGCGCATCCAGTGCACGCCCGACCTCCAGCCCACCGACGTCACCGGCCTCTCCGTCTACAACCAGAAGGAACGCGAGTTCGAGTTCCGCCCCGGCCCGGTCTTCGCGAACATCCTGCTCGTCGACGAGATCAACCGGGCGATGCCGCGCACCCAGTCGGCATTGCTCGAGGCGATGGCCGAGCGCCAGATCACCGCCGACGGCGCCTCGCGGCCGCTGCCCGATCCCTTCCTGATCCTCGCGACGCAGAATCCGCTGGACCACGAGGGCACCTTCCCGCTGCCGGAGGCGCAGCTCGACCGCTTCTTCCTGCGGACGACGCTCGGCTACCCGAGCCTCGACGACGAGCTGCGGATCGTCCAGTCGCAGCGGCACGAGCACCCGCTTTCCTCGCTCGGCCCGGTGATCGAGGTCGCCGACCTACGCCGGATCCAGTCCGCGGTCGAGGACGTGTACATCGACCCGATCATCCAGCGCTGGCTGATCGAGCTGACGCGGGCGACGAGGGAGCTCGAGATCGTCCGCATCGGCGCCTCCGTGCGGGGATCGCTCGCCCTCGAGCGGGGCGCGCGGGCGTGGGCGCTGCTCCAGGGAAGGCCGTTCGTCGAGCCGGTGGACGTGGAGCAGCTGTTCACGCCGGTGCTCGCGCACCGCGTGCTCCTCGACCCCTACCGCTTCGAGCTCGCCGCGAACGGGGACGGCGCGGCGCCGGTCGACCTGCTCCGGCGCTGCCTGGAGCTGGTGCCGCCGCCCGGGATCGAGCTCGGCGCCCGCTGAGCCAGCCCGATGTCGGCTCGACCCGCCACGTTCCCGCTCTTCAGCCGGCGCCGCGGAGCCGGCCTGGTCGGCGGGACTCGCCGGAGCACGTACCGCGGCGGCGGCTACGAGACCGCCGGCTCGCGGCTCTACCGGCGCGGCGACAGCATGCGCGCCATCGACTGGGGGGCATCGGCGCGTCTGTCCAGCGCCCGCGACTCGGACGAGTTCGTCGTCCGCGAGCACTTCGCGGAGGACAGCCCGCGGGTCGTCCTCTTCGTCGACCGGGCCCCGTCGATGCAGCTCTACCCGGCCGAGCTGCCCTGGCTGCACAAGCCCGTCGCGACGGCCGTCGCCGGCCGGCTGATCGTCGACAGCGCCCTTGCCGTGCAGGGAGTCCCCGGCTACCTCGACCTGGCCGATCCGGACTCTCCCCGCTGGCTGGCGCCGCGCAGCGTCCGGGACGCGGCGCGGATCCGGGACGTCGAGCTCGACCGGGAGGCCTACACCGCACCCGTGCAGGGCGTGACGCTCGGCCTGCGCCACCTGATCCGTTTCCGCGGCGACCTGCCCACCGCGTCCTACGTCTTCGTGCTCTCGGACTTCCTCGAGCCGCTCGTGCCCGGAGTGTGGCAGACCGCGTCGGCGCTCGGGTGGGAGCTCGTTCCGGTGATCGTCCAGGACCCGCGCTGGGAGCAGTCCTTTCCGGCCGTCTCGGGCCTTGCTCTCCCGGTCGGCGAGCCGGGCACGAGAGGGGTTCGCGTCGCGCGGCTGACGAGGCGCGAGGTGGCGGAGCGGCGCGAGGCGAACGAGTGCCGGCTGGCCGGGCTCGTCCGCACGTTCGCCGGCCTGCAGCTCGACCCCGTCGTGCTCTCCTCCGACGACCCGGGCGAGATCCTCGCGACGTTCGTGGACTGGGCGATTCGCCGCCGTGAGCGGCTGCGACGATGACGCTTCGCTCACGCCGCTCGCTGGCCGTGCTCGCGCTCGTCGTCGCGCTGCTCGCCGGGTTCGCCGTCGCGGCGCTCCACCGCCCGGGCGAGCCGCGGCTCCGCCCGGCCGGGCCTCCCGTCGCGGTGCAGCGATCCCTGTCCCCACGGGACCCGGCCTTCGGAGATACGGTGACGGCGACGGTCGCCGTCGTCGTCGATCCGCGGCGCGTGGACGTCGAGTCGGTTCGCGTGCGGAGCAGCGTCGCGCCGTTCCGGATTCTGTCCACGCGCCGCACGGAGCGCCGGTCCGGCGGCACGGCGACGATCCGGGTCGAGCAGCGCCTTCGCTGCCTCGACGCCGGGTGCGTCCCGCCCGGAGCGACCGGGACGGTCCGGTTCGGCGCGGTGCGGGTCGACTACCTCGCCGGCCGCGAGCGGCGCTCGGCGCGGGCGTCCTGGCCCGTGCTGCGCGTGCACGCGAGGGTGACGCCCGGGGACGTGCAGCATCCGTTCCTGCGGGTCCCGCCCGCCCGTCCGGCTGCGGTCGACTACCGCCTGCCGCCGCGAGCGACCGGGTACACGCTGCTCGCCGTCGCGGGGCTGCTCGCGCTCGGCGGCGCCGCGACGCTGCTGCGCGTCGGCCTGGCCGCAACCGGCCTGCCGCGCCGCCGCCGGCTCTCGGCGCTCGACCGGATCCTGCACGAGCTGACCGCCGCGTCCGCCAACGGCGACTCCGGCCGGCGCCGCCGCGCGCTCGAGCACCTCGCGCGGGAGCTCGAGCCGCTCGACGAGACGCTGAGCGCCGAGAGCCGCGTCCTCGCCTGGGCTCCCGAAGACCCACGGCCGGAGGCGATCGCCGACCTGACCGGCCGGGTGCTGGGGGCGGTCCCGCGATGAGACCTGCGGGCGTGCTCCGGATCGCCGACGCGGCGGCGCTCGGCCCGGCCGTCCGCCGGACACGGACGGTGTGGCTCGTGCTCGCCGGCGCGCTGGCGGCGCTCGTCGTCGTCTTCGCCCTCGAGACTCGCCCGCGCCCGGCGGGCGCCGCGATCCTGCCGCCGCATACGAGCGCGGTGATCGTCATCGACCTGTCGAGCAGCATGCGCGGCGCGTCGAAGCGGATCGCCGACGCGCTCCTCGACCTCCCCCGCCCGGGACGGCGGCTGGGGCTGGTCGTGTTCTCGGACACGGCCTACGAGGCGCTCCCGCTCTCCACGCCGGCGGACAGCCTCGAGCGCTGGCTCCGGCTCTTCGAGCAGAACCGGCCCGCCCTGTACCCGTGGACCCCGTCGTTCAGCGGCGGAACCTGGATCTCGAGCGGGCTGGTCGCCGCCCGCCGGATGCTCCACCGCGCGGGCGTCCGGGACGGCCACGTCCTGCTGGTCAGCGACCTGGTCGACGGCCCGTCCGACCTGCCGAACCTCCAGTCGATCCTGGCGCAGTACCAGCGCGACGGGATCGACCTCGGGGTGATCCCCGTCCCGACGAGCGACCCCGCCGACAGCTCGCCGAACGCCTTCCTCCAGCAGCGGAACGCCGACTTCGTCGAGCGCGCCGCGGCCAGGACCGTCGACGTCACCCGCCTGCCGCCGGCGCACGCGAAGACGACGCTCCTCCTCGTCCTGATCGGACTGGTCGCGCTGCTCGCGGCCGCGTACGAGCTCGTCCTGCATCCGCTCGGGTGGAGGGCGCGAGCGTGAGGCGCCGGCTGGCAGCCGCAGCGGCGGGGGCGATCGCGCTCGCGCTGTCGATCCCGCTGGCGCTGCTCGGCCGGGCGGCGCTCGCCACTCCCGCCGCCGTCGCCCGCCAGACGGCCGAGCCGCCGGCGGGCGACGAGCTCGCCAGACGGCACGGCTCGTGGGCCGACCGGGCGGCGTGGCAGGTCCTCGGCGCCGACCGGAGCGAGCCGTTCGCGCAGATCCTCCAGATCTACCGCACCGTCGCCGCGCTGCCGGCGCTGGCCGGGCAGCCGACGTGGTCGGTTCGCATCGCCCGCCTGATCCCGAAGCTCCGCTCGCCCGCGGAGCGGGCGCAGGCGTACGTCATGGCCGGCAGGGTGCTCGCGCTGGGGGCCGGCGACGGGCTGGGAGTCGCGCAGGACAACGACTCCGAGGGCGCCCGGGCGCTGCTCGCCCAGGCCGCCGACGATTTCCGCGCGGCCGTGCAGGACGACCCCGAGAGCGAGGAGGCGAAGTACGACCTCGAGCTCGTCCTCCACCAGCAGCGCGCGGTCGTCCGGCGCGGAGACGCCGGCGCGAGGCGCGATCCGGTCAGGGCGCGACCGGCGCCGGGGAGGCGCGGCCGGGCCCAGCCGCTCACGCAGAGCCGGATCAACGACGCGGGCGTCTACGCGACCGGGAGCGGCTACTAGTGCCGTCGGTCGCCTTCGCCGAGCCCTATGCGGCGTTCGGCGCCCTCGCCGCAGCCGTTCCGCTGGCGGTCGCCGGCTCCCGGCTGCTGGCGGCGCAAAGGGTGCGCCGCGAGCTCGGCCTGCCCGATCCCGCGCTGCACGCCCGGCTCGTCCGCCCGGTCGCCCTCGCCTGCCTGCTCGGCCTGCTCGGCCTGGCGGCCGCACAGCCGGCGATCCGATCGCAGCACGAGCGGCGCGCCCGCACGGACGCCGAGATCACCGTCGTGCTCGACAGCTCGCGGTCGATGCTCGCCTCGGCCGACGCCGGCTCGCGGACGCGCTTCGAGCGGGCCGTCGCGTTCGCGCACCGGCTGCACACCGCCCTGCCCGACGTGCCGATCGGGATCAGCTCGCTGACGAACAGGCTGCTGCCGTACCTCTTCCCGACGAGCGACGGCCGGGCCTACGACCTCGTGCTCGGGGAGGCGGCGGGCGTCGAGCGACCCCCGCCCGCGCTGACCGCCGACCGGTGGGTGACGACGTTCGAGCCGCTCGCGGAGGCCTCGCTCCGGCGCTTCTTCTCGCCCGGCGTGCGAACGCGCGTCCTCGTCGTCCTCTCGGACGCCGAGACGCGCGCGTTCGACGCCGGTGACGTGCTCCGGCGCCTGAGGCGCGCCGGAGCCGAGCCCGTCGTCGTCCGCTTCTGGCAGCCCGGGGAGCGGATCTTCCGGCGCGGCCGGCCCGTCGGGAGCTACCGGGCCGTCCAGCCCGGCGAGCTGATGACGCTCCGGGCCGCGGGGTGGCCGGCGTTCGGCGAGAACGAGCTCGGCGCCGCCCTCGACCGGATCGAGGCGTCGATCGGCTCAGGCCCGACCGCAGCGGTCGGCTACGACCCGGGCGAGACGTCGGTCGCCGCCTTCGTCGCGCTGGCCGCGTTCGCGCCGCTGCTCGTGCTGCTCGCGCCGCCGGGGGTGACGTCCGGCTTGGGCTTCTCCAGGCCGATGCGCCGGTACGCCTCCTCCGGGATCGCCTCGAGCGACTTGTAGATCGTCCAGGTGCACTTCTTCGGGTTCGGGCCGCTCGTCTCGTGCGGGTAGAGCGGCGAGTCGACCACGCGCAGCGGGTGCCCCCAGTGCTTCGCCGGCCAGTACTCGAGCGCGAAGCAGCAGTGCGAGCAGTAGTAGCAGACCCCCTGTTCGTTCCAGGCCCAGTCGTGCTCGTCGCGGGTGACGCCGAAGTCGTACGGCGGCTCGGCCCGCGAGGGGGTGCCCTCGACGACGTCGCCCCGCTGCTGGCGGCCGCCGGACCCGCACGGGTCGAAGCTGATCACGAACCGGTCGTCGTACTCGTCCACCTCCATGTCGCCGTTGCGGCCGGGGCCGACGAGATGGCCCCGCATCGCCTCGACCGACAGGTAGAGGTTGCGCTCGAGCGTCTCGTCGTACGGCCGCTCGCGGACGTCGAAGGGCTTGTACCGCTCCTGGAGGTACGGCTCGAGCACGCTCGCGAAGGCCTCTTCGATCGTCGCCTCGCCGAAGCGCCGCGCGATGAAGGTCAGCATCCCGGCCTGGAAGTCGGCGCCGCGGTCGTGCAGCTGCCGCCAGCCCTCCCGCAGCTCGTCCATCGCCGCCTTCGCGTGCTCCGCGCTCGTCTCGTAGCAGCGCAGGCGGTTGGCGAGGAGCCCCGCGGCCTTGCCCAGCGCCTCCCAGCGGGCCGTCGTCTCGAACGGCGCCCCGTCGGGGAACGCCAGCAGCGTCCGCAGCCTGGCGACCTCGGCGTCGATCTCCGCGTCCGGGACGGACTTCGACTGCAGGAACGAGACGAACCCCTCGTCCCACACCTGGTAGATGACGTAGACGACCTTCGCCTCCTCCATCCAGTAGTCGATCAGCTGCGCCGCGAGCTCCCACTCGCCGGCGTCGATCGCCTCGTGGATCTTCCGGGTCGTCGAGACGGCCTGGTCCTGCCAGCTGCCCGTCCGGACCCGCTTGCGCAGCGTCTCCGACCAGGTCAGCGTCGTCGGCAGCGGCTTCGTGCTGCCCGAGATGTTCCTCTGCGGCTTCGTGCTCACGACGACTCCTTTCGCTCAGTACATCACCAGGCCGCCGTCGACGGCCAGCGCCTGCCCGGTGACGTAGCCGGCGGCGCTCGAGAGCAGGAAGGCGATCGCGTCGGCCATCTCGCGCGGCGAGCACCCGCGGTTCTGTAGCGGCACCGACTTCAGGCGCTGCTCGTGCAGCGCCTCGGGGGTCAGCCCGCGAAGCGGCCCGGCCTCGGCGAGGAACTTGTCCTGCATCGCCGTGTCGGTGATCCCGGGGAGGACCGCGTTCACCCGCACGCCGCGCGGGCCGAGGTAGTGGGCGAGCCCACGCGTGATCGCGAGGACGGCCGCCTTCGACGAGCCGTACACGAGCGCCTCGGTCGAGGCGTTGTTCTTGCCCGCGACCGACGAGAGGTTGACGATCCCGGCGCCGGCCGGCATCCGCATCCCGAAGTCGCGGGCGAGGAAGAACAGCGCCTTCACGTTCACCGCGAGGATCGAGTCCCAGTCCTCGTCGGTCACCTCCGGCACCGCGACGACGCGGATGATGCCCGCCGCGTTCACGAGCCCGTCGATCTCGCCCGCAGCCTCCTGCAGCCGGGCGCGCTCCTCGGCGCGGGCGAGGTCGCAGGCGACGGTCTCGGCGCCGGCCGCCGCGGCGTCGGCGAGCCCCTCCTCGTTCACGTCGACGGCGACGACCTCGCTTCCCCGCTCGCGCAGGAGCAGCGCCGTCGCCTTGCCGATGCCGCTCGCGGCGCCGGTGACGACGACCCGCCGCGGATACGTGACCTCGCTGCCCACACCGTCCCCTTTCGTCCGTTGTGGCGACGTTACCGGAAGCGATTCCGACAAGCAACGATCCCGCTAGGATCGCCCGGTGAGCTTCCGCGCCGGCGCCGCCGCGACGACGGTCGATCCACCGCTCGGCCTGCCGCTCGTCGGGGTCGTGCGCCGCGCCGAGCCCGCCCGCGAGCGCCTCGGGTCGCTGGAGGTGACGGCCGCGGCCTTCGAACGGGAGGCGACCCGGGTCGTCGTCTGCGGCGTCGACACGCTCGCGATCCAGGCCCCCGAGGCGGACGCGTTGCGGGCGCGGATCGTCGAGGCGACCGGCGCGGCGCGGCCCGGCGTCCTGCTGAACTGGAACCACACCCACCACGCCCCGCCGGGCGGTCGCAGCGTGTACGGGTGGTTCGGCGAGCGCGAACCCGAGCCGGACGACGCGACGCTCGCGTACGTCGACCGCCTGCACGCCGCGATCGTCGAGACCTGCGCGCGCGCCTTCGAGCGCCTCGAGCCGGCGGCGGTGCGCTGCGGCCTGGGATCGGTCGACCTCGCCGTCAACCGCCGTCAGCGCGACGGCGACGGCCGGGTCAGGTCGATCGGCTGGAACCCGGACGGGCTCGTCGACCGGAGCGTCCCCGTGCTCCAGGCGGTACGCGAGGACGGCACCGCGATCGCGACGGTCGTCGGCTACGGCGCGCACACGGTGACGACGGGGGTCGGGTTCCTCGGCTACTCGCCGGACTACCCCGGCTGGCTTCGCGAGACGGTGCGCGCGATCGCCGGCGGCGAATGCGTGTACCTCCAGGGCGCAGCGGGGAACGTGATGCCGCTGTTCGCGTTCGACGACGACCTCGCCGCCCCGGTGCTCGTCGGCCGCCGCATCGGCCTCGAGGCCGCGCACGCGATCGCCGACCGCCCGGGCTGGCCCGAGCGCCTCGTCCGGACCGGCTTCGGCTCGGCCACGCCGCTCGAGCTGTTCAGGCTCGAGCGGGTCGAGGGCGAGCCGCCGGTGCTGGCGGCGGTCGAGGAGGAGGTCGAGTTCCCGCTCCTGCCGCTTCCCTCCCGGGAGGAGATCGAGGCGCAGCTGGCCGCGGCCGAGGCCGAGCTGGCCGCGGCCGAGGCGCGCGACGCGACGGAGGGAGAGCTGCGGGTGCTGCGCTACCACGGGGCGAACTGGGCGCGCCGGACGGCAGCGGAGATCGCGGGCGGAACGCCCCGGACGAGCGCCCGCGGCCCGGTCTCGGCCGTCCGGATCGGCGACGCCGCGATCGTGACCGGCCCGGGAGAGATCTTCACGGAGATCGGGCTCGCGGTGAAGGAGCGCTCGCCCGCCGACGTCACCTTCTACGCCGGGTACACGAACGGCTGCGTCTCCTACATGCCGACGGCGGCCGAGTACCCGCTCGGCGGCTACGAGCCGACCTACGGGCACAAGACGTACGGCCTGCCGGCGCAGGTCGCCCCGGAGGCCGAGCGGCTCCTGGTCGAGACCGGCGTGCGGCTCGTCCGCTCGCTGTTTCCGGATCGGGAGGCGCCTGCGGTCGAGGGCTGGCTCGCGACGGGGGCGATGCCGGTGGCGCCGCCGACGCCGCCGCCGACGAGGCCCGAGCGCTAGAGGATCCCGGCGAAGGCGAGCAGGGAGGCCAGCGGCTCGGCGTCGTCGGCCGTCCGCAGCCGCTCGAGCACGGGCTCGCCGTCCCGGCCCGTCAGCCGCCGCCACTTCCGCAGCAGGTCCTCGTCGGAGGCCGGCCTGTCGCCGTGGCCGGGCGGGCCGTCCACGGACTTGACCCTCCGCTCGCCGGACGCGAGCGCGACCTCGACGCTCGCGCTCCAGCCCGTGCCGCCTTCCACGACCTCCACCCGCCGGCACAGGTCGAGTGTCTCCGCCGGGCCGCGACCGGCGGCCGACGCGTCCGGATCGGCCGAGATCAGCGCCACTGCGACGGAGTGCTCGATGCTCCACCAGGCCTGCTCGTCGTCGGCCGGCGCCGGGTTCGACGCCAGCGCGACGGCCGCGGCCGGCGAGACGGCGACCCGGACGGCTTCGACGGCGGCCGGGTCGAGCGGCGCGAGCGAGAGGGCGGCGTCGACCGCGGCGTGGGCGAAGCCGGTCGAGGGGTAGAGCCGGAACCCCGTCTGCTCGAGCCCGGTCGCCGCCCGCGGGGCGGTCAGCTGCTCTGCCGCCTCGGCGCCGGCGAGCTCCTCGAAGGCGCCGCGTCCGCTCTCCAGCACGTGCCCGGCGGCCGTGAGGCCGGCGGCGGCGGCGCGGGCGCAGGCGACGCCGCTGGCCGCGGCGTGGGCGCGATGGAGGAAGCGCGTGCCGGCGCGTTCGACGATCCCGTGGAGGGAGCCGCCGGCGACCGAGGCCGCGTGCGCGACCGCGGCGGCCTCGGTCCCCGGGGCGAGAAGCCTGGCCGCGGCCCCGGCGGCGCCGACGGTTCCGGCGGTCGTCGTCACGTGCCAGCGGCGGCGGTGATCGGCGCCCGCCGCCTCGGCGAGGCGCACGACGAGCTCGTACCCGAGGGCCGCCGCGGCGCCGGCGTCGCCGAGCGAGACCTCCTGCTCGAGCGCGCAGGCGCACACCGCGCTCCAGACGATCCCGCCGGGATGCGTGACCGTGTCGAGGTGGAGATCGTCCTGGTCGCGCAGATGGGCCCGCAGCGCGAGACGGCCGGCTGCGTCCGGCGGCCAGCCGCCCGCCTTCGCCTCGCCGCCGGCGACGCAGCCGCAGAAGTCGAACAGGGTCCGGACGACCGCGGAGCGGAGCCCGGGCGTCGGCATCGTAGCCGTCTCGGCGGCGCCGACGAGCCGGTCAGCGAGCGGCGCTATGTCCCGGCGACGGAGCGGATTCGCTCCGCGATCGCCTCGACGCCGGGGATGATCGCGTCCTCGAGCGGTGGGCTGTAGGCGATCAGGAGGTCGTCCGGCAGGCTGAGCGCGGACGGCTGCGACATCGGCACGCCGCGCATCGTCAGCTCGGAGATCACGGTCGCGCCCCACCCGCCTGCGTGGACCTGCTCCTCGACGACGAGGAGGCGACCGGTCTTCGTGACGCTCTCGACGATCGTGTCGTAGTCGAGCGGACGGAGCCACCGCAGCTCGACGACCTCCGCGGAGATCCCGTCGTCGGCCAGCGCGTCCGCGGCGGCGACGGCCCGGTCGGCCATCAGCAGGGTCGCCAGCACCGTCACGTCCGACCCCGGGCGCAGGACGCCCGCCTTGCCGACCTCGAGGATCCCCTCCTCGCCGAGCTGGACCGGCCCCTTGCGGCCGTACAGGCCCTTGTGCTCGAAGAAGAGGACAGGGTCGTCGTCGCGGATCGCGGCCCGCAGGACGCCGTAGGCGGACGCCGGCGTGCCGGCGGTCGCCACCTTCAGGCCGGGCAGGCCTATGTACCACGACTCGCCGGTCGCCGAGTGCTGCGTGCCGAAGCGGCCGGTGGCGCCGCCGATCGACCGGACGGTGACCGGCACCGTGCACTGGCCGCCGGACATGAAGCGGAACTTGGGCAGCTCGTTCACGATCGCGTCGGCGGCAGTGGGCAGGAAGTCGCTGAACATGATCTCGACCACCGGCCGCAGGCCCGTGACGGCCATCCCGAGCGCGACGCCGATGAAGCCGTTCTCGCAGATCGGGGTGTTCCGGATCCGCTCGAGGCCGAACTTCTCCGGCAGCCCCTCGTTCGTCTTGAAGACGCCGCCGGCGGTGGCGACGTCCTCGCCCATCAGCAACACGGTCGGGTCCGCCTCGAGCTCGTGCTCGAGCGCGGCGCCGATCGCCTCGCGGTAGCTGAGCTCGACGACGCCCGCGGGCGCCTCGAGCTGCTCGGTCTCAAGATGCGTAGACATAGGCCTTCGTCTCCTCGAGGGACAGGATGGGAGCCTCGGCGGCACGCTCGGCGGCCGCGTCGACCTCGGCTTGCACGTCGGCGCGAAGCGCCTGCTGGTCCTCCTCGCCGATGACCCCGTCGGCGGCGAGCTGCGCGCCCAGCAGGTCGATCGGGTCGCGCTCCTTCCAGCGCTCCAGCTCGCCCTCCGCCCGGTACTTCGCCGGATCGGTGCGCGAGTGCCCGCGGTAGCGGTAGGTCTTCGCCTCGACGAGGGTCGGCCCGTCGCCGGCCCGCGCCCGGGCGATCGCCGTCGAGACGACGTCGCGGACGGCGGCGACGTCCTGGCCGTCGACGACCACGCCCGGCATCGCGTGCGCCTTCGCGCGATCGGCGAGATCGTCCAGCGGGGTCGTGTCGCGCAGCGGGCTGTACTCGCCGTACAGGTTGTTCTCGATCACGAAGACGATCGGAGCCTTCCACACGGACGCCATGTTCAGGGCCTCGTGGAAGGTACCGATGTTCGTCGCCCCGTCGCCGCAGAAGGAGAGCGCGACGGCATCCGTGCCGCGCAGCTTCGCCGACATCGCGGCGCCGAGCCCGACGGAGTAGCTCGGGCCGATGATGGCGAACGCGCCGATCAGGTTGCGCGAGAAGTCGGTGAGGTGCATCGAGCCGCCGACGCCCGCGCAGCACCCGCTCGTCCGGCCCATCAGCTCCCCGAACGCCGCCTCCATCGTCATCCCGCGCGCGAGCGCGTGCCCGTGGCCGCGGTAGGTGATCGTCAGGTAGTCGCGGTCCTCGAGCGCCCCGACCGCGCCCACCGAGACCGCCTCCTGGCCCTGGCAGAGGTGCGTCGTCCCCTGGATCTGGCCCTGCATGAACAGCTCCTGCACCTTCTCCTCGAACAGCCGGATCTCGAGCATGGTGCGTAGCCACTGGATCCGCTGGTCCGCGTCGGCACTCACGCCATCGCCTCCTTCGGGTCTGCGCGCTCCGCGAGGAGCGTCTCGGGGTCTTCCAATGCGTGCTTGAAGGTCTGGAGGAAGCGCGCAGCGTCCACGCCGTCCACCGCCCGGTGGTCTGCGCTCAGCGTCGCCGTCAGCAGCGAGGCCCGCTCGGGCGACCCGCCGGCGCCGGTCCAGCGCTCGACCGGCCGGCCGGTCGCGAGGATCGCGACCTGGGGCGGCGTGACGATCGCCGTGAACGCGCTGACCTCGAACATGCCGAGGTTGCTGAGCGTGAAGGTCGCCTCGCTCAGCTCCGCCGGCCGCAGGCGCTGGGAGCGGGCGCGCTCGACCAGGTCGCGGAGGGCGGCCGCGGTCCCGGCCACGTCGAGCCGGTCGGCGCCGAGCAGGGCCGGCGCGACCAGCCCGTCCTCGAGCGCGATCGCGATCCCGACGTTGACGTCGGCCGCCTGCAGCAGCCCGTCCGCGGTCCAGACGGCGTTCAGCCGCGGGTGCTCTCGCAGCGCCGCGACGGACGCCCGGACGAGCGCGACCGTCATCGTCGTCCGCTCCTCCGCGCCCTCGTTCAGGGCCGCCAACCGGTCCTGCAGCGGCCCCACCGACACCTCGGTCTGGACGTAGAAGTGCGGCGCCTGCTGCTTGCTCTCGACCATCCGGCGGGCGATGCCCGCGCGCATGCGCGTCTGCTCGACGAGCGTCCCGTCCATTCAGCCGTCGCCCTCCAGCACCGCGATGACCGCTCCGACGGGTGCCTCGGACCCCTCCTCGCACACGACCTCCACGAGCGTTCCGGACGCCATCGCCTCCATCTCGACCGTCGTCTTGTCCGTCTCGATCTCGGCGATCGGCTCGCCGCGCTCGACCCGGTCTCCGACCGCCTTCAGCCAGCGTTGCACCTTGCCCTGCTCCATGTCGTAGCCGAGGTTCGGCATCGTCACGTCGATCCTCATCCGGTCGCTCCTCCCCTGAGACTGCTGCAGTAGACCTCACCCGGACCGGTCATGCCGGAACCTCGTCGGGCAGCGGGACGTCCCCGAAGACGCGGTCACGGGCCAGCCGTCCGATCTCGTCGTCGCTGTAGCCGCAGAGCTCGCGCAGCACGTCGGCGGTGTGCTCGCCGCGCAGCGGCCCCCTCGAGACCGGAGGATCGTACCCGTCGAGCCGGAGCGGCGACGCGACCTCGCGGACGGCGCCGAGAACGGGGTGGTCGAGCTCGACGATCGCCTCGCGGGCGGCGACCTGCACGTCGGCCAGCGCGGCGGAGACGTCGTTCACCGGCGCGCAGGGCACGTCTGCAGCGGACAGCGCCTCGATCCATTCCGCCGTCGACCGGCTCCGGAACGCGGGCTCGAGCTCTCCGAGCAGCTCCTCGCGATGCTCGTCGCGCGACGCGAACGTCGCGTACCGCTCGTCCCGGGCGAGCTCGGGCCTGCCGATCGCCTCGCAGAGCCGCTCCCAGAGCCGCTGCTTCGGGCAGGCGACCACGAGCCACCCGTCGCGCGTCTCGAAGTTCTGGAACGGGATCATCGACTGGTGCGCCGAGTTCGGCCGGCGGATCGGCCGGTAGCCGCGCGACGCCACCCACGTCCCGAGGTAGGCGAGCTGTGCGAGCGCGACCTCGAACAGCGAGAGGTCGACGTCGCCGCCGGTCCCGTCCCGGCGCGCGCGCCAGACGGCGCCGAGGATCGCGATCGCCGCGACGTAGCCGCCGCAGTAGTCCGCGAGCGACAGGCCGCTCTTGGTCGGCGGGCCGTCCGGGTCTCCTGTGACGCTCTGCCAGCCGGCGAGCCCCTGCACGGTCCAGTCGTACGCCCCTTCGGTCGAGCGGGGGCCGGTCATGCCGAAGCCGGAGAGAGAGCAGCAGACGATCGACGGCTTCACGTGCGCCAGGTCGGCGTAGCGCAGCCCGAGCTTCGCCGGCTGGTCGCCCCGCAGGTTCGAGAAGACCGCGTCGGACCGGGCGACGACGTCCTCGAACACCCTCCGGGAGGCCGGATGGCGGAGGTCGAGCGACACGCTCCGCTTGTTGCGGTTGAACGTCTCGAAGAAGAGGGAGCTCTCCTCCGCCTGGTACGGGGGCACGTACCGGCCGACGTCCCCGCCCACGGACGGGTCCTCGATCTTGATCACGTCCGCCCCGAGATCCGCCAGCTGCAGCGTCCCCCAGGGGCCGGCGCCGTACTGCTCGACCGCGACGACGCGGACGTCCGCAAGGGGCGCAGCGCTCGCGGTGCCGGTCGTCTGCGGCATTCCGGCGGACGATACCGGAATCGGTTCCTGCCCGGCCTACGCCGGCGGCGCGCAGCTGGGCCGCGCGATGAACTCCGTCGGAAGCACGATCTCGCGCGGCGGCGACTCGTCGCCGTCGACCGGCTCCAGGTCGGCGAGGAGGAGCTCCGCCGCGGCGACGCCCACGGCCGGGATGTCGCGGCGGACGACGGAGATCGGGGGCTCGTGCACCTCCGAGACGATCACGTCGTCGCAGCCGACGAACGACAGGTCTCGCCCGAGCTTGATCCCGGCCTCCCGCAGGGTGAGGAGCGCGCCCTGCATCAGCATGTTCCCGCCGGCGATGATCGCCGTCGCCCTCGGCTCGCTGGCGAGGATCTCGAGCGTCGCCTGCCGGCCGTGCTCGACCGTGAACTTCCCCGGGTAGACGGTGCAGGTCGCGCCGTCGCGCGCGGTCGCGAGCGTCTCCTCCACCGCGCGGCGCCGCTCCCGGGCCGGCCGCTCGGGCCCGCCGGTGATCAGCGCGAACCGGCGGTGGCCCAGCCCGATCAGGTGCGCGGTCGCCTCCCGCATGCCGACCGCGTGGTCGAACGCCGCGCGGCGCGCGTTCACGCCGGGAGGGATGTCGCGGTCGACGAGCACGACGGGAACGGAGACCTGCCGCAGCGCCGCCACCGTCTCCGGGTGGCCCTCCTCGGCCAGGGACAGGATCAGCCCGTCGACCCGCCGCCGCTCGAGCAGCGAGATGTGCTCGACGTCGAGGTCCGGGTTCCCCTCGGAGTTGGTGAGGAGCAGCGAGTACCCGGCGTCGCGGAGGCGCTTCTCGGCGCCGGTGACGAGCTCCGCGAGCACCGGGTTTGCGATGTCGGAGACGGTGAAGCCGACCGAGAAGGTCTTCCCGCGGCGCAGGCCCTGCGCCAGCATGTCCGGCTGGTAGCCGAGCTCGCGGACGGCGGCCATGACGACCTGCCGCATCTTCGGGCTGACGTCGGGGTGCCCGGAGAGCACGCGCGAGACGGACGACATCGCGACCCCGGCCCGATCGGCGACCTCGCGCATCCCCGGTCTGCCCGAGGGGCGCGGTCGGAGGTCCGTCTCGGCGTCCACCTGGAACAACGTTACCGGGATCGACTCCGCCCGTCCATGCGCGGGAAGGTTGACACTGGACGAAGTTCATGGATACCGTACCGGAAACCTTTCCAGGAGACCTTCGTGACGATTCCCACCGAGTCCGAGACCACCGCCACGCCCGCCCTCGACGGCGCCGCGCTGACGATCGAGTCGATCGAGGTGACGCCGATCGTCGTGCCGCTCGAGCAGGAGTACCGGGGCAGCTACTACGGGATGCGCAACCGCTCCACGGTCCTCACCCGCGTGACCACGCGGCAGGGCGTCGTCGGGGAGGCCTATGCGGGCGACGAGGACGCGACCCTGCGCGACATCGCGGCAGTCGTCACCAACGAGCTGGCGCCGCGGCTGATCGGCGAGAACGGCTTCTCGATCGAGCGCTGCTGGGAGCTCGGGTTTCCGGTCACGTTCGACCAGCTCCGCGACCGCCGGATCGGCCTCGTCGCCCTCGCGAGCGTCGACCTGGCGCTCTGGGACGCGATCGGCAAGGTCCTCGACCGTCCGCTCTGGCAGCTCTGGGGCGGGTACCGGGACACGATCGGCGTCAACATCATCGGCGGCTACTACGGCCGCGACCTCGCCGGGATCCGGGACGAGGTGACGGAGTGGCGCGAGCTCGGGTTTCGCGGCTGCAAGTTCAAGGTCGGCGGAAAGGATCCGGCCGAGGACGCGCTCCGCGTCGAGGCGGCGCGCGAGGCGGCGGGCGACGACTTCGTCCTGACGATCGACGCGAACCAGGGCTACACGCGCGCGCAGGCGCTCGACCTCTGCGAGCGCGTCCGCGACCTGAACATCCGCTGGTTCGAGGAGCCGTGCATCTGGAGCAACGACGCCCGCGACATGCGCGACGTCCGCGCGGCCGGCGGGATCCCGGTCTGCGCCGGGCAGAGCGAGCACTCGCCCGAGGGCTGCCGGGACCTGATGGAGATCGGGGCGATCGACGTCTGCAACTTCGACGCCTCCTGGTCGGGCGGCTACACGAGCTGGAAGCGGATGGCGGCGACCGCACGCCTCTACAACGTCGAGCTCGCGCACCACGAGGAGCCGCAGGTGGCGGCGCACCTGCTCGCCAGCCAGCCGCACGGCACGTACCTCGAGGTCTTCCACCCCGACCGCGACCCGATCTGGTGGCGGTTGATCGCGAACCGCCCCGAGCTCGTCGACGGGGCGATCGCGTTGCCGACCGGCCCCGGTCTCGGGTGGGAGCTCGACCGCGACTTCATCGAGCGGTACAGCGTCGAGCTCTGACCGGCGCTAGCGCCGGTCGATCACCGGCAGGATCAGGTGCGACGGGTGCGCCCGGCTGTGGTGCACCTCGTTCCGGGCGACGACCGACTCCTCGATCCGCTCGTCCGCGATCGTGCCGCCGGTGTTCGTGTTCCGGTCGAAGCGCGGGAAGTTCGAGCTCGACACCTCGAGCCGCAGGCGGTGGCCGGCGGGGAAGACGGTCGCGGTCGCGCCCAGGTCGATCTCGAGCCGGACGACGGCGCCCGGCTCGAGCGCCACCGGCTCCGCCCGCGACTCGCGGTAGCGCGCACGCAGGATCCCGTCGGTGACGAGCTCCGCGCGCCCGGCCGGCGAGACCGCGACGAGCTTGCCCGTGAAGTCCGTGTCCCTCGCGGACGAGGAGGCGTGCAGGACGAGCCGCACCGGGCCGGTGACCTCGAGCGGCCGCTCGAGCGGCGGGCTCGTGTAGCAGAGGACGTCGGCACGGCGCTCGACCGCCGCCTGGTCGCGCGGGCCGGCGTTGGCGCCGAGCCAGACGCCCGGGAGGAAGGTCGCCCCGCCGGCCGTCGGAACCGGGTCTCGCGGGTCGTAGACGAACGCGTCGGGAGGCTCGTCGGCGGGCGGCTCCGGCGAGAGCACCCCGTCGCCCGCGGAGGAGCCCGCCCGGCCGCGGCCGTGGAGGTACCACGGGGTGAAGCTCGTGTCCGGAAGCGGCCAGTCGTCCTCCTCCCGCCAGACGTCTGGCCCGGCGACGAAGAGGAGGACGCGCTTGCCGTCCGGAGGGTCGCCGCCGGCGAGGTGCGCGCGCAGGAAGCGCCCGATCATGCCGGTCAGGTCGATTCCGTCCGTGGAGGCCCGGAGGCCGAACGAGCGCTCGACGAACGACCCGCCCAGCACGCCGTGCGCCCACGGCCCGACGACGAGCCGCGTGCCGGCTCTCGCCGGCTCGCTGCCGCCGTGCCGCCGCAGCGCGACGTAGCTCGCCAGCGAGCCCGAGCAGAACAGGTCGTACCACCCGGCGACGACGAGCGCGGGGGCAGTGACGCGCTCGAAGCGCTCGACCGGCGAACCGCCGCCCAGCCGTCGTCGTACGCGGGCCGCGCCAGCCAGTCCGCGTACCAGGGAGCGGCGCCGGTCAGCTCGGGCACGTCCGTCAACGGTGTCCGCAGGTAGAGCCGGTCCGCGCCGTCGGCCGCGTCGAGCACGGCCCCGACGTCGCCGCCGGCCCGGATCGCCTCCGGCGGGGCCAGGAACATCGCCGTCCAGAGCAGGGCGAAGCCGAGCTCGAAGGCCCCGCCCCGGTACAGCCACGAGTGGTAGTCGGCCGAGCTGACGACGGGCGTGATCGCGCCGACCGCGTCGCCGCCCGCAGCGGCCGCGAGCCACTGGGTCGCGCCGACGTACGAGGCGCCGAACATGCCGACCCGCCCGCTGGACCACGGCCGGCTCTGCGCCCAGGCCAGCGTGTCGGCGCCGTCGTCCGCCTCGTCGGCGAACGGCCGGAACCGACCGTCCGATCCGGCGCGGCCGCGCGTGTCCTGGAGGACGACGGCGAACCCCTCGCGAACGAGCCGCAGGAAGTCGGCGGGGATGTTCGAGAACGCCGCGATCTGCCGGTCGTACGGCGTGCGATGGACGAGAACCGGGACGGTGCCCGCCACCTCCGGGCGGTAGACGTCGGCGACAAGCTCGACCCCGTCCCGCATCGGGACGCGGACGTCGGTCTCGACGACGATGCGCGCCACCGGGAACCGGGGCCGGGGCTATCCGGCGCCGGGCATCCCGGACATCGGCGGCGGGAGGTCGGGCGCGCCCATCGCCGACGAGCCGAACGCGCTCGGACGCTTCCGGCCGACGCGCTCGTAGTACTCCTCGGGAACCTTGGTCGGGTCCTTGAACATCTGCCACTGGCACTTCTGGCGGACGGCGGGATCCCGGTCGGTGTCGGGATAGGTCGGGGGGTCGATGACCCGCACCGGGTACCCGAAGCGATCCATCGGCCACTCCTCCATCAGCCGGATGCAGTGGGTGCAGTAGTGGCAGACGCCCTTCGTGTTGTGGTTCCACGTGTGCTCTTCCTGGGAGACCGTCCAGTTGTACGGCGGCTCCATTCGCGCAGGCGTGCCCTCGATCCAGTCGCCGCGGATCGTCCGGCCGCCCGAGCCGCACGGGTCGAACCGGAGGATGTAGCGGTCCTCGGTCTCGATCAGCTCGAAGTCGCCCGTGCGCTCGGGGCCGACGAGGTGGCCCCGCATCGCCTCGCACGCGACCAGCATCAGCGTCTCGAGGCCCTCGGCCCAGGCGTGCTTGTCGATGTCGAACTTCTCGTACCGCCAGGTGAAGAGCGGCAAGAGGACCTTGTCCCACATCGGGCCGATCGCGCTCTCGCCCAGGCGCTTCACGATCTCGCTCATCAGCCCGTAGGTGTGGTCGACGTCGCGGTCGTGGCACTGCCGCCACGTCTCCTTCAGCCTGTCGAGCTGCTCCAGCGCCGCCGGGCCCTGCTCACGGTGGACGAGTGCGACGAACTGCTCGACCTGCGTGACGAAGTCGTGCCACTGGCGGAACGGGTCCCACGGCCGACCGTCCGGGAGGTCGAGCTTGGCGACGATCTCTGCGTTGACCGCGTCCAGGTCGGCGGCGGAGACGCCGTTCTCGGCGAGGAACCCGTTTAGGTCCGGGATCCACTGGCGGTAGATCGCGAAGCAGACCTTCGCCTCGTCGACGAAGTAGTTGCAGAGCCCCGCGGCGTCGTCCCAGCGGGCCTCGTCGATCGCCTCGCGGATCTTCCGGTAGGTCGAGATCTTCTGGTCCTCCCAGCTGCCGAGGCGCGCGCGCCGCCCGAGCGCCGGCACGTACTCGATCCGGGTGTCGCCCTTCGTGGCCATCTGCCCTCCGTGTGAGAAGCTTGGTTGCGCCGCCGAGGAGCATACGATACCGGTACCGATTCCCGAACGAGAAGGAGCCGCCATGGAGCGCGTGTGCTTCACCTTCGAGATCCGGCCGGGCACCGAGGCCGAGTACAAGCAGCGGCACGACGACATCTGGCCGGAGCTCGTCGACGCGATCAAGGACGCGGGCTTCGCCAACTACTCGCTCTTCCGCCGCGGCACGCAGATCGTCGCCTACGCGGAGTGCGAGCCGGACGTCGCGACGGCCTTCGGCAAGCTCGGCCCCACCGACGTGAACCGTCGCTGGTCGGCCTGGTTCGAGGACGTGATCGTCTCGCTGACGGACGAGAACGGCGAGCTCTACCGCCTCGAGGAGGTCTGGCATCTCGACTGATCGACCCCGGGTGGGGCTGGTCGTCCCGTACAACTCGTTCTGGGAGGCGTCCGTCCCCTACGACCTGCGCGCCGACCGCGAGGCGCTCGCCGACCGAGCCCAGAACGCCCTCGCCGCGGACCTGGAGATCGCAGTCCGGGGGACGGCGGCCTCGGTCGAGGACGGGGCCGCCCTCGGCCGCCGGCTCCGGGACGCCGACGTCGAGGCGGTGCTCGTCCTGCAGTCGCTCGCGGTCATGCCGGCGTACACGCTGGCCGCCCTTCGCGAGGTCGCGGCCGTGCCGGTCGTGGTCTGGACCGTGCACCGGCGGCGGAGCCTTCCGCCCGACTTCGACCACTCGGCGATCACCAGCGAGGGGGCGACCGTCGGCACGCCGATGCTGACGAACGTGCTCGTGCGGAGCGGCCGGCCGTTCGAGCTCGTCGTCGGCCTCGTCGACGACGATTCGACCCTCGCGGAGGTGGCCGCCGCGCTCCGGGCCGGTGCCGCTGCGACCCGGCTCCGCCGCTCGCGGGTCGGGCGCGTCGGCCCGGTGTTCCAGGGCTACGACTGCGTCGACGCCGACGACGACCGTCTCCGCGCCGCGACCGGGATCGAGCCGGTCCGGATCGAGGCCGCCGAGCTCCGCGAGCTCTACGTCGCGGTCGACGACGGGCGGGTCGCGGAGCTCGAGCGCGAGGTCCGCGGTCGGTACGACGTCGCGCCCGACGCGGAGGGCGACGTCCTGGCCCGCTCGCTGCGGGCCGCCTGCGCCCTGGACGACCTCGTCGAGCGCCACCGTCTCGACGCCGGCGCGATCAACTGCCACGTCCCCGAGATCCGCTTCGGCGAGGAGGTCGGGATCGCCCCGTGCTTCGCGCTCGGTCGGCAGACGTCGAACGGCGTGCCGTGGGCGTGCGCCGGCGACGTCGTCACGGCCGTCGCGATGCTGACGCTCAAGCTGCTCGGCGCGGCGGCCCAGTATCACGAGCTGGAGTCGCTCGACTACGAGACCGGCGAGCTCGTGGTGGCGAGCTCGGGCGAGCACGACCTCTCCTTCGCCGGCGAGCGCCCCCGGCTGATCCGCAACCTCTGGTACGACGGCGACCCCCGCTGCGGCGCCTGCGCCTGCTTCGCGGCGCCGGCGGGGCCCGCGACCCTGGTCGGCTTCACCGAGCTGGACGTCCCTGCGCCCGGCTACCGGTTCGTCGTCGCCCCCGGCGAGTTCACCGGGACCGGCTGGCCCGGAGTCGGCACCCCGTACGCCGCCTTCCGGTTCCGCAGCGGGCCGGCGATCGAGGCCTGGACGCGCTGGTGCCGGGCGGGTGCGAACCACCACTCGGCCGCCACTCCCGGCGACCTCGCGCCGGCGGTGGAGCGGGTCGCGCGCTTCCTCGGCGTCGACGCGGTCGTCGTCTAGCCGGTCGCTACGGGACGAGCACGCTGCGCAGCACGCGGCCCGCGCGCAGGTCCTCCAGCGCCTCGTTCGCCTCCTCGAGCGGCCGCGTGCGGGCGGTGAGGTGGCCGGTCGAGATCGCGCCGGCGAGGTAGAGGTCGACGACGGCGGCGATGTCCTCCGCGGTGAAGCCGCGCGAGCCGAGCAGC
>Ga0070741_10007107_pt1 | contig 23492 bp, 23 predicted proteins | sample Coa_R1_4_FD_66440 | JGI IMG/M metagenome (GOLD analysis project Ga0070741, IMG submission 66440) | Surface soil microbial communities from Centralia Pennsylvania, which are recovering from an underground coalmine fire - Coalmine... | ecosystem: Environmental > Terrestrial > Soil > Unclassified ...
CGCAGGATCGAGGCCAAGATCTGGGTGTCAAGAGTTGGCCGCCTGACGCGTGGAAAATTGGCGGTGGCGGCGCATGGGGATGGATTTCCTATGATCCGGAACTAAACCTGATTTACTACGGCACCGCCAATCCCGGCCCTTGGGACGCAGAGGCTCGCCCGGGCTATAACAAATTTACGTCCGGCATCTTCGCGCGTGATCCCGACACAGGCGAAGCGATATGGTTCTACCAATTCAGCACCCACGATCTTTACGACTATGATGCGGTGAACGAGAACATCCTTCTCGATCTCCCTATCCACGGACAAACCCGCAACGTCCTTGTCCATCCGGATCGCAACGGCTACGTGTACGTCGTGGATCGCAAGACTGGAGAGGTCTTGTCTGCGAGTGTTTTCGCGCCGGTTAGCACAAGCCGCGGCGTGGATCTAAAGACAGGTCAGCTTCAGTACATCGATGAGAAGAAGCCAGTCACTGGAAAAGTGGTGCGTGGCTTGTGTCCCGCGGCACCTGGGGCCAAAGACTGGCAGCCTTCGGCGTTTTCTCCACGAACTGGATTGCTCTACATCCCGCACAACCACCTATGCATGGATGAAGAGGATCTCACACCGAACTATATCGCCGGCACTCCTTATGTTGGAGCCAATGTGCGCATGTACGACGCACCCGGAGGATATGGGGGAGAATTCACTGCCTGGGATCCAGTCGAAGGAAAAGTCGTGTGGACTCTTCCGGATCATTTTCCGGTGTGGAGCGGAGCACTCGCCACCGCGGGAGACGTCGTGTTCTACGGGACGCTGGATGGGTGGTTCAAAGCCGTCGACGCCCGCAGCGGAGCGGTCCTGTGGCAATTCAAAACCGGGTCCGGAATTATCGGCCAACCCGTAACGTATAAGGGGCCGGACGGGAAACAGTATGTCGCCATTTTGTCCGGTGTTGGCGGTTGGGCGGGAGCAATCGTGGCCGGCGGCCTGGACGCTCGTGATGAATCCGCGGCTTTGGGATTTGCGGCAGCCATGAAGGACCTTCCGCACTACACGAACAAGGGGGGAATGCTTTATGTATTCGCCCTTCCTTAAGTTGTTAGTCAGTCTCCTGTTGGTGATTTCTGCGGTGAGGGTTGATGCCCAGCGCCGTGAACTGCGCGTATGCGCCGATCCAAATAACATCCCATTTTCCAGCCGGGATCAGACTGGCTTCGAGAACCGCATCGCAGAACTTGTAGCGCGCGACCTGAGCGCGCATCTCACGTTTGTTTGGCAAAGAATGGGCCGGGGATTCGTCCGGGAATACCTCGACAAAGGCCAGTGTGATCTGGTGGTCGGCATTCCCACGAACTATCGTTCTGTTCTCACTACCAGCCCCTATTACCGGTCCACCTATGTGTTCGTGTCCAGACAAGCGGGACCGGTCATTCCGTCGCTCGATTCTCCCGCACTGCATGACTTGAGAATAGGAATACAGGTACTGGACGAACAATACACTCCGCCCGGAGAGGCGCTTGCACGGCGGGGTTTGCAGGGCGCGATCGTGGGCTTCGACACGATCGGAGATGGCGCAGACTCGATCGTTCGGGCGGTTGCTGATCGAAAAGTCGACCTCGCGATCGTGTGGGGACCCCTTGCCGGGTACTTCGCTGGAAAGGTTGGGCACGACCTTCGCGTTACTCCTGTCGAACCCGAACTCGACCCGCCTGGCCTGCCGTTCACCTTTGCCATTTCAATGGGCGTAAGAAAGGGTGATGTTGCCCTGAGAGATCAATTGGAGAAGATCATCCTGGACCGGGGAGCCGAACTCCGCGCCATTCTCAATGAATATGGAGTTCCGCAGTTGCCATTCGCCTCGCTCACAATCGCGCATGGAGCCGCCAGGTGAGGCATCAGTATCCACAACTCGTGATTCTGCTTGGAGCCATGACGGTCCTGGGGTCGTGCAGTCGCGAAGATCGGATTTTGCGTCAGCCGCCATCCGCGGATGAAACTCTCAACACCATACAGATTAGCGGCCTCAATCCGGGAGCCAACCTGATTCCCACTCCACCCAGTTCGAACATGTATCAGGAGAGCGCCTACGCCGTTGCCGAAGGCCAGAAACTTTTCGAGGCATATAACTGCGTGGGTTGTCACGCGCATGGTGGAGGTGGGATCGGACCTCCTTTAATGGACCGCAACTGGATTTACGGCAGCGAGCCCGGAAATATTTTTGCGACCATCATGCAAGGAAGGCCAAACGGCATGCCGTCCTTCCGGAATCGCATTCCCGAATACCAGGCCTGGGAGATCGCCGCCTATGTTCGATCGATGGCTGGTTTGCTCCCCAAGGGTGTCTCCCCGAACCGCACGGACCAGATGAGCATAAAGCCGGCAGAGTCCTCTACTCCCGAGCAAACCCCGACCGGAATCACCGGCGTCCCGGAGCAACCCAAATGAACGCGGCACTGCGTCTGGTTCCTGGTCATTTGCTGGCTCAGGCTATGCCACTTGATCCGGGTCGCCACCACATGCTGCACGCGGCCGCCCCCCAGGCCAGGAACATTGAATGGCTGTATTGGGTCATTTTCTGGATTCTCTTTGCCGTCTTTGTTCTCATGATCGCCGCTTTTGTAAGGGCGGGCGCGAAGACACATGTTGAAGCCAGACATCCGCTTCCTGTCCTTGAGAAAGATGACGAAGCAGAACGCCGAGCGGGCTGGGGGGTCGGAGCTGCGCTCGGTATCACCGTGATCACGCTGTTCGTCATTCTGGTGCTGAGCGTGATCACTGGCAAGCGTGTCGAAGGACTGACATCCAAAAACCCAGTCACCATCCAAATCACCGGCCACCAATGGTGGTGGGAGATTACCTATCCAAATTCACAAGCGGACCAGACTGTGACAACCGCGAACGAGATTCACATTCCGGTGGGAACTCCGGTCGTCGTTTTGACGAATTCGAAAGATGTGATTCATAGCTTTTGGGCGCCCAATATTACGGGCAAACGCGATCTGCTGCCGGGATACTCTTCGGCTTTCTGGTTCGAGATCGACAAGCCGGGAACTTATCACGGCCAGTGCGCCGAGTTCTGCGGCTTGCAGCATGCGCACATGGGGTTTTCGATCATCGCGGAGTCCGTCGGTGACTTTCAGGCGTGGCAGCAGCAACAGCTGAAAAACGCGGCTGAACCGTCGACCTCCGAAGCTATTCGAGGGCGCGAAGTCTTACTCACTCATGCCTGTTTGATGTGCCATACGATTCGAGGCACGGATGCTGGTTCACGAGTCGGTCCCGACCTCACCCATGTGGCCAGCCGCAACATGATTGCTGCTGAGACCCTGCCCAATACGGCGGGCGCTCTGGCAGGGTGGGTCGTCGATCCTCAGCGTATTAAACCGGGGACTCAAATGTCGCCCAATCCACTCGCCCCAGACGATCTTCAGGCGGTGGTCGCGTATTTACAGACTCTTCATTGAGGAACAGAGACGTGGCAGTTGCTGATCCCATCCTCGCGAATGATCAAGACACTGGGCAGTCGGAACTCGCGCGGCGCCTCGCTCGCACGTGGTATCAACCGAAGGGTCTCTGGGGATGGTTCTGCAACACCCATCACACCGATATCGGCATCCGCTTCATGGTGACCGCCTTCATCTTCTTCTTGCTGGGAGGCGTGTTGGCGGCGATGATCCGGCTCCAACTGATCCGGCCGGAGAACTCCGTGATGGGTCCCGATCTTTATAACCAGATCTTCACCATGCACGGCAGTACGATGATTTTCTTGTTTGCCGTGCCCATGATGTTCCAGGGGTTTGGTGTGTACGTCGTTCCATTGATGTGCGGAGCTCGCAATATTGCTTTTCCCCGCCTGAATGCCTTCAGCTACTACCTGTATGTAGGAGGTGCTCTCGTTCTTTGGGGTGGACTTCTTACGAATACCGGCCCCGATGTTGGTTGGTTCGCGTATGTGCCGCTCTCGGGACCTGCCTATTCCCCTGGGCATCGTGCCGATATCTGGTCCCAAATGATTACCTTCACTGAGGTGTCGGCCCTCGGTGTGGCGATTTGCCTGGCCACGACAATCTTGCGGCATCGAGCTCCCGGAATGACGCTCAATCGCATGCCCATCATGCTGTGGGAGAAGCTGGTGATCTCCATCGCCGTCATATTTGCCATGCCTGCAGTGATGGTAGCCAGCGGCCTGCTGCTGCTGGACCGATTGGTAGGCACGCACTTTTTCAACCCCGCCGAAGGCGGCGACGTTCTCCTGTACCAGCACCTGTTCTGGTTTTTCGGCCACCCCGAGGTCTACATCATTTTTCTTCCGGGAGCAGCCATTGTTTCAACTCTGGTGGAGTGCTTTTCGCGGCGCCGTATCTTCGGATACACGCCGATTGTCGTCTCCGTCGTGGCTACGGCATTCATCGGGTTCAGCGTCTGGGTCCACCACATGTTTGCAACCGGCTTACCCCAGTTGAGCGAAAGTTTCTTTACAGCCGCAAGCCTGATGATTGTCATTCCCACCGGGACACAGTTCTTCTGCTGGGTGGCAACTCTATGGCACGGGCGGTTGCAGCTTCAATTGCCGATGCTATGGTGCTTCGGCTTTTTCTTCGTTTTTTTGATCGGTGGATTGTCGGGAGTCATGCTGGCCTCCGTGCCCGTCGATTTGCAGGTCCACGATACTTACTTTGTGGTTGCGCACTTTCACTATGTGCTGATTGGCGGCGCTCTGTTTCCCATGTTCGCCGGCATCTATTTCTGGTTCCCGAAGATTACGGGACGAATGGCGAATGCCACATTGGGAAAGTGGCATTTCTGGCTTTTCTTCATCGGCTTCAACGTTACATTCTTCACGTTGCATTTTCTGGGATTGCGCGGCATGCCCCGCCGGGTTTATACCTACGGCCCCGACATGCATTGGCAGGGATTAAACGTACTCGCATCCAGCGGCGTTATTTTCATGACCGCAGGGTTGCTGGTCTTCCTCGCCAATGTTTTCCGTAGCATTCGGGTCGGGGAAATCGCCGGGAACAATCCTTGGGGAGACGCTGGACTCGAATGGTCCATGTCTTCTCCACCTCCCCCCTACAACTTTCTTCATGTGCCGACCGTCAGTGGCCGGGATCCTTTGTGGGAAGATCCACCGGATCAACCGGTTGTGGTGGGGTTGCGCGACGACATCCGCGAGACCCTGGTAACTCACAGTCTCGACGCCGATCCGCAGCACAAGGACGAGGATCCGGGTCCGAGCATCTGGCCATTCTTGAGCGCGCTTACCGTATCCGCGGCATTCGTCGGATCGATTTTTACGCCCTGGGCGGTTCCGATTGGAGCGCCACCGGTCATTGCTACTTTAATCGGATGGCTCTGGCCGCGGGGGCAGTCCCCGACGCCTCGACCAACTGGTGAAACATGGGTTCGTTAAATGAGCCAATTCGAAAGCCGCTGACGCTGGATGTCTCCGGCTTGCCGAGCGTGGCCTTTGGCCATCGCAATACGACATGGCTGGCAAACGTCTTCTACATGACGATCGAGGGGATGATGTTTGCTCTGCTGTTCGCAACGTATTTCTACCTGCGAACCCGTTCGACGAATTGGCCTCCCGGTCACTTGCCGCCGGCTTTGAAGTATGGGGCGGTGAACGCGGTGATTTTTCTCGCGAGCATCATTCCCGCCTGGATCGTAAAGAGACGCGCTCCTGAGCGGAATCGGAGCGCCGTCAGAAATGGTCTGCTTGTGCTCGCGATTCTTGCGCTTGCGGCCACATTTATCCGCATCTTCGAGTTCAGCACCCTGAATTGCCGATGGACCGACGATGCCTACTCGTCCACGGTGTGGGTCCTGATTGGAATGCATTCGGGACACCTCGCGACAGAGCTGATCGAGACTCTTGTTCTTCTCGCTATTTCATTCACTCCAAAAATGGAGGGGACGCGCCTCGCCGATGCCGCGATCAACTCCGACTATTGGTATTTCGTAGTGGTCACGGGTTTTATGGTTGATTTGCTGATTTATGGGACGACTCGGTTTCTGTAGGAAAAAGTATGGCCAGTTCTGAACAGCTGATCCAGGCAGGGCGAACACCACTGGGATTGTGGTGGAGCCTGATCGCGGGTTTTGCGGCGTGGGCCATCGACCTCGGTTTCAGCTATGTGGTCGAACAGCACACCTGTTCAACCGGTCATCATTATCTGCTGCACGTCATCAGCCTCGCCAGCCTCGCAATCGCGCTAACTGGTTTTGCAACCGGGTGGGTGGAATTCAAGCGCTTTCCAGGTACCACATCGGAAGAAGGCGGGAGCCATTTCGATCGCGCGCATTTTCAGGCTCTTCTAGGGATGGCATTCAGCCTTTCCTTTGCCGTGGTGATCCTTGCTGGCGCGGTTCCGCGCTGGATTGTTGGACCGTGTGAATGAAAATGTCAGTAAAGCGCAGCCAAGTCGCGGTGGTCGGAGCAGTAGCGGTACTTTCGGCAACACCGGCCTGGTCTCTCACAGAAACTTCTAATGCGTTGTTGACCGGCTGGACGTGGCCACCTTTTGTCTTGATTCCCCTGGTGCTCGCGGCAGGTCTCTACGGCCTGGGAACGATCAAGATACTCAGTCGCGCCAGTAATCGACGATCATTTGTGTGGCCGATTCTCTGGTTTGCACTCGGCTGGAGTTCGCTGGTAATTGCGCTGGACTCTCCGCTGCACGAATTCGGTGAACAGCTATTTTGGGCACATATGACGCAGCACGAGATTCTCATGTTGATCTCGGCCCCGCTGCTCGTACTCGGCCGGCCTCTGATTGCATTTCTTTGGGCGTTGCCTCCCGCCTGGCGCGAAATGGTCGCAGGGGTCGGACGTTCACGATCTTTCAAGAATGGCTGTGCATTCCTTACTGCCCCGCTCTCGGCATGGTTGGTGTCCGCACTGGCATTGTGGATCTGGCATATTCCCTGGCTCTTCGATCGAACATTGCGCAGTGACTGGATCCACGCAGCACAACACACGACTTTCCTGGTTACAGCAGTGATGTTTTGGTGGCCGGTGTTGAACCCGCCTCCCGCCCTCGGCTATGGCGGAGCCCTGGTTTACCTCTTCACGACCATTCTGCACACCAGCGTCTTGGGAGCGTTGCTCACCTTTGCGCCGCGTCCCTGGTATTCCTTTTACGCGGTGACGGCCCCAGCATGGCATGTCAGTGCGCTCGAAGATCAACAGATCGGTGGGCTGATCATGTGGATTCCAGCTGGGACGCTCCTGCTGATCGTTGCCCTCGTTTTGCTCGTCCAGTGGATGAACGAGTCGCAGGCAAGGTGGCAGTACACACGCATGGCAGAACTGGGCCGTCTGTCGGAGGAAGGTATCGAATGAGAACGATGCTGCTCCTCTCCGCCGTTGTTTTCCTGTTGCTGTCGAGCGCGTGCAATCGTCCGAGCCGCACTCAAGTGAAAGAGGCAGCCATGCTCACCGGCGGCGGGGATGCCCGCGTGGGGCGAAGCGACATTCGCAAGTATGGCTGCAATACGTGCCATGAAATTTCCGGTGTCCCCGGAGCACGCGGTTTGATCGGGCCGCGCCTTGATGGTATTGGCCAGCGCTACTACATCGCTGGGGAAATTCCGAACACGCCCGCCAATCTGATGCTCTGGATTCAGCATCCACGACAAGTCGAACTTCATACCGCGATGCCAGAAATGGGAGTCACCGAGCAGGACAGCCGCGACATCGCGGCATACCTGTACACCCTTAGATGATCCGAAACAGGAGATGCCCGATGCAGTTCAGAATATTCTCACGTACATTCATGGCTTGCTTGGCATTCGTAGCGTGTTCATTTCCTTCCCTCGCGCAGAATCCGCCAGATTGCTCGAAAGTACCCGACTACAACAAGCTCAAGGCGGCATTAACCAGCGCTGTCAAAGAGGGGAAAGGGGCGAACGGAGGGCTCGGGAATCAGGAGTGGGGCGCGGTAGTGAATCGCGATGGCATTGTTTGTGCCGTTGTGTTCACTGGCCCGAATCGAGGAGCGGAATGGCCGGGAAGTCGCCTCATCTCCGCAGAAAAAGCGAATACCGCAAATGCGTTCAGCACCGATAACTTTGCCCTTTCCAGCGGCAACATCTATTCCGCTGCCCAGCCCGGAAACTCTCTATACAGCATTGTGAGCGGTCCTAACCCAAATTCCGCGTTTGCCGGTGATCCAGCAAAGTTCGGCCAGCCCGATGACCCGCTGGTGGGAAAGCCGGTTGGAGGAGTCATCGTTTTTGGCGGGGGGCTAGCCTTGTACGACAAGAATGGAAAAATTGTCGGGGGACTGGGAGTGAGCGGGGATACGTCCTGCGCCGACCATGTAATCGCCTGGAAAACCCGGCAGGCCTTGGGACTGAACGCTGTACCAATGGGGGTGGCGCCGGGACCGAGTGACAACCTCATCTTCGATATCCAGAATGGCGTCAGTAGTAGTGGCTTCGGGCATCCAGCGTGCCGGGGCGGAAACCCGAGTGAAGAGATCATAAACAAGTTAGTCCAGACCCACCCCAGCGGTCCGCATCGGTAATCCCGCGCAAACGCGGCATTTGCACCGGGGTTCAAATTCTGGGACGCTCGAGGATCGACAGGGTCAGGTAACCAGAAGGAACAAACCCTTGCCGCGATAGGTCAATCCAACCACCGGGTGCAATGCGCGCCAGCCTTGCAACTAGCGGGTACGCTCGATTGATGGCCAATCCAACCTAATTCACCATCGCTCGCTGCAAACGCAAGTTTCTGGTTATTCCCACAGGGTTTCGCGATGAGACGTACTTAGATTGCCAGTTGTGTCCTCGGCTTGGCACCATCAAAAACCAACATGGTCGTAGCATTCCTGCTCACAAGTCCGCAGTGTTTTCACAGGTTTCAAACTGCGGGCAGTCTTCGTAGGTATGATCATCCTCATGGGAAGGCGAATCCGGCTTTGGATCGTTGTGGCATCGGTCGTCGGGCTTGCCGCCCTGGGCGCCGTGAGCTGGTTGTCTTACCGGAATACAAAGGAGCTCATTGCTGCCAATCAGCGCCTCGCACAGACCCACAAACTCATTGAGGATCTTACCGCGCTGCATCTGCTTTTGGACGATGCCGAATCGAGTTGCCGAGGCTACGCGCTAAGGGGAAAACTGGAGTACCTCGAGCCTTACGACGCTGCTCTTGCGCAACTCGATATCACCACGCAGGTGCTGAGGCATGATCTTGCGGAAGATTCGAATCGTTTGCGGAAATTCCTGGAACTCGAACCGCTCATGCAGGGCCGGATTGAGGTGATGAGGGACCTTGTGCAGGCGCGGCAGACGGGCGGCTTCAGTGCCGCCGTGCAAGTTGTGCAGTCAGACCGTGGAAGGAGACTTAGCGATGAGATCCGGCAAAGGATCTCGGCTATGCAAACGGAAGAGCGAAACGATCTGCTCGATCGAGAGCAGGAGTCCAGGCAACGAACCCGTGCCACCATTCTTGCGGTAGGCCTAACCTGCTTGCTCGGTATTGCGCTACTCCTTGCAGCCTCGATCGTAATTTACCGCCTCAACCGGGAGAGCGAAAAGGATCACATCGACCTGCAAAATGCGGAACGGATTCAGCGCACGATTGTGAATAGCGCGGCTTACAGCATGCTTTCCACCGACACCACCGGCATAATACAGACTGTCAATGCGTCCGCGGAGAAATGGCTCCGGTACACGGGCGCAGAATTAGTCGGAAACAGCATCACGATCTTACACGACGCTGGAGAGTTGCAATCGCGGGGCGATCAATTGACCGGGGCGATGGGCATGCCCGTACGCGGCGACTATGAGGCTTTGGTGGCCAAAGCCACCCATGGGGTGCCAGACGAGTTCGAGTGCAGATACATGAGGAAGGATGGCACGAGTTTCCCGGTTCTGCTGTCAGTGACGGCACTGCGCAGTGGCGACAATCAGTTGGCCGGCTATCTGATGATTGCTGCTGATCTCAGCGAGCGACACGCCATTCGAAAGATGAAGGACGAGTTCGTATCGGTTGTCAGCCATGAGTTGAGGACTCCTCTTACGTCCATCAAAGGCGCGCTGGGGTTATTAGCCGCCGGGGTCACGGGCGTACTGCCACCGAAGGCTGCGGAGATGGCAAACATCGCACAAGGAAACGTTGAGCGTTTAAGCCGGCTGGTGAATGACATCCTCGATCTGCAGCGCATTGAATCGGGGCGGATCACGATGGACAGGCGCCCATGGCACATCGCCGATCTTGTAAAGGAGTCCGTGCAATCCGTGCATCTGCTTGCGGAGGCCGAAGGTGTGACGATCCTGACTTATTGCTGCCAAGCGTCCGTCCAAGCCGATCGGGAGCGAATGGTGCAGGCATTCGTCAACCTGCTCGGGAACGCAATCAAGTTCTCACCGCGCGGGGGCGGATCGAGTTTGCCGCGGAACGGACCTCCGGCGGCGTATTGTCTCGCGTGAAAGACGAAGGCCGTGGCATCCCCAGGGAAAAGCTGGAAATCATCTTCGAGAGGTTCGTGCAGGTGGACGCCTCCGACGCTCGGGAAAGGGGAGGGACCGGTTTAGGGTTGGCGATCTGCCGCACCATCGTAGAACAGCATGGCGGCCGTGTCTGGGCGGAAAGCGAACCGGGCAGAGGCAGTACATTTTATGTGCAATTGCCTCTTGCCGACTCCAATTCGATGGCCCCTTCCGGAAACGTTTGAGAAGCGCTTATGCCGAAGACCGTGCTCGTGATCGACGATGACCGGGACATTCGGGAAGTGGCGAAAACCAGCCTGGAACTGGTAGGCGGCTTCGCAGTCATGGTGGCTGACTCCGGGCTGCATGGTGTAGCCCTTGCCCAGCAGGCTAGACCGGATGCCATCATTCTGGACCTCATGATGCCGGACTTTGACGGGCAGCAGACGCTTGCCCAGCTCAAACAAGTCCCTGACACCACCCACATACCGGTAATCATGCTGACGGCGAAAGTGCAGGTGAGCAAGCTCGAACTAGTGCGCAAAGGCGCTGCTGGTGTCCTCGTAAAGCCTTTTGATCCGATGCAACTACCCAATCAAGTCCGTGAAATACTGGGGTGGGGTGCAGCTGACGGGAAGGAATGCGGTCACAGTGGCTCCGCACAAGAGTGACGAAGTTCGCTCAGCACTGGCAAGAGTCTGGCTCAACAGCAGGAATGATGCGCTGGTCCGGGTGGCGACGCTGCAACGCTTTGCGGAAAACTTGAGTTCAGGCACTCCCGATCAATTGTCTTGGGAGAGTGCCCTGTCGGCAGCCCACCGGCTTTCGGGTTCGCTTGGAATGTTTGGACTCACAGAGGCTTCTTCCTGCGCCGCAGAGATTGAGGCTCTGCTTTGCGCCGGACCAACGCCAGACGTCGCGACGGCGGTGGGTCTGGTTGAGCGCCTGCGAGTGCTGCTGGAAGGGCAGCAAACGACGACCGGAAAAGCGGAAAGGCGCCGTTGATGAATCGCAAAGCCGCCAAGCCGGCCGTCGTTACAGTCTTGATCGCCGATGACGATCCCATTGTGCGCCAAGCAGTGAAATCGGTCCTCGATATCTCGGGCAGGTTCAGAGTTGTCGGTGAAGCAGAAGACGGAAAGATCGCAGCCGAACTGGTGAAAGAAACTGACCCTGACATTTTGCTTTTGGACCTGCTGATGCCAAACCTTCCGGGATTGGAAGCGCTGCGAGCCATCACCAGCGCGGGCTCGGAAGTTCGGACTGTGCTGCTTTGCTCTGCCATCAATGCCAAACAGGTTTTGGAGGCATTACAACTGGGAGCGCGCGGTGTGGTTTTGAAGAAGAGAGTAGCGGAACTGCTGCCAGCGCTCGACGCGGTCATCAGAGGACAATACTGGATCGAGAGTCAAAGTGTATCCAACGTGGTGCAGGTCGTCCAACAACTGGCCGCGACGATCCCCAAACTTGCCCAGTCGCAGAATCGCTTTAGCCTGACCGCCCGCGAAACCGAGATCATCTCATTCATTACGCAGGGCTGCACGAATCGTGACATCGCCAACTCGCTTTCCATTACAGAGGAGACGGTGAAGCGCCATTTGACGAATATTTTCAACAAGGTCGGAATGTCGAACCGCCTCGAATTGGCGTTATTCGCCATCAATCACGCTTTAGTCCGAAATTGAGGCACCGGGGCTTGCCTCATCGAGGTGCTGTGGACATGTCCCCAGGAGTGGCCGATATCAGGAGTGGACAGGCTGTAAGTGGAGACGGTTCCGCCAGCCCCATCGGGCTGGGCATAGCCCGCAGGTGGCCCCGAAGCCCGCAGCTTGAACCTGCGGGGCGTAGCCAAAATAATGGTCGAAGGATCGGTTCTCCTGGCAGGAGATGATGACGTGGTCGATCGGCGCCCGGGCTGAGGACGGACGTGGAGCGCCGGCGGCCAGAAGCTTCTGCCAGAGCGGCCCGCCCAGGGCGGCGGCGCCGCCTATTCCGGCGCGCTGCAGGAAGGAGCGGCGAGTGAGCGTGGATGCGAATGGTTTGTTAGGCTGCGTCATCGGGATACCTCCGGGTCATCAAAAATGCGAGCGACTGGAAGCGAACCATGGGGCCAGCAATGGCCAGCTCATGAGCCTACGCCGCACAGCGACCGGCCTGGCAAACGTCGCTCGCCTTCTCTTCCGGGGCGCAACCTTTACACAAGTCCCGCCCTGTGTCGATCGTTGTGCGTCCGGTGGATGGGCAGCACTTTCACTTTTCTTCCCCGTGCTGCGACAATGCCATCCGGGCCAGAAGAAGCTACGGGGCTGAGATCTGCGTCCTCCAACTATATCGACTTGCTGATAGCCAGAATATTCAGGAGCCATTCATGTTGAGATTCGACGTAAACCGCCGCGAATTCCTGAAGATTGCGGGAGGCGCCGGCGCCGCCCTGGCAATCCCAACTACCGGAAATACTGCCGTCTCCTCCAAAATGATCGGCATCCAGGTGGGCGCGGTTTCGTTTGTGGATGAAGGCACAGAAAAAGTTCTGGATGTGCTGCAGGAACGCGGTTCGGTGAACACGCTGTTTCTGGCCGTTTTCACCTACGGGCGAGGGATTGGCGGACGACAGATTCCGGGCCAACCGCTGCCCGACCACGGCAAACAGGAGTACGACCTGAATTTTCATGGCGGAAACTTTGCTACTCCGCATGCCCAGTACTACAAGAACACGGTTCTCAAGGACACTCGCGCGCCCGATCACGGCGATCTGGATATCCTGGCCGAGGTGTTGCCTGCCGCCAAAAAGCGAGGCATGAAGGTGATTTGCTGGCTTGAGGACGTGTTTCGCCCGGATTTACCGAACATCGAGAAAGTGCAGGAACGGGATCTGTACGGGCGGAATGCCGAGACACTATGCGTCAATAACCCGGATTACCGGAATTTTCTGACCGGCATGGTCGAGGACTATGCCCGTTCCTATGACATCGACGGAATCATGTGGGGTTCGGAGCGGCAAGGCGCCCTGTGCGACAGTCTGGGAGCAACCCACGATATGCCTCCCGTCGATCCGGGAAATGTGACCTGCTTTTGCGAGTTCTGCCGGAGCAAAGCCAGTGAGCGCGGCATTAATGCCGATCGCGCCCGGCAGGGATTTCTGGAACTGGAAAAATTCGTTCGTTCGTCGCGCAGCGGCCAACGCCCTGTGGATGGCTATTACGTTCAGTTCTGGCGGCTGCTGCTGCGGTATCCCGAACTGGCGGCCTGGGAAATGCTTTGGACCGACAGCCTTCGCGACACTTATGCCGCGATCTATAAAACAGTGAAGACTGCCAAGCCGGCGGTGCCGGTTGGCTGGCACATCTGGCACAATAATTCCTTCAACCCCATCTATCGCGCGGAACAGGACCTGCACGAACTCTCGGAGTATTCCGATTTCATAAAGATCGTCATGTACAACAATTGCGGCGGCGAGCGCATGGCACTGTATGCCGACAACATCGGATCGACACTGTATCGCGACCTTTCAAAACAGGGCCTGCTCGACTTCAACTACGCGGTGATGGGACTCCGAGAAGGCAGCTACAAGCAGATTCCGCACACCGGACTTTCGCCGGATTATGTCCACCGCGAGACAAAACGCGCGCTGGACGGGGTGGCGGGCACCCGGACCCTGATCTGGCCGGGCATTGACATCGATATCCCGACCGAACCCAATCACAGCAAGTGTACGAGACAAAGCGTAAAGGAAGCGGTTCTGGCGGCGTTCCGCGCGGGCGCGCCCGGCGTGATCCTTTCCCGGAAGTATTCCGAGATGCGCCTGGCCGACTTAACCGGCGCCGGAGATGCGGTGCGCGAGTTGAAAATATCCTGAGGGTGGACTATCCCGAGGCCGTTTTACGTTCCTTGCGGGTGACAGCTTCGGCTACCAGGAACCTATCGGATTCGCGGTAGACGGCGGCAGAATGCGCGATAACACTTTCCGACAACTCCACATTTGAGAGACAGATTTTGAGCTGGTCGCCAACATTGAGGTTGCCGAAATAAGAGATCGTCCGGTGCGTGGTGCCGCAATTCAGCAGCGCTGGGTTGCGGTGCATTCGCCACTCCGCGGAGTCCAGAGCAGCCTGGTACTGCGCAAAGTAGAACAGTCCCGCTCCGTTGAAATCGACGATTGGCGAGGGGTCGTACAGGAAGATGCTGGTCTGGTCGGACTGCCTCGGCTGATTCGTTATCTCGTGGCACAGGCGAGCATCGGCGCAGTCGGATTTCGCGATGCATTGCGCGGAAGTGACCGGCTCGGAAAAAATGAGGTGAACATTGTCGTTCAACGTTCGACGCTTGACGAATGTGCTGCACATCGACAATCGCGTACTGCTGCCACGCGACCCGTTGCGGATGATGTGCTCGGACTTGTAACGCAGCGGCGAGATCCGCTGCAGCCGGCATTCCAGTTCCACTTCGTCGCCTTCGGCGAAGTCGGTCAAGCGCCCCTGCAAGCTGACTCTGAAAAATGACGCATAGAGCCGGTCTCCGTGCTTGTCGAGAACGCGCTCCGGCGGCACTCCCAGCGCATCCGCCAGCCGGGCCCAGTGAACCGCGCCACAATGGCGGAGCAGCCAGTTCTCTGAAATACCGTTGGGGCAAATTTCCGGCAAACCGAGAGTGACCCGATGTGAGCCGGACAGCGGCGCAGCGATGGATTCGGTACGGGGGAAAGAGAGTGAAGTGAAAGGTTCAGCAATTCCCATAACCGCAAACCCCTTTTGAGCTCGGCCGGGCTCACTCATGTCTGGGCAAACGCAGGCGCCCGTCACAATCCGAGTGAATCGGGCAAGCATGCAAATCTGATCTTAAGATCCAAGGGGAGGCAGATGCGGCAAACAAAAGCAAGTCGGTATCTACTATAACTTTGGCAGCCGTGCCGACGGAAGTCTGAAAGTTTTTGCAACCTGGGTTTTCTCGGAAAGTCTTAGCGGAATTTGCTCCACGCATGACCTTCGTAATCCCGATTAATCCTCGTGCGGGGGGCAAAACCGGCATTCCCCTTATCTGATGAGCTCTAAGTAATTGAGAAATATTGGTGGGCAGTGCAGGACTCGAACCTGCGACCTCCTGCTTGTAAGGCAGGCGCTCTAACCAGCTGAGCTAACCGCCCGTCCTGCGCCCGGAAGACTGGAAGTGATTGAGGGCTGGGCGCGGATTGGCGCTGGTTTGAGTATACGTGACGGCGAAAAAAAGATTCAACGCTCGACGAACCGCAGAGAACATCCGCCCGGCCTGAAACTTGCCGGGACGACCACGGGCCGCTCGTGCCTGCATGTTTCATCCCTTACCGCCCTGCTAGACTGGCTGCTTGCGCCGGCTGATTGTGAATGCGGACGATTTCGGTTTCACCTCGGGTGTGAATCGCGCCATTGTGGAGGCTCACTTGCGCGGGATCGTGACCTCTTCCACCCTGATGGCAACGGGAGCGGCCTTTCAGGAAGGTGTCATGCTGGCAAAGTCCGCACCATGGCTCGGCATCGGGTGCCACCTCGTGCTGATCGACGGTGAGCCGGTTCTGGAAGCAGGGCAGATTCCCTCTCTCACCGCCGCTGGAAGGTTTCGAGACGGGTTAAAGGGATTCGCAGCTCGCGCCATCTCCGGCCGCCTGAACGATGCAGAGATTTGCGCGGAAGCTGCGGCGCAGATTCGCAAGATCCAATCGGCGGGAATCAACGTCTCGCACATCGACTCGCACAAGCATACGCATCTGTTTCCGAAGGTTCTGCGGCCGCTCCTGCGGGCTGCCCGGGAGTGTGGCGTACGGGCCGTGCGCAATCCGTTCGGACCCCGCTTCCCGATGCGCTCCAGCCAACTGATGCAGCGCCCGAACCTGTGGACGCGCTATGCGCAAGTTCGAGTGCTCGGGGGCTTCTCACGCAAGTTCCGCAGCGCGGTCGATGGCGAGGGCTTCGCGACAACCGACGGGACCCTCGGGATCGAGGTCACGGGCACGCTTGACGAGACCCTGTTCCATGCCATCGCCGAGAGCATCCCAGAGGGTACCTGGGAGTTCGTTTGCCATCCCGGCTACAACGACTCGGAGCTGCAGAAGGCGCACACCCGGCTGCGCGAGTCACGGGAAACCGAGCTGCGCGTGCTGACCCTCGCCGCGGCTCGCCGAATCCTTGCCCAGAGAGGCATTCAGCTGATTTCGTACCGCGATTTGGTTCCACCCTCCTGATGGAGCCATTTACTTCTTCGACATACCGAGTACATAGGACTGATAACAGTTAAGGTACTCTCGTAACGTTCCTCGATAAACGCAGGTAGTATGATCGTTTATAAAATTACCGTTTCTCTGCAAATGAAGGAATTTTAGCCATGCCGACCCAAGGGTCAGCTCCGCGTGCCACCATCGACTTGAAGGTGAAGGTGTGGGGAATGGACGCGAGCGGCCAACCCTTCTTTCAACCCGCCATGGCGCAGAACGTCAGTGCCACGGGCGCCTGCCTTTATGGGATTGAGCCGGAATTGAAGGTAGGCGATGTCATCGGGGTGCAGTACGAGGGCAAGAAGGCGCGCTGCCGGGTGGTCTGGGTGGTGGACGCGGGCGCGCTGAAGAAGATGCAAGTGGGAGTGCAACTGGTAGCCGACCAGGAGTGTCCCTGGGCCCAGGCTCTGCCAGTTGACATGAAGGCCGAGGAACGCACTACCCAGCAACATGACAACCGCCGCAAATTCTATCGCCACAAGATTTCTTTTCCTCTCGAGCTGCGCGATGAACGGGTGAATACGCCCCTGCGGGTGAACGCCACCGACATCAGCGGAAATGGCTGTTATGTTGAGACGGTCATGCCTCTGGCCACCGGCACCGCGCTTCGAATAGATTTCTGGATTGGGGAGGAGCACGTTTCGCCCAGCGGTATCGTACGCACCCGCGACCCTGGAGTGGGCATGGGAATTGAGTTTACCGGGATGACGGACGACATGAAGAAGCGGTTCCAGGCGCATCTGGACAAACTCGATCCCGCCAACGTACTCGGTCCCAAAGACGGTTCGAACGACAGTTCCAAAGATGGGCAGTAGAGCGTTTCCTCCCACAGCAGGACTCCTCGTGTAAAATCTGCAACCATCGCTTGTTCCGGCCATCGAATCACAGGAACCAGAGAGGGCGAGCTCTCGGCGCATGAAAATCGGGATCACCTGTTATCCGACATATGGCGGCAGCGGTGTCGTGGCGACGGAACTGGGACTGGAACTGGCCCAGCGCGACCACGAGATTCATTTCATTTCTTATGCGCAGCCCATCCGGTTGCGTGGCGCCGAGCCCAATATTCACTACCACGAGGTGGAAGTCTCTCGTTATCCACTGTTCGACTATCCGCCCTATGATCTGGCACTGGCGACGCGGATGGCGGAAGTGGCCCAGCTTTACGATCTCGACCTGCTGCACGTGCACTACGCGATCCCCCATTCGGTAAGCGCAATGCTGGCGCGGCAAATGCTGGCGGACGGCGCCCGCAAGAAGCGTTTGCCGTTCGTCACTACCCTGCACGGAACCGATATCACCCTGGTAGGACTGGACCGATCGTATCTCCCCATCACGCGTTATTCCATCGAACAGAGCGATGGCGTCACAGCCATCTCCAACTACCTGCGTGACCGGACGCAACGCGTGTTTGACGTAAAAACCAGGATCGAGGTGATCTACAACTCGGTCAATTGCGACGTGTACGCGCCCAATCCGAAAATGGCCGAAGAGATGCGCGCGGAGTATGCGCCGGATGGACAACGGGTTCTGGTCCATCTGTCGAACTTCCGGCCGGTGAAGCGGTTGACGGATGTGATTGAGATTTTTGACCGGGTGCACAAGCAGATGCCCTCGCGGCTGCTGCTGATCGGCGACGGGCCGGATCGTTCGGTGGCGGAGTGGCTGGCGGTGCAGAAAGGCATCCATGACGACGTCCTGTTCCTGGGCAAGCAGGATCAGATCTACGACAAGCTCTCTTTTGCGGACATCATGCTGCTGCCCAGCGAACTGGAGTCGTTCGGCCTGGCCGCGCTGGAGGCGATGGCGTGCGAAGTGGTTCCCATTGCCACTCGCGCCGGCGGACTGCCGGAGGTTGTGGACCACGGAAAATCGGGATATCTCGCAGAGGTAGGCGACGTCGAAACCATGTCGCGTTACGCGATCGAATTATTGAGCGATGAAAAGCGCCTCACGGAGATGCGCAAGCAGGCCCGGGCGGTGGCGATGGAGCGCTTCTGTTCCACCAAGATCGTGAAGCAATACGAAGATTTTTACCGCCGCGTGCTGGAACGTTCGGCGTAGAACCCTTCGGGAACCGCGCTGTCGGATTCAACCAAAGGCAGGCGGATGCGGATGAGCGTTCCCTTCCCTTCATGGCTGTCGATGGTCATCCGGGCGGTGTCTCCGTAAAGCACATGAAGGCGCTCGGAGATATTGGCCATGCCGATTCCCATGCCGGCCCAACTGCTGCTTTCCTCGAGTTGAGTTCCGCCCATGCCCACGCCATCATCCTCGACCTCGATAACCAGGCGCGTATCCGTCAAACGGCTGCGCAGGTAGATGCTGCCGCCTTCGATCTTCGGCGACAATCCATGCTTGATCGAGTTTTCCACCAGCGGCTGCAGCAGCATGCTGGGGACCACGACGTCCAGCGATGCGGGGTCGAACTCTTTGACGACCCGCAACTTGTCGCGGCCGAAGCGCACGACTTCGATGTCGAGATAGTTGTCGATGAACTCAAATTCCTCGCGCAGAGGGGCGAAGGCCTCGCCGGAATTCAGCAGGCGGCGGAGAATGGTCGCCAGCTTGAAGATCACCTCCCGCGCCATGTCTGGATCGAAGCGGACCAGGGAGGAAATCGAGTTAAGCGTGTTGAACAGGAAATGGGGGTTGATTTGGTTCTGCAGGGCTTCCATGCGAGCATGCAACAGAAGCCGCTCCTGCTCTTCCAGCTTGATCTGGATGCGGACGCTGTTGAAGACCTTGATTTCAATGCCCACGGCGGCGACCGTGGCCGCGTAGATTGCGGCCCACACCCAAAAGTTTCCGGGACTCTCGATGCTGAAGACGGAATGCGGGAAATTGCGCGCCAGTTCGGTCTCCACAAACCGCAGGCCCACCACGGTCGCGAAGAACATGACCTGCCAGTCAAACAAGCGGGGACGGGGCAGGTTGCGCCGGATCAGGCGGAAGATGCTCTGATCGATGAAAGGTGAGAACGACCAGATATCGTCCTTATCGGCCGCCATGGTACGCAGTTGCCCGGCCAGAAACCCGCAAAGCACAAGGAATGGAATGGCTGCCCACTCGCCATGAAGCATGGCCGGCAGTCCCATCAGAGCGCCGCCTAACGATCCCGCCCAGCGCCCGCCCATCACGCCCAGAATCAGTGCGGTCTCAAAACTGATGTCGCTGGCCGCAAAGCTGGTTTGCGAGATACGGATCCAGACTCCGGCCATGATGGGCAGAGCGAACCACAGAACCAGGAACATTTTCTGCCGGAAGCTGCGCTCTTCGCGGAAGAGCAGTTTCTTGAATTCCTTGGAGCGCACCAGGCTGCTGGAGACAGCCGCAGCCACCCCCAGCTTCACCAGCAGATTGATCAGGATCAGGCGCGGTTCCATGGGCAGGTTCTCGTCGCGAACTTACCGTGAAAGGGACGACAGAAAAGACTTTAGCACGAGGAGGGAGTCAATATCCCTGATGCTTATCCACCACGTATAGCAGGGACTTGCCGGCCCGGTAGCGGCGCATATTCTCTGAGAAGAGCTGGTAATGCCGCTGCCAGAGTTTGTCCGTCAGGCCGGCAGTGTGTGGGGTGATAAAGAGTTTCTCGAGGCTCCATAGAGGGGAATCCGCGGGGAGTGGCTCGCGGTCGAACACGTCCAGGGCGGCGCCGGCAATGCGGCCCGTGTGCAGAGCCTCGATAAGGGCCGCCTCGTCCACGATTGGGCCGCGCCCAACATTGATCAGATAAGCGGTGGGCTTCATCTCCGAAAACCGGGCCGCATTGAAGAGGCGCTGCGTTGCCGGAAGCAAAGGCGCGGCGATAACCACGTAATCGGATTGCTGCAGAAGTTCACGCAAGGCCGAGATGGGGAACACCTTCTCGACTCCATCCGGAGTTCCCTTGTCGACATGCTCGCGAACCGCAAGAACGCGCATGCCGAGAGCCGACGCCAATTGAGCAACCCGGCGGCCAATGCTGCCGATGCCGATCAGGCCCACGGTGGCGCCTGCAATCTCCTGCGGGCGCGGGCCTTCGTTCCAGATTGACTCCTGCCCCCAGATACGCTTCTGCTGCAGCCATGCCGCCTGGGGAATCTTCTTAGCCAGGGCGAAGATCAATGCCATGACATGCTCGGCGACTACAGGGCCGTGCACTTCACGGGAATTGGTCACAATCACGGGACTGCGGATCAATTCCGGGAACAGCAACTGGTGAACTGCCGCAGTCGGAGCGTGCAGCCAGCGCAGGCCGCGGGCGGCGACAAACTGCTCCGGCCGCAAGGATATGGTGAACACGACTTCGGCATCGCGCAACTCCGCTTCGATTCCCTCATAGGTGTCCCGCTGGGTAATCTGCAGATCTGGAAATTCTTGAGCCAGCCGGTCGCCGAACCAGTCCGGCAGTCTCCAGAGATCAAAGCGGTGGTGAACCACCATGAGTAATTTCATTGTCTGAGAATCTGACCACGTAGGCCGCGTGGAAGGCCCGGCTGGCCGGAACGGACAGCGTTATCCAAACGCCAGTTCCTTGGCGCGTTGGGCCGCCTTGACCACGGCTTTGATCAGCGTGACGCGCAGCTTCCCTTCTTCCAGTTCCATAATCGCGTCAATGGTACAGCCTGCCGGAGTGGTGACGGCGTCTTTCAGCAGGGCGGGGTGATCGCCCGTCTCAAGCACGACGCGGGACGCGCCCAGCGCCGTCTGTGCAGCCAGCAAGGTGGCAGTATCGCGCGGCAGTCCCACCTTCACTCCCGCTTCCGCGAGCGATTCGAGAATGATGTAAATGTAGGCAGGGCCGCTGGCAGAGAGCGCGGTTACGGCATCCATGTGCTTCTCGTCCAGGACAACGGTGCGCCCCACCAGGTCGAAGATGTGAGTGGTGGTGGCTACATGATCGGCAGTCGCGTGCTTCCCTTTGCAGATCGCGGTCATGCCGGCGCCCAGCAGGCACGGGGTATTGGGCATGGCGCGCACCACGGGAACATTAGCCGGCAGGTTCTTCTCGATCATTGCCGTGGGTACCGATGCGGCCACGGAAATGATCAGCTGCCTGGGGGAGATCTGACCACTGATCTCACGAACAACTTCCTCGACTACTTGCGGCTTCACAGCGATCACGATGATGTCGGCGTTTTTCGAAGCCTCGACGTTGCTGGTGCCGACTTTCACCTTGAGTTTCGCGCTGAGCGCCTTGGCACGATCCGGGTGCGCCACGGTCGCGAAGGTAGATTTTGGGGACAGTAAACCATTCTTCAAAAGAGCCTGCAGAATGATCCCGCCCATCTTGCCTGCACCCAGGAACGCGACTTTCTTCCCTGCTAACTTATTTGCCATTTAGTTTCCTTCGAGTCTTCTTCAGTACACCGGAGGCGATGGGTCGCTGCAGCTGACCCTTCAACGAACTTCCGCGGTGCGGCGCTTCTCCATGAAATTCCAGGCTGTGGATACAACGTTCTCCAAATCCCGCTCCGCCCTCCAATGCAGCAAAGCCTGTGCCTTTGCGGGATTTGCGACCAATGCCGGAGGGTCACCCGGCCGCCGCGGAACCATTTTTCTGGGCACTTTTTTACCCGTGACTTTTTCCACGGCCGAAATCACCTCCTGCACGGACGCTCCCACGCCCGTGCCCACGTTAGCGGCAAAACTCTCCTTACCGGCCGCCAGGTGTTCCAGGGCCCCTACGTGCGCGCTGGCGAGATCATTTACGTGGATGTAATCGCGAACGCAGGTACCGTCGGGTGTTGGATAATCCGAACCAAACACCTGCAACTCCGGCCCGAGGCCAGCCGCTGCCCGCAATGCCAGCGGAATCAGATGAGTTTCCGGGTCGTGCAATTCCCCGATCTCGCCACTGTCGTCTGCGCCGGCGGCGTTGAAGTAGCGCAGGCTGGCGAAGCGAAATCCGTAGGCGCGATCGTAAGCTTCCAGCGCCTGTTCGAAAAACAGCTTCGAAACGCCATAGGGATTCACCGGCTGGCGTGGAATGTTCTCTTCAATGGGAATCCTGGCAGGTTCGCCGTAGACCGCGCATGTAGAGGAGAAGATGATCTTCTTTACCCCGGCTTCCAAAGCCGCATTCAGAAGCGAGAGACCTCCCTCCACGTTGTTATGGAAGTATCTCCTGGGATTGGTGACCGACTCGCCCACGTAGGCTCGGGCGGCAAAATGCATGATGGCATCGATGCCCGGCAGGACCTTGGCCAGGGCACCGGAATCGAGCACATCCCCCTTCACCAGCTCAAAACCGGCGGTCAGGGATTCGTAGCCCGTGCTGAGGTTGTCGAAGATGACGACTTCGTGGCCGGCTCGACGCAGTGCGCGGGCGGTATGACTGCCGATGTATCCGGCACCGCCAATCACCAGAATTGTCACAAGTAATTCCTTTCGATATTTGTGCGCCCAATTCGTTCGGGAACAATAGGTGAGTAGATTATCTTACACAGGTCGATGTTGGCGCGTGGGTCGCAGGCTGAGAATTCCCTCCCGCAGCTACCTGCCCGAGCTTTTCCGGGCTAACATAAGACGAAGTTTCATACTTCCTGCTCTTGTGAGGTTCCTATGACGGAAGCGCTAGCCGACAAGAAATGTGTTCCCTGCCGTGGTGGTGTTCCACCGCTGGCGGGTGAGGAACTGAAGAAACTGCACAGCAACGTTCCCCACTGGCAGGTAGCGAACGAGCAACAACTGCATCGCGAGTTCCGCTTTCCAGATTTCAGGCAGGCGCTGGATTTCGTGAACCGCGTGGGCGGGATCGCGGAGCAGGAGGGGCATCACCCGGATATTCTGCTTTCCTGGGGCAAAGTGGGTATCACCCTGTGGACGCATAAAATTGGCGG
>Ga0070741_10007108_pt1 | contig 23491 bp, 25 predicted proteins | sample Coa_R1_4_FD_66440 | JGI IMG/M metagenome (GOLD analysis project Ga0070741, IMG submission 66440) | Surface soil microbial communities from Centralia Pennsylvania, which are recovering from an underground coalmine fire - Coalmine... | ecosystem: Environmental > Terrestrial > Soil > Unclassified ...
GTGCGCGCCGAGGCCCAGAGCCATCCAGCTGACGGCGCCGTCCGACATGGAGGCGTCGATCCACCGCCCCTCGCCGCCCCTCTGCACGGCCAGCAGCGCGGCAAGGATGGCCACCGCCGGCTGCAGCCCGCCCCCTCCGATGTCCGCCACTTGCACCGACAGCGGCGCGGGCGCACCGTCCCGCAGCCCGTTGAGGCCCAGGCCGCCCGACGTCGCCATGTAGTTCAGGTCGTGACCGGCGCGCGACGCGAAAGGGCCGTCCTGGCCGTAACCGGTGATCGAGCACATGACGAGGCGCGGATTCCGCTCGCGCAGCACCGGCCAGCCGAGGCCCAGCCGCTCCATCACCCCGGGCCGGTTGCCCTCGACCAGCACGTCGGACCGCTCGAGCATCCGCAGCAGAAGCTCGCGGCCGGCGTCCGACTTCAGGTTCAGGGTCACGCTGCGCTTGTTGCGGTTCACCGCGTCGAAAAGGGCGCTCTGCCCGTGGATCAGCGGCGGCATCGAGCGCATCCAGTCACCCGCCTCGGGCTCCTCAACCTTGACCACGTCGGCGCCCATGTCCGCGAGCAGCAGGGTGCACCAGGCGCCAGGCAGGAGGCGGGTCAGGTCGAGGACGCGGATCCCGGTCAGCGGCATGGCGATCTCAATTGTGTGCCGCTACCACGTCCGTACGAGACTTTCGGCGGGCCGCCGTGCGTTAATACCGCATGGAAGAGTCCGATTCCAGCATGCGTCCCAGCAACCACCACCTTGGCGAGATGTCGATCAAGGTTCCGGCCCCCTTCGCCGGGGTCTCGGACCTCGGGTTCACCGCGCAGTACCGCGCCCAGGGCTTCAACGAGCCGCTGCGCGACGTGCCACTCCTGTTCGAGGGGTCGAGCTCGGCGATGCGCCGCCTCGCAGAGGTGCTGCAGATCCTGAGCGGCAGCGACGCCGCGGCATATCGCTGGAGCGACCCCGTGATGTTGAGCGACGAGGTCGTCGTGCTCGCGTTTCGCGATCGCAGCGTCGCCGGTGACACGCTGTCGGACGGCGCCAGGATCGCCGACTACATCACCAACCTGGTCCGCCCCGTGGTCTTCACCTTCCTGCACGATTGCGCGGTCATCGCGCACCTGCGCCTCTCGGACGTCATCGAGATGCGCGTGAGCGCGGAGCGAAAAGCGGTCGCGGATCTCGCCCTGCCTCTGCAGGACATCGTGCGTCCGAACGGCGAGCGACTGCTCTGGGGGCTTTCGGCCTGACGGCTACTTCGTCGGCGAGGGGCTCGGCGAAGGAGACGGCGAGGGCGACGGGGTGGGACTCGGAAGGTTGGCTCCGCTGGCCCGGGCGCTGCTGACAGTGTTGATCTGGGGCGTCGCGACCGGCCCCGGCCCGAGGTTGGCGAAGAACAGCGCGAGCGGCACGACGATCATCCCGGCGACCACGGTCAGCACGAAAGTCACCGCCCCCCACTCACCACGCAGCGCAGCCCAGTTCACGAGCGGTGAATTCTACCGAGAGCCCCGAGCCGCCGTCGGGGTCTAGAAGTCGTCGTCGCCGGAGCCGAGGCCTTCCTCTTCCTTCTTCTTGCGCTGGTTCAGGAGCCGGATGAAATCCTGCGCCCGCGCGAGGGCCTTCCAGCGCTCCGGGAAGAAGTCCTGGACCAGGGTCTGGCGGTCCGGCTGCTGGTAGACGGTGACGCACCACTTGTTGAGGGTGCGCGAAACCTCGACCTCGAAGTCCTTCTCCGCGGTCTCATACCGGACAACCTTGTCGTCGTCGAATCTTTTGCGTCCTGAAACAGCCATAGTTGCATCACTCGGGCGGGGATAAAGCTCATTGAGCGTCCCTCGATTATAGGCTCAGCCGCGCCGGTTCTAATTCGAACCGCCCAGCAGCTCCCGCAGCACCGGGAGGAGCTCCTCACGAAGCTCGTCCCGCTTCATGGCCAGGGTCAGGTTGGCCCGGAGGTAGCCCGGCACGGTGCCGGTGTCGTAGTAGTCGCCCTCGAACTCGTAGGCCACGACCGGGTGGCTGCCGAGGGTTCGCTTGATGGCGTCGGTCAGCTGGATCTCCTTGCCGGCGCCCGGCTCGGCGTCGTCGAGGGCGGCGAAGACCGCCGGCGACAGGACGTAGCGGCCGAGGATCGCGAGGTCGCTCGGCTCCGTGCCGCGCTCTGGCTTCTCGACGAGGTCGCTCACCTCGTGGATCCGGCCCTTTGACGAGCTCGTCGCCACGACGCCATAGCGGCCGATCTGGTCTCGCGGGAACTTGCGGACGGCGATCACGGTGGCGCCCGTCTTGCGGTTTGCCTCGATGAGCTGCTTGAGGCACGGCTCGGCGTCGCCCAGGATCACGTCGTCGGCCAGCAGGACGGCGCACGATTCGTCCTCGACCAGCCGCCTCGCCGTCCACACCGCGTGGCCGAGACCCAGCGGCTCTTTCTGCTGGATGTAGGTGATGTCGACCCTCTCGCTCAGCTCGTCCACCTCCTCCAGGATCCGGAGCAGTTCGGACTTGCCGCGTTCGCGCAGGTAATGCTCGAGCTCGACCGAGCGGTCGAAGTGATCGACGATCGCGCGCTTGCCGCCGCCGGTGACCATGATCACCTGCTCGATGCCGCTGGCGATGGCCTCCTCGACGCCGTACTGGATCGTCGGCTTGTCGACCAGTGGCAGCATCTCCTTCGGCTGGGCCTTGGTGACCGGAAGGAACCGAGTGCCAAGACCGGCGGCTGGGAAAATCGCCTTGCGTACGGCGGGCGTGCGCGTCATTGAGGACAATCTATAGCGTGGAGACTGCCGAGGGGGTTCGGGCCGGCCTCGAAGGCCGGCTCGAGCGGGTGGTCGAAGGCGAGCTTCTAACGCACCACGTCGGCGGGCGAGGCACCTTTTCGACACCGGCGATGGTCGGGCTGATGGAGACCACCAGCCATCGCTCGATCGAGCGCTTCCTGGCGCCCGGCTACACCTCGGTCGGCTACGAGATCCATGTCCGGCACATGGCTCCGACGCCGCCGGGAAGCACGGTCACGGTCACGACACGCGTCACCGAGGTCAAGGGGAACAAGGTCTATTTCGAGCTCGCGTGCCACCAGGGCGACCAGCTGCTGGGCACCGGCATCCACAAGCGCGCGATCGTGCCCGCCACCTTCTGAGGGAACCTACCGCTTCTTGCGACTCTTCTCGGCGATGTGCTGCGCCAGCTTGCGGAGCCCCGGGTTGACGCTGACCACCTTCGGCCCGCGCACCTTGCGGTCTCGCGCCTTCGCCCGCGCCGCCTCCCGCGGCGACACCCGTTCCAGCTCCTCGCTCATTTCTGCTGTAGTTTGGCTGCTTTGAGGCAGGTTGAAACCGGGCGCGAGGCGCCTGGGCCGGACGAGGTCGAGCAGGCCGCCAGGGACCTCCGGCCGCACCTCACCCCCACTCCGCTGCAGCTTTCGCGCGCGTTCAGCGACGAGGCGGGCTGCCGGGTCCACCTGAAGATGGAGTCATTCCAGCCGATCCGCGCCTTCAAGGTTCGCGGCGCGCTCAACAAGGTGATGCACATACCCGAGCCGCAGCGCCCGGCCGGGGTCATCACGGCGTCGGCCGGCAACCACGGTCTCGGCGTCGCCTACGCCGCGGCTGCCTTCGGGGTCAAGGCCACCGTCTACGTGCCCGAGACCGCCAACGCCTTCAAGGTCGACGCCATCCGCAGGTACGGCGCGAACGTCGTGCCGGCCGGGCGCTCTTACAGCGGCGCCTTCGACGAGGCGGTGCGCGCTCAGGAGCAGTCGGGCGCGACCTTCGTCCACGCGTACGACGACGCCAGGGTGATCGCCGGCCAGGGCACCATCGGTCTCGAGCTGCTCGCCGACCTTCCGGACGTGAGCACGGTGCTCGTTCCGATCGGCGGCGGCGGGTTGATCAGCGGCATCGCGATGTACGTCAAGGAGCGCCGGCCCGGGGTTCGCGTCGTCGGCGTCGAGCCTGTCGGGGCAAACGCCATGCGCCGCTCGCTCGACGCCGGTGAGATCGTGACCCTCGAACGCGTCGACACGATCGCCGACGGCCTGGCGGCGTCAGCGCCGGGCAGGCTGACCTTCGAGCTGTGCCGTCGCTACGTCGACGAGGTGGTGCTCGTGCAGGACGATCAGATGCTGCGGGCGATCCGCCTTGCCTTCGAGTGGGAGCACGTGCTGGCGGAGCCCGCTGGCGCTGCGGCACTCGCCGCGCTGCTGTATCACCGTCACGCGGTGGCCGGCGAGAAGGTGGCCGTCGTCATGTCCGGCGCCAACGTGACCGACGAGGTGATGCTGCGCGCGCTCCAGACTCGCTGAAACGATTTACCCTGAAGCGAATCCGGCGGAAACAAGAGATTTGAGGGGGTCCAGACGATGAAGGCTTATGTCCTGATCAACGCGTCGCCCGGCCGCGCCCTGGAGGTCGCCAAGAAGATGGAAGGCGTCTCGGGCATCTCGGCGGCGGATGCCATAACCGGCGAGTACGACGTGATCGCCGTCTGCGAAGCCCCCGACGTCAACTCGATCGGCTCGTTGATCGTGGACAAGATCCAGAAGATCGACGGGGTCTTCAAGACCATCACCTGCCTGGCGGTGAAGTAGAGGCGGCGGCCCGCGACTGGGCCTCGACGACCTCCGGCAGCTGCGAAAGCCAAGGCGTCATCACCGGCATGTCCTGCTCGAAGCTCCCCACGGACGGCGACCAGGTGAGCTCGCGGCGCGAGTAGGAATCGTCGTAGTGGTGTGGTTTGCCGAGCATGTCGGTGGCGAAAAGGCCGGGCCAGACGGGACCTCCTTCCGCCGTCCTGGTCTCCAGGGCGAGCGCTCTCAGGTAGGCGACGTCGTACGGGATGCTGGAGACCTCCGCCGCGAAACCGACCGCGCGGGCGGCGGAGATGACGAGGTCGCGCCAGGTGCTGTCGAAACCGCCGACCAGGTAGCGATGGCCGGGCCGGCCCCGGTCGGAAGCCGCAAGGCACGCGCGGCCGACGTCCTCGGCCGTGACGAAGGTCTGGGCCGCGCGACCTCCGCCCGGCAGCCACACCCGGCCCTGCACCGCGGCGGCGACGAGGTGCGGGAGGGCCCAGTCCTCGCCTTCACCGAAGATCCGCGCCGGGCGAAGGATCACGACCTCGATGCCCTCCGCGGCCTCGAGCAGCCATTCCTCCTCGAAGAGCTTCAGCCGCTCGTACGCATGCGACGGCTTCACGGTCGACCGCTCGTTGACGCGCTTGAAGTGATCGGGACCGAACACGTCGGCCGTCGAGACGTGCACGATGCGCCGCACGCGCGCGTTGCGGGCGGCCTCGACGACGCGCTCCAGCAGTCGAGGCGGGGTCTTGCGGAACCTGAGGCGACGCGCCGGCGACCACGTCTGGGCGCAGTTGACGACCACCTCGATGCCGCTCATCGCATCGGACAGGGTCTCTTCGTCAGCGTCGGCCGCAAGCTCGATGAGCGGAACGTCTGACGCGAGCGCCCTCGACACGTGGCGGCCCAGGAACTCTCCCGCGCCGATGACCAGGTGCAACGCGGTGGGATTCTAGTTGGGCTGTCCGCGGCGGCGGCGGTTGAGCGCGGTGAAGATCGCGTTTCTCACGTTCTCGACGACGCTTGCGACCCGACGGCTCAGATCCCACCATGCCGGCGAATCGGGCATGATCGGCGGTCCGATGGAGACTTCGACGCGCCGAAATGGCAGCAGCGAGTCGGTGCCGCGCACCGCCACCGGACAGATCGGCACCCCTGCGTTGAGGGCGAAATACCCGATGCCGGTCTTCAACGGGCGAAGCGCACGGCCTCGTGAATATCGCCCTTCGGGAAAGATGAGCAGCACGCCGCCGCGTTCGAGGACCTGGTACACGGTCCGCAGGCCCACCTCGTCCAGCTGGCCTCTGTCGGGCGAGATCGGGAACACCCCGATCAGAGGCAGCAGCCGTCGTTTCCAGGCGCGGTTGAACACCGTCTCGCGCTTGGCCATCGTGTAGATCAGAGGGCGGTCGGGGAAGAAGGGCAGGATGAACGCCGGGTCGTACCAGGCCTGGTGGTTGGCCGCGATGATGAAAGGCGCCTGCGGGATGTTCTCGAGACCGGTCACGCTGACGCGGAAGAGGACGCGCACGATGATCCCGACCAGCCTGCGCACGAAGCGGTAAACCCAGTGCGGTGCATAGGGGTCCGCATGGACGAGCGGATCCATCGGAGCGCTGACGAGAGCCCGATACTCCGGGCTCCGGTACCGGTTTGCGGCGCCGGGATTACCGCTCGAGGAAGGCGTTGAGGACGCGGTTGAACTCCTCTGGCCGCTCTGCCTGTGGCGTGTGGCCGGCGCCTTCGATCACCGCCAGCCGGGAGTGACCGATCAACGAATGCGCCCGCTCCGCGTGAGCGAGCGGAAACAGAGGATCGCTCGCGCCCCAGATGAGCTGGACCGGGATCTTGAGCTCGGTCAGCCGCCGGCTGAGGTCGTGGCGGCCGCGCAGGATGTCGCTCGGCGTGACCAGGGAACGGATGGTCGCGAGATATGCGTCCTGGTATCCCTCCGCCGCGTAAAGCTCGCGCAGGTCGTCCAGGTACGCGTCGTCCATCGTCCGCTCGAGGTCGGAGCTGGCGCCCGCGTAGCGCGCGGCCACGCGCCGGATCATCTTGGGCGGGGCCCAGCGCAGCGCGTTGCTGGCGAACTTCATCACCGCCTCGCCCACCCGCGGCACCGTGACGAGGCCATAGGTGAGATGCACCTTCGGGCGGCCGAGGCCGAGAGTGTTGACGAGCACCAGCTTGCGCACGAGCTTCGGCCGCTCGAGCGCGAGTTCCAGTGCGACTCGGCCGCCGAGCGACGCCCCGACGACGACCGCCGAGCGCAGCCCGCGCCCCTCCATGTAACGCTCGATGAAGCGCACGAAGTAAGGCACGCTGTAGCGCGCGCGAGGCTTCGCGCTGCGGCCGAACCCCGGCAGGTCGGGCGCGTAGACGCGATGGTGGCGCGCGATCCGCTCGAGGTTGAACCTCCATTCGATGTAGCCGGAAGATCCAAGACCGTGGATGAACACGACCGGTGCCCCGTGGCCACCGTGGGTCTGATGGATGCGCAGCGAGCCGACGTCGACAAAGCCCGAGTGGAGGCCGTTCCTTGGTCCGCGAGCCGGTTCGATCACTGCCGCGGAATCGTACGGGCAGGGGATGGAAGTCCAGTCACCTCGGCGCCCGATTCGAACCTCGAACGTCGATCGCCCTTGATCACGGTCACTCCGCCCGGGCCCATGGCGCGCCAGCCGCCGTTGTCCCAGACGGCGGCGCTGCGCTCGTCGATGCCGAGCAGCGTGACGCCGGGCAGCTCACGCTGCGCCGACTCGATCCAGCGCTCCCCGAACGTGTCGAAATGCGGCAGCACCGCCGTTTTGGGGACGGCGCCGAGGGCATCGGCCGGACGGCGGTTGAAGCGGTTCGGCCAGCTCGCGCGGACAAGGCTGTGGCTGCAGAGCGCCATCGCGCCGGCCGAAGAGCCGGCGAGCGACGCGCCCCCGCGCCATGCCTCGAACATCGCCTCCCAGACCCGCGAGCCGTGGAGCACCTGCGCCACCAGGCCCGGATCACCCCCCACCAGGTAGAAGAAGCCGCCGCCGCGTGCCAGGTCGGCGACCTCCTTCGAGTTGGCGTCGGTGCGCTTCAAGACGGCGAGCTCCCGCAGCGCGATGCCGAACTGCTTGAACCAGCGGGTGGCGTGCGAGACCGCCTTTTCAGGCGCCTGCCGCGCCGCCGCGGTGGGAACCACGAATGCCGGGCCGGCGCCGGCGCGCGCCGCAAGCAGCGCGTCCTGCTGCTCGTTGCCGGGGTTGAACTCGTCGCCTCCGACCAGGGCGAGCAATCCAGGCACCTGCCTAGGATATGTGCGTGCCCGATCCGAATTCCGCGGTCAGGGTGCGGATCGCGCCAAGCCCGACAGGCTTTGCCCATCTAGGAACGGCCAGCACCGCGCTCTACAACATCCTGTTCGCGCGCCAGCGGCGCGGCACCTTCACGCTGCGCATCGACGACACCGATTCGGAGCGGAACCGGCCCGAGTACGAGGCGCTGATCTACGACATCCTCGGCTGGCTCGACCTGGGTTGGGACGAGGGCCCGGACAAAGGCGGCCCGTACGCGCCGTACCGGCAGTCCGAACGAATCGACATCTACAAGCAGCACGCGGCCCGGCTGCTCGCGGAGGGCAAGGCCTATCGGTGCTACTGCACCCAGGACGAGCTCGAGGCGGAGCGCCGGCAGGCGCAGGCCGAGAAACGCGCGTATCGCTACTCGCGGCGCTGCCTGACCAACCCGCCCGAAGGCCGCACCGAGTTCACGGTGCGGTTCAGGGTGCCCGGAGGCGAGATCCGGTTCAAGGACATGATCCGCGGCGAGATGACCTTCGACGGCGACCTGATCGGCGATTTCATCATCGTCAAGAGCAACGGCCTTCCCGTGTACCAGTTCGCAAGCCCCGTCGACGATGCCGTGATGAAGATGACTCATGTGATCCGGGGCGAGGAGCACCTCTCCAACACCCCGTACCACGTGATGCTCATCGACGCGCTCGGCTACGAGCGGCCAGAGGCCTATGCGCACATGCCGCTGATCCTGGCCAAGGACGGCACCAAGCTGTCCAAGCGCAAGCACCCCGAGGCGAACCTGGCCCTCTTCCGCGAGCAGGGCTACCTGCCCGAGGCCCTCATCAACTACCTCGCGCTCCTCGGCTGGAACCCCGGCACGTCACAGGAGATATTCACGATGGCGGAGCTGGAGAAGGCGTTCTCCTTCGACCGAGTGCAGCACGCGGGCGCGCGTTTCGACTGGGAGAAGCTGGACTGGATCAACGCACAGTGGATCCGAGGCCTGGACGACGCGGAGCTCGCCCGCCGGCTCGAGCCTTTTGCCGGGCCGCTGGACCAGGCGACCCTGATGCGTGCGGTGCCGGCATTGAAGACGCGGCTGAACAAGCTCGGTGACGCGACCGGATATCTCGACTACCTCTGGCAGGATCCCGCGCCCCCGATGCTCGACGAGGACCAGTCGCGCACGCTGCGCCTGGCGAGCGAGGCTCTGGAACAGGTCACATGGGAACCCGAACAGATCGAGCGTGCGCTCGAGCGCGTCGTCGAGTCCGCCGGCCTCAGCAAGAACAAGGTCTTCACCCCGGTGCGCCAGGCCGTGACGGGCAAGAAGGTGTCGCTGCCCATCCACAACACGCTCGAGCTTCTGCCGAAGGAGGTCGCGCTGGCGCGCGTGCGGCGAGCGCTGGACGGTGCGGCGTGAGCGTGCTCACGATCGTCATCGACCTGAACCCGAACATCATCCGCCTGGGGCCGCTGCTCATCACCTGGCACGGCGTGTTCGCGGTGCTCGGGATCATGGCGGCGGCTCGGCTCGGCTTCTGGCTGCTCGTCAAGGACCACGTCGACGTGAGCGGCGGAGGCGATGGCCTTGCATGGATGGTCGTGCTCGGCCTGGTGGGGGCGCGAGCCCTTTACGTTTGGGAGAACTTCCGGCTGTTCGCCAACGGGCAGCTCCTGCGGGTCTTCGCTCTGACGGAGGGCGGGATCAGCCAGTGGGGCGGGCTGTTCGGCGCGATGCTCGGCGCGTACATCTGGGCGCGCCGCTCGCGGTTCTCCTACTGGAAGGTCATCGACGCGGGCGGGGCCGGCGCGATGATCGGCCTGGCGATCGGCCGGGTCGGAGACGTGATCAACGGCGAGCATCACGGCTCGCCCACGACGCTGCCCTGGGGCGTCGAGTACGTGAACGCGAACACGCTCGGCGAGCCGGGCAAGATCGTTCACCCAGAGGTCGCCTACGAGATGATCCTCTGCCTTTTGATCCTGGGGGCGCTGCTGCCGTTCCACCAGCGTCTCAAGGCGAGGCTCCCGGACGGCGTGCTCGGCCTGATCTACCTCGGCGTCTACGCCGCTGGAAGGTTCCTCTTGAGCTTCACGCGCACCGACCCCGCGATCTTCCTGGGGCTGCGCCAGGCCCAGCTGGCCTCGGCGCTCATGGTGCTCATCGCGATCGTCGCCGTGCCGATCCTTCTCCGGCGAGCTTCAGGACGCGCAGAGCAAGCTTCGGCGACGCCGGTTCATGTTTGAAGTAGACGTGGACGTCGTCATGCCCATCGAGGGCTGACCGGATCTTCTCGAGCCACGGCTTCAGCGACGCGGGCGTATAGCCGCGCCGGAGCCGGAAGTAAGCGGTCGAGCCGGATTCGATCAGCGGCGCCTGTGGCCATTTCTCCTCATCCGTGACGACCAGGGCCGCGCCGCGCGCGCGGATCACCCTGTAAGTCTCCTCGTCGAACCACGACGGGTGACGGAACTCGGCCGCGGCCGGCCGGCCCAGCGCGCCGAGCAGCGCGTCGAGGAGAGCCAGGTTCTTCTGCCGGACGGGCGGAAACTGGAGCAGCACAGGGCCGAGCGCATCGGCGAGCGGCGCGATCCTCGAGGTGAAGATGCTCGCCAGGCCCACCCTGTCGAACGTGTCCGCCGAGTAGGTCAGGCCCCGGTTGGCCTTCATGCAGAAACGGAAGCCGGGCGGCACGTCCGCTTTCCACTTCGCGAGCGCGCTCTCAGGCGGTGTTCGGTAGAAGCTTCCGTTCAGCTCGACGCCGTTGAGCCGCGCCGCGTAGTACGCAAGCATCCTCGAGCCCGCAAGCGTCGACGGATAGAACACGCCTTTCCAGGACGCATAGCTGAAGCCAGACGTCCCGGCGTAAAGCGTGTCAGGCGGCTCCCACGGGCTGCCGGCCGCGCAGCACGCGTTCGTGCAGCTGGCCGCACGCCGCGTCCGCCTCGCGTCCACGAGTGTCGCGCACCGTGACGTTCAACCTCTCGGCCTCGAGCATCTTTTGGAACGCGCGGATCGACGCTCGGCCGGGCGCGTGGTACGGCGTCCCATCGACGGGGTTGAACGGGATGAGGTTCACGTGCGCCAGCTTGCTCTTCAAAAGGGCACCGAGCTCTCTGGCATCGCGCGGCGTGTCGTTCACGCCGGCGAGCAGGACCCATTCGTAGCTGACACGGCGACCGGTTTTGACCGCATAGGCCTGCGCCGTGGCGATGAGCTCTCGCACGGGGTACTTCTTGTTGATGGGCACGAGGACGTCGCGCAGCTCGTCCCGGGCCGCGTGCAGCGAGATCGCCAGCGTTACCGGCAGGCCTTCTTTCGCAAGCTGCTCGATCCGCGGCAGGAGCCCGCTGGTCGAGACGACGATGCGCCGCGGGCTGATCCCGAGCAGCTCCGGGTCGGCCAGGCGGCGCACCGCCTCGACCACGGCGTTGTAGTTGGCCATCGGCTCGCCCATGCCCATGAAAACCACGTGCGAGAGACGGCGGCCCTCGGCGGCGAGCACGCGTGCGGCGTCGACGGCCTGCTCCACGATCTCGTGAGCCTTGAGGTTGCGGCCGAACGGGAACTTGCCCGTCGCGCAGAACGGACACCCGATCGGGCAGCCTGCCTGCGACGAGATGCAGAGCGTGGAGCGGTCCGCGTAGCGCATGACGACCGCCTCCACCGAGTGGCCTCCGTCGAGCTCGAACAGCGACTTGGTGGTCAGCCCTCGGTCCGCGGTCGAGGCGGCGATGCTCGTCAGCGACGTGATTCGAAAGTCGCGGTCCAGCGCCGCGCGAAGGTCCTTGGGCAGGCCGTCCATGTCGCCGAAGCTCTGCGCGCCCCGGGCGAGCCAGGACCAGACCTGGGCGCGGCGGTATGCGGGAGCGCCGTGATCGCCGAGCCATGCCTCGAGCTCGGCGGCGTTGAGAGACAGGATCGGCGGTCGCGGATCGGTCACCGCGTCTACTGTACGTTCGCCTCGAAGCGTTCCCCGCGCTCGACCACCGCGCCGTCATCGACCAGCTTGCGCAGGTGAGCCCGCATCGTCATCTCGGCGGCGTACATCAACCGGTCGTCGAGGTCGCCGTACACGCGGCGCGTCAGCTCCGGCGCCGTGCCTGGACCTCGTCTGACCTCGGCGAGCACCTGGGCCTCGCGCTCGAGGCGGTGCCTGCGGTACTCGTCGATCTTCGCCATCGCCTCGGTCACAGGGTCCCAGTGCCCGGGGAAAAGTAGCTTGGGCCGCAGCGCGGCGACACGGTCGAGCGAGCGCAGGTAAGCCCCGACGTCTCCCTCGGGATAGGTGACCATCGAGCTGCCCTGGCCGAGGATCAGGTCGCCGGTGAAAACGGCACCGTCGTCCGCGAGCGCGAAGCACAGGTGGTCGCCGCTGTGGCCCGGCGTGTAAAGCGCGGTGATGCTGAGGTTGCCGATGCGGACGACGTCCCCGTCGTGCAGGTCCGGGTGCCGGAGCACGGACGCATGGTGCGGAGCGGCAAGACGCTCCGCGAGCGGCAGATGGTCGGGATGCGAATGCGTCACTAGGACGACGCCCAACGGTCTTCCCGCGAGCCGGCTGCCGATCGCCTCCAGGTGCGCGTCGTCGTCGGGGCCGGGGTCGATTACGGCCACCGCCGTGCCCGCGTCGACCAGCCAGGTGTTCGTCCCGGGACCTGTGTAGGGCCCCGGGTTCGGCGCGACGACGCGGGTTACCTGCGCCACGTCGCCGTCAGCGCATTGCGTAAGCGGGCAGGTACACGTCGACCCCGCCCGGCGCGCTCGTGTCGAGCCACCCGTTCAAGTGAGTGTCCACGATCATGCGCACGAGGGGCTCCCCCATCTCGGGCACGGCGAGCGGCTTTGGCTCGCGGCCGGTCCGGAGCCGGATCTTCCACCACGCCCCGACGGGCTCCGCGGCGACCGCGAAGCCGTCGCCGTCGAGCCAGTCGCCAAGCCTGGTGAACGCTTCGACGAGCATCGGCTCCGAGCCGAGGATGACGGCCTCGGCCGGCACGTCGCGCGCGGCCGACGACAACGCAAGGTTGAGGACGGCGCCGAGCACGACGCCGCGCGCGACGTCCTTGGGCTCGACCGCCGCCGCCTCGAGGGCGGCCGCGCGCCGCCCGACGTCCTGTGCCTGCTCGAAAAGCGCCTCGAGAAGCTCCGGACGGCCGAATGCCGCCTGGCGGGCGGACTCCTGGAGGGCCAGCACAGAGGACCGGAGCTTGTGGCCGAGCCGGCCGAGCAGGTAGTCGCGCTGCTCGTGGACCAGACGCAGGCCGGTCTCGGCGCACAGCCTGGCCGAGCGCAGGCCGCTCTTCTCACCCCAGCCGACGAGCTTCCCGTTCAGGATCAGGGGCTCCCAGGGCCCGCCGGGCGGGGGAAAGTCGCTGTCCGCCGGGCCATGCCGGAGCCGGTCCGGCATGGATTCCATGCCGCCGCCAACCCGCACCCACATCCGGGCTGTCGCGCTCATAAGGGTGTCTAACGTACGGCTACGTGCGAACTCGTGCGGGGACCGTGAACTTGAAGGTGGTGCCTCGGCGGTCGCTCGAGGCCACCCAGATCCGGCCGCCGAACGATCGCTCGACCACGAGCCGGCACAGGTAAAGGCCGAGGCCGAGCCCGCCCTGCGACCGGCTGCGCCCGGCGGGGCCCGTCTTCTCGAACACGGTCTCGAGCGTGGTCGTGGGCAGGCCGAGCCCCCGATCGGTCACGGTCACCTCGAGCCAGCCGCGCGGCGCGTGCCTGGCCTCGACCATGACAGGGCCCTCCGTGTATTCGAGCGCGTTGCCGACCAGGTTGGTCAGGACCTGGGACAGGTGGACCGGCTCGCAGAACGCATACGGAAGGTCGGCCGGGAGGCTGACCTGGACCGCGTTCGTGCGCTCGGGATAGCGATGCAGGAGCACGCCCATCACGGCGCCCACCGCACCGCCGAGATCGATCGGCTCGGGAGTCGGCTCGAAGTGACGCGTCTCCAGCTTGGCGATGATGAGCTGGCTCTCGACCAGGCTGAGCAGCCGGTCGGACGACTCGTAGGCCTCCTGGAGCAGCGTGCGGCGGCTCGACGTGTCGATGGTGGAATCCCACTGCATGATCCCGGCCAGCGTGTTCTTCATCGCCGCGGCCGGGCTCCGCACCTCGTGGCCGATCGCGCGCAGCATCAGGTCTTTGGCCTCCAGCGCGCGCCGCTGCGCGGTGACGTCCTCGTGCAGTGTCAGCACGCCGGCGGGCTCGCCCTCGAGGCCCGGGATGACCACGCGCCGAACGTGGATCGTCCGTTCCGGTTCGCGCATGCGCAGCTCCAGCGTGTCGTCCGACGCGGCCTCCTCCTCGACGGGAACGGCGCCCGCCGCCTCGAAGACCTCGGAAGGCCTCTTGCCGGGCATGTCGGAGGCCTGGAGGTTGTAGATCGACTCCACCTCGGGGTTCGCGTACACGATCCGGCCGGCGGCGTCTTCGAGCATCACGCCGACGGGCGAGTGACGCAGGATCGCGTTCATCATGCGGCGCTCGCGGTCGAGCGCGTCGACCAGCTCGAGCTGCCCGATCAGCACGGCGGCCTGGCCCGCGAGGACCGCCGCAAGTCGCCTGGTCTCGGCCCCTCCGCCCGTCATCCTGGCGACGAGCAGGCCGGCGAGCCGGCCTTCGACCTGGATGGGGATCGCAAACGCGTCGGCCGGGGCGCCGAGGAGGTCGAGCAGGGCACGAAGCCGGCGGCCACCCGCGGCCGAGGTGAGCGCACGCAGGAGCTGGACGCTGTCGGTCACCGGGACTCGCGGCGACTCCTCACCGTCGTCCGAGCGACGGACGAGCTGGGCGTCCTCGAGCAGCCAGAGCTCTCCCTGCGATCCCGCCAGGGCCCGGCTGACGAGGCGGGCCATCTCGGCGCGGGCGCGGTCCGGGTCGGTAGGTGGAAGCTCGGTGAAGGCGGCGACGGCCTCGAGGGTCCGGATCCGGCCGCGAGTCTCGGCGACCAGCCGCGAGTTCTCGATCGCCACGGCCGCGTGACGCGCGAAATCGAGCGCGGCGCTGCCGGGCTCGGCGACGAGGGTCGAGGCGTGGACCGCGCCGATCGCTCCCACGAGCCGGTCGCCGTACCAGAGCGGGATGAGGCTCCACGCCTGGTCGTGCGAGGTCCCGTTGACAATCCCGGTCGGGGCGTCGCGATCCTCCCCGCTGAGGCCCGCCCACCCGAGCACCTCCTCGGCGGACGCATCGCCGCTGCCCTTGGTCGCCGTGATCCGGCCTTCGGTGTCGAATGCCCAGCACGCGGTCCCTGGAGCCTCGAGCATCGTGCGCGCCTGGTCCGCGATGTTCGCCACGACGCTCATGAGCTCATGGCCCGCCAGCGCGGCAAGCTCCTGGATGCGCACCGACTGCGCGAGCGCGAGCTCGTTGGCGTGGTGCAGCCGCATGGTGCGAAGCGCGATGCCGACGACCGGCGCCGCGGCCTCGAGCAGCTTCACGTGCGCCGCCTGGAAGCGGCCGCCGTCGTTGCGCATCGCCGCGATTCCGGCGACGGCTCTTTCGTACTGCACGATCGGAGCCCACACGACGTGACTGGGGGAGCCGGCGAACAGGAACGCGCCGACCGGGCCGGAAGCGTCACCCTGCATGGGCTCGACGCCGTCGACCACGGCGCCGCCGGCCTCGATCATCCGCCGGAAGAACGGGGCATCGTCGATCGCCGTCGGCCGGAACTGTGTGGCGCTCTGGCCCTTTTCGGCTGTAAAGCCGGCCACCTTGCCCGCCACGTCGAGGTACGGCATGGCCATGTGCGTGGCGCCCATGTAATCGCTGACGACGCCGAAAACGGCTTCGGCGATCTGCCCTTCGTCCGAGGCGCCCGCGACGCCCATCTCGAGCACGTGCAGCGCCTCCAGGCGTGCCCGCTCGGCCTGGGCCTGCGCGAAGTGGTCCGCGTTCGCCAGCGCGAGGCTCACGTGCGCGGCCACGTCCTGGAGCAGCTTGACGTGCCAGTCGTCGAAAGCCCCCTCCGAGTACGACTGGATGGAGAGCATGGCGGTGATCTTCTCGCCGCTCAGCACCGGCACCCAAACGAACGAGCGCGAGATCCGCCGCTGCTCGCCGGGCGGCCCGGAGACGAACACAGCCGCGCCCTCGCCCACCGTCCACACCTCTCGCTCGAGGTGCTGCCCCTCGAAGGTGCGTGCCCATGGCGAGCGGCGTACCAGGACCGGCTTGCGGTTCTCGTAGGCCTCGCGGGACGGTCCGGTCACCGCCAGGGCAACCGGCGGGACGACCTCCTCGACGCCGGCCACGTACTGGTAGCCCTCCGCGATCGGGCCTTCCGGGCCCTCGGTGATCGTCGCCAGGATGAAACCGTCGAACTTCAGGTTGGCGGCCAGCTCCTCGCGCAGGGTCCGCATGATCGACCAGCGGTCGAGGCTCTGGGCGAGACGCCGGCCGACGGCGTTGACCACCTCAAGCCGGCGCCGCTGGTCTTCTATCGCCTCGTAGCTGTGCGCGTTGCGGAGGGCCAGCGTGACCTCGTCGGAGACGAGCTCCAGGAACGCCGCGGTCGAATCCTCGTACGCGTAGGGCTTCGAGCATTTGATGCTGAGCGCGCCACGTGCGCCGCCGCCCTCCTTCAACGGGACCCAGAGCGACGAGTGCGGGTAGTGGGCGAGCGTCGGCCTGCCGTCGGTCAGCACCTGGCGGGCGGTCGCGGCGATCGGCGACCGCGCCGGTAGCAGGCGCGACGTCGGGGTCGAGTCCCCCTCCATCTGCATGTACCGTGCGCGGTCCGTGTCTTCCTGGAACAGCACCATCTCGAGCGTGTCCACGGGCAGCAGCTCGCGCAGAGCGTCGTAGAGGCCCGCGAGCACGCTCGCCTCGTCGAGCGTCGACGTCATCGCTCGTGTGATGGTGTTGAGGGCCTGCAGGCGGCGCGCCTGGTTGCGCGTGAGCTCGTTCAGGGACGCGTTCGCGAGGAGAACACCCAGCCGCCGGTGCACCTCCTCGAGGAACTCGAGCTCGGCCGGCGGCACTCGCCGCTTGCGGTACGTGTGATAGATCACGCTCCCGATCAGCTCGCCCTGGTGCATCACGGGCACCCAGATCGCGAGCTTGTTGCTGACGCGGGAACCCGGACCCTTGCCGAACTCGAGGTGGGTGGATTCGATGGGGAGAACGGTGGTGTTGGGGTTGGCGAACTGCTTGACGTAGGTGGACTCGCGCACCGGCCTGCGCCGAACGTCCTGGAGGACGCCGGCGTCCATCACCTGCGAGTGGTACCAGCCCTGGCGCTCGAGAACCTGGAGGTTGATCGCGTTGTAGTCGAAGCGGGGCTGAAGGCCCCGATAAAGAACCTGGACCAGGTCCGCTTCGGTGACGCAGGTGCCCAGCTCCTGGATCAGGGCCGCGGCGGACGGGGCTCCACGGCGGGTCGCGGCGGGCGGCGCGGGCAGGTCTGGAAGCCTCGCGGGAGGGCGCGCCACCACGTGGGTTGAGCCAAGCGACCTGCCGTTACGCCGGGCTGGGGTTGCCATTGCCACCGATATACTGCCCCAGATTCAAGTGCCCTTCACCCCACCAAAGCCGATTGCGCCGACTCCAGACGACCTGCGCGGCTCAACCGTGCTCGTCGTCGACGACGAGCGCGCCTGGCGAGTGATCCTCGAAACCGACCTGCGGATGCTCGGCTACCGGGTCTCGATGGCGGAGGACGCGGACCAGGCGCTCGAGCGAGCCGTGGCCGACGCTCCCGAGGTCGCGATCATCGACCTCATGCTTCCCGAGCCGATGGACGGCTGGGGCCTGCTGAACGCCTTGAGGGCGCGCGGGCAGAAGGTGCCTGTCATCTTCTACACCGCCTACCCCGTGTTCCCCTCGGGGACCGACGACCCTGATGTTGTCGGCTACATGAGCAAAGCCGTCGACCGCGCCGACCTCTACGCCCTGCTACCGGCCGCGATTCGGCGCTCCCGCGAGCGCCGAAACATCGAGATCTAGTTGATTACCAGCCGCCACCGGCGAAGGACGAAAGCGTGTCAGTCCACGACGCGCCGGAAGCCAGAGCCAGCGCGGCCAGGACGGCCAGTGCCAGGACCACACCCCGGACCCTGTATTTCCAAGTCATTCCCCAAATACCCCTTTGTTTTTCCAATTTATGCCAGGTCCGGGCGAAAGTATGAACGAGGCCCGGCCAGAGTGAGCACGCAAGTCACGTCAATAATCGTTAATCTTTATTAGGATCGACCCTTGGATTTCCGCACTTCGAGAGCTGAGCACGCGGTGATCGGCCGGAACCGCGAGGTCCGGCTTCCCCCGCTGCCGCCGGGCCTGGAAGTGTACCGGCCGGCCGAGGTGCTCGGATCCGCCGTGCTCGTGGTCGAGGACGAGGCGGCCATGCAGCAGCAGTTGCGGATCGACCTGCACGACCTCGGCTACCGCCCCTCGGCGGCATCGTCGGCGCCCGAGGCGAGAGAGGTGCTCGAGCGCGAACGCGTAGCGGCGGTCCTCCTGGACCTCGTCCTCGACGAAGGGGAGGACTCCGGCTTTGAGCTCCTGACCTGGATCCGCCAGCACCACCCGGGGCTGCCGGTCATCGTGCTGTCGGCGGCCCAGGTCAACTCGGCGTCGATTCGCCGGGCGTACGAGCTGGGAGCCAGCTCCTACTTCGTGAAGGGCAACGTGCCCATGGCCCACATCTACTCCGACCTCGCGGCGCGCCTGGTGGAGCGCGGGACGGGCCGGCCGGGCTCCTACCTATTCGGGGGCCTCGAGTTCGATCCCACGCGGCGGACGGTGAAGCTCGGACAGAAGGAGGTGCGCCTGACCCAGCAGCAGGCGGCGCTCATCCTGTTCCTCGCCCAGGGCTCGAAGCCGGCGACCGCGCGCGACCTCATCCAGGCGGGGCTGTTCCGCAACAACGCCGCCCATTCGACGGTTCACTCGGCGCTCCTGACGTTGCGCCGTCGACTCGACGAGCTCGAGGAAGGCCTCGGGACGCGATTCGTCCATGCTTCCGCGCGCGGCTACAGCCTGGTTGCGATCCATGAGTAGCGGCGACCACGCGACGACCCCGCTGCCGAGCCGGTCCGTGCTCGACGAGGTGATCGAGCTCCGCCGCCATTTCCACCGTCTGCCCGAGGTGAGCTTCAGCGAGTACGAGACGAGCCGCGTGCTGCAGGAGCGCCTGCGGGAGCTGGGGCTCGACATGAAGCCGTGCCCGACCGACACGGGCGCGGTGGCCTTGCTCGACACGGGACGGCCCGGCAAGACCGTGATGCTGCGCGCCGACATCGACGCCCTGCCGATCCTGGAGGAGTCGGGCGTCGACTATTCCTCGAAGGTCGAGGGCCGGATGCACGCGTGCGGCCACGACGCCCACATGGCGATCATGATCGGCGTCGTCCGAACCCTGATCGAGCGGATCTGGGACGTCGGCGGCCGCTATCTATTCGTCTTCCAGCCGGCCGAGGAGATCGTCGAGGGCGCCAAGGCGATGATCGCCCGCGGCCTCCTCGAGGACCATAAGCCCGACGCCGTGGTCGGGCTCCACATCGCGAGCTTCATGGAAGCGGGCACCGTCGTCTCGAGGCCCGGCCTCATGTGGGCGGGCTCGGATGCGTTCGACGTGAGCTTCGCGGGACCCGGCGGCCACGGTGGCATGATGGGTCGCCGCGGCAACGTGCTCGCTGCGCAGGCGTTCTTCCTGGAGAGGCTGCACACCGTGGTCGAGGGGCTGGAGCACGAAGGCGTGCAGTGCCACACGACCGTGGGCAACATCCGCAGCGACGGCGCGTGGAACATCGTGCCCCGCGGAGTGCTCGTGCAGGGCAGCCTGCGGACGTTCGACGACTCGCTCCGCGAGCAGGCGCTCGACAGGCTCAACGGACTCCTGCACGAGACGGAGAGCGAGTTCGAGGTCACGAGCACCCTCGACCTGGTGCACGGAACGGTGCCTCTGATGAACGAGCCGAACGTCACCAGGACGGTGATGCAGGTCGGCGAGGAGCTGATCGGCGAGCGCGCGAGCGTGCTGGGCCGGCCCCTGACCGTCAGCGACGACGTGGCTGAGTTCCTGACACGTATACCGGGCTGCTACTTCATGCTGGGGGCGCGCCCGGAAGGCGACACACCGCCGGCGCACCACTCCCCCGGGTTCCGCATCGACGAGTCGGCGCTGGAGGTCGGCGTCAAGGTCCTGGCGGGGGCGGCGTCCCGAATCGCCGCCGGGTAGGCGGTGCTGTGGCTGCTCGCGATGCTGCTCGGCCTGGTCCTCGGACTGGGCGCCGGAGGGCACCTGGAAAACCTCTTGCGGCTGCGGTTCCGCTGGCCGCTCCTCGTGCTGGCCGCGGTCATCGTGCGTGGCGCCGTCGAGGTGACCCCGCTCAACCGCGTCGAGGGCGCGCAGTACGTCTACCTGCTGTCGCTGCTGGCAATCGCCGGCTGGACGGTCTGGCACGTCAAGCTGCTGCCCGGCGTGTGGGCCGTCAGCGCGGGCGCCACGCTCAACCTCGTGGTGATCGCGGCCAACGGGGCGCGCATGCCAGTGGCCTCGCAGTACGCCGGATCACTCGTCCAGCGAGGCCACATCGGGCAGTACACGCTGATGACCTCGAGCACCAACCTCAACGCACTCGGCGACTGGATGTCGCTGGGTCCCCTGCGCGGCGTCTACAGCCCGGGGGACCTGCTGGTGGCGCTCGGCCTGGCGCTCGTCCTGCTCGTCGCGACCCATCGCGAACCCGAGACGGCCGTGCCGGCCGGGAAACCTCAGGACGTATAGTGATTCACTCGCCGTGATCATCTTCTGGATCTTCACGCTGTTCTTCGGAGGCTCCGCCTTCGCCTTCGCGCTGATCTTCCTTCAGATGGGGATCGCGTGGTCGCTCGCCTACGCGGCGATCTTCATGCTCGTCTGCCGCGGTGTCCTGAGCGTCGCTCGGAGGGCGCTCATCCTGCGCGAGCGGATGGCCCCGGAGCCGGACGTCATGGTCAGGACGGTCGAGACCAATCGGGCGATCTTCTGGCGCCGCGTCCTCTATCCCTCGGTCGTCATCGGCGTGCTTCTCGGCCCGTACCTCTGGATCTCCTACTCGTCCGGCGTCCTCCCGGGCGACGCGCTGCTCGCCCTGTGGAGCTGGATCGTCACCAACATCCTGCCGCTGCTCGGGTACGTGTTCTTCCTGCCCCTCAACTTCCTGCTGCTGTTCGGCCCCTTCTACCTCTACTCGCGCCTGGGCAAGACGATGATCAACCCCGACGACGCGAACTTCGGGGTGAAGATCGACGACGTCCGCGGGCAGAAGGCGGCGGTTTCCGAGATGCGGAGAATCCTCAAGCTAATCGAGCAGGGCCGCCTGTTCGTCAAGGCCGGCGGCACGCGCGAGCGCGGCGTCTTGATGGTCGGGCCGCCGGGCACCGGCAAGACGATGCTCGCCAAGGGCATCGCCTCGTCATTGCACGTCCCCATCTACATCGCCAACGGCGGCTCTTTCGCGGGCATGTTCCTCGGCATGGACGCGCTGAGCGTCTACCTGATGGTGCGCGCCGCCCGCAAGCGAGCGAAAGTCTGGGGCGGCTGCATCGTGTTCATCGACGAGATCGACGCGCTCGGCCAGCGGCGGTCCGGCACCAGCGGCATGACGGGTGGCGGCGGCCTGGGCGGCATGTTCGGCGGGGGCCAGCTCGGTTTGAACATGCTGCTGGTCCTGATGGACGGCATCGACAACCCCGGATGGATCATCCGGCAGCTGCGCGGGTTCGTGAACCTGACCCTGGACGGATTGTTCCTCCCGCGCGTGATCGGCGCCAACGGCAGCAGGCTCAACCTGCGCATCCCGCCGCTCAAAGCGCCGTCTTACAACATCCTGTTCATAGGCGCGACGAACCGGCCGTCGGTCATGGACGAAGCGCTGACGCGACCCGGTCGCTTCGGTCGCCAGATCGTCTTCCGCCTACCGAAGCGCGAGGACCGCAAGGACATCGCCGAGCTGTATTTCGACAAGAAGAAGCACGACCCGACGCTCGACACACCGAGCCGGCGCGAAGAGTTCGCGCGGATCACCGACGGCTACTCGCCGGCCGACATCGAGCAGGTGCTTTCCCTCGCGCTGCTGTACGCCTTCGAGGACGGTCGCGACGGGTTCAACTGGAAGGACATCCGCGAGGCGATGGGCAACGTCGAGGCCGGCCTGGCAATCCCCGTCGAGTACACCGAACGTGACAAGATCGCCGTCGCGCGGCACGAGCTGGGGCACGCAGTCGCGTCGCATTTCTTCAAGACGGACCACGCGCATGTCCGGCTTTCGATTCGAAGACGCGCCACGACGATCGGGGAGATCGGTGGTTACCACAAATCTCTTCCCACCGAGGAGGAGTGGCTCGAGTTCCGATCCCAGCTCGGCGCCGACATCCGTCACGCGCTCGGCTCCATGGCCTGCGAGCACGTCTTCTACGGCGAGAGCACGACCGGCGTGACGATGGACCTCATCCAGGCCACGAGCACGGCATGCCGCATGGTCGGCATCGTCGGGATGGGTCCGGACAGGCTCGACCCGGAGATGTCGCTGAAGGCCGTGAACATCGGTGAGCAGCTGATCTCGGTGGCCGAGGTGACGCAGGGAATCCACGCGCAGGGCACGGGTGTCGGCGCCGTGCTGAACAACGGCCGGAGCCGCCGTGTCGTGGCCCAGCTTCTCGGCCACGCCTACATCGACGACTGGCGGCTCATGAACGTCAACAAGGAGGCGATCGACCTCGCGGCCGAGGCCCTGATCGCTCAGGGCGAGCTCGTCGGCGACGAGATCTCGGGCCTGCTCGACTCGGTGGGGTTGCGCGCCGTGACCGACACGGACCCGTACCCGGAGGACGTGCCTGCGATCCCGGACACGCGGCCTTCCATCTCGATCGCCTCGGCGGGGACGGCCTGATCCGGCGGACGCCGGCCGTGGCGGCCCTTGCCCTGCTCCTGGTCCTGGGCCAGGCGCTTCCAGCCGGCGCGCACGACCCGGACGCCGCGCCGAACGCCCACCACGAGGCCGCGCGCATCATCGCGGAGGAGCTCGCGATGCAGGACGCGACGGCGCGCCTGCAGCAGCTGGCGTCGGCGCAGCCTTCGAGCCTCGCCGACCAGATGCGCACGCAGCTCGCCATCGCAGCCGCGGAGTACGACTTCCGGCAGGCAGCACGCCAGGAGGAGCTTCGCGTCTACGAGCTCGCCGGTTACGCGAGCGTCGAGGCCTCGGTGGTGCGGCTTCTGCCGCCGAACGTGCAGGGCCCTTTGGAGGATGCCATCGCGGCCCTGCACTCGCTGTACATCCTCGCCGGCATCGACCAGTACTACCTGGTCAACGTGCACTTCACCCACGCGTACACGGACGCGAAGCCGGTCAGCTCGCTGCGCGCCTACTACCTCGAGGCGCAGCAGCTCTATGGAATCGACGGCAGCTACCTCGCCTCGATCAACTTCATCGAGAGCAACTTCGGGCGTGTCAACGGGCCGTCGTCAGCGGGCGCGATCGGGCCGATGCAGTTCGAACCTGGCACGTGGCAGGAGTACGGGCAGGGCGGCAACATCAACGACCCGCACGACGCGATCCTCGCCGCGGCGCGCCTTTTGGCCCACAACGGCGCGCCGTACAACATGCGCAACGCGATCTATCACTACAA
>Ga0070741_10007109_pt1 | contig 23485 bp, 16 predicted proteins | sample Coa_R1_4_FD_66440 | JGI IMG/M metagenome (GOLD analysis project Ga0070741, IMG submission 66440) | Surface soil microbial communities from Centralia Pennsylvania, which are recovering from an underground coalmine fire - Coalmine... | ecosystem: Environmental > Terrestrial > Soil > Unclassified ...
TACGGCTCGCCGAGGCGCAGCAGCTCGGGCAGGCACACGAGCCCGAACGCGTGCAGATGCTGGTTCGGCGGCGACGCCGTGTCGGCGCCGAGCGACTTGAAGCCGCGGGCGCCGAGCGTGCTCTCGGGCGGGAAGTCGACGTCGTACGAGTACCGGAACGTCAGCATCCAGTCGGCCGCGCGGCGCGCCGTCTCCCAGTCCTCGAGCGCGACGAACGCCGCGACCGCCGCGTAGCCGTCCTCGGAGGTCGGCGCGAGGCCGGTGTCCTCCGGCGCGCCGTACCAGTGCTCGAACCCCGCGTAGTACGCGCCCGCGCGCCGCGCCGCGTCGAGCTCGCCCGCGGCGACGAGCGCGGGGATCCACGACATGCCCGCGGTTCCCTCCCAGGCGAGCGCCTCGCCGGTCTCGAGGTGGTACGCGGCGGCGAGCGCGCCGTCGTCGCGCTGCGAGCGGAGCGCGACGGCGAGGTTCGACCGTGCGGCCTCCTCCCAGCGGCCGCCGGCGCGAAGGAGGAAGCGCGCCGCGTCGGCGATCGTGCGCGCGTGCGCGCGGTGCACGTCCGGGTGCCAGCCCCACGTCCAGCCGCGGTCGTGCGTCCACTGGGGCCAGAAGATCCCGCCCGGAGCGAGGCCGCCGGCGATGTGGTCGAGCACGCTCTCCGCGGCGCGCACGTACTCCTCGTTGCCGACGCGGCTGCCGTGGCGCAGGAGGGCATACGCATACGGTGCGCCGCTGACCCACGACACGTGCATGTGGTCGCGCACCTCGTGCGTGTCGAAGGAGCGGGTCTCGACGAGCCGCGCAGGGTCGGGCTTGTAGTGCCAGCGGTGGAGGCCGTGGGCGGCGAGCTCCGCCGCCTGCTCGACCGACACCCAGGCTGCGGGACGGAGGCCGGCGCTCGGGCGCAGTGCGGTCCGCCAGTCGCCGTCGCGCTGCGCGAACGCGAGCTCGACCCGCTCGCCGGGCCGCCAGCGATACGTCTGGACGTCCGGGGGGTCGGCGCGGTCGAAGCCGCGGTAGGCGAGCGGCTCCTCGCGGTACGGGAAGTCGAGCCAGATCGTCGGCCGCCCGTCGCGGTAGGCGAGCCCGACCCCCGCCTGGCCGAGCGCCGAGCGCTCGCCCGTGACGAGCCCGCCGCCCCGCGCGAAGACGGCCGGCGTCGCGCAGCGGTCGGCGCGGAACGACCACGTGTCCGACTCCATGCGCGCCGTGTCGGCGCGCCCGCGTGTGAGCCGCGGATAGAGCGGCCGCTCTTCCCACGGCAGCCCGTCGCCGTAGAGCAGTCCCGGCACGAGCCAGCCCGGCTCGTCGCTCGGCGGCAGCGTCCACGCCACGCGGACCCCCGCAGCGACGCAGGCGGGGGCCGTCACGACGACGCCGCCGTCCGTGCGGACGAACTCGAAGCCGTCGACCGTGCCACCGTCGGGCGCCAGGGCGCTAAAGGCGAGCATTCCACCCCTCGCCGCGCGTCGCGCAACACTGCTCGCCCGGCAGCAGGTCGACGACGTCGTCCTCGGTGACGAGGCCGATCGCGGCGACCTCGCCGACGTTCCGCACGACGCCGTCACGCGTGTCGAGCGTCGCCGGCGGCAGGTCGAGCAGCGGCGCGAGATCCTCGGTCCTCGTCAGCACGTAGCGGTTCCGTCCGTCGAGGTCGAGCAGGAAGACGTCCGTCCCGATCCGGTCGAGCGGAACGACGATCTCGTCGCGGGCCTCTGCGAGGACGGCACCGTGCAGGTCGACGACGCGCGCGACGCAGTCGCCGTGGATGCGGGCGCGAAGCTCGGCCTCGCCGCCCCAGGCGCACGTCGCGAACTGGGCGCTCGGCGCGCCGCGGTACGCACGCGCGACGCCGAAGTAGGCCGGCTTCGGCACGCCGTGGTAATCGACGGCGGCGGTGCACCACGCGTTGGGGAACGACTCGTTGAACTGCCACGGGATCGTCCCGCAGCCGCGCCGCTGCGCCGCCTCGACCGCATAGCGAAGGCCGTCGTACTGCAGCCACTGGCTCGCACGGCGGAGCGACTCGAGGCTGGTGAGCCGGGCGCCGAAGCAGGACTGGACGAGCGCCTCGTTGCACCACCACGCGCCGAGGTGCTCGTAGACCGGGTTCGAGCGGTCGGCGGGCCACCGATGTTCCGCGTCGATCAGCGCTTCGAGCGATTCGCGATTCGTCATTCCCTCGACGCCGAACTCGCTGTGCAGCCGCGCGGTGAGACCGTCGTACAGCTCGTAGTGCGCACGGAGCCCCTGGTGCTCCCACGGGCCGTGGACGTCCTCCCCGCGCGGCGACGTCGGCAGCCACACGCGGCCGGGATCGAGCTCCTCGACGACGCCGCGCAACGCACCGAGGGCGGGATGCGAGTCGTCGGCGGTGAGCTCGTTGCCGCCGCACCAGACCGCGAGCGACGGATGCGCGCGACGGCCGGGCACGATCGCGCGCGCGTCGTCGGCGAGCGTGCGCACGAACTCCTCGTCGGCGGCGGGGGTCGAGTCCAGGCCCGAGCTGGACTGGCTGAACTCCTGCCACACGAGCAGCCCGAGGCGGTCGCAGTGCGCGTAGAACTCCTCGCTCTCGATCAGGCCGCCGCCCCAGACGCGCAGCAGATTCACGTTCGCGCGCGCGGCGAGCTCGAGCAGGCGAGCGAGCTTCTCGGGGCGCGGCACGCCGTAGAGCGGGTCGATCGGCGTCCAGTTCCAGCCGCGGATCGCGACCCGCTCGCCGTTGACGACGAGCGAGTAGCCGTCGCGCAGCTCGACGGTCCGGAAGCCGACCTCGAACGGGCGCCCGGCGAGCTCGACGTGGTAGAGACGCTGCGCACCGGAGCCGTTCGGCCACCAGAGCTCCGGCTCCTCGATCCGCACCTCCTCGCCGCCGAGCCGCACGACGCCGACGCCGTCCTCGAGCGTGACCACGGGCTGCTCGTCGGCGGGTGGGTCGTCGTGCAGGACGACGCTCCGCCAGATCCCCTGGTGCACCATGCGCGGGCAGAAGTCCCAGCCGTAGCTCATGCGCGGCTTGTGCACGCGCACCTCGCTCGTCCGCCCGACCTGCGGCTCGCTCTCCGGCGAGGCGTGCACCACGACCGCGAGCACGTGCTCGCCCTCGTCGACCGGCACGTCGAACGGCGTGAAGAGCCCGACGTGGTGCGCGCGCTCCTCACCGTCGACGAACACGGTCGCCTCGAAGTCGACGCCCTCGAAGCGGACGATGCCCGGCCCGGTCACGCGGCGCCGGTAGATCCAGCTGCGCTCCGGCACCCACTCCGCGAGCAGGCTGTCGCGCTCGTGATACGGGCTCGGGACGACGCCCGCGCGTACGAGGTCGTCGAGCACGCTGCCGGGCACCCGGGCCGGCAGCCAGTGCGGCGCGTCCCACGGCTTGTCGGCCCCGACGTGCCACTCCCACTCGCGACCCAGGCAGCCGCGCAGCTGCCAGTCGTCCCCGTCGAGGACGGTTACCACTCGAGCAGGTTCGTCTCGACGACCGGCGAGTCCGCGTCGCGCGAGACGAGGAACGTCTTGATCTCGTGCGCGCCGAACACGGCTTCGAACGTGCGGTCGAGCACGGCGATCCTCGTCTGCGCGGGCCGCCCCGCGCTCTCGTAGGCGCGGACGACGATCGCTTCGGGGTCGTCCTCGGACTGCTTCACGACGGTGACCACGACGTCGTCGCCGGCGTCGGCCGCGAACGACGCGACCCGGGGCAGCGGGCCCGGGTGGAACGACTCGAGCATCGCCCACGGCGGCTGGTTCAGCTCCGCTGCGAGCCGCACGACGCCGGCCTCGCGCCAGTCGCCCTCGTGCGGGACGAGCCGGACCGTGAACTCGTGCCGGCCCTGGTCCATGAAGTCGGAGCTGCCCTCGGGATCGAGCTCCTTCGGCTCGTGCCAGGCATACACCGGGCTCCGGAGCACCGTGACGCCGATGCTGCCGCCCTCGACGTCGTGTCCGACCTTCGCGTTCGTCGCGACGGCGAGGCCGCCGCACGAGACCCAGCTCTGCGCGGGGTTCTCCGCGCCGTCGTCGGGCCGCACCACGTGCCCGTAGGGGATCTCGTACGTCGCCTCGCCGCGGCCGTCCGTCTGCCAGCGCAGCTTCAGGAGCTGCAGCCGCTCGCGCCAGTCGACGGTCACGCGGACGTCGACGTGGCTCGCTCCCGCCAGCTGGACGTACTCCTCGACGAGCGACGAGGAGCCGTAGCTGCTCTCGACGCGCGTGATCCGCCGCACCGGGCCGTCCTCGACGACGCGCACGCTCGTGCGCTCGAACTCGCCGGCGACGTCGTCGTACGCGCGCACGCGGTGGCCCCACGTGTCCGATCCGTCGTTCACGACGACTGCGCGCGCGAGCAGCCCTGCGAGCTCCGGCCACTCGGGCGACGCGCGCTCGCGCCCGCCCCGGACCAGCCGGTACGTCCGGTAGCCGAGCGGCGGCAGCTCGGCCGAGAGGACGAGCCTGCCGCGCGAGCCGGCGACCGTCGCGTACGAGCGCGTGCGCTGCACCGCGACCGGCTCGCCGTTCTCGTCGACGAGGCTCGACTCCGTGTTCGGGAAGCCCGCGAACTCGAGCTCGACGCCCGCGCGCACGGGCCACGGCAGCGGGTTGAACACGACGAGCGGCTGCGAATCGCTCTGCAGCTCGATGTCGATGCTGCGCGCGATCGCCTGGACGGCGCGGTTCAGCAGCAACGACCCGACCGTCGCCGAGAAGCCGATCTGGTCCCGCGCGTCGTCGTACGCGGGCTTGATCGACGTGCCCGCGATCGTGTCGTGGAACTGGTTGAAGAGCAGGAGCTTCCAGGCGTCGCGCAGCTGCTCGGCCGGGTACGGCTGCGCGGCGACGGCGTCCGCGATCGCGCACCATTTCTCCGCGCACTGGAGGAGGTTCTCCGTGCGCCGGTTCCAGTGCTTGATGCCTGCATGCGCGGAGTAGCAACCGGGGCTGTGATGCAGGAGCTCACCCGCCACGACCGGGAGCTCGCGCCCGTTCACGTCGTCGAAGAAGGCGCGCGGCGAGCTCAGCTGCAGACGCGGGAGCGAGCCGGAGGCATTGAGCCGGCCGATGCTGGCGAGGTTGGCGCGCGTCGGGCCGCCGCCGTGGTTGCCGACGCCGTAGAACACCATCAGCTCCTCCTCCTCGGGCGGCAGCTGCGCGAGCGACTTGTCGACCTGGTGGCCGAGGTCTCCGCCCGGGCTGCCGTACTCGTGGGGGATGCGGTAGGCGAGGACGCGCGAGCCGTCGGGCGACTCCCACCGGAAGAGCGGCCCCGGCAGGGAGCGCTCGTGCGGGCCCGGGCGCAGGAACACGTACGAGTCCATCCCGCTCTTTTGCAGCAACTGCGGAATCGTCGCGTTGTGGCCGAACGAGTCGAAGTTCGCTCCCGTCGTCGCGGTGATTCCGAACGTGTCGTGCAGATACCGCTGCCCGTAGAGCGCCTGGCGCACGAACGACTCGCCGCCCGGGATGTTGCAGTCCGGCTCGATCCACCAGCCGCCGACCACCTGCCAGCGGCCGTCGGCGATCCGCGCGCGCACGCGCTCGAAGAGCTCGGGGTCGTGCTCCTCCACCCAGCGGAAGAACATGATCTGGTTCGACGTGAAGACGAAGTCCGGATACTCGTCCATGCGGTCGAGCGCAGAGCTGAACGTCGCCCGCACCTCCTGGTAGCCCTCCTGCCACTGCCAGAGCCACACGGGGTCGATGTGCGCGTTGCCGATCATGTGCAGGATCCGGCGCGTCACTCGCCCGCCGCCCACGCGTCGACGGGATCGAGGAGCACGTGCATCAAAAGCACGTGCATCTCCTGCACGCGCGCGGTCGAGCTCGAGGGAACGACGAGCGCGTAATCCGCCTGCTCGCGCGCCGGCCCGCCGTCGCCGCCTGCGAAGAGCACCGTCGTCGCGCCGGCTTCGCGGGCCGCCGCGAGTCCCCGGACGACGTTCTCGGAGCGGCCGCTCGTCGTGAACGCGAAGACGACGTCGCCCTGTCGCACGTGGCCCTGCACCTGACGCGCGAACACGTCGTCGAAGCCGAAGTCGTTGCCGATGCACGTCAGGGTCGCCGAGTCGGCCGAGAGCGACGTCGCCGGCAGTGCCCGCCGCTCGCGCCGGTAGCGCGCGACGAGCTCCTCGACGAGGTGCTGCGCGTCGGCCGAGCTGCCGCCGTTTCCGAACGCGTAGACTCGTCCACCGCGCTCGTACGCGTCGACGACGACCTGTGCGATCGTCGACACGTCTGGGAGGAGCCCTCGGACAGCGCCGACGAGCTCGAGGTGCTCGTCGAGGGAGCGCGAGGCGTCCTCAGGCACCCGTGCCGGTCTCGCCTTCCTGCGCGTCGTAGACGATCGCAGCAGCGCCGACGACGCCGACGCGGTCGCCGAGCGCCGCCGGCACGATCTCGACCGTCCGGCCGGCCGGCGCCATCGCCTGCGCACGCACCGCGGTCCGCACGGGGTCGAGCAGCGCCGCGCCGGCGCGCGTGACGCCGCCGCCGAGCACGACGAGCTCCGGCTCGAACAGGTTGACGATCGACGTCAGCCCGCACGCGAGCGCCTCGATCGTCTCGTCCCACACGCGGCGAGCGTACGCGTCGCCGGCCTCGGCGGCGGCGACGACGTGCGCGGCGGTCGGAGCCTCGAGCGCCGCCAGCGAGCTCGACGGCTCCATCCCCTCGGCCGCCCGCTCGCAGATCGACGTCCCCGAGACGAACGCCTCGAGGCAGCCGCGCCGGCCGCAGCCCCTGCAGGTGCGGCCGTGCCAGTCGACCGTCACGTGCCCGAACTCGCCGCCGTTGCCCGCGGCGCCCCGGTAGAGCTGCCCGTCGATCACGGCGCCGCCGCCGACTCCGGTCGAGATCGTCAGGTAGACCATGTTGCGCGCCCCGACGCCCGCGCCGAAGCGATGCTCGGCCGCGGCGGCTGCGGTGCCGTCGTTCTCGAGCAGCGCGGGACGCTCGAACGCGCTCTCGGCGAGCGAAGCGACCGGCACGTCGCGGAAGCCGGGAAGGTGCGGCGGGGCGAGCAAGACCCCACGTGCTGCATCGAGCGGCCCCCCGCATCCGATGCCTACCGCCGTCACCTCCGTCCAGGGGACGTCCGACTCCGCGACGGATCGCCGGCCGAGCTTGAAGAGATCGTCGAGCACCGCGTCGGGACCGCGCTCGGTCCCGCTCGGCGCGACGAGAAACGAGTGGGACGTGCCGTCCGGACCGACGACGCCGGCGGCGACCTTCGTGCCGCCGATGTCGAGCGCGAGCACGAAGCCGTGCTCCCGCGCGGCCGGCGCACCGTTGACGGTGCGCGTGAGTGCGTCCGCCGTGCGCACCGCCTAGCCCTTCCGTCCCTGGAGCGAGATCCCTTCGATGAAGTACCGCTGTGCGAAGAAGAAGATGATGATCATGGGGAGCGTCGAGAGCACCATCGCCGCCATCAACCATTCGTAGTCGCCGTTGCCGCCGGCCTGCGGCGACCACTGGCCGAGCAGCGCGAAGAGGCCGCGCGGGATCGTGAACTGGCTGTCGGAGCGCAGGTAGATGAGCGGAGTCATCAGATCGGTCCACTTCGCCTTGAACTCGAAGAGGGCAGTGACGATCAGCGCGGGCTTCGCGAGCGGCAGCGCGATTCGCCAGAACATCGTGAAGTAGTTGTCGCCGTCCATGCGCGCCGCCTCGAAGTACTCGCGTGGAATGCCGAGGAAGAATTGGCGCTGCAGGAAGATGTAGAACGCGCTGCCGAAGAGGTTCGTCCCCCAGAGCGGGAACTGCGACGTCGCGAGGCCGAAGTGGTGCCAGATCAGGTACACGGGGATCATCGTCACCGCGCCAGGCAGCATCATCGTCGCGAGCACGCACCCGAAGAAGAAGTTGCGCAGCGGGAAGCGGAAGTACGCGAAGGCGAAGGCGACGATCGAGCTCACGAAGGTGACCGAGACCGCCGCCGCGATGTCGATGTATGCGCTGTTCAGGAACCAGCGCAGGAACGGCGCCGCGTGCCAGATGTGCACGTAGTTGTGGAAGTGCCAGGTCTTCGGGATGAGCCGGTTGTCGAAGACGTCGGCCTTGGACTTCAGCGACGCGCTCAGCACCCACAGGAACGGGTAGAGGAAGAGCAGGCTGAAGAAGAGCAGGACGGCGACGAAGATCGCCCTCGTCACCCAGTACGTCGCCGGGCGCCGCGGACGGCCGAGCGGCTCCGGGACGACCGGCTGCATCGGCGGGATGTCCGGAGTCGGGCCGCCGGCGCGGATGGGCTCGCCGATGCTCGTCACCGCGCCTCGCCCTCGTAGTAGACGAACCGGCGGCTGAACACGATCTGCACGACGGTCACGAGCATGATGATTCCGAAGAGCATCCACGCGAGCGCAGACGCGTAGCCCATGTGGAAGTACACGAACGCCTGCTGGAAGAGATAGATGACCGAGAAGAGCGTCGCGTCGCCCGATGTGCCGCCCGCGACGCCGGGGTTGTAATAGAAGGCCGTGTAGACCTGGTCGAAGACCTGCAGGCAGTAGATGGTGAGGATGATGAACGTGAAGAAGAGGGTCGGGCTGATCATCGGCAGCGTCACGTCCTTGAAGCGACGCCACGCCGACGCCCCGTCCATCGACGCGGCCTCGTACAGATGCTGCGGCACGTTCTTCAGCGCCGCGAGATAGAGCACGACGTTCGACCCGACCGACCAGAGCAGCATGATCACGAGGCCGGGCTTGATCCAGTGCGGATCCGTCTCCCACGCCGGCCCGTGGATGCCGACGATCGCGAGCGCGCGGTCGACGAGGCCGTAGCTGCCGTTGAAGAGCAGCAGATACGTGATGCCGACGGCGACGGTCGGCGTCATCACCGGCAGGTAGAAGATCGTCCGGAAGATGCTGCCGAGGCGGTCGATCCGCGCGAGCAGGCTCGCGAGGAAGAGCGACAGGATCATGTCGGAGGGCACGTACATCGCCGTCCAGAGCAGCGTGTTCCGCAGCGCCTTCAGGACGTAGGGGTCGTCGTAGATCGACCGGTAGTTCGCGAGCCCGACGTCGTGCGTCGTCTGGATGATGCTGTAGTCGGTGAAGGAGAGGATCGCGCTCGCCACCATCGGCCCCGCCGTGAAGACGATGAAGCCGAAGAGCCACGGGGCGATGAACGCGAACGCCCACCAGGTGTCCCGGTGCCTGAACCCGGACGCCCAGTGGCGGACCCTCGTGAGAGGGCCCGCCACCGGTGCTGTCGTCGTCGTCGCCGCCACGGCGCGAGACCCTACAGCGTTACTTCGACGCTGCCTTGATTGCCTTAACCGCCTCGGTCTGGGCCTGGTCGAGCGCCTGCTTCGGCGTCTGCTGGCCCTGGAGCACCCGCGTGACGGCGTTCATCCACGCGGTCTGGAACTCCGCGCTGGCCGGCGAGGCGGGGATGCTGAACGAGTACGGCATGACGCCGGCGAGCGTCTTGACGTTCTGGTCGAACCACGAGTTGATCTTCGGCTGCAGCTTGAAGATCGCGCGGTCGGCGTCGATGTTCGCGGTGCGGAGGCCCGTGAAGACGCCGCCGCTCTTCTTGCGCAGGGCGATGCGGTTCTGCGCGGCCGCGACCCACGTCGAGACGGCGGTCATCGTGCGAGCCCACGTGCAGGCGTCCTTGAAGTTCTTCGAGCCCTTCGGGATCGCCCACGCGCTGCCGGACGTGTAGTTGATCGGCTTGCCGGTCAGCGTCCGCATCGGGATCAGGAGCGTGTGCACCTGCGGCGAGCTGCCCGCGAGCACGTTCACGTACCAGTCCTCCATCGGCCACGCGCCGACCTGGTCCTTCGCGACCTGGTTGTCGGAGCCGAAGAAGTCCCACGTGTTCCGGAAGGTCAGGAAGGCGTTGTAGCCGCCCTGCGCCTTGATCAGGCTGTACGCGAACGTCAGCGCCTTGATCGCCCGCGGGTCGTTCAGGTGCGGGTGCAGGCCGTCGGCCGATAGGATGTCGACCCCGTAGACCTTCGCCCAGAGCGGGAAGAACTCCGGCAGCTTCGGATCGAAGCCGATTCGCGTCACCTGGCTGCCGTTGTGCTGGTACATCTTCTTCGCCGCGGCGAGCAGCGTCGACGGATGCGCCGTGTTCATCTGCTTGAGCGTCACGCCCGACGACTGCATCACGCTGTAGTCGGCGATGATCGTCCGGACGTCGAAGAATTCCGGGATGCCGTAGACCTTGCCCTTGTAGGTGACCTGCGACAGCGCCGCCGGCCGGTACTGCTTGAGGTTGATGTGCTGGCTGGAGATGCACGACGTCAGCGGCTGCAGCGCGCCGTCCGCCGCGTAGGTGCCGACCTTCGCCCGGTCCATGTAGACGAGGTCCGGCGGGCTCCCCGACGCAACCGCGGCGAGGAACGCCTGGTCGTTGAAGCCGCCGTTCGGCGCCGAGACGTCATCCGGCGCGATGGCCGCCTTCGCGAGCGCGAACCGGGACTGTGCGACGTCGTCGCCGTTCGTCCCGAACCCCATGATGTTGAGGGTCGTCGCCTTCGAGCTGCCCTTGCTCAGCGGACGCGCGCTCGCTGCCGTCGTGACGACGGCGACGAGGAGTCCGAGGAGCGCGAGAGCGACGCCGACCCGCTTCCACCTTCCCGACATTCGGTTGACCCTCCCAGAGAAGGAGCCGAGGCCCCGGTTTTGACGCAGTGTGGGAACGTAACCACACGGCGCCGCCACTTGCAAGGATCCGAGACGTCGAGGGGGCGCGCGGGTTAGGCGGGCGGGGCCGTCGAGCCCCGGACGAGCAGCGACGGCTGGAGCAGCTCGACGGTCGGGGCCGACCCGGGCTCCTCGAGCCGCCGCAGCAGGAGCGCCGCCGCCCGGCGCCCCAGCTCGAACGTCGGCTGGTCGACGACCGTGATCGCCGGGCTCACCATCTCCATCCACTGGACGTCGTCGAAGCCGACGAGCGAGACGCCGCCCGGCAGCGCGAGCCCGCGCGTCCGGATCGCCCGCCAGGCCTGCTGGGCGAGGATGTTGTTCGCGGCGAAGACCGCGGTCGGGGACTCGCGGCTCAGGAGCTCGACGATCCGGGCCTCGGCCGACGGGTCGTGCGAGGCGATCCGGAGCACGAGGCGCTCGTCGATCGGGATCCCGGCGGCGCGGTGCGCCTGGCGATAGCCCTCGAGCCGGCCCGCGTCGCTCGTCCAGTCGGTGTCGACGCCGAGGTGCGCGATGCGGCGATGCCCGAGGGAGAGCAGATGGTCGACGGCGACCCGCCCGCCGCGCACGTTGTCGATCACGACCGCGTCGCACGACTGCTCCGACATCCGCCGGTCGACCTCCACCACCGGCAGTCCGCGCCGGAGCAGGAACGCGGTCGCATCCGGCGCGCCCGGCGTGATGATCACGCCCGGCGCGTGCATGGCGAGGAACGTCCGCGCGGCCGTCAGCTCCTCGACGCCGTCGCTGTTGTCGCCGACGATCACCATGTGGTAGCCGCGCTCGCGCAGGATCTGCTCGATCCCGGCGGCGAGGCGCGCATAGAACTGGTTGCCGAGGTCGGAGACGATCACGCCGACGACGCGGCTCCGCCGCTGCTTCAGCGTGCGCGCGGACGCGTTCGGGACGTAGCCGAGACGCTCGGCCGCCGCGAACAGACGGTCGCGCGCCTCGGGCGAGACGTAGCCGCGCCCGCTCAGCGCGCGCGATGCCGTCGAGCGGGAGGTCCCCGCCTCGCGGGCGAGATCGGCAAGAGTCGGCGCGTGCGGCGGGGGGTGACCGCCGGGTGCGGTGCTCACGCCTCTCCCCAGGCGCGGCGGATCGCCGCGTAGTCGTCCTCGTCGAGCGGCTCGCGGCTGACGTCGAGCTCGGTCGCGTAGTAGAGCGACGGGACGCCGAGCTCGCCCTTCGCCTCGAGGTACTCGCGCCACTCGCGCTTGCTCGGCACGGCCCAGTCGTCGGTGTCGACGAGCAGCTCGGGGCACGCCGCCCGCACGATCGCCGCGCGGTGCCGCATCTGCGGCACGACCGGCGGCAGCGGCCCCGGATCGTCGAGCCGCAGCATGTCGTTCAGCCGGATCATGTCGGTGACGTCGACGAACGCCGGATGCGGGGTCTGCGTGAGCACGAGTGCATCGGACTTCGCTCCTTTCACACCGGCATACACCACCGCGAGCAATTCGTGCAAGAGCGAGATGCCCCAGTCGTCGCCGGAGAGCTCGAGCGCGGAGCCCGACGGCGTGCGTGCGGTGAAGTCGACCTTGAGCCCGTCGGCGTCGAGGCCGCCGGGCGCGATGAGCGCGTGCAGCATGCGCCCGACCAGGTCGCGGGTCGCCGGGTTCGTCGGGTCGACCGCGACCGGCTCGCCCTCGGCGGTGCGGATGCAGAGCTCCGGATCGAGGCCCTCGACGTCCCACGCCTTCCACCAGAGGAGCACGCGGCGGCCGCGGTCGTGCTGCGCGGCGATCCAGCCGTGCAGGTCCGGCCACTTCGACCGGTCGGGCTCGTTCGTTCCGTACGCGGTCTGCCACTTGTCGTCGATCACGATCGTTCCCGGCTCGACGCCGTGCGCTTCGAGCGCCGCCAGGAACGCGTCGTAGCGCTCCTGCGTCGCGAGCTCGGCGGCGGGAACGCGTTCCCGCCCGGCCAGCGCGCACTGCGCGCCCCAGCCGCAGAAGATCGGGCGGCGCCACCAGTCGGCGTCCGCGTGCCTGCGCTGCGGGACGGGCGCTGCGGCGCGGTAGCGCGCGATTGCGTCGTAGCCGTCGGCGGCGCCGGGCGAGACGAGCACGACGGGCGCGTCGAAGCGGCCGGTCGTGCGCGTGTGCCCCTCGTAGTCGAGCCGGAGCTGCAGCGCGCGATCGCCGCCGAGGAGCTCCACCTGCGGAAAGCGCAGCTCCTCGAGGGGCGCGACGAGCGAGAGCCCCGTCCAGGACCCCGCAGGGCTGCGCAGCGCGAAGACGAGGGGCGCAGGCGTGAAAAACCAGTGTCCACGGCCGGGGTTGCCGTCGCCGACGACTCCGATCGAGGCCGATTCGCCTGCCGCGAGCGTCAGCCTGCCGGGGTCGCCCGGGTTCGCCGTGAAGAGCTCCGTCGCGTGCACGCCGCTCGGGAAGGACCCGCTCGCGCTGCCGAGGCGGCGCCCGCCGAGCAGGTGCACGGCCCCGAGCTTGGCCTCCCCCTCGACCCACGTTCGCACCTCGATGCCGTCGTCCCGGCACACGAGCGTCGTGCCCGCACGCTCCCACAGCGTCGAGCGGCGCTCGACGGTGACCGTGCGACCGTCGAGCGACGGCTCGTCGACGGCGAGCGTCTCGTCGCGCACGTCGATCGCGTCGACCGCGGCGATCAGCGAGAGCCGCAGCCAGTCCTCGCCCCCGCCGGGCGAGGCCATCCGGGCATACCCGCGCTCGAGGTCGAGCCGGTACGACGGTGTCTCGATCACGTCACGTCCACGAGCGCCTCGGCCTGCTCCCCGAAGCGCAGGCCCCCGACGGTGATGTCCGCGGCGATGCGCTGCCGCCGCGCGGGCTCCTCGGCGGCGCGGAGCGCGAGCTGCACGACGGCCTCCCCGTGGGCGGTGAGCTCGACCTCGTGCTCGGCCGCCGGCGCGGAGAACCCCTCGGGCAACGCGAGGCGGACGGTGGCCCGCGCCGCGCGGGCGAGCGGGTTGCGCACCGTCACCTCGATGTGCAGCTCGCCGCCGGCGGCGACCGTGCAGCGGTACGGCTCGATGCGCGCCGCGAAGCCGACTTCACCGAGTCCCTCCTCCGGCAGCAGCTCGTCGTGCAGCGCGGCGAGGCGCCCGGCGTCGAGCTGCAGCTGCTCGACGAGCGACCGGTCCACCGCGCGCGGCAGCCAGTGACCGCTCACGACCAGGTCCGGCGCGAGCTCTGCGAGGAGCTCCCCCGTCTGCACGAAGTCACGCCGCGCGAAGCGGTTGCGGTACTGGTAGTTCAGCATTCCGCGGATCCCGTCGAGCCCGTACTGGTCGCCCGTCGCGAGCACGCGCCGGCCGTCGGCCTCGAAGGCGATCGCGGCCGCGTAGAGGGTGTGGCCGGGGAATGCGTAGGCGGTCAGCTCGTGCTCGTGCCAGCGGAACGGCACGCCCAGATCGAGCACGCGGTCGACCGGGATCGGGTCGGGCCAGAGGCACGGGAGGTCGTAGCGGTGCGGCTCCTCGAGCACCGGCGCGACGTTCGCCGGCGACCAGACCTGCGTGCCCTCGACGTCTCGCAGCAGGTTGAGACCCGCCACGTGGTCGTCGTGGTAGTGCGTCGTGATCGCCGCCTCGACGCGCCGAACGCCGTACTGCTCCTTCAGCACGTCGATCGTCCAGAGCAGGGGCCGCTGCCACGGGCAGGCGTCGTAGCCGAAGTCGAAGAGGAGCGCTGCGCCGTCCTCGGAGATCAGCACGTGGCTGTTCGCGAACGAGACGCGGTTTCGCAGCAGGTGCGGTGTGACGGCGTCGAAGGGATGCTCGAGCCGCTCGGCGAGGCCCGACGGAGCGCCGACGCGCAGCTCGATCAGCTCGAGCAAGCGCCGCTGCAGGTCGTCGAGCGCGCGCGGCGGATCGTCGATCGCCGGCCCGTGCGAGGGAAGCAGGACGTCGGGCCGACGGCGCGCGAGCACGTACGCGGATTCGATCGTCGCCGCGAGGCCCTCGACGCCGCTGTACGTCCACTGCGTCGCGGCGAGCGACCACAGGCGGCCGCCCTCGTGCACGAGATCGCCGGTGAACGCGACCGTGCGCCCCTGCACCTCGACGAGGTAGGTCACGGAGCCGATCGTGTGGCCGGGCGTCGGCAGCGCCTCGATCTCGAAGCCTCCGAAGGCCGTGCGGCGGTACTCGGCGACCGTGCCCGCGATCTCGACCTGCTCGCGGAGCGAGAACCGGTCCTCGCTCAGGTCGTAGTCGCGGTCGATCGGCCGGGACTGCCAGTGCCGGTCGACGTCGGCGACGAGCTCGGCCTCCTCGGGCGGAGCCCAGATGCGGGCGCCGTGCTCGGCCGCGCGCCGGAGGCCCTGGGTCTGGTCGCGGTGGTGGTGCGTGAGGAGGACGTCGGTGACCCGGTCGAGCCCGAGCGCGTCCAGGCGGTCGAGCACGAGCCCCGATCCGAAGTCGATCGCGACCCCCTCCCGGCCGTTGCGGAGCACGTAGACGCTGCAGGTGTCGCGGACCAGGGCGACTCCCGGCGCTCCCTCCTCGACCATCGCCGGAGCATACGAGAGCCCGGCGGTATGTGGAAACGATTGCACGTTTTGGCCCGGTTCGGCTAGATTCCGCGCGATGGCGGAGATCGTCCTCGACGACGTGACGAAGCAGTACGCCGGCGGGGTCACGGCCGTCGACCACGTCTCGCTGACGATCGAGGACGGGGAGTTCATGGTGCTCGTCGGCCCGTCGGGCTGCGGGAAGACGACGCTCCTCCGCTCGATCGGGGGTCTCGAGACGATCTCCGGCGGCCGCATCCGCATCGCCGAGCGCGACGTGACGAACGTCGCGCCGGGCAAGCGCGACCTCGCGATGGTCTTCCAGAACTACGCGCTCTACCCGCACATGACCGTCCGCCAGAACCTCGCCTACAGCCTGCGCGTGCAGGGCCGTCCCCGCGCGGAGCGCGAGCAGCGCGTACGCGACGTCGCCCGCATGCTCGAGCTCGACGAGCTGCTCGACCGCCGGCCGCGGCAGCTCTCCGGCGGGCAGCAGCAGCGCGTCGCGATGGGCCGCGCGATCGTTCGCGAGCCTGCGGCGTTCCTCATGGACGAACCGCTCTCGAACCTCGACGCGAAGCTGCGCGTCGGCATGCGCACGTCGCTGCAGGAGCTGCATTCGCGCCTCTCGACGACGACCGTCTACGTCACGCACGACCAGGTCGAGGCGATGACCCTCGGCCATCGCGTCGCGGTCATGCGCGACGGTCGCATCCAGCAGGTCGACGCGCCGCAGCGGCTCTACGACGACCCCGCGAACCTGTTCGTCGCAGCCTTCATCGGCTCACCGGCGATGAACCTCGTCTCGGCGCAGCTCGCAGGCAACGAGGTCGCCTTCGGGCAGTTCCGCGTGCACGTGCCCGACGAGCGCCGGACGGGCGTCTCCGACGGCCCCGTGATCATGGGCATCCGGCCGGAGGCATTCGAGGACGTCGCGTTCGGCGAGGCGGATCTGCCGCAGATCGAGGTCGACGTGCACGTGATCGAGGAGCTCGGCGCGGACGCGCACGTCTTCTTCGAGGTGGACGCCGAGCCGGTGATCGTCGAGGACGCCCTCTCCGACGACGAGAACGACGACGCGACGCTCCTGACGCGGCGCGACAAGGCGCTCTTCACCGCGCGCGTCGACCCGCGCACGTCGGCGCGAGTCGGCCGGCCGCTGCCGCTGACGATCGACCCGCAGCGTCTCTACTTCTTCTCGCCGACGACCGGCGAGAGCCTGAACGCCCGCCGCGTGGCAGTCTCCACGGCTGGTTGATCCGCCACCTCGAGTACACCCGCGCCCGCTTCGCGCAGGTATCGGAGCGGCTGCTCGCCTGCGTCCATCCCGAGACGCACGCGGTCGACGAGCTGCTCGTCGCCGGGCCGGTCGACCGCATCTCGTGGGCCGACGCGCAGCGGCTCGAGTACCGGCCCGCCGCGCTCGGCGACCGGCTCGGGCCGGCCTGGGCGACGTTCTGGTTCCGCATCCGCGCGACGATTCCCGAGGAATGGGCCGGGAGCCGCGTCGACCTCCTCTTCGCGTCGCAGAGCGAGGGCGCGCTCTGGCGCGACGGCCGGATCGTGCAGGGGCTGAACACGGGCGGCGCCGGCGAGCGGCCGGACGCGACGATCGCCCGTGAGGCCGAGCCGGGCCCGGTCGACCTGCAGGTGGAGGTCGCGTGCAACGGCATGTTCGGCGCGCTCGGCGCTCCCGCCGAGCTACGGCGGTGCGAGCTCGCGCGCTTCGACGCCGACGCCTGGCGGCTCGCGTTCGACTTCGAGACGCTGCGCGCGCTCGAGGCGTCGACCGAGGATCGCGCGTGGGCCGGCCTGCTGCGCGAGGAGCTCGTGCGCTTCTGCGACGAGCGCGATCCGGCGATCCTCGCGCGCCTGTACGAGCACCGGAGCTCCGCGCACGCGCACGAGCTCGGCGCGATCGGCCACGCGCACATCGACACCGCGTGGCTGTGGCCGCTCGCCGAGACGTACCGCAAGGTGCTCCGCACGTGGAGCAGCCAGCTTCGGTACATGGCGGACTATCCGGAGTACCGCTTCGCGTGCTCGCAGGCGCAGCAGTACGCGTGGGTCAAGGAGCGCGACCCCGATCTGTGGGGGCGCGTGCGCGAGGGCGTCGAGGAGGGCGGCTTCGTTCCGGTCGGCGGCAGCTGGGTCGAGCCCGACTGCAACCTCCCTTCCGGGGAGTCGCTCGTGCGCCAGTTCCTGCACGGCCAGCGGTTCTTCGAGCGCGAGCTCGGCCGTCGCCACCGCGAGTTCTGGAGCCCGGACGCATTCGGCTACTGCGGCCAGCTGCCGCAGATCCTGCGCTGCGTCGGCATCACGCGCTTCCTCACCCAGAAGCTCTCGTGGAACCGGTTCACGACGCCGGAGCACCACACGTTCGTCTGGCAGGGCGACGACGGCAGCGAGGTGCTCGGTCACTTCCCGCCGGCCGACACCTACAACTCGGACGCGACCGTCGCAGAGCTGCTGAAGGCCGAGCGCTCCTACCTCGACCACGAGCACTCGCGGCGCAGCCTGCTCGTCTTCGGCCACGGCGACGGCGGCGGCGGCCCGACGAAGGGCATGCTCGAGACGCTTCGCCGGGCGCGCTCGCTGCAAGGGCTGCCGCGGACGACGCAGGTGACCGCCGAGCAGTTCTTCGACGCGCTCGAGGCCGAGCCGGGAGAGCGGCCGGTCGTCGCCGGCGAGCTCTACTTCGAGTACCACCGCGGCGTCTACACGTCGCAGGCGCGCACGAAGCGAGGCAACCGCCGTTGCGAGCAGGCGCTGCACGACGCCGAGTTCCTGAACGCGGCGCGCGGCGGCGAGTATCCGCGCGCCGAGCTCGACCGCCTGTGGAAGCTGCTCCTGCTGCAGCAGTTCCACGACATCCTCCCCGGCTCCTCGATCCGCGCGGTGTACGAGGACGCCGAGCGCGACCTCGCCGAGGTCGAGGCTGCTGCGGCTGCGCTCTGCGGCGACGGCACGGAGCTCGTCAACACGATCGGCTTCGCACGCCGCGACGTCGTCGACGGCGTCGCCTACGAGTCGCCGCCGTACGGCAGCGCACGCGGCGTCGACGCCGAGGACGAGGTCCGCAGCGACGGGCTGACGATCGAGAACGCGTACCTGCGCGCGACCTTCGGCGAGGACGGGCGTCTGCTCTCGCTCGTCGACCGGACAAGCGGCCGAGAAGCGCTCGCGGCCCCCGGCAACCGCTTCGAGCTCTACGACGACGACCCCGTCGCCTTCGACGCCTGGGACATCGACCCGTACACGCTCGCGACCGGCCGCGACGCGCCGCCGCTCGAGCACGCCGGGGGGCTCCGGTTCGAGCGCGACGGCTTCGCGCTGCAGGTGCAGCTCGATCCGGGCTCGCGCCTCCTTGCGTTCCGCGCGGCGATCGACTGGCGCGAGAGCCATACGCTGCTGAAGGTCTGCTTCCCGCTGGCGGTGCGAGCGCGCACGGCGACGTACGAGATGCCGTTCGGGTACGCGGAGCGTCCGACGCACCGCTCGACCGCGCGCGACGCTGCGCAGTACGAGGTGCCCGGGCACCGCTTCGCGGATCTCTCCGAGCACGGCTTCGGCGTCGCCCTCCTCAACGACTGCAAGTACGGGCACAGCTGCCTCGCGAACGAGCTGCGCCTGAGCCTGCTTCGCTCGCCGAAGAGCCCCGACCCCGAGGCGGACATGGGCCGGCACGAGCTGCGCTACGCGCTCTTCCCCCACGCCGGCGGCTGGCGCGAGGCAGGCGTCGTCGCCCAGGCTGCGCGCTTCAACGCGCCGCTCCGGCGGACGGCCGGCGTCGAGTCGTTCGCACGGTGTGACGACGCGAACCTCGTGCTCGACACGATCAAGCGCGCCGAGGACTCCGATGCGCTCGTCCTGCGGCTGTACGAGGCGCACGGCGGCCGCGGGAGTGCCCGCGTTCGCGTGGCTGCGCCGTTCGAGCGCGCGCTGCGCACGAATGCGCTCGAAGACGGCGGCGAGGCTCTCGCGGTCGAGGACGGCTCGATCGTCGTCCCGTACCGGCCGCATGAGATCGTGACAGTCCTCCTCGCATGATCGTCTGCGTCGGCCTCGCCACCCGTGACACCATCCTCGCTGTGCCGCACTCCCCCGAACCCGACGGTCACGTCTTCGCGACGACACGCGTGAGCGCAGGCGGCGGGCCCGCCGCGACCGCAGCCGTGGCGATCGGGAGGCTGGGGGTCCCCGTCCGCTTCGTCGGCGTCGTCGACCACGAGCTCGAGGACGTCGACGAGACCGTTCCCGTTCCGGGCCGGATGCCGGAGAGCACGATCCTCGTCGCGCCGGACGGCTCGCGCACGATCGTCGCCGAGGAGCCGCCGCGGCTCGAGCTGCCCGACGGAGCGCTCGCCGGCGCCGACTGGGTCCACGTCGACCACGTCGGCTACAGGGCGATCGGCGGCCGCTGCGAGGCGAAGCTCTCCGTCGACGGCGGCCACCCCATCCCGGAGCTCGACCTCGGCGCGGTCGATCTCTACGCGCCGCCGCAGGAGCGCGACGACGGCAGCCGCGCGAAGCTGACCGTGGTCACGCGCGGCGCCGACGGCTGCGTCGCGTACACCGCCGACGGGACGATCGACGTGCCCGGACATCCGGTCGACGCCGTCAGCACGCTCGGCGCGGGCGACGTCTTCCACGGTGCGCTGCTCGCGTCCCTGCAGCGGGGCCTCGGGCTGCGCGCCGCGCTCGTGCACGCCAATGCGTGCGCAGCGCTCTCGTGCCGTGCGCTCGACGGACGCTCGGCGATTCCGACCTGGGACGAGCTCGAGGCGGCGCTGGCATGACGCACCGCATCGCGGTCATCGCCGGCGACGGCGCCGGCCCGGAGGTCGTGGCCGAGGCGCGGAAGGTCGTGGACGCGCTCGCGCTCGACCTCGAATGGCACGAGCTGCCGTGGGGCACCGGCTACTTCCACGAGCGCGGCGCGATGATGCCGCCGGACGCGCTCGACGTCGTCCGCGGCTTCGACGCGGTGCTGCTCGGCGCGGTCGGCGACCCGTCGGTGCCGGACCACGTGACGCTGTGGGGCCTTCTGCTGCCCTTGCGCCAGGGCCTCGACCTGTGGGCCAACGTCCGCCCCGCGCGCCTCCTCGACGGCATCCCGTCGAAGCTCGACGGCCGGCCGGCGGTCGACATGGTCTTCGTGCGCGAGAACACCGAGGGCGAGTACTCCGGCGTCGGAGGCCGCGCGCACGAGCGACTCGAGCTCGAGGTCGGCATCGAGACGGGCGTCTTCACGCGCACGGGGATCCGTCGCGTCGTGCAATACGCGTTCGAGCTCGCCGAGTCCCGCCGCGGCGTCGTCACGAGCGCGACGAAGTCGAACGCCTCGCGCTACGGCTACGTGCTCTGGGACGAGGTCGCCGAGGAGGTCGCTGCCGAGCATCCGGGGGTGGCCCTCGAGCGCGTGCTCGTCGACGCGCTCGCGGCGCGCATGGTCAGCGACCCGTCGAGCCTGGACGTCGTCGTCGCGTCGAATCTCTTCGGTGACGTGCTCACCGACATCGCCGCCGTGCTGCAAGGCGGCATGGGCATGGCCGCGAGCGCGAGCCTCGCACCCGGCAGCGGGACGACGCCCGTGTTCGAGCCCGTGCACGGCTCGGCCCCCGACATCGCGGGCAAGGGGCTCGCGAACCCGATGGGCGCGATCTGGAGCGCGGCGCTCATGCTCGACGAGCTCGGCGAGACCGAAGCGTCGCAGAGCGTGATGCGCGCGCTCGAGCGCGTGTGCCGGGAGGGGCCGCGCACGCCCGACGTCGGCGGCGACGGCTCGACCTCGGCTGTGGGCGACGCAATCGCACAGGCGGCCGCCGATGGCTGAATGGTGGCGCGACGCGGTCTTCTACCAGGTGTACGTGCGGAGCTTCGCCGACGGGAACGGCGACGGGTTCGGCGACCTGCCGGGGATCACGCAGCACCTCGACTATCTCCGCGACCTCGGTGTCGACGCGCTCTGGCTGACGCCGTTCTATCCGTCACCGGGCGTCGACCACGGCTACGACGTCGCCGACTACGTCGACGTCGATCCGCTGTTCGGCACGCTCGACGACTTCGACGAACTCGTCACGCAGACGCATGCGCGGGGCATGCGCCTGATCGTCGACATCGTCCCGAACCACACCTCCGACCGGCATCCCTGGTTCACCGGCGACCGCTCTCGCTACGTCACGGTGCCGGCGACGGGCGACGAGCCGCCGAACAACTGGCCGTCGAACTGGGGCGGCCCCGCGTGGACGCTCGACGAGGAGCGGAACGAGTGGTACCTCCACCTGTTCGCGCCCGAACAGCCCGACCTCGACTGGCACAACCCGCTGGTGCGCTCCGACTTCGAGGAGATCCTCCGCTTCTGGCTCGACCGCGGCGTCGACGGCTTCCGGATCGACGTGGCGCAGGCGCTCGTCAAGGTTGCCGACCTCCGCGACGAGCCCGCACCGCGGCCCGCCCACGGCTTCTCGTCCGACTGGCGCACGGCCACCGACCAGCCGGAGGTGCACGACGTGTACCGCTCGTGGCGACGCATCGCCGACTCGTACGACGGCGACCGCATGTTCGTCGGCGAGATCTTCTTCATGGAGCAGGACCGAGTCGCGCCGTACCTACGGCCGGACGAGCTGCAGCTCGCGTTCAACTTCTCGCTGGTCTTCCAGCCGTGGGACGCCGAGGCGATGCGCGCGTCGATCGAGGAATCGCTCGCGAAGCTGCCGATCGTGACGTGGGTGTTGGAGAACCACGACGTGACGCGCATCGTCACGCGCTTCGGCGCGCGCGAGGCGCGTGCGGCCGCGCTGCTGCTGCTCGCCCTGCCGGGGCCCGTGTTCGTGTACCAGGGACAGGAGCTCGGCCTGGAGGAGGTCGACCTGCCGGACGAGCTGCGCCAGGATCCCGTCTTCCACCGCAGCGCCGGCGAGCGCAAGGGCCGCGACGGCTGCCGGGTGCCGCTCCCGTGGACGCGGGCGTTGCAGTCGAACGCCTGGCTGCCGCAACCGCACGGGTGGAGCGAATTGTCGGTCGAGGCACAGACCGGCGACGAGCACTCGATGCTCGAGCTCTACCGGCGGGCGCTCGCGCTCCGGCCCGGCGGCGGCTTCGAGTGGCGCGACGTCCCGGGCGGCGCGCTCGCGTTCGCTCGCGACGGGCTCACGTGCATCGTGAACGTCGACGCAGACCCGATTCCCGTCGACAACGTCGTGCTCGCGAGCGACGAGCTCGACGGCGTGCTCCCCCGCGGCACGGCGGCGTGGCTGCGATGACCGGCCCCGTCCGTGTGAGGCCGACGCGCGTCTACCGCTTCTACCGCGGCGGCGCGCTCATCGACCGCCTGCGCGGCGAGCCCGGGCTCGACGGCGAGCGCCCGGAGGACTGGGTCGGCTCCGTCGTTCCCGCGAACAATCGCGGTCGCGACGAGCCGTTCGCGGGCCTCTCGCGCCTCTCGAGCGGGTCGTTCCTCCGCGACGCGATCGAGGCCGACCCCCGGCGATGGGGCACGCCGAGCATCCTGGTGAAGCTGCTCGACCCGGCGGAGCGGCTGCCCGTGCACGCACATCCCGACCGCCCCTTCGCGCGCACCTACCTCGGCTCCGACTACGGCAAGACGGAGGCGTGGATCGTCCTCGCGACGCGCAGGGAGAGCGCCGAGGTGTGGCTCGGGCTGCGCGAGGACGTCGAGCGCGAGCAGTACCGTGCGTGGATCGACGAGCAGGACACGACTGCGTTGCTCGATTCGCTGCACCATCTGACGGTGCGCGCGGGCGACGTGCTCTACGTGCCCGCAGGCGTGCCGCACGCGATCGGCGCCGGAGCGCTCGTCGTCGAGCTGCAGGAGCCGAGCGACTTCTCGATCGTCTGCGAGTGGACGGGCTTCCCCATCTCGCCGGACGATGCGCACCTCGGCCTCGGCTGGGATCGCGCGCTCGACGCGATCGAGCTGCACGCGTACGAGCCGCGGCTCGGTCTGCCCGAGAACGAGTTCTTCTCCGTCGACGAGCGCGCCGAGCCGGCCGGCCGCTTCGCCGTCCTGCTCGTCGTCGAAGGCGAGGGCGAGCTCGGCGGCGAGCACGTGCGCGCCGGCGACGCCTTCGTTCTGCCCGCCGCCTGCGAGCCGTTCGCGACGAGCGGCTCGTTTCGAGTCCTGCGCTGCCTAGGAGGAACCCCATGAAGACATCGCTCGGCATTTGGGCGCTCGGCCCGATGGTCACCCGCTTCGTCCCCGGCGGCTACCAGCCGGACAAGAAGGGCGAGTCGATGCCCGACAAGGTGCACCGCGCCGTGAGCGGGCTCGGCGACCTGATGGACGACTACGAGTTCCACTACCC
>Ga0070741_10007110_pt1 | contig 23478 bp, 12 predicted proteins | sample Coa_R1_4_FD_66440 | JGI IMG/M metagenome (GOLD analysis project Ga0070741, IMG submission 66440) | Surface soil microbial communities from Centralia Pennsylvania, which are recovering from an underground coalmine fire - Coalmine... | ecosystem: Environmental > Terrestrial > Soil > Unclassified ...
GTCGCGAACGAGTGCCAGCGGGGCGTGATCGGCGACCGCTCGCTCCTCCCCGAGCTTGCGAAGGCCGCCGCGCCGATCGTCCCGAATGTCGCGCGTCTCGCGTCCGCGGCGCGGCATGCCGGCGCGACCGTCGTCCACACGATCGCCGTCCGGCGCGCCGACGGTCGGGGCTCGAACACGAACGCGCGCCTCTTCATGGCGACGCGGCGCTCCGGCCGCGCCGTCGTGCCCGGGTCGGCGGACACCGAGATCGTACCGGAGATCGGCGTCGCGGAGGCGGATTTCATTGTCCCGCGCCACCACGGCGTGTCGCCCATGCACGCGACCGAGCTCGATCCGATCCTCCGGAACCTCGGCGTCCGAACGATCGTCGTGGTCGGCGTGTCGGTGAACATCGCGCTCACGAACCTCGTCTTCGACGCGGTGAACGCCGGCTACCAAGTGATCGTCCCCCGCGATGCCGTCGCCGGGCTTCCGCCCGCGTACGTCGATGCGGTCTTCGAGCACACGCTCGGGCTCCTCGCGACGATCACGACCACCGCGGCCGTCGTCGCGGCGTGGAAGCGCTGACGTCGATCAGCGGCGACGCGCGTCGCCGTACAGCACGACGCTCCGGATGCTCTCGCCGGCGTGCATCAGGTCGAAGGCGCGGTTGATGTCGTCGAGCGGCAGCGTGTGCGTGATGAACTCGTCGACCTTGATGCGACCGCTCATGTACCAGTCGACGTAGCCGGGGAGCTGCGTCCGGCCGCGCGTCCCGCCGAACGCGGTGCCGCGCCACGCACGCCCGGTCACGAGGAGGAATGGTCGGGCGTGGATCTCCTCGCCGGCGCCGGCGACGCCGATCACGATCGACTGACCCCAGCCCTTGTGCGCGCATGCGAGCGCCTGCCCCATCACGTCGACGTTCCCGATGCACTCGAAGGAGAAGTCGACGCCGCCGTCGGTCATCTCGACGACCGCCTCGGGGACGCTGGCGACGGTCCCGGGGTCGAGGACGTCCGTCGCACCGAGCCGGCGCGCCATGTCGAACTTCGCGGGATTCGTGTCGATCGCGATGATGCGGCCGGCCCCGGCCATGACGGCGCCCTGCACGACGGAAAGCCCGATGCCGCCGAGGCCGAAGACGGCGACCGTCGCACCCGGGTGGACCTTCGCGGTGTTCAGGACGGCGCCGATCCCGGTCGTGATCCCGCAGCCGAGGAGACAGACCTTGTCGAGCGGGGCGTCGGGGCGGATCTTCGCGAGCGCGATCTCCGGGACGACCGTGTACTCGGCGAAGGTCGACGTCCCCATATAATGATGCAGCGTCCGGCCGCGGTGGGAGAGCCGGCTCGTCCCGTCCGGCATGACGCCGCGTCCCTGCGTGGCGAGGAGCGCGCCGCACAGGTTCGTCTTCCCGCTGGTGCAGAACTTACAGCCGCGACACTCCGGGATGTAGAGGGGGATCACGTGGTCGCCTGGCGCGAGACTCCGGACGTCGCGCCCGACCTCCTCGACGACGCCGCCGCCCTCGTGGCCGAGCACGGCGGGGAAGAGACCCGACGGATCGCGCCCGCTCATCGTGTACGCGTCGGTGTGACAGACGCCGGTCGCAACGAGGCGGACGAGGCACTCGCCCGCCTGCGGCCGGGCGAGATCGATCTCTTCGATCTCGAGCGGCTTTCGCGGCTCCCAGGCGATCGCCGCACGCACCTTCATCGAGGCGCGGATAGCAGCTTTCGGACGCGCGCCGCCAGGGGGCGCCGGATTCCACGCGCGTCGGGTCACGCTTCTCGTTTCGCGACCCGTCGGTTACGATGCGCGACCATGTCGCTCGATCCCCGTCACAAGAGCCACGTCCTCCTCGACGGCCGCGACCGCGCGCCGGCACGCTCGTATCTGAAGGCGGTCGGCTACACCGACGAGGACCTCGCACGCCCGATCGTCGGCATCGCGAACACGTGGACGGAGACGATGACGTGCAACTTCACGCTCCGACGGCTCGCCGAGCACGTGAAGCGCGGCGTGCGCGAGGCCGGCGGCACGCCGATGGAGTTCAACACGGTCGCGATCAGCGACGGCATCACGATGGGCACCGAGGGCATGAAGACGTCGCTCGTGAGCCGTGAGGTCATCGCCGACTCGATCGAGCTCATGGGACGCGGGCATATGTTCGACGCGCTCGTCGTGCTCGTCGGTTGCGACAAGACGATCCCCGGCGGCGCGATGGCCCTCCTCCGCCTCGACGTCCCCGGCTTCGCGCTCTACGGCGGATCGATCCAGCCCGGCCGCTTCCGCGGGCGCGACGTCACGATCCAGGACCTCTTCGAGGCAGTCGGGGCGAACGCCGCGGGGAAGATCACCGACCGCGACCTCAAGGAGCTCGAGGACGTCGTCTGTCCCGGGGCGGGTGCGTGCGGCGGGCAGTTCACCGCGAACACGATGGCGATGGCGCTCGAGTTCCTCGGGCTCTCGCCGATGGGGACGGCGAGCGTCGCCGCGACGGATCCCGCGAAGGACGAGGTGGGACGTCACGCGGGCGTGCTCGTCATGGACATGCTCCGTCGCGGGCTCCGGCCGCGCGCGATCGCGACCCGCGCCGCGTTCGAGAACGCGATCGCCGGCGTCGCGGCCAGCGGCGGCTCGACGAACGCGGTGCTCCATCTCCTGGCGCTCGCGCGCGAGACCGGCGTGCCGCTCACGATCGACGACTTCGATCGCGTGAGTCGGCGGACCCCGCTCTGGGCTGACCTGAAGCCCGGCGGCCGCTTCACGGCCGTCGACCTCGGGAAGGCGGGCGGCACCGGCGTCGTCGCGAAACGGCTCCTCGCCGCCGGCCTGGTCGACGGCGACGCGCTGACGCCGAGCGGGCGGACGTTCGCCGAAGAAGGCGCGCGCGCGACCGAGACGCGCGGGCAGGAGGTCGTGCTGCCGCTCGAGCGTCCGCTGAAACCGACGGGCGGGCTCGTCATCCTGCGCGGCAACCTCGCGCCGGACGGCTGCGTCGTGAAGGTCGCCGGCCACGAGCGCACGATGCACCGCGGGCCCGCGCGCGTCTTCGAGCGCGAGGAGGACGCGATGGCGGCGGTCACGCGGCGCGAGATCAAGGCCGGCGACGTGGTCGTGATCCGGTACGAGGGCCCGCGCGGCGGCCCCGGCATGCGCGAGATGCTCGGCGTGACGGCGGCGCTCGTCGGGGAGGGACTCGGCGAGCAGGTCGCGCTGCTGACGGACGGGCGTTTCAGCGGCGCGACCCGCGGGCTCATGGCGGGACACGTCGCGCCCGAAGCCTTCGTCGGCGGGCCGATCGCCGCGGTCGAAGAGGGCGACACGATCCTGTTCGACATCGACGAACGCCGGCTCGACCTCGTCGTCGACGACGCCGTGATCCGCGAGCGGCTGTCGCGCTGGCGGCCACCGGCGCCCCGCTACACGAGCGGCGTGCTCGCGAAGTACGCCGCGATGGTGTCGTCGGCGGCCGTCGGCGCGGTGACCGGACCGGTCGGAAGCTGAGCGTTCTACGACGGGCCGCAGCTCGGTCCGGTCCGGCCCGCCGGGCAGGCGTCGCAGCAGCTGGTGCAGCCGGTCGCATTCGTCCCGGTGACCGTCCCGCCGCGGTCCGCGCACGCCTGCGCGCTCCGCTTCAGCTTGCAGCGGATGCGGCCGTCCCGGCGCGGGATGCAGCACGTCACGCGATTCGGCGTCCCGCAGATCGATTTGTTCGCGCAGAAGACGACACCCGAGCGGCAGCTGGCCGGAAGCATCCCGTGACTGATGCGGTCGTCCGTAACGCTCGCCGCACAATCGACGAACTGTGCGTGCGACGTCGCCGTCCGACACGGACACTGCGCGGCGATCGCCTGCCGCGCCGCCAACGCCGCGACGGAATCGGTGCACGCGGCACGCGCGGATCCCGCAGCCAGGACGGCGAGGATGGTCGATACGATGACGTATCGCATGTGGCGTCCCCCCTCTCGGTTCGTGTGTGGTCGGAAGACCATACACAGGATCCGGCGGTGTCGGGAGACGGGCCCCGCACGCGTCTCGACTAGCGAGCGTGCGGCTCGGTACGCGGCGCCGTCGTCCCGGTTCGGTCGGCGGACAGAGCCGGCTCCGCGCCTGCACCGTGCATCACGTCCCGTCCTCGCTCCGCGCCCTTCCGGGCGATGAACGATGCGAGCGCCGGCGTCGCGCGCTCGATCCACCAGAAGATGCGCCACCAGGCGGGGACGATGATGATCTCGCGGTTGCGGGCGACCTGGTCGAGCACCTTCGCCGCGAAGACCGGCGGCGGCATGGGACGCAACTGCGAAAAGAAGTCGGCCGCGATCTGCCGCTGCCGCTCGGCCGGCACCGGCCCGACGAACATCCCGTGCTTGCCGCCGCGGAGAAGCGGCGTCCGGATCACGCCGGGACAGAGGACGCTCGTGCGCACGCCGTGCATCGCCGCTTCGGCGCGCAGCGCGCGCGACAGCGCGACGACGGCGTGCTTCGTCGTCGTGTAGCCGATCATTCCGGGCGAGATCGTCAGTCCCGCCATCGACGCGGTGTTCACGATGTGACCGAATCCCTGGCGTAGCATCACGGGATACGCCGCCTGCACGCCGTGGATCACGCCATGCAGGTTCACGCCGAGGATCCGCTCCCAGGCGGCCGTCGTGTAGTCCTCGGTGGCGCCGCCGACGACCATCCCGGCGTTGTTGAAGACGTAGTCGACGCGCCCGTGCTGCCGGACCGTCTCGCCCACGAGGGCCTCGACGTCCGGAAAGCGGGTCACGTCGAGCCGCCGCGCGGATGCTCGCCCGCCGCGCTCGCGGATCGCGCCCGCCACCGCTTCGGCGTCGTCGGCATCGATGTCCGCAAGGACGACGTGGCTGCCGCGCGCCGCGAGCGCCTCGGCGATCGCCTTCCCGATGCCGGACGCCGCCCCCGTCACGATCGCGACGGCGCCATCGAACGTGCGAAGACCGCCCGCCATCTCGGATCCTCCTCAGGTGCGCGTGAACGGCAGCCGCTCGTAGCCGTGGACGTTGCTCATGTGCACGCGCTGGCTCCGTGCCTCGTCGACCGCGTAGCGCGGGAAGCGCTGGACGAACTCCTCGAGCGCGACGCGGGTCTCGAGCCGCGCGAGCGACGCACCGACGCAGAAGTGGACGCCCTGCCCGAAGCCGAGCTGCTGCGAGATCCGCCGGTCGACGTCGAAGCGGTCGGGATCGGGAAACTCGCGCTCGTCGCGATTCGCCGAGCCGAGGAGGAGCAGGATGCGCGACCCGGACGCGACCGTCTGCCCGTACCACTCGACGTCGTGCGTGACCGTGCGCACCGCGTATTGCGCCGGTGACGCCCAGCGCAGCACCTCTTCGATCGCGTCCGGAATCCGTCGCGCGTCGGCGCGCACTTTCGCGTACTCGTCGGGATGACGGGAGAAGAGGAGCGCGGCGAACGCGAGGAGGCGGGTCGTCGTCTCGCTGCCGGCGGCGCCGAGGAGGGAGCAGAACCCGACGATCTCGCCGTCGGTGAGCTTCGCCGTTCCGCCGTCGGTCTCGATCTCGGCGTCGAAGAGCGCGCAGATGAGCCCGTCGTTCCGGTGCTTCCGGAGCTCCTGCACGAGCTGGAACCAGTAGCGCATGCTGTTCATCCCGGCTTCCATCGCGCGCGCCGGCACGGCGTCGGTCCCGGGGTCGCGATCGAGGGCGACGTCGATCCACTCGCGCACCTGCGCGCGGTCGGCCTCCGGCACGCCGAGGAGCGTGAAGATGACGTCCATCGGGAGCGGGGTCGAGAAGTCGCGGACGAAGTCGCCGCCGCCGGCGGCCACGAGGGGATCCAGAAGACGCACCGCCCGCTCGCGGACGAACCGCTCGAGCTCCGCGACCCGCCGCGGGGTGAAGGCGCGGCTCACGAGCTTCCGGAGGCGGTCGTGCTGCGGCGGGTCCATGAAGATCATCATCGGCGTCATCTCGAGGTAGCCCGGCTCGAGCTTCTCGAGGATGAGACCGCCGACCGAACTGTACGTCTCCCAGTCGACGAAGGCCGCCATCACGTCGCGGAACCGCGAGAGCGCCCAGAAGTCCATCGCGTCGTTCCGGTAGAGCGGCAGCCGGTCACGGAGCCAGCGGTAGGTCGGATGCGGGTCCTCGTGGAATTCGTACGAGAACGGGTTCAGCTCCACGGCCGGGGCCTCCTTCACGGGGCGGCGCATTCGGCGAGACCGGCGCGCTCGATCCGGGCCCGCGGCAGATGGGGCGGCTGCACGAAGTCGGGATGGTCGAAGTCGAAGAGCTCGAGCATCGGATCGGCGTTGGCGTCCCGCCGGGTGAGCGCCGGCAGGTCGTGGCGCGTCTCGATGAAGCGCAGGATCGAGGTGTGGTCGTAGACCCGGTGCGACACGAAGCGGCGCCGTGCAAACGGCGACACGACGACGAACGGGACGCGGATGCCGTAGCGATCGAAGGCCGCGGGCGTGTCACCGGGTCCGAGCTTCGGCGGGATGTCGTCGGGGATGCACGCGGGCGGCGGCGGCACGTGATCGAAGAAGCCGCCATGCTCGTCGTAGGTGAGGAACGCCGCGGCGTGCGGCCACGCTGGGCTGTGGAGGAGCGCCTGGAGGATGCTCGCGATGAACGCCTGCCCGATCTGCTGGTTCGCCGGCGGATGCTCGTCGTTCTCCTCGTTGCGCGAGCCCTCGAACGCCGGGTCGACGAACGAAACCTGCGGAAGCGTCCCCGCGCGCGCGTCGGCGAAGTAGTCGGCCATCGAGAGGAGGTTCGCGCTGCGGTGGTTCCGCACGTAGGCGAAGAGCAGCCCGAACGGGAGGTCGTCGGTGTAGACCCTCCACGTGACGCCGGCCTCGTCGAGGAGGTTGTAGATCGCGCGCTGCGCGAACTGGCCGACCGCCATCGGAAGGTCGTTGTCGATGTGGCCGAACGACGTCCCGGCGACGAGATAGTAGCGGTTCGGAAACGTCGGCCCGAGCAGGGAGGAGAAGTAGCGGTCGGCGGTCGCGAAGCGGCGATAGAGCGCGTAGTAGAAGTTCAGATCGCGCTCGTCGTAGTACGCCATCGCACGCCGTCCGCTCGGATCGGCCGGGTTGGCGTTCGCCGCCGTGAAGCCGTCCATCGCGCCGCCGTTGAATTCCTCGTGCACCTGCGTCCAGCCGTGCGCGAGGTCCGCGACCTCGCACCTCCGCGGGTCGTGAAAGACCCGGATCGTGTGACCCGGCGCCGTCGGATCGGGATTCGAGGCGGTCTTCGGGAGCGGCTCCGAGTCGCGCTTTCCCTGGGCGTGCAGGCGCCCCATGTAATGATCGAACGAGCGGTTCTCCTGCATGAGGACGACGATCGTGTCGATCGGGATCTGCGCGCCGTGCGGCGCCCCGGCGGGAAGCGTGTCGGCGGGGCGCGCGCCGGGGCCGAAGGGGCAGACGGCGGGGGGTTCCTCTGCGGAGGCGCGCCCGGCGGCGACGGCGAGCGCGCTGGAGAAGACCGCGAAGAGAAGTGTCTGACCGGTCATCGTTCCCCTCCCGTCGACGGACGATACAGCGCCGCCTGGGCCGTTGGGAAGGAGCGCCGGATGCGAAGCGCGCGGTAACGACACGAGTCCCGGCGACCTGCCTCCGCTTGCAAGCAGCCGGGAAGCTCGCGTCGTCGACTCGTAAATGTGTTACTGCGCTTGAAGAACTTCCGGCATCGTGATCGCGCCCGGCCCAGGCACGTCCCACGGCGAATCGGGGTAGAAGATGCTTCCGGTGTGCGGAACGCAAATGACGCTTGCCAGCGTAGCGGCGTGCGGGGCGCCGTCTGCGAGGCACGCCGCCGGCGATCCAGTCGCTGTGATGGACGTCGCGATCGGATTCGCGAAGGCACCGTTGGCGCGCTGACGGCAGACGGTGAATGAACCGTTCGTACAATCGGAATTGCTGTTGCAAGAGTGCGTCGGCGGCCCTTCGAATGCTCCCGCCGTCGTCGCGCAGCCGCCACAGCCGGTGAAGACGGCCTGCTGCCCGGGCTGCGGTCCGAGATTCGCGGAGACCTTGGTCTGCGTACCAGTCGTGAAATTGAACCCCATCGCCACGCCGCCGGACGACGGTGGATTCGGCCGACAGTCATGGCTCGTCGGGAACCCCGGCCCGAGAACACCGGACCCGCTAGTTCCCGGCGTGCATGGCAAGCCGTCATCCGCGCCGCCGTTACAGAGGCCGGTCGTCTCGTTGCAGATGGGACACGGCTGGATCGCGGAATCGGTGACGCACGCACCGCCGGGGCAGTTTCCGTTGTTCAGGCACTGCCGGCCCTGGTTCGTGCCGCTCGCCGCGTTGCAGCGCTTCGGCATGCCGTCGCCGGTGAGGTAGACCTCAGAATTGATCGGGAGAGCGAGGTTGGCGATGCTCCCGCCGCAGCTCCCGGTTCCCGCCGCGTTTGTCGTCACGCTGTTGATGAGGCATGCGCTCGTACTGGGTGAATTCGGGTTTGGGAGGGGTACCGGCGCACCGAATAGGCAGCCGCACTGCGCATTGGAAGTGCAAGCGTGTCCTCCGTTCGCGCCGCCCTGGGTGCAGTTCCCGGCAGAGCAGATACCCGAACCGGCGCCCGGGCCACTCGTGCACGTGAGGAGGCTTCCCGTATCGGTAATGGTCGTGTTCGTGAGGTTGAAAGCGCCCGTGGCGGAGTTGCAGCCGGTGATCCTCGTGACGTTCTGACCCATGTCGGGCGGCGTCGCCGGAAGCGGGACGCCCTCGATGCCGCCGCCGAAGTAGAGCCCACCGCACGTGATGTCCTTCATGCACGTCCCGCCGCCGCACGGGACGTTGTCCGTACACGGCGTACCGGCGGCGCCACCCGAATTGAACGCCGCACAGCCGCCGGGTCGGATGTCGCCGCAGTCCCCGACTCCGCCGATCGTGCTCGTGAACTTGAGCGTCGTCTTCGAGCAGCAGTTGCAAACCGGGGTAGTCGTCGTGGTCGTCGTCGCGGCCGCCGTGGTGCTCGTCGTGCTCGACGTCGGTCCGTGGCAGATGTCCGTCACGTTGCCACTGCCGTCGGTCGTCACGAGGTCGCCGACGCACTCGGCATCGACCGTATCTTCGACGATCTCCTGGACGCCGCTGCAGCCACTCGTCTTCGCCCACGCGACGTTGAATCGGCTGGTCGCCCGCGCCAGGCACACGCCGTCCACGGGGACCGACCGGAGCGCCGCTCTCGCGTAGCAGCCGAGCTTGGCGCTCGCCTTCTTACCGGCCGCCATGAGCCGCGCGAACTCGCACTGGCTCGGACCCGCGTCCGGCAGCTGCGCCGTGACCTTCGTGTTGCAGTCGTCGGCGTTCGCCTCACAGGACGATAGCGTGCCCGCGCAGCCGGTCGTCTTGCCGAACGCCGCGTTGAACTTGTCGACGGCCTTCTGACGACACAAGGCATAGAGAGCGGGCTCGCCTTTGGCCGCGACCCTCGCGCGACACGCGAGCAGCACCCGCTCCTTCTTGGCAATCGCCTTGAGCCTCGCACTGAGACACTTGTCCGCATGCGCGGGAGCCGCCGTGATCGTGGCCAGGGTCGCGAGCACTGCGATCGTTCGTTTCATTGCGCGTGACCTCCTTTGTCAGGGATCAGCGGTACAATCCCGACGGTTCGTCGAAAACGTCCTGCTGTGCCGAAAAACGCACGACGCTCCGATTTCCCGTGCCCGACGACACAACCACGATCTCTCACTGCAGATTCGTGTCCGTCCGGCGCTCGAGATCTATCAATGCATCCGCGACGACGAGACGGTGGCCGACACGGCTCACCAGACGAGCGTTCGACAGCCGCCGCAGCATCCGGGACAGGTTCGCTCGCGAACCGGCGGCGCACGGCTGCAGTCCGCGCTGTATCTCGTTCCATCTATCCTTGGAGCACATCGATCCGCTGAGCGGCGTGAAATAGAAGTCCGACCCGTGTTCCGCCTGCTCCGCCAGGTCAGCCTGCGGCACGTCCGTGCGAGCTGGGGGCGGACGGCCCTCGTGGTGAGTGGCGTCGCCGTTGGCGTCGCGCTGATCGTCGCGATCGACATCATCAACGCGAGCGTTTTGCAGAACGTCCGGCAGACGATCGAAACGCTCGCGGGTCCCGCGGCGCTGGAGGTCACGCTCGGGCTCGGGGAGATCGGATTTCCCGAATCGACGGTCGACATCGTGCGTACCGATCCCGGGGTGGCGGCGGCCGTACCACTGGTTCGGGGCACCGTCTCGCTCGCGGACGACCCGGGCGAGACGGTTCAGCTTTTCGGCGCCGATCTCACTGCGGAGGAGGATCTCGCGCGCTATCCGATCACGACGACCGATCGCGAGTCGGTACTGCGTGGTCTCGAGGACCCGCGCTCGATCCTGCTCGCGGAAAGCTTCGCCGACCGACACCATGTTCGGGTGGGTCGGACGATCGACCTCGCGACGCCGGAAGGCGTGCAGGCGTTCACCGTCCGAGGTCTGCTCCGGGAGACCGGCATCGCGAGGACCCTCGGTGGGCAGCTCGCGCTGATGGATCTCCCCGCGGCGCAGCTCCTCCTCGGCAAACCCGAGAAGATCGACCAGATCGACGTCGTTCTCCGCGAGGGGACCGACACCGCGGTCGCTCAGCAGCGCTTGCAAGCAGCCCTGCCGCCGATGCTCGCCGTCGGTCGCCCGCAGCAGCGAGGCGAGCACTACGAGCGAGTGCTGGCGGGCTTCCAGGGGATGCTCGGCGGCCTCAGCACGCTCTGCCTCATCGCGGGCGTCTTCATCATCTACAACGCGAACGCGACGGACGCGGTCCGTCGGGCGGGCGTCATGGCGGAGCTGCGGCTTCTCGGCGCCGAGCACGTGACGTTGCTGAAGCTTCTCATGACGGAAGCGACCATCCTGGCGACGACCGGCGCCATCTTCGGCATCGGATACGGGATCGTCCTCGCGCGCGCGCTCATGGGAATGGTCTCCGACTCGATCGGCGTGATCTTCCAGCTGCGCCTTCCGGTCGACGAGCTGACGGTTCCCGTGCTCGCGGAGTTGCGCATCTGCGCGCTCGGCATCACGACCGGGCTCTTCGCTTCGTATTCTGCCGCCCGGCGCTCGTCGCGTGTCGAGCCGCTCGTGCTGATCCGGTCCGGAGCCGAGACCGGTTCGTCGGGCAACTCTCCGGTACGCCTGGCCGCGTGGTGGAGCGGACTCGTCGCGATCAGTGCGGCGGCGATCGTGATGGAAGTCCGACAGAAGTCGTTCGCGTGGGGCAATTTCGGATCGACGCTCTGGAATGCGTCGGTGCCGGTCATCGCCGTGCCGCTGGTCGCGCTCTCCGCGACGGCGCTGACCCGTCTCCTCACAGGACTCTTTCGGACCGAAGGTCGGGTGGCGGTGGAGAGCCTTCTCCGGGCGCGAACCCGCGTCGGTGTGACGGTCGCCGCGGTCGCGCTGGTATTGGCCATCGGGATCACGCTGAGCACGCTGAGTCGCAGTTTTCGACGTTCGGTCGCCAGCTATTACGAGGAAGGGTTCAACGTCGGCGATCTAGTGGTGAGCGCGGTCACGACCGAGGGAGGCTGGCTCGAGACGCCGCTTCCCGACGCGCTCGCCGCACGTCTCCAGGAGATTCCCGGGGTGATCGGCGTCGAGACGTTACGGTTCGTCGTGGGACAGCTGTACCGCAACGAGCGTATCGCCCTCCTCGCTTTGAGCGACGGGGTCCTCGACCCCTCGCGGTTCGGATCGCGATGGTATCAGGAAGGTGATCCCGCACACGCCGCGGAGTCGATCCGCGCTCGTCGCGGCGTCAACGTGTCCGTGGCGCTGTCCGATCGCTTCGGATTGCACGTCGGCGATTCGCTCGACCTCGACACGCCGACCGGTCGACTGACCGTTCCCATCGTCGGTGTCATACGGGATTATTCGTCCGATCGCGGGGTCGTGATGCTGAGCCGACGACTCCTCGCCGAGCGGTGGTCCGATTCGACGGTGAACCGTTTTCACGTCCTCGCGGAGCCCGGCGTTCGGGTCGATGCCGTGCGCGAACGGATATCCAAGTCATTCGGCGAACGATTCCGCCTGAAGATCTTGTCGCTCCGAGAGATGGTGCAGTACCAGTCGGCCAGCATCGATCGGGCGTTCGCCTTCACCAACGCGATGCAGCTCTTGATCGTGATCGTCACGGTGGCAGGCATCTTCGACCTGCTCGTCGCCGCGATCCTCGAGCGCCGGCGGGAGCTCGCGCTCTGGCGCCTGATCGGCGCCGAGGAGCGAAGCGTACGCCGGTCGGTGGTCATCGAATCCGCGACGATTGGAAGTCTCGGCATGATGCTCGGCCTCGCCGTCGGGGTCGTGACGGCATGGCTGTGGGTGCGGTTCAACATGCCGTATCTCATCGGTTTCACGCTCGACTACCACTTCGCTGCGGCGGCCGCCGCCTGGTACTCCGTGCTCGCGATTTCGATGGCGATGGTCGGGGGCTATGGCGCCGCCTACCACGCGACGAGACAGTCGGTCCTCGAGAATCTGCGGGTCGATGTCGGCGCGACCGGGTAGGCGTCGAACCGGCAGGAGCCGTTAGACGGAGTCCGCGAGGCTACGGTGCGTCGCCACCCGCTCGCTGCAACCGACTCCGCACGACGCCTAGCTCCCCGCTCTCTACCGCCACCCCGTCCCGGAACGCGACCACCTCGTGCGCCGTCGCCGCGACGCGCGCCCCCGGCACGAGGACGCCGACGAGGTTCAAGGGATCCGCCGCCGCGATCACGACCGTCTCGACGCCGTCCTTCCGCCGCCGCACCGCGCGCAGCGCCTCGACGGCCTCCGGCAGCGCGAACTGCTCGCCGACGAGTCCCTCGACGAACCGTCCGCCGCGAATCTCGCCGCGCGCCTCGAGCGTGCGGAGCGCGCCGAGCACGACGCGCCACGGCGGCATGCGCGTCTCGCGTGCGAGGACCTCGCGCACGACGACGCCCCAGCGACGCAGGAGCTGGCGCGCGAACCGCATCGGGTCGGCATCACTCCCCGCGTCGACGCCCGCGCGCAGGAGCGCCCAGCGACCCGCGGGGAGCAGGCGCGCGCGGCCGCCGCGGACGGCACGGAGACGTCGCGGGCGACGCTCGCCTTCGGGCTTCAGCAACATCCGGAGGCCCGCAGTTCCGTCACCCGTCACGAGGCCGCGGGCGACGAGCGTCCAGAGCGCTTCCTCCGCAGCCGTCGGCAGAAGACCGGTCGCCCGCGCGATGTCGGGAAGAAACGAAGCGCCGTGGCGTTCCAGGTGCGCCAGAACCGCCACGGCCGTCGCCGGAAGATCGTCGCGCGAAACAGCCGGCGCGAGTAGCCAGGGAAGGTCCTCCCGCAGGACGAACCCGAGTGGCGCCGCGCGATTCGGCGCCTTCGCCGGGCGCGGCTCGTCCTCGGTGCCCGGCGGCGCGTCGCTCCGGAGCCGCCCCCACGCGACCGCGCCCGCGAGGCAGAGATGATCGAGATCCGCCGGATCGTAGCTCGCGATCCGGGCGGGCAGGATCTGCGCCTCCCAGGCGCGGGCCGGCAGCTCGACGCCCTGGAGCTGGCCGATCGCCTCGTGGAGACCGTCGCGCCCGTGCAGCTGCGTGTCGGGCAGGACGTGCTGCCAGCGGAAGAAGAACCGCATGAGGTCCGCCGACGACACCGGCTCGATCTCCCGACGCAGCCGGCCGAGCGTCAGCCGATGGATGCGCGCGAGAAGCCGCCGCTCGCACCATTCTTCTTCCGCCGCGCCGGGCGTGAAGCGCCCGCGGAGCGCGATGCCCGCCTGCTCGAGACGGGCCAGCCCGACCTGCACTGCGGAGGACGAGACCCCGAGGCGCGCCGCGAGGGCGTCGGCCGTCGTCGGGCCGGTGCTCTCGAGCCAGCCGCCGACGACCGCCTGCCGCGCTTCCTCTTCCGTCGGTGCCGGTCCGCGCGCCGGTAGCAACTCTTTACACGAGACACCTGGAATGGCGGCCCGAACCGTTTGTACCCGCTCCGCGGCGACGAGCGCACGGAACCCCGGCCCGACGGCCCACGTCGCACGGCCGCCCTCGACGAGCTGCTGCGCGAGCTCCGTCCACCCGGCCGTTTCCATCTCGCACGCGGGCAGGAGAACGAGCGACAGCAGCGTGTCGTGCAGCTCGTCGGCGTCGCGGACGTCCGGCCACGCCTGCGAGCGCACTTCGGCGATCGCGGCCGCATCGAGCGCGCCGAGGCCCGCGGCGAGGTCGGGGTCCGTCCGTCGCAGCGACACCGCCCGCGCGCGACGCTCCTCGAGGGGCGCGTCGTCGAGATACGTGTAGGGATTCGAGTTCAGGATTTCGTGCGACATCGGTGACGGCGCCGCCGTGTCGATCGCGCGCGCGGCGATCTGCCCGCACGCGATCCGACCCAGCACGTCGCGCAGGCCGTCGACGTCCATCGCCTCCGTCAGGCAGTTGTCGATCGTCTCGCGGACGAGCGGGTGATCGGGGATCGTGATCGGCCCGGTCACGTTGTCGGCGCACGCCGCCTGCTCGGGAAAGACGGCGGCGAGGAGGTCCTCCGCGCGCATCCGCTGGAGGGGCATCGGCACGCGGCGTCCGCCCTCGTGCCGGAGGAGCGCGAGCGACCGGGTCGCGTTCCACCGCCACCGGTTCGTGAACATCGGCGAGACCAGCGCCGCCTGGGTCAGGTCTTCGACGAGGCGTTCGGGACGCACCATCCCGAAGACGGTGTCGAGCGGGAAGCTGTGCTGCTCGCCGAGGGAGATGACGATCCCGTCGTCGGTCGCCGCCGCCTGGAGCTCGAAGTTGAACGTGACGCAGAACCGCTTGCGGAGCGCGAGCCCCCACGCCCGGTTGATCCGGCCGCCGAACGGCGCGTGGACGACGAGCTGCATGCCGCCGGCCTCGTCGAAGAAGCGCTCGGCGACGACGCACGTGGTCGTCGGCACGACGCCCAGCGCCCCGACGGTTGCCGCCACGTACGCGACGATCTCGGCTGCGGCGCCTTCCGAGACGCCGCACTCGGTCGTGAGCCATTGCACCGCGGCCACGCGATCGGGAAGGCGCGCGGCGACTTCGGCCCGCACCGCGGCGACGGCATCCGAGAGCTCCGGCGCCCGCGCGGGCGCCTCGCCGAGCCAGAACGGGATCGTCGGCGGCGCGCCGTGCGCATCCTCGACGCGCACGCGTCCGGACTCGACGCGGCGGATCCGCCACGACCGGTTCCCGAGAAGGAAGATGTCGCCGGCCATGCTCTCGACCGCGAAATCCTCGTTCACCGTCCCGACCTTGAGACCCTGCGGCTCCTCGACGACGTCGTAGTCGGCGTTGTCCGGGATCGCGCCGCCGCTCGTGATCGCGGCGAGCCGCGCGCCGCGCCGCGCCCGGAGCCGGCCGTGCACGCGGTCGTGGTGGACGAGCGCGCCGCGGCGGCCCCGTCGGGTCGCCACGCCGTCGGCGAGCATGTCGATCACCGCGTCGAAGTCATCCCGGGGAAGCGCCCGGAACGGATACGCCCGCCGGACGAGCGCGAAGAGGTCGTCCACCGTCATCTCGCCAGTCGCGAGCGTCGCGACGGACTGCTGCGAGACGATGTCGAGCGGGTTCTCGGGAACGCGGAGCGCGTCGAGCCCGCCCGCGCGGACGGCGCGCACCGCGGCCGCGGCCTGGACGAGGTCGTCGCGCGTCAGCGGATAGACGATGCCCTTCGGGATCGCACCCCGCGCGTGGCCCGAGCGCCCGACGCGCTGGATGAGCGTCGCGAGCGAGCGCGACGATCCGATGTGGCAGACCAGGTCGACGGCGCCCACGTCGATGCCGAGCTCGAGCGACGCCGTCGCGACCACGACCGGTACGGCGCCGGCCTTCAGGCGCGATTCGACGTCGAGCCGCGTGCGCCGGGCCATGCTACCGTGATGCGCGGCGACGCGTCCCGCGCCGAGGCGCTGCTCCAGGAGGTGGGAGACGCGCTCCACCAGCCGCCGCGTGTTCACGAAGACGATCGTCGTCCGATGGGCTCGGACGTGACCGACGATCCGGTCGAGAACCTCCGCCCAGAGCTCGTGCGTCGCGATCGGACCGAGCTCCTGGTCCGGGACGTCGACGGTCAGGTCGAGCGTGCGACGGTGCCCGACGTCGACGATCGCGCAGTCGGGACGCCCGGTTGCGTCGATGCGCGCCGTGCCGACGAGGAGACGTGCGACCTCGTCGATCGGGCGCTGCGTGGCGCTGAGCCCGATGCGCTGGAGGCGCCGGCCGGCGAGCGCATCGAGGCGCTCGAGCGAGAGCGCGAGGTGCGCGCCGCGCTTGTCGGCCGCGATCGCGTGGATCTCGTCGACGATCACGGTGCGCGCGCTCGCGAGCCAGCGCCGGCTGCCTTCCGCGGTCAGCAGGATGTAGAGCGACTCCGGCGTGGTGACGAGGATGTGCGGCGGCCGGCGCGCCATCGCCTGCCGCTCGCGCGCCGGCGTGTCGCCCGAACGGACGAGGACGCGGACGTCGGGGAGCAACGTGCCGGCGGCCTCGGCGAGCGCCCGGAGCTCGGCCAGCGGCTCGGCGAGGTTCCGCTGGACGTCGTTGCCGAGCGCCTTCAGCGGCGAGACGTAGACGACGTGGGCACCGTCGTCGAGCGCGCCCGAACTGGCCTCGACCAGGAGCCGATCGACCGACCAGAGGAACGCGGCGAGCGTCTTCCCCGAGCCCGTCGGTGCGGCGATCAACGTGTCGCCGCCGCCGGCGATCGCCGGCCAACCACCCGCCTGGGCGGGGGTCGGCGTGCCGAATCGCTCCGTGAACCAGCGCTCTACGAGCGGTGAGAACGCGACGGACATTTCATTCGTCGTAGCATTGTCTCCGGACCCGGGCCACTTCGCGTCGGCTTCCACGCGGTCGATGGCCCCGGGTATAAGGCGCCGTGGCTTCGGCGCCCGCCCGCGGTTCGAAACGCTCGCGCGCAGCACGGCGGAGAGCCGCAACGCCCGCCGCGGCAGCCGGGCGCACCGTCCCGGACGCGCGGACGTTCCCCGCATTCGGATGGCGGCAAGCCGTCACCGCGACGTGGATGCTCGCGACCGGCGTGCTGCTCTTCCTCACGGCACTCGGCATCGGACGGAAGATCACCTGGTACCTGGCCGTCGACCAGTACGGCTACCTGACCTTCGCCCACGACCTCATGCACGGGCGCGTCTTCCATCACTGGCCGCCGCTCGACGCGCTGGCGGCCCGGATTCCCGACAAAGTGGACGTCCTCGTACAGACGTACGTCTATGACAAGGGAATCCTCTACTGCCGATATGCGCCGGGCTTTCCGATGCTGCTCGCGGCCTGGCTCACGGTCTTCGGTGACGACGGCGCCGCGTATCTGAACCCGACCGTCTTCATCGCGTTGCTCGTCCTCGCACTCGCGTTCCAGGCGCGGGTCTTCCGGTCGCGGTGGCGGGCGACCGCGGGCATCGCGCTCGTCGTGCTCTTCCCGACGCAGCTCCACCTCTGGTCGTTGACGCTCGTGCGCGAGCTGCCGACGCATCTCTTCGGGCTCCTCGGGCTCTATCTGCTGCTGCCATCCGGGACGCGACGACTCGGGCCGCGTCGGATGGCGGCGGCCGGGGCGGCGCTCGGCTTCGCCGGCACGATCCGCCCGGAGAATCTCATCTACTGCGCGCCGGCGGCCTTGCTGGCGATCGCGCGGTTCCGGCGCGAGCGGACGGCCGTGCGTCCGATGCTCTCGGCGATCGGGGGGGCCGTGCTCGGTACGCTCGTCGGGCTCACGCCATTCTTCGGCTACAACTGGGCCGCGACGGGAAGCCCGTTCCGGCCGACGCAGGGCATGGAAGTCCAGAATTTCCTGCCCTCCGCCCAAGCCGAGCCGATGGGGACGGCGATCGCGCGCGTCGGATTTCCACCGGGCGCGTGGCGCGGGGGAACCGCGTTCCAGGTCCAGGGCGGCGCTCTGCGGTTGGCGAATCTCCCGATCGTCCTCCCCGGCAACATCGCGCTGCTCCGCGACGCCTACGGCGATCTGCTCCTCTGGCTCGCGATCTGGGGGGCCGTGCTGGCGGCGATCCAGCGGCGGATGTTGTTCCTCGCCGCCGTCCCATACGTGATCCTGGCGCTGCTCTTCTACAGCTGCTGGTCGAAGCCCGACGCCCGCTATCAGTCGGGGATCTACGTGATGCTTCCGATGCTCGTCGTCGAAGGTGCGGTCGGCACGCTCGACGCCGTGCGACGCCTGCGGCGGCTGTGGTCGGAGATCACTGCCCGTTGGGTCGCCCTTGGCTTCGCCGCCGTGATGCTCGGCGGCTCGATGCTGATCAGCGAGCCGACGGCGCGCGGAGCTCTGCCGACGCTCCTCGTCATCGTACCGCTCGTCGCGGGCGTGTCGGCGCTCGCGGCCGCGACGTGGCCCGAGCGGCGCATCGCGGGCATCGCCGCGCCCGTACTCGCGCTCGCCCTCGTCGTCCTCGCCGGCTCGCGCGCTTCGGCGAGCCTCGAGACGCGCGCGACCTTCCAGCGACCGGAGATGCTCCGGTCGCGTGCGATCTTCGCGCGAGCGGTCGAGCCGGGAGCGGTGGTGATGACGACCGAGGAGGTCGGCCGCCCCGCCGAGAACATCGACTACTACAGCGGGATCGCGCACGCGTTCTATTTCACCGACCTCGCGCGCTGGCGAATCACGGTGCCGGACGCGGCCGAGCTGCTGGCCCGCCACCACATGAGGCCGTATCTCCTCATCCCGAACTCGCAGCCGACGCGGGCGGAGATGCTGGAGCAACTTCGCGCGCGCTTCTCCGTGGAGCTCGTCGCGGACATCCCGCCGGCCAGCGCCATCGACTATTTCGTCGCGGCGCCCTTCCATCGCGGCATCCACATGGAGCTGTATCGCATCGTTTGGCAGCCGAAGGCCGTCAAACACCTTCTTGACCCCCCGAACGCCGGGCACTAGAAGCAGCGCTTTTTCAGGAGGAACTCGATGAGAAGCGTTCGACGCATCGCGCTCGTGTCCGCCGTCGTGGGGCTCCTTTCCGCGTGCGCGGGGGGCGGAGGTGGTCCGAGCGCCGGCCCGGCGGCCGCCGACGACACGATCTCGCAACGGGTCGTCGACTACTTCCAGAAGACCGTCACGACACCCGGGCTCGCGTTCAAGGTGACGAAGATCGAGGATGCCGAGGTGCCGGGCTGGCGGAAGGGAAACCTCGAGGTCTCCCTCGGTCCGCAGACGCAGAACGTCGGCTTCTACGTGAGCCGCGACGGCAAGTACCTCTTCCGCGGCGATGCGGTCGACCTGACCGTCGATCCGCTGAAGCAGGTCATGAACAAGATCTCCTTCGACAACCAGCCGGCCCGCGGGCCGAAGGACGCGAAGGTCACCATCGTCGAATACTCGGATTTCCAGTGTCCGTTCTGCGCGAAGGCCTACACGACGTTCGAGAACGACGTCATGAAGGACTACGGCGACAAGGTCCGCTTCGTCTTCAAGAATTTCCCGCTGACGAGCATCCATCCCTGGGCCGAGGACGGCGCGGTCGCGTCCGAGTGCGCGTTCCAGCAGGGCAACGACCAGTTCTGGGCCATGTACAACGGGCTCTTCACGAAGCAGTCCGACATCAACAAGGACAACTTGAAGGACAAGGCGAGCGATATCGCCAAGGACGCGGGCCTGGACGTCTCCAAGTTCCAGGCGTGCTTCGACGGCAAGAGCTCGATGGACGCTGTGAAGGCCGACGAGAGCGAGGCAACCGCGCTCGGCGTCAACTCGACGCCGACATTCTTCATCAACGGCCGTCGTCTGAGCGGTGCGCAAACGCCCGACGCGTTCAAGCAGATGATCGACCAAGAGCTCGGCGCGAAAGGCTAGGACCGTCAATGACGACGCGATGCGTTGTTCGCGCCGTCGGAGCCCGCCGCCCGAACGCCCGAGTGGTGCTCACCCGTTTTCGGGAGTGAAAGCCCGTCAAAAATGCCTTGACCGTCCGTCGACGAGCGTATTAAAGCCAGGCGCCTCGATGCGAGAAGCTCCGGCCGACGGGCTACCATCGGAACAACCAACAGCAGTCCAAACGAACGAGGAGGGTAAGGACATGGTCAAGAAGCTCGCGACCCTGGCGCTCGGAGTGGCGCTGTTGGTCGCCACGGGCGGTACGGCCCGCGCCGACAAGTGTAACGGCGCCAAGGCGAAGGCGATCGGCAAGAAGGAGGGCTCGCTGCTCAGCTGCTCCTCCAAGGAGGCGACCAAGGGCCCGTCGGGTACGCCGGCTTGCAACACCAAGGCGTCCGGGAAGTTCACGACTGCGTACAACAAGCCGACCGGATGCGTGCCCGGCGCGCCGACGGCGGGTACGTGCGAGGGCACGGCCGACAGCTGTCAGACGACGCTCCGCGGGCTCCTTCCGGACGGCAGCGACGTGACCCCGAGCAAGTGCGAGGCGTCCCGGTTGAAGGCGGCCGGCAAGCTCGCGTCCGGCGAGCTCAGCTGCATCTCGAAGGCCGCGACGAAGGCCCTCCCCGTCGATGCGGCGTGCATCTCGAAGGCGGTGGGGAAGTACGTCACCGCGTTCAACAAGGTGAGCGGATGCACGGGTGACGGGAACGCGGCCGGCATCCAGACGTCCATCCAGAACAACTGCGTCAACAACCAGGCGAGCTGCACCGGCGGACCATGCTCCAACGGTGGCGGCAACTTCACTGCCATCACCTGCGGCGGCGCGCCGCCGACGACGACCACGACGACCGCGGCGTCCACTACGACGACCACTACGGTCCCCGGGTGCAACTGCTGCTCCAAGACCACCCTCAAGTTCACGAACTCCGTCGGTGGCGCGGGTGACTGCGGCGACATCACGCCCGGCGGCTGCGCGTCGTTCGACTCCGGTGGCAACGCCGGCACGGCCTGCTCGAGCAACGCGCCGTGCGGCGGCGGCACGTGCATGAAGGACATCACGTGCGGCGGCCTCTACTTCGGCGGCGGCAACGAGGGCGTCCCGCTTCCGGCGACGCCGCCCGACATGGGTCAGAACATCACGAAGATCACCGGCTGCAACACCGGCACCGGCGCTTTCAACCTCACGAACACGACCATGACCGACACGGGCAGCCTCCTCACGTGCACGAGCGGTCCCGGGGCCGGCTCCGGCACGTGCTCGGCCGGCAACTGCACCCAGGGCGGTCAGAACGGCGGGCATGCGTGCACGTCGAACGCGCAGTGCGGCTGCCTCTTCGGGGCCCCGCTGCCGATCCCGAACCCGAACTCGCCCAGCACCAGCACGTGCGTCATCAACAGCGTCACGACGAACGCGGCCGGAAGCGGCAACTGCAGTGGTAGCCTCTCGAACCTCTCCCTGCCGCTCAACTCCGAGATCTACCTGACTGGCGACGGCATGCCGAAGCGCTGCAACGCGGCGAGCGGCACGAACCAGGGTCGGCAGTGCCTGAACAACGGCAACTGCACGCCGGGCGTCTGCGTCTCCGATCCGGCCATCCAGCCGTGCCCGATCTGCAACACGACGACGAACCTCTGCAACGGCGGCGCGGATGACGGCCTCCCGTGCGTGGCGGAGACCGGCAACCTCGGCGCGGCGTTCCCCACCAGCCACGACTGCCGTCCGAATCCGCCGTCGCTCGGCGGGCTCGCGATCGGCTTCAACCTGACCACCGGTACCCAGACCAAGGGTTCCGCGAACCTCGGTGCGCAACCGGGCCAGCAAGCGGTATTCACCGGCTGTGGCGGTTGTGCGACCACGACCGGGGCCTTCGAGGGCCCGCCGACCCATCTGTGCAGCGCCAACTCGGACTGCACGAACGGGTCGTTCACGGTCTGCCGTCAGCTCAACAACGGTGCGTTCTCGAACCCGATCGCGACGAGCATCAGCGCGACGGGCTCTGCGTCGGCCTGCCTGGCCGATGGCGCGCCTCACGCTGCGACGCTGGTGAGCCTCTTCTGCACCCCGCACACCGGCACCATCCTGGTCGACTCGTCGGCGAACCTGCCCGGACCGGGCGGCGTCGCCCTCGTCGGCGTGAGCCAGGCGCAGTAATAGCCCCGTTCACGACGGGAGCCCGCACCCAGGTGCGGGCTCCCGTGCAGCACCGGAGGCTCCGGGGGAAACCCCGGGGCCTCTTTCATTTTTCCGCCTTGACCGCTTCGACGACGGTGGATTAGGGTTGCCTCACGCGGCGTCCGGGCGCGTCAGCCCGGCAGAGACGATGGAGGTCACCCACATGGCTGGAAAGCTCGCTGTTGTCGCCTTCGGCGCCTTCGCCTTCATGGTGACCGCTGCCGGTTCGGCACACGCGGACAAGTGCACGGGCGCGAAGCTGAAGGCGGTCGGCAAGAAGGAGAGCGCCAAGCTCACGTGCCGTTCGAAGGCGGCGGCGAAGGCCGATCCGAGCACCATTCCCGCCTGCGACACCAAGGCCGAAGGAAAGTTCTCCGCCTCGTTCACCAAGGCCGGCACGTGCGGCACGCGTACCGAAACGGAATGCGAAAGCAACGTCGACGACTGCGTGACCAAGGTCGCCGCGCTGCTTCCCGACCAGAACAAGTGCGAGGGGAGCCGGCTGAAGGCCGCGGGCAAGAAGGCGAGCGCCAAGCTCACCTGCTACTCGAAGGCCGCCGCCAAGGGCGCCGCCATCGACAACACCTGCCTCGCCAAGGCGGTCACGAAGTTCAACGCCGCGTGGGCGAAGACGTCCGGCTGCACCGGCGACCAGACGCAGGTAGAGAACATGGTCGACAGCGAGTGCGTGAGCCAGCTCGTGGCGACGGACGGCGGCGGGATGGTCGTCGACATCTGTCAGGGCCCGCCGACGACGACCACCACGACGTCCACCTCGACTACGAGCACCAGCACGACGACGACCCTGCCGTATTGCGGTGACGGGTTCGTGGGCGGCACCGAGCAGTGCGATCCGCCCTGCGGCGGCGGCTGCGGCGGTGGACAGATGTGCAACAACAACTGCCAGTGCGTGCCGCAGACCGCGTGTTCGTGCGGTACGCCCGATCCGACGATCTTCGGGTTCACGACGTCCGCCCCGGTTGGCACCCCGACCGGCAGCGTCACGCCGGCGGTATGCTTCCACGGCGTGAACAACGGGAACGCGTGCACGACCGACGCCGACTGCAGCGCGACGGCGTGCATCGGTGGAACCGAAGCCGGTCAGGCGTGCCCGGTCCCGTCGAGCTGCCCGGGTGGCGGCGTCTGCGCCGCCGGCGTCTGCCGCGGTCACCTCGATCGCGGCGGTCTCTACTTCGGCGGCAGCCAGGACGGCGTGCCGCTGCCGGCGACGGTTCCGGACTACGGCACGAGCCAGTACAACGCGTGCTGCAGCGGAGACACGTTCACTCTTGCGGCGAGGACGTCGGCGCAGACGGGCAGCATCCGTGACTGTACCGCGAAGGATTGCTTCTACGGGGCGCCGCTGCCGATCCCGAACGCGGTGGCCCCTGACACCAGCACCTGCCTGCTGAACGTCATCGCGAAGAACGCCACCGGCGCGGGCACCTGCTCGACGGGCGACGTGTCGATCATCAACCTGCCGCTG
>Ga0070741_10007111_pt1 | contig 23473 bp, 19 predicted proteins | sample Coa_R1_4_FD_66440 | JGI IMG/M metagenome (GOLD analysis project Ga0070741, IMG submission 66440) | Surface soil microbial communities from Centralia Pennsylvania, which are recovering from an underground coalmine fire - Coalmine... | ecosystem: Environmental > Terrestrial > Soil > Unclassified ...
TCCATGGTGGCGGCTGAAACCCCGGCCATGTCCACGAGTAACAGACTCTCTGTAGGTCTGTACTCGGTGTGTGTAAAGGCACCTGTCGTCCGCAATGTGACAACAGCCACATTGCCCCGGGAGGAAACCATCACTTGCGTTAATTGCGCCTCGGTTGCTGCTGCCATCGCGCTTAACGCGAACAGCATTGAGAGCATACCCACCAGTTGCATGAACTTTAGCTTCATCTTGTTTCTCCTCACGCTTTTCGACAACTTCCGGCGCGTGGCGGCTTCCTTAACCCAGCCGCTTAAAGAATTAGCCCGCCGCCTTTCGGCGGTTACTGCCCCTTGGGTTCGGCCCGAATTACTTTACTGTTACTGCACTCCTCTGCTGCTTGATGTTGCCTTTATCTTTCCCAACTCTTAAACAACGGGAGCATTCACGGTTTTGACGATCTCACGCTGACTGTCGTGCCCGAGATTGTCGAGGTAATGCTCCTTAAAGATGACGGAGTCGGGTGTGATTTTCTCCACGAAACCGTTGTAAATGGGGTCATTTTCGTGAAGGAAATATGTTTTTTGCGCGGCATTTTCCACAACCGCAATCATGCCATTCTGAGACTTCACAACTCCCCGCAAAACAATTTCGTTGACCGCCAGACAGCGCTTGCCGCCGCTGCAGGCCGCAGTCATACCCTCAAGTCTGGCTTCCACCGGACTAACGAATGGGTCGCGCTTTCTGCCCGGGGCAGCCACTGAGGCAGCGGCTGCATCAGGAGCTGCTGCTGCTGCTTCCGGTTTTGCGGGAGCGGCCGCAACATGCGTTTTTTTCACCGCTTTTGGCTTTATCGTCTTGGGCGTCATCGGATCTGCGAGCGCGGTTTTTTTGCTTTTGACCGCCTTCTTGCTCGAAGTTGCAGCTGTTTTTGCAGCTGTTTTTGCCGTCGTTTTTTTCGTAGCTGAGGCTGGAGCCTGCGCAAATGCGACCGAAGCTGCCAGCACCACGAAGATGATCCATTTCATTTTCATCGCAGGCTCTCCTTATCTCGCCGCCGCGGGAGCTGTGCCCGGTGTCGGCGACGCGGTCTTATTGGAATCATGGTTAAAAAAGGTTGTGGCCACAACACTGGCGACAACTGATTCATTGGGGGCGTAGGTGTAACTATTTTTGACCTTCGCGTCGCCCGAGCGCTTGGGAACCGCCATCTGCAGGCTTCCAATATTGATAATGCGCTGCAGCTTGGCGACCCGCTCGAAGAAGTTCACCACGGAGTAGTACGAGCCATCGATATCCATCTCGTAAGGCACCTCCGTATAGAACTCGCGGGAAGCCACTGGCTTCGAGGTGTAGCGCCGAATTTCAATCCCGGCGCTCGATGCGGTATCTTGCATCAGATGTATGAAGGCCGGAGCTTCTTTCTCGTCCGGCACGATTGTCCGTTGGATCTCAAGCTGCTGCTGCAGACTCGCAATTTCCCGCTCCAAGCCGGGAAGATCGCGCTCATACCTGCGCAGGGTTTCGTTGTCAGCCCGTTTCTGATCGAGCACCTGCTGCTTCTGCTCATTGTCGTCCAGCACAGGCTTCACCCATACGTACCACGCACCGCCACCCAGAACCGCCGCCAGGACGAGCGCAACCACTATCTGCAACACAACCGGCATTTCTCTAAATCCAGCCATAATTTCCACCTAAACAAGCAAAATCGACCGCAACTACTTATGACTTTTGCTTTTCACAACTGAGCTTGAAAATAAACTCCTGCAAATCTTTTGAACTCGGGTCTTGCGAAGTTTCCGTCATCTCCACCGACTTGAAATAACCTGTTTTCTGCAGGTTCTTGATCAAGTTCGCCACCGCGGTAGAACTGAGGGCGGTGCCTTCAATATCGATAGTCGGGCCCTTATCCTGCATGGTATTGAGCCATACCGCGTCGGTGTTGTTGACCGTATCGCCAATCATGGTGAGCAGATTGACCGGACCGCCGGTCTGACTGGCCCGCAGATCGTCGATAACTTTGACGCGCCGCTCGTAATTGTCCCTGACCCTCTGTTCCTGGTCATATTTGGCCTTTACCGCTGAGAGGCGCCTATTCTCCTGCTCTTCTTTGGCAATGGACTGCTGTAGCTGCTCTGCCTTATTCGTGGCTTGCAGATGCAACCACCACACAACGCCCAGGGCCAGTACGCAAACTATCAGGATGATAAAAATCGGGTTGGGCCCCTCGCCTCCACCACCCCCCATGCCCATGCCGGACATATCAGTAACCGTGGTGGTGGCAATTCGCTTCCCCCCGCGCTTGGGTTTTGGTGCTCCAAGTAAATTAATTTTGATCATTGTTCAAAACTCCTGAGGGCCAATCCCACAGCGACCGCGAGTTGTCCCGCGTTCTGATCAATCAAATCGGTAGTCACGCCTGAACCAGGCGAAATTCGTTGAAACGGATTCAACAATTCCACCGGAAGCGAGAATTCCTGCCGCAAGGCTTCCATCAGGCCGGGAACCCTGGCCGAACCGCCCGCCAGGTAAATGCGTTCGATATGTTCGCCGGCTGCCGTGGCCCGGAAGAAATCGAATGTCTTCTGGATTTCCAGCACAATAATTTCCGTGACCTGCTGCAGGATAGGCATCTTGGCGTCTTCACTTACCGTACCCACCTTGCGCCCCAGCTTGAGCGATTCGGCATCGTCAAAACCGAGATCCAGCTCTTTTTGCAGCGAATCGGTGTACTGGTTTCCACCGACGCTGACATCGCGCGGAAACAACGGTGTCGTGCCTTTCACGATGTTGATATTCATCACGCTTGCGCCCAGGTTCAGCAGCGCGACCGTGGAAGTGGGCGAAGGATCGTAGTTGTACTCGTAGCAGTTCTGCAACGCGAAGGCATCAATATCGACCACCGCCGGGGTCTTGCCCGCCAGCGACAGTACGTTGGTGTAATTCAGAATCTTGTCTTTTTTCACCGCCACCAAAAGCACATCCATCGGATTGCTGCCTTCTTCCGACAGGATCTGGTAGTCCACGTTGACGTCGGCAACATCGAAGGGAATGTGTTGCGCCGCTTCCTGGCCAATCTGATCAGCGAGGGTAGCGTCTTCCATGGCTTGCACCGGAATCCTCTTTACGATCACCGAGTGACCGCTGACCGAGGTCGCAACGCTCTTCGATTTGATGTTGTTCTCGTTAAAAATTTTGGTGATGGCGCTGGAAACGCTTCCGCTATCTACGATCATGGAGTCCACGACGATATCGGAAGCCAACGGCTCCAAGCCGACATGTACAACTTCAACCTCGCCCCGGCTCTTCTTCAGCTCCACTGCCTTGATGCTGCTGGAGCCGATGTCCAGGCCGACAATCGATTTTGATCCACCTATTCCAAACATAATGTCGCCTCAGTGCCCAGCCGCTGCTGTTCTTGCGGCCCGGGGTTTCTTTTTGCCTCTGCCTTCCCCCATGCTGCTCTTCCGTTCCATCCACGAGTCCAGGATCGTCTTTTTAAACTTCCACCGGTTTCCCAGTTTGAAAGCGGGAATCTTCTCTTCGTAGACGTACTTATATAGCGTGTCCGGACTCACGCCCAGGTATTGCGACGCCTGGCGAATGTTCATCACTTCACGCGAATCGGCCATATTTACCTTTAGCCCTTTCCCTCAAAAGATCTTGCATGCCATACAGGCGAAATGCAAAAACGAAGACGCCTCCTGGCCGGGGCCGAATTACTGAGGAACCAATCCTCATGCTTTCTGTTGTTCTCGGGGGAAAACTTACAGTGATGCGTGTTATATCAGTCTTACGGGTGTCCCTGTCAAGCGGAAACTCCGTGTTTCTTCCGGTTTTCTGGATAGTTTCACCGGTTTATAGGGCTATTACTTTGGTAACACAAACTACATCTTGTATATTACTCATCAGTACACTACAACCTTTTGCGGTGTTAATGCACACGGTTCACAATTTTGCCTGATTTTCTTCTAGGAGGATTACTAAAGGGTTAAGTCCAGCTTCTGTTGGCGTATGTATTTTCGAGCGTAGCCATTGCTCGGAAGAATTTGTCTTTGGGACTCACTTCTTTGCGGCAGCAATCTTGTTTCGCCTTCGCTGCAAAGACGCCAGCTTCCGGTTGACCTCATCGGCCGAAAAGGCATCGGGAGCAAAATCACCAAACCACTCACATAATTCTTTGTGTTCGTCATGTTTTGGGTTGCTGATCGCCTCCAAAAGATTGTAAAAACCCGGCACACCGCCGCAGTCTTCGGGCGGTCCGTGACGTTCACCATCAATACACGCCGGATAATTGTGCCCTGCTTCGGCTGCCAGCAGCTTCTCAACCACAATCCCATGCTCCCAACTATCACCGAAATCGTAGGTGTACACCGCCTTGGCCCCGACCTTGGGCAGTACGTTGAACAGGCGTGTCGCGCGCTCGCTGGCAGTGACCGAGCCGCCGAAGAGATTCTCGCCCGGAAGAGGTTTTCCGAATCTCTGTGAGCCTACGCGGAAATCATGCATATGGCAGTTTTCCCAGCCCATGCTCGCTTGCAGGACAGAATGCAATTGCTCCAGCGTGAAGTCCGCAGGCACCAGCAGTCGCCGCCAGACCGGCGGGCTTGTCCCTAGCAAAGTGACCTTGATCTGATAGATCTCGTGCGTAGTTTCATCATTTTTCGCCGGCATATTCGATCCAACAATGCCGTGCACAGAAGGACGGCACAACGGTAGTGATACAGCTTGGATATTCGAGGCACAGAAGCGTGGGGAAGACGCCCACGCGACAGCCGGCGAGACGCCGGCGCTACTTCCCTGGCGGCTCGCGCTTAACTAGAAACTCGAAACTGGAAACTCGAAACTGTTTTCAATGTATATCGAACTGCTCTTGGTGCAACGTGGGATCGGGCTTTACGATGACCGTCTTGCCTGTCAGCTCTTCCATATCCTGCAGCCAGCGTGCATTGTTGGCCTTGAGGGCCTTGCCGACTTCCGGATTCACGCGCACGAAGACATCTTTGCCTTCGAGATGGCGCGACATTTTGCGCATCTCGACATAAATTTCGTTGCACACCGTAGCCACCGATTTAATCAGTCCGGTCCCTGTGCAATATGTGCAGGGCTGGCCCAGGGTGCGCTCCAGCGATTGCTTGACGCGCTTGCGTGTAATCGCCACCAGGCCAAAATCATTGAACTGCAGAACTTTGGATGGAGCGCGATCGCTCTTAAGGGCTTCTTCCAGAGCCTGCATGACTTTTTGCCGGTTGCGGCGCTCATCCATGTCAATGAAATCGATCACGATAATGCCGCCCAGATCGCGCAGCCGTACCTGGCGCACGATTTCCTTGATGGCATCCACGTTGGTTTTGACGATAGTATCTTCTAATTTCTGCGTCTTGCCGACGAATTTACCGGTATTGACGTCAATGGCGACCAACGCCTCGGTTTGGTTGATGACGATGTATCCGCCCGATTTGAGCCACACCTTCGACTTCAGGGCTTTGTTGATCTCTTCCTGAATGTTGAACTGCTCGAACAGTGGCGTTTCTTTGGTGTACAGCTTCACGCGCTTGACTAACTGAGGCTGGAAGCGGCTGACAAAGCGCACGATGCGCTCATATTCCTGCTCGTTGTCAACCCAGATATGAGAAAAGCCTTCTGAGACCTGGTCACGTAAGATGCGCTCCACCAGGTTCAGATCGTGATAGATGAGGGCTGGAGACTTGCTGGAATCTGCCCGGCTCCTGATTTCATTCCACAGATTCAGCAGGAAGCGGATATCTGCCCGCAAATCTTCTTCGCTGGCGTGTGCCGCTGCCGTGCGGACAATGAAGCCGCCATGGTGGCCTTCCGCAGCCTGACGCTCGCTCAGGATGATGCGCTTAAGGCGATGGCGCTCTTCTTCAGAAGCAATCTTTCTGGAAACGCCGTTATGGTTCACCGTCGGCATATAGACCAGGAAGCGGCCGGGAAGCGCGATATGGCTGGTGATGCGTGCGCCCTTCTTGCCGATGGGCTCTTTGGCAATCTGTACCAGGATCTCCTGCCCTTCTTTCAGCAGGTCAGAAATCTGCGGCAGCGGCGCACGATGAAAACGCCTGCCCCCCCCGCCACCCTGAGGCCGCGGACGGCGTCCGCCACTACCACCACGTCGCCGGCGCCGGCCGCGATCAAAGCCGACTTTCTGTTGGTATCCGGAAGGGCCGCGTGTTTCGGCGCGGGTCCCGGTTTCGTCTCCGGCAGGTGCTTCCTCATATTCTTCGGTTTCAGCCAGCTCTTCACCCGAGGCTTGCATCTCGGCCTCGACAACAGAATCGGCCTCCAACTCGTCGTCTTCTTCCTCATCCTCGGAGCTGTGGCTCTCTATATTCTCCGAAGCTGATGCAGCTTCTGTTTCAATGCCCGCAGATGACTCCCGGGATTCATTCGCCTGAGCAGCATGGCCCTGTTCCTTCGTATCTACCCGGTCAAGCATCTCCTCTTCGAAGTCCTCGTATTCGTCATCTTCAAAGGCATGCAGGAGTGAAGGCTGCTCCATTTCTTCTTCTTCGATCTCCTCTTCTTCCACCAAACCCGGCATTGAGCCAAAACGCGATTCGGCTCTGGCTTCGGCGAGGGGCGTTTCTACGCCTTGCGAAAGCTGGCTGGAACGCGCTGCTTGCTCAGAGGTACGCTCGGCCGCAATTTCACGCCGGTGTTTGTCCAAAATAGCGGCTACGTCAATCTCTTCCGTATCGCGACGGCTTACCTCTTCGTAGTCCGCTTCCGGCTCGCTGGTCTCGATTTCTTCGTGAGCAGAGGGATGGGCCTGGGCGCTTTCGCCTGCTGCAGCCTCATGGCTGGTTTCGGTCTTCTGCACCGGCGCCGCGGCTGTTTGGTATCTTTCGTAAGTACGCGTTCCGAAATCACGCCTTGCGTAATCACGTGTATCGAGTTCGGCGGTTTCATGATCGGTCGCGGCGGTAGCGCCGTGTGTCTCTGTGGCTGCATACTCCTGCGTGGCAGGCTCTGCCGCCACCGGCCGGGCTGTTACTGCCGGAGTCGTCTGAGCCTCCGCCATGTTGCGATATTTAGAAATACTTTCCCCGGGCAGAATAATTGGCTGATAACCGGCAGGAGCACTATGTGGTTTTTCCTCTTGCGCCCTTGGCCGGCTGGCATTGCGGGAATCGAATTTTGAGTCTGGAAAACCGCGCCCTCGGCGTCCGCGTCTGCGGCGTCCAAAGGGACGGCGTTCATTGGAATCGCGATCACTGGAACCGCGTTCGTGACCGCCATGCGTCTCCCCTGGCAGGGTCTCTCGGGGCTGAGTCTGATGCTGCCGTTCAGCGGCCGCGGCCTGGGGTTCGTTTTCCTGGTCTACTGCTTCGATTGGATCTTCGTCACGGACAAACTGAGGGGCGGAATGTTGTGCTTCACTGCCGCCAAACATTTCGACTTCCTCATTTTCGCTGCGCGTTTCAGCCGCATCTTCCGATGGGGCGGCAGAGTGCTCGTGAGCAGGACGCTCAAAGCGGCGCCGCCCGCGAGATCCGTCTTCGGCGGGAATCGTTTCAAAACTTTCGTCGCCTTCCTCGTCCTGAGGTTCAAAAAAGTCTGTGACGTAAAGGAAGGCATCACGCTCCAGGCCGATCTCCACGAAAGCCGATTGCATCCCGGGCAAAACCCGGGTTACACGGCCTTTGTAAATGGAACCTGCCAGCGTGTATTCGTTTTCGCGTTCAAAATAAATTTCATTGAGTTGATCTTCCTCAACAACGGCAACTTTAGTTTCGTGAGGAGTGGAAGAAACAAATAATTCTTTAGACATGTACTCTCCGGCCTGCCTCTGCTGTGGAGGCAGGATTTGCCGGTGCCGACGATTCGAACAAAAGTCTGGAGAGACTGGGCGAGAATACTCACTTCACCGGCCGGCTCTGGGGAGCCTGCCGGGCAGATGTATGCAGAGAACTGATAATAGACTGTAAAATCTTTGCACCTATCAGGCGCTCACTTAAGATTGTGGCCACTCCGTCTTCATATTCAAGTTTCCCTTGGAAACGTTTTCCCAGGTAAACTTCAAATTTTATTTTCAAGCTCAAGGTTAAACTTGAAACTCGAAACCCGAGACTTGAAACTTAGTTGACGGGGCCGTTACCAACCTCAGAGCGCAACTTAAATCGCTCAATCTTTCAAAACTCCGGTTCCCCTCGGTTCACCGGACTTGCCCGCTCAACGTGGGGCAGCACGCTTAATTTTGGTTTTGCCGGCTCTTAAAGTTGGCCGGCTCACAGCTTCACAGGCAGCGAAAAGTCTCTGACAAGAGTTTTTCTGCAGCCTTTCCAGCCGTTTTCTGGAAAATTACCAGGACCAATGGCCCGGCAATTTTCATTCTAGTTGACAAAGCGGCGCATGCGAATATTCATAACAATTCCCAGCGCCAGGAACGTAAACAGCAAAGACGATCCGCCGTAACTCATGAGCGGCAAAGGAATTCCGGTAACCGGCATCAAGCCGACCACCATGCCGACGTTGACCAGAATGTGAAAGGTCAAAACCGCCACTACACCTAGAATCACAATTGCGCCTGCCCGGTCAGGGGCGGTTTGCGCATTATGGACCAAACGCATCAGCACTATAAAGTATAGCAGCAGTAGGCCTACCGCGCCCACAAATCCGTGTTCCTCTGAGAAAGCCGCGAAGATAAAGTCCGTTTGGGGAATGGGCAGAAACGAGTTCTGGGTTTGCGACCCCTTTCCGAAGCCCTTCCCCCTGATCCCTCCTGCTCCCACTGCAATTACCGACTGCTCGCCCTGATAACCTTTTCCCTGGGAGTCGGCGGCCGGGTGGAGAAAGCTGGTAAGGCGCGCCTTTTGATAAGGTTTCAGGTGTTTAAATGCAGGAACAGCCAACGCCGCACCAATCAGGAGAATGGCGGCGGCGTGTTTAAGTTGGATTCCCCCCAGAAACAACCCCATCACCAGAATGGGAATATAAGTCAGTGCGGTCCCCAGATCGGGTTGCGCCAGCACCAGCAGCATGGGAATACCGCCCAGGAGCCCGGCCTTCACCACATCTGCCAATGAAGCCTCGCGCTGCCGCAAGTCGCTGAAATACTTGGCCATCGCCAGAATCAGAATCAGCTTGACCCACTCCGAAGGCTGAAAATGGACCCCCGCCGGGAAACGAATCCAGCGCCTCGCGCCCAGATACTTTTGCCCGAAAACCAGGACAGCCATCAAGGAAATAATCGCCGCAATGTACATCCAATGCACGCTGTCGAGCAGGACTTCGTAGTTAATCAGGCTGACCAGCAACATGAATGCCAGCCCACCCAGAATCCAGTACACCTGCTTGATGTGCATATGCGCTTCAGCAAATTTGGTGGACATGGTTGCGCTGTAAATCTCCATCACACCCAACCCACAGATGAGCAACACCAGGAAGAGTAAGACCCAATCAAAATCCCGCGGGGAGACAAACTTCTTCATTCCTCGCCGCTCCCGGGGAGTGCAGTCGCAAACAATTGGACGGGACAAAACTTGTGTGGCACAGCCGCCCGCTCCGTCTTGCTGTAGATTTCCGGCTGTGCTATAGCCCGGGGGTCTCGCCGGCTTTCTTGTGGGCATCCTGCCCACATGCCTGGAGCATGCGCTGAAGAAACCGGCAGCACGAACCGCGCAGCCCGGAGACGCTCCCCACTGGCGCTGTCTTTGTCGGGCGTGCTCCAGATACCGGTCATCTCCGCCGGCTTGCTGGATTCGACCACTTGCGTCGGATGCTTTCTCTGCTTGTCAACGTAAGCTTTGATAACCTGGGCCACCAGCGGCGCCGTGCTCGCACCCCATCCCCCCGACTCCACCACCCCGGCAACAACAATGTCAGGGTTGCGCCGCGGGGTCATGCCGACGAACCAGCCATTGTCCTTAAATTGATTGGCACTCAGTTTGAGCTTCTTGCGGGCCTCGTTACTGATCGTCTGTGCTGTGCCGGTTTTGCCCGCGAAGTCCACGCCTTCCAGATGTGCCGCCGCCGCCGTGCCCTCCGGACCTGTTACTCCCGCCATAGCGTCGGTGATGATCTCCACGTTTCTAGCGTCAATCGGAACATCCACTTCGTCAGGATATTGCGCCAGAATTTGCTTATATTGATCGGGAAGCTGATCGGGAAAGGCTACATGGGGGCGGTGCAACACGCCACCCATGGCAATGCCTCCGATGGTACGCGCCAACTGTATAGGAGTAACATTCACTCCCCCTTGCCCGATGCTGACAGAAATAGTTTCACCGGCATACCACTTCTGCTTGAGGTTTTTGATCTTCCACTCTTCCGATGGCATGATGCCGCTGGCTTCTTCCGGCAGGTCAATACGGGTCTTCTGTCCCAAACCTAACGCCAGCGCGTATTTCGCAATGCGGCCAATGCCCAGTCTTTCGCCGAGAGTATAGAAAAATGTATCGCAGGACTTATAGATGCCTTTGCTGATATCCACATCGCCATGCTTGGCGTCGCATTTGAAGAAGCGCCCGTAAAATTCCTTGCCGCCGGCGCAATAGACGTGCATATTTTGTGCGAGGCCTTCCTGCAAGCCGGCCACTGACATGACGATCTTGAACGTCGAACCAGGAGACAACTGTGCCTGAATGGCTTTGTTCAACAGCGGCTTGGCTGGGTCGGTAATAAGCTGGTTCCACTCCGCGCGCGAGATGCGCACCGAAAACGCGTTGGGATCAAAGGTTGGCCTGCTGGCCATGGCCAGAACTTCGCCGTTGTGTGGATTGATTGCCACCATGGCGCCGTTGTGGCCCTCCAGAGCCTCTTCCATGGCAATCTGCAGATCCAGATCAATCGTCAGCTTCAGCGGCTTGCCCGGGATGGGCGGAATTTGGTTCAGTTGCTGCAGTTCCTTGCCGTGACTGTTGACCACGGTGCGGCGCGAGCCATCCTGCCCGATCAGCATGTCGTTGTACTGTTGCTCGACTCCTGACTTCCCCACCACGTCCCCCGCCTCATACAGCTCATACTCGGGACTATCCAGCATCTGTTCGCTCACTTCGCCGACATAGCCGATCAGGTGGGCGGCAAACCCGTTGCGCGGATACAGCCGCCGGTTGGCCATAATCACATCCAGCTCCGGCAGCTCGTTGCGGTGGGATTCAACAAAGGCCAGCTCGTCTGGCGTAAGGTCGTCCTTCAACGTCATGGGACGGAACTTGGGTTCCACGGCGAATCGCCGTATCTTGTCCTGAATGTCTTTCACTTGCATATTCAGCCCGGCAGCGATGGCCGGCAGGTCAAGGTTGAGGTCACGGGGGTAATCGCGCAGCAGCAGCGCCGAAAATGAAGGATAGTTGTCTACCAGCAGCCGGCCCTCGCGATCATAAATTTTGCCGCGAGGCGCAAGAATCGGTACGGTTCGCACCCGGTTGCGTTCGGCCAGCGCGTCATATTCTTCGCTGCGGGCAATCTGCAATTGCCACAGCCGCCCGCCAAGCAACAGAAAAATAGCCAGAATTGCGTATTGGATTGCGGTCAGCTTGCCGCCAGAGATTTTTTCGTCACGCGATTGCATACTGCTTCTACGATCCGGTGGCCCACACGTCCGTTTTGCGGAAGAAGAAAAACCACAAGGAGAGTTGTAGCCCTATTGTAGCCCAATTGCAAATTGAGAACTTCAGAAGTTCCCCGCCCGACTTTGGTCGTTTCTTCACGTCTCAGTGCCTCTACGGTAACCTTTTTCAGCTTTAGGCTGCCAGAACAATGTTAGAATGCACGCCGCCTCCAAATATCAAAGAAGGAATCCCGATTCAGGGATCGGTGTTGGACATGATTAAACTTCGTTTCCGACTGCTGCTGTCACTTTTGCTTTTGTTGGCCATCGGCTTGTCTGCATCCGCACAAATCATCGGCAAAGGCACGGCACAGGTTGACGCCAGGGCCAACATCTTTGCCTCTGGTCATGCTAAACCTTCCGATCCCGGAGGCCGGCGGCCCCGGCGTGCTCCCGCCGGTCTTCAAATTCCGGGCGGGAGGAAGCAAGCTTCTTACCTTCTCGCATCTCGAGGGCAAGGTCTCTTGCTGCGGCCCAGGAGGCCCTTTCAACGGCCCTGAGGGCGGTTCAGCCTTCAGCACAGACATCGTTTCGTTTCAGGGAATCGCAGGTGTTGCTCATCACAAGAAAAGTATGTTCCTGGTGGGAGTTTTTCTGGACGACACTGAGCCCACCGACCCGGCTCCCGAGCGCCTGGACTTTACCGAAAACGACGGCTTCGCTGTGCTCTCGCCACAACTGCGACAGGTATTTCTTATCGGAGACGGAATGACTGGGCCAAAACCCGGACAGGCGCGCCAATTCGTTGTGCCGGAAAAGGCCACGCGGCTGTTTCTTGGATTTGCCGATGCCTCCGGCTTCGGCGGCAAACCTGGCTACTACGATGATAACGTCGGCAAGGTGACGGCTGCCTTTCAGATCCGCAAAGGAAAACCCGCTGCGCTCTTCTCGGTGAAAGAAGAGGCGGGGAAAATAGGCATTACAGTGAACGATGCCGTGCTCTTCGACTTCAACAAATCTGACCTGAAGCCCGCCGCAGAAGCGGTTCTACAGCAAATCAAATCCACAGTCATCGATCAGCATCCCGGCAGCAAATTGATGGTGGAAGGTTATACAGACAACGTTGGAGGAGATGCCTACAACCTGCAGCTTTCCAACAAGCGGGCGCAATCTGTGGCCGACTGGCTGCAACACCATGGAGTCGAGAGTTCGCGCCTGCAGACTCAGGGCTATGGCAAAGAGAAGCCCAGGTTCCCTAACACCAGCGAGAGTAACCGGGCAAAGAATCGGCGCGTGGAAATCAACGTCATAAAATAGTCCACGGCGCCGGAGCCCATTTTCGGAAATTATGATTGAGTTCATGTTAGCTGAAACACGATAAGAGCATGGCACGCCGGCAAGAAATTTCTTGTGCTGAGAACCGAGAACTGAGAACTGCTTTTACAAAAGCATTTCCATCTGAACATTCGAGCGCGCATAAGACGATACCTTCATCTGCTCCGGTGAAAGATGGTGAAAGCCTACAGATTCGTAGAGATGAATGGCATTGGCGAGTTTGCTATTGGTATCGAGGCATAACCTCCGCGCGCCCAGCGCTCTTGCCTGCGCCACCGTGTATTCCAGAACCTTGCGGCCGATGCCGCGTCCATGGTAACGCTCGGTGACGGCCATCTTGGAGAGTTCGAACACACCCGGCTCCATGACCACAAGCGCACAACAGCCGATTGGCTCGCCATCTGCAACGGCAATGAAAATGTGCCCGCCCGGCTTCAGGATCCTACCCACCGGATCGCCCAGTACGACCTTATCCGTCTCTTCGATTCTGAAATGTTTGGCGATCCACTCTTCGTTGAGTTTGCGGAACGCTTCTTCATCTCCAGGTTGAAATGACCGGATTCGGATATCGTAAGAAGTCATTGGAATGCTGTTTTTCGATACTGCCGCTGGAGCCGAGAGATTCTTTAACGCAGATGCCTTCATACAATCAATCTAGGCCGTAACGAAGTAATATGTCCAATATATTGTTGATACGTATTAATATTTATTGAGTATGGAACAGCAAATCGAATTACGGCATCTGCGTTACTTTGTTGCGGTCGCCGAAGAGCTGCATTTCGGACGCGCTGCCAAGCGTCTTCATCTCGCCCAACCGCCGCTCTCTCAGCAGATACGCAAGCTGGAAGATATTGTCGGTCATGCCCTCTTCACTCGCACCTCGCGTCACGTGAAGCTGACCAGCGCCGGTGAGCTGTTTCTTGACCGCGCCCGCAGCACATTGCGCAAAGTGCAGGAAGACATGGAAGTGGCGCGCAGCATTGGCCGCGGCGAACTGGGCTTTTTGACGGTGGGCTTCATCGGGTCGAGCATGTTGACCTCGCTCCCTGCCATGCTGGGCGAGTATCGCCGCCGCTATCCACGGCTGAATTTGCAACTGCGTGAATCCTATACTGCAGGCGTGGTTCAAGCGCTGTTGCAGAACACCGTGGATGTGGGCTTTCTACGAGACAGCGGTCCAGTTGAGGGACTGGAAGTAGAGACGCTGTTTTCCGAACCCTTCATCTCGTTCCTGCCGAAGAGGCATCCCCTGGCGAAACACAAAAACCTCTCTGCATCCGAATTGCGTGACGAACCCTTCGTCTTCTTCTCGCCCGTGGTGGGCAGCCGCGCGTATCAGAAAACAATTTCCATTTGTGAGGAGCGCGGATTTCGTCCGCAGGTGGTGCAAGAAGCTCCGCAATGGCTGACCATCCTGCGTCTGGTAGGCGCGGGCCTGGGCGTCACGATCGCACCGGCATGCGTCGAGCAAATCGCCGCCCCAAACGTCGTCTGTCGTCCCCTGATGAAGACCACGGTCAGGAGCGATATTGAACTGGCATATCGAGTTGGCGAGGAGCGGGCCATCGTAAAGACATTCTGCGCCATTGCCAGGAGCAGCCTTGGACCGCACACCGCAAATTCGCGCCGCTCCCATTGACTTGGGATTGCAGCGGAAACTTGTCAACTGCCGTGTTGGGCACCTTATCCACTCGCTGATGATCTTAATCCGCGTGATCCGTGAAATCTGCGGTAAAAATTTTGTTTTTTCGTTTGAGGCTAGAATTCTTCTCCGCGTCTTTCCTACGCCCTCTGTTTGAACTTATCCAGAACAGCGAACACAACAATCGCCAGCAGACCATTGGCCAGTGCCGCCCCGATGCTGTGTAGCCAGTTTGCCGGGAGATCTTGCAGCACCATGCCGCGCTGCACCAGGAGGTAAGCGATGCGATGGATCATGTAAAAACCCACCGTGATCAGGAAGCGCGACCCGGGGTTTTCCACATCAATCTTGGTGGCCAGCGAAGAAGCGCCATAGCCGACAAAGGTTTTGGCAATGCCGAAGAGTCCAAGGTAGTTGTGGGTCAGGGCGTCTTGCGCCAGGCCGATGAGGCAGCCGGTGATCGAACCGGCAATAGGATTGCGCCGCGCCACTCCAAAGAAAATGGTGACCAGCAGCGGCAGGTCGAAGACGTCAAAAAAGTGCAGCCTGCCATGAAAGGCCACCGGAAGATAGGACTGCAACAGCACCGCCACCGCCGGTACGAACAGCGTGGCTACAAGATTGAAGCGGTAAACTTCAATCTCTTCCCGCGATGTGTAGATAACGCCGGCGTTCATTGCGGTTTGTTCACCTCAGGCGACGTTGGAGATGGTGCGGGCTGGGAAGCAGGCGTGTCAACCTGAGCGGGCGTAGCCGCCGGATTATTTTGTGGGACCACCTTCGGCTTCACCATTTTGGGTTTTGCCTGAGATAGAGCCGGAGCCGGATTTGCCTTTTGATTTGAAGCTGCGGCAGTGGCCGCGGCGCCTGCCTTTACGCCTGCCGGGCTTTCCGGCGGCTTTTGTGTGACTCCCGGCAGGCGTTGCGCCAATATGTCTGCCGCCTTCACCGGATTCTCTGAATCGGCCTGCGCCAACTGAGGCTGCGTCACCACCAGCACCTCTTCCAGACGGTTTAAATCGGCCGCCGGCCTCAGGCAAATGTTCAAAAACAAATCGTTTCCCGATGAGATCTGGGCCACGGTTCCAATCGGCAATCCCTTGGGATAAATGCGGTCTCCCCCACTGGTCAGCACGCGCTCACCCGGCTCGACTTTTTCATCCACCATGACGTGCTCCAGGATCAGGTCGCCGTTAGTGTTTCCCTTCACCACTCCATGCAGGCGCGATTTTTCCAGCAGAGCTCCTACCCCGCTGCTGGCATCATTCATCACCAGCACTTGCGCCGTGAATGGAAAAACGTCTTTCAGTTTGCCCACGACTCCATCGGGAGTAATCACAGCCATATCGCTGCGCAGTCCATCCTTTGCTCCACGGTCAATGTAAAGTATGCGCGACAGCTCGGTGCCACTCGACCCGATAACCTGCGCCGCAATCGTCTGCGAAACAAAATGCTGCTTGAAATCAAGCAGTGCCTGCAAGCGGCGTCCCTGCGCTGCATCCTCCTCCATTCGGGTCTGTTGGATGCGCAGTTGCTCATTCTGTTCGCGCAACTCGCGGTTTTCCCGCCGAAGTCCGCCAATATTGAGGTAATCGTGCCAGCCTTGGCCGAACCAGCTTCCGGTGGCGACAAACACCCGCTCAATCGGGGTTATGACTCCTGAAATCCACAGGCGAATCATGCGCACCGAGCCAGCCTCGGGATTGCGGGGATCGATTGGGCGTTTCACCTGCACCGCAAGCCCAAAAACCTGCAGCAATAAAACCAGGCCCAGGATCATGGGATTACGATAGCGGCTGAAGAAGCTTTCCATGTGTAACTTGAGACAGAGCGGGTGAGAAGAATATAGCCCGCCGGGGAGCCCAGCAAATGCTCCCCGGCGGGTAAAACCTTTACTCGATTGATATCTTCCTGAGCAACTTGAAGTCGCTCAACATTTTCCCTGTGCCCAGCACCACACTGGCCAGGGGATCGTCGGCAATGGAAACCGGCAGGCCGGTTTCTTCGCGGATGCGCTTATCCAAATTCTTGAGCAGCGCGCCACCCCCGGTGAGCACAATGCCGCGATCGCTGATGTCTGCGGAAAGCTCAGGCGGGGTGCGCTCCAACGCCACGCGGATGGCGTTCATGATGGTGCCCACGCACTCGGCTAGGGCTTCGCGGATCTCGCTGTCATCCACGGTAATAGTCTTGGGCACGCCTTCAATCAGGTTGCGTCCCTTGATCTCCATCGTCAAGGGCTTGTCGAGCGGATAAGCGGAGCCTATTTCAATCTTGATCTGCTCGGCGGTGCGCTCACCAATCAGCAGGTTATATTTCCGCTTGAGGTAGTTCATGATGGCCTCGTCCATCTGGTTGCCGGCCATGCGCACCGAACGCGAATAAACAATTCCGCTGAGGGAAATCACCGCGATATCGGTGGTGCCGCCGCCAATATCTACCACCATGTTGCCGCTGGGCTCGGTGATGGGAAGCCCGGCGCCGATGGCGGCCACCATGGCCTGTTCGACAAGATGAACCTCGCTGGCCTTGGCGCGGTAGGCGGAATCCATGACCGCGCGCTTTTCTACCTGCGTAATCTCAGAGGGTACGCCGATCACGATGCGAGGATGCACCAGCATCTTGCGGTTGTGCGCCTTCTGGATGAAATAATTCAACATTTTTTCGGTGACTTTGAAGTCCGCGATCACGCCGTCTTTCATGGGCTTAATAGCCACGATGTTTCCGGGCGTGCGGCCCAGCATCTCTTTGGCTTCTTTGCCGACCGCTTCAACCTCGCCGGTCAGCTTGTTGATGGCAACGATTGAGGGTTCGTTCACCACGATGCCTTTACCCTTGGCATAGACCAGTGTGTTGGCTGTTCCTAAATCAATCGCCAGATCGCTGGAGAACATGCTGAACAGGGAGCGGAAATTGTTGACTTTCGAATTCTGCGAGTGAAATCCGTTCGATGACATACTTGTACTTTCTTTATACTCCTAATTCTATTGCCCACAACATATATCTAAGGGGGATTTGCAACACTTCAGTGCAGTGTCCTCGCGCGAAAAGCTCGCGCTCGTACGGCGATCATCTTGCGCCCACCCTGGTCGGCCCACCAGGCGCAAAATCGACAGCTTATTGAATCACAACCTTCTCGGTTTTCGTGGCCACACCGCCTTTTTCGTTCTGGGCGGTGATCGTGATTACGTTCTCACCCGAAGGCAGGGGTGGCGTGAAATAAGTAAAACTGCCGTCTGCCCCAATCACCGGAACCTGTTCGCCGTTGACCATGACCCGGGCCCCTTGCTGGGTGCTGCCTTTGATTTCAATCACATGGCTGTGCTGGATGAGTTGGCTTACTTCCAGGGCCAGCGAGATGCCTTCGGTCCCTTTGGCCACAATGGTGAATTCACTCTTTTCACTTTCAATGGATTCATGGCCCTTCTCGTCGATGGACATTACTTCCCAGTAATATTTCCCCTCTTCAAGCCCGGTAACCCTCCAGGCAGTGTCGTCGACTTTGGCCTCTTTTTCGATGGAGGAGAAATAAGGATTGCGGGAAACGCGCACGTGATAGCTGGTAACGTCTTCCACCGGCGCCCAGCTCAAATCGGCTGATTTGGCATTGGCCGAAACAAAAATCGGCATCATGTTGGCCGGGGCCAGCAGGATGGGCGGTGCCATCTCTTTCTTCTTGGCGAAGGTCTGCTTATCCGGGTCGATTGTCACCCTCTCGTAAGGGGCAATCTTTTCGGTAACATCTCCCATCTTCAAGGTGCCTTCGCCTTTTTTAACCAATATCTCAGGAGCATTACCTCGATTAGAGGCCTCCAGGGCGCTTTCCCGGCCCAGTATCGTGGATGTCTGATCAATCTTTACCTGCTGGGTGGAAGGCATTTCGCCGGTACTGAGCGAGATATCGCCCGTATTCACACGCACGGCAACTTGATTCTGCTGGGCGCTGTTGGTAGTGCTCTCTTCAATGGTGACCAGCGAATCCTGCTGAATGGTGTAAGTGCTGCCGTCGGCAAAGGCCACTCTGGCGATGCCCTCTGACATGGTCTGAACAACATCTCCTTGCTCCAGAGGCAAGCCATAATCCGCCTTGACCCAGCGGCCGTCGATTACTCTTTTCACGCGTACCGTACCGTCAATGTTGGTGAAGTGCGCCTGGGTGGAAGGACCGGATGGAGTCGCATCATCAACTTTTTTCCCCACCCAATTATTGATGGCACTCGTAACCTTATCTACGAAGGGATGAGTCTGCTCTGGAAAGAGAAAATATGAGGTAACGGCGCCGACCGCAATCACGGCAAGCGCAGCAACCAGGACGCTGCGATAAGACACAGTCGTCCAGTCAACCTGGATTCCGCCTTTTTTGATGTCAGCCACGGTTCAGGAAATTCGTGTGAAATTGCAAGCAGAGTAACACAAGGACTCCCGGTCGGAAATAGGTATTTAGACGGAATTGTGCATACCCGTACCCAATTTAACAAAGCCGAGGCGAAATTTATGATACGGCGGTCCACAGGCGGTTCCGACAGGTCATGTGTCCGCTCATGATGGAGAAAGCCGAGGAATTTGAATTTAAGGATGCCGGGCCTCTTGCCTTCCCCTGTTTCCTGGAAGAGACGGCTACCCGGCCCATGATGTACGATAAAGGGTTCGAGATCGTCTCCGCGTTTGCACAGTAACCCATAACCCCGATAAGGAAACTACATGGCTACCCCAAAAATCTATCGGAATTACATTAACGGAGAGTGGGTCGAATCCCAGACCGGGAAGACCTTCGAGAATCTGAATCCTGCCGATATCACCGACGTGGTCGGCATCTTCCAGCGGAGCGGCAAAGAGGACATAGATATAGCTGTAGCGGCCGCCAAAGCGGCCTTTGAAACTTGGCGGCTGGTGCCGGCGCCGCGCCGGGCTGAGATAATCTTCCGGGCCAGCGAACTGCTGCTGGAGCGCAAAGAAGACTACGCCCGCGATATGACCCGGGAAATGGGCAAGGTGTTGAACGAGACCCGGGGAGACGTACAGGAGGCGGTAGATACCGGGTACTACATGGCCGGCGAAGGCCGTCGCCTGTTTGGCCAGACCGTACCCTCGGAGTTGCCCAACAAATTTGCCATGTCCGTGCGCATGCCGGTGGGCACATGCGGCATGATTACGCCGTGGAACTTCCCCATGGCCATCCCTTCCTGGAAACTTTTTCCTGCCCTGGTCTGCGGCGATACTTGCGTGATTAAACCGGCGGAAGATACTCCGCTTTCAACCTTCAATCTGGTGTCCGCCCTCATCGACGCCGGCCTTCCCAGAGGCGTGCTCAACATCGTGACCGGCTTCGGAGAAGAAGCGGGCGCGCCGCTGGTAACGCACAAAGATCTAAGGGCAATCTCTTTTACCGGATCAAGCGAAGTCGGCCGCCTGGTAGGCGAATCCGCAGCCCGCAGCTTCAAACACTGCTCGCTGGAGATGGGCGGAAAAAACGCCATCATCGTGCTTAAAGACGCCAATATTGACCTCGCCGTGGATGGCGCTGTGTGGGGCGGCTTCGGCACCACCGGTCAACGCTGCACCGCCGCCAGCCGCCTGATTGTGCAGAAGAGCATATATAACGAAGTCGTAGATAAATTCCTGGAGCGCACGCGCAAACTCAAAGTCGGCAACGGATTGGACGAAGGCACCGACATGGGCCCTGTGATTAACGAACAACAGCTCAAGACCGTACAAAAATACGTGGAGATCGGTAAGAACGAAGGCGCCAAACTTCTATATGGCGGCAATCGCCTGAAGGGCCCGGCTTACGATCGCGGCTGGTTCCATGAGCCCACCATCTTCACCGACGTTCATCCTAAAATGCGAATTGCGCAGGAAGAAATCTTCGGCCCAGTGGTCGCCGTAATTCCCTGCAACGATTTTGACGATGCCATTGAGATTTCCAATGACGTGCAATACGGGCTATCAACTTCAATCTATACCCGCGACGTCAATAAAGCCTTCGTAGCCGCCCGCGACCTCGACGCCGGCATAACCTACGTAAACGCCCCTACTATCGGCGCAGAAGTGCATCTCCCCTTCGGAGGCACCAAACAAACCGGCAACGGCCACCGCGAAGGCGGACAGGCAGCTATTGATTTCTATAGCGAGTGGAAATCGGTGTATGTGGATTACTCTGACAGGTTGCAGAGGGCACAGATTGACAGGGGCGAGTAACGGGCTCATCCGCCGCTAAGTCATTATGAAGCTTATCTCGTAAACGGCTCGTAAGCGCCACAGCATGATATGGGCACAGCTAGCTTGTGTGTGGCACAGCAGCCTGCCCCGGCTTGCCGTGGGTCCCGGCTGTGCAACGCCAGGTTCTCTTCGGCTGTCGTGCGGGCATTCTTGCCCGCACTTTTGTACCTGCTGGAGGTATCCTATACAGGACCATTTAAAGTCCCTCCCATGAAACTGCATAGGTCAATCCTCGCGTGTGCCATTTTGTCTTTGTTGATTCTTTCCGCTTTCCCGGTTTTTGCCCAGACCGCATCCTTCGATCACACAAAGCCGCTCGACCACACCACTGTTCAATCAGGGGATGTCGCCACCGCCAGTATTCCGGAAGAGTTGAAACCGGGAGTTGTGGTTGAAGGCGTCGAAAAGAATTCCGAGGGTGAAAGGGCGGGCCTGAAGGAGGGAGATGTCCTATTGAGTTGGAGCCGGGGCGACATCAAAGGCAAAGTTGAGTCGCCATTTGATTTATCGGATATTGAAATTGAGCAGGCGCCAAGGGGAAATGTAGCCTTGGAAGGTTTCAGGGGCGAGGAGAAGCGGGTATGGGTATTGGGGCCGGATGATTGGGCCGTCAAGGCACGACCAAACCTTCCTCAGAATCTCCTTTCTTTCTATCGTGAAGGTCAAGAGCTGGCCAAAGCCGGTAAGCTAAGCGAGGCTGTAGAGCGTTGGCGGGCGGCTGCGGTCGAAGCACGCAAATCTCCCACTACTTGGTTGAGCCTGTGGTTGTCCTTCCATTCGGCGGAGCAATTAGCCGACGCAAAGCAATGGAAGGAAGCCGATGATGCTTACCAGGAAGCGGCGCAACAGACCGGGATTTCACCACTGGTTATGGCACAACTGCTGCGGGCATGGGCCACTAGCTATAAGCGGCGCGGCGATTTGCCCAGCGCTGGGAAATATTACCAACAAGCCGCAACCGAAAGTCAGAAATTGGGGCGGGATCCATCCTTACTGACTGCGGCAGTTTTAAGCAATCTATGTGAGGTTCTGGCACTCAGGAGCGAATTTGTGAAGGCCCGGGAATACTGCAATCAGGCGCTTTCGATCCAACAGAAAATTGCGCCCGACAGTCTTCCCATGGTTAACACTCTCAATCTGCTGAGCGTTGTTGATTTTCCCGAGGGTGACATCACCAGTGGCGAGAAACATATTAGCCAGGCTTTGGCGATCGTCCAGAAAGCTGCCCCTGGAAGCCTTCTGGAGGCAATCACTCTTTATCATGCCGGAATGGGCGATAGTTATTCCGGTGACTTGGCGATAGCCGAGGACTACCTTAATCACGCTTTGGTGCTGCAAAAAAATCACACTCCGGCCAGCCTGGACCTTGGGAACACGCTCGTTATGCTCGGCAATGTTTCCTGTTTACGGGGCGAGCTAGCAAAAGCTGAAAGTTATTATCTTCAAGCCTTGGCGATGCGTCAGAAATTCGTTCCTGAGATATCTAAGTCTACGGGCATACTCAATAATTTGGGAAACGTTTCCTGGCAGCGCGGTGATCTGGTTAGGGCGGAAGACTACTATCGTCAGGTTCTGACGATTCGCCAGAAACAACAGCCGGATAGCATTAGCGTAGCCTACGTTCTTTTGAATCTCGGCCAGGTTACCAGAGATCGTGGCGACAATGTCGCGGCAGCGGTGCATCTTCAGCGGGCTTTGGCAATCCTGATGAAACTGGCTCCCGAGAGCCTTGATACGGCAGACGCATTCATTGACCTTGGCGACGTAGCCAAAGATCGCCACGATTGGGCCAAGGCTGAAGAATATTACCTGCAGGCGCTGAGGATTCGGGAAAAACAGGCTCCTGACAGCGTTGAAATGGCGGTAACCATAGAAGGCCTTGGTGACGTCGCAATGAATCGCCAGGATCAGGATCTGGTCAAGGCGGAACAGTACTACCGCAGATCGCTGGCCATCCTGGAGAAAAATGCTCCGCAAAGTTCGATGCATGCCGAATTGCTCTTTGCTCTGGCCGGTATTATGCGCCGCAAGCAGCAACCGGAAGCTGCCGCGCAGTTCTATGAACAGTCACTGAAGTCGCTCGAGAGCCAAACGGCACGGCTGGGAGGCGGAGAGGAAATTCGCTCGGGCTTTCGCGCTAAATACGTTGCGTACTATAAAGACTATATTGATCTGCTTTTAGAACAGAAGAGGCCCGAAACCGCGTTTCAGGTATTGGAGCGCTTACGCGCGCGAAGCTTGCTGGAGATGCTGACGGCAGTCCACGCCGATATCCTCAAAGGGGTTGATCCTGCCTTGGTGGATAAGGAGCGGGCGCTGCAAGAATCAATTAACGCAAAATCAAGCCGTCGCATACAACTGTCCGGCAATCCACAGGCAAAAGAACAGATGGCAGCACTTGATAAAGAGATTAGTGGACTTCTAGCGCAATACAAAGACGTGGAAGAACAAATAACGACAACCAGCCCCAGCTATGCCGCATTGACCCGGCCACAACCACTAAGCGCAAAGGAAATTCAACGGCAAATACTCGATGACAATATTTTGTTACTGGAATACTCGCTAGGGCGAGAGCGCAGTTATGTCTTTGCGGTAACGCCAGATTCATTAAACGCATACGAGTTACCGAAGAGCACCGAGATCGAAGCCGTAGCCCGCCACGCCTACAAACTTTTAATTGAACACAATCGTAAAAGTAATGGCGAAACCGGGCGCCCAATACGAGCGCGTGTGGCCAAGTCTGAATTAGAGTATTCGCAGACGATATCCGATTTGAGCCGCATGGT
>Ga0070741_10007112_pt1 | contig 23466 bp, 24 predicted proteins | sample Coa_R1_4_FD_66440 | JGI IMG/M metagenome (GOLD analysis project Ga0070741, IMG submission 66440) | Surface soil microbial communities from Centralia Pennsylvania, which are recovering from an underground coalmine fire - Coalmine... | ecosystem: Environmental > Terrestrial > Soil > Unclassified ...
TTCCTGCGCGCCTTCGGGCTGCCGCTGCTCCTCCTGATGGGGATCGGCCCGCTGATCGCGTGGCGCAAGACGAGCGTCCGCTCGCTCATGCGCACGCTCGCCTGGCCGGTCGCGGTCACCGCCGCCTGCGGCGCCGCGCTCGTCGCGCTGGGCGCGGGCTCGTCGAGGCCCGGGCTGATCGCGTACACGTTCTCCGCGTTCGTGCTCGCCACGATCGTGCTCGAGCTCGTGCGCGGCACGCGGGCGACCGGGTCGCTGTTCGAGCTGGTCGCCCGGAACCGCCGCCGCTACGGCGGCTACGTCGTCCACGCGGCCGTCGTCCTGCTTGCGATCGGCGTCGCCGGGTCGAGCGCCTACGGCGCGAACGTGGAGCGCAGGCTGACGCTCGGCCAGAGCATGACGGTCGACGGCTACACCGTCACGAACAGGGGCGTGACGCGGCGCACGACCTCGCGGGCCGTCGAGACCCGCGCGATCCTCGACGTGCGCGGGCGCTACACCGGCCGCATCGAGGCCGGCTCCAACCAGTTCTTCAACCCGCCCGAGGGAGCGCAGGAGGTGGCGATCAAGACGAGCTGGTCGCGCGCCCAGGATCTGTACGTGATCGCCGACGAGCTGCACCCGAAGACGCAGGTCGTCTACGTGCAGGTGCTCGTGAAGCCGCTCGTCAACCTCATCTGGGTGGCGGGGATCGTGTTCCTCCTGGGCTCCGCGGTCGCGCTGTGGCCGGACGCGCGCGAGCAGCGGCGGCTCGCCGCGCGGCTCGCTCCCGCCCGCGCGTGAGCAGCGTCGCGCTCGTGCTGGGGCTGCTCGCCGCCGCGGGCGCGGTCGTCGTGGTCGCGCTGCCCTTCCTGCGGGAGCCGGTCGCCGACGACGACCGGCTCGACGCGCCAGGCGAGGCCGAGGAGCGGCGCCTCGCGCTCGTCGAGGCGCGCGACCGGGCGCTGGCGGCGCTGAAGGAGCTCGAGTTCGACCACCGCACCGGCAAGCTCGCCGACGACGACTACCGGGCGCTCGTCGGGCCGCTGCGCAGGGACGCCGCGCGTGCCCTGCGGGCGCTGCAGGCCGCGCAGGAGTAGCGCCCCGCCGCGCCGAACGAGGCGGGGATGCGGCGGCTTCTGCCCGCACTCGTCGTCCTGCTCGTGCTCGCGGCACCGGCGCTCGGCGACGACGTCACGAAGAAGCACCAGGTCGAATCGAAGATCTCCTCGCTGCAGGACAGGCTGGCCGCGCAGAAGGCGCAGGAGCGCACGCTCCGCAACGAGGTCTCCGGCTACACGCAGCGGATCCGCTCGCTCGAGGCGCAGGTCGGCGACGTCTCGCTGCGCCTGCAGACGCTGCAGGCCGACCTCGGCCTGCACCGGAAGCGCCTCGACGCGCTCGACAGGCTGTACGGCTGGCAGACGGCGCGCTGGCGGTTCCTGAAGAGCCAGTACGCCCGGGCGCAGCGGCAGCTGCGACAGCGCATCGTCGAGATCTACGAGTCCGACGACGCCTCCACGATCGACCTGGTGCTCGGCTCGTCGAACCTGCAGGACGCGCTCGACCGGGTCGAGTACCTCGACGAGATCGCGGCCTCCGACCGGCGCCTGGCCGCGCAGGCGGCGGCCGCGCGGGCACGGTCGGCGGCCGCCCGGCTCAGGACGAAAGGGCTGCGGGCGACCGTGCAGGGGGAGACGCGCGCGATCTCGGCGCGGGCCGCCCAGGTGCAGGAGGTGCGCAACGAGCTCGAGGGCGCGCGCGGCGATCTCGTCTCGACCCGGCAGGCGAAGCTCGTCGACCTGTCGAGCCTGACCGCCGCCGAGCGGGACGAGGCCTCGGAGATCGACGCGCTGCAGGCGGCGAGCCTCCAGCTCGCCGCGCAGATCCGTGCGGCGCAGGCACGCTCGAGCAGCGGGCCGACGCAGACGCCGTCGTCGGCGGGGCTGATCTGGCCGGTGCAGGGCCCGATCACGAGCCCGTTCGGGTGGCGGTGGGGCCGCATGCACGAGGGCATCGACATCGGCGTGCCGTACGGCACGCCCATCCACGCCGCGGCCGCGGGGACGATCATCTACTGCGGCTGGGAAGAGGGGTACGGCAACCTCGTCGTGATCGACCACGGAGGCAACCTCGCCACCGCCTACGGCCACCAGAGCTCGATCGCCGTCACGTGCGGCGAATCCGTGACGCAGGGCCAGGTGATCGGCTACGTCGGCTGCACCGGCCACTGCACGGGCCCGCACCTGCACTTCGAGGTGCGCGTCGGCGGCAACCCGGTCGACCCGCTCGGCTACCTCTAGTGCGGCCTCTCAAAACGTTCGACCGGGAACGCGCGGCGTGTGGAGGCCGCACTCGTCGGCCGCTTCGCGGCCGCCGGCCGCAGAGCGGCCGGAGTAGTGCGGCGTCGATGCCACGCCGGTTTCGAGTGAAAGGTTGGGAGACGCCGCACTAGGCCCGCTCAGGCGAGGCCCGCGGTCTGCGCGAGCAGGAAGACGTTCAGGCACACGATCGTCGCCGCGACCAGGGCTGCGGCCGCGGTCGTCACGCGGCGGTTGACGAGCGGCCCCATCACGTCGCGCCGCGCGGTGAAGAAGACGAGCGGGACGAGCGCAAACGGGATCCCGAACGAGAGCACGACCTGGGAGATGACGAGCGTCCGCGACGGATCGAGCCCGAGGCCGATCACGACGAACGCCGGCACCATCGTCACGAGCCGGCGGACGGCGACCGGGATCTGGCGGCGGATGAAGCCCTGCATGACGACCTGGCCCGACAGCGTCCCCACCGCCGAGCTCGACAGGCCGGACGCGATCAGCGCGAGGGCGAACAGCGTTCCCGACGCACGGCCGAGGATGGGCTCGAGCGTGCGGTGGGCGGTCTCCAGCGAGTCGACGTGCAGGAGCCCCTTGCGGAAGAACGTCGCCGCCGCCATCACGAGCATCGCGACGTTGATCAGCCCGGCGATCGTCATCGCGATCACGACGTCGGCGCGGGTGTAGCGGAGGAGCGTGCGCGCATCCTCGCGCGTCGTCGCGACGAGCCGGTCCTGCGTCAGCGCGGAGTGGAGGTAGATCACGTGCGGCATCACGGTCGCGCCGAGGATGCCGACGGAGAGCAGCACCGCCTCGCCGCTCCCGAACTCGGGGGTGACGGCGTGGTCGAGGACGAGCCCGTAGCTCGGGTGCGCGAAGCCGAGCTCGGCGAGGTAGCAGATGCCGATCACCCCGACGAGCACGGCGATCACCGCCTCGAGCAGGCGGACGCCGAACCGCTGCAGCTCGAGGATCGCGAACGCCGCGACGCCGGCGATCAGGGCCGACGGGAAGAGCGCGAAGCCGAGCAGCAGGTGCAGGCCGAGGGCGGCTCCGAGGAACTCGGCGAGGTCGGTGGCCATCGCGATCACCTCGGCCTGCAGCCAGAGCAGGAGGGAGGTGCGGCGCGAGAAGTGCTCGCGGCAGACCTCGGGCAGGTTGCGGCGCGTGGCGATCCCGAGCTTCGCCGACAGCGTCTGGATCAGCATCGCGAGCAGGTTCGCCGCCACGATCACCCAGACGAGCCGGTAGCCGAAGCGGGAGCCGCCGGCCACGTTCGTGGCGAAGTTGCCCGGGTCGATGTAGGCGACGCAGGCGATGAACGCCGGGCCGAGGAAGGGCAGGATGCGAAACCGCGTGCGGTGGAGCGCCTCGTCGACCGTGCGCAGGCCGGCGGGAAGCTCGCTGCGGGAGCCGATCACCTCGCGTATTTTAGCCGGACCTAAATCAACTGCCTAGCGGACGAGGCGGAGGTCCGGCAGGTTGCGATGCCTGCCGTCCAGCGCGAAGCCGTAGCCGACGAAGAACTCGTCGGGGATCGTGAAGCCGACGTACCGCACCGGCAGGTCGTCGACGAGCCGGCGGTAGGGGCGGTCGAACAGCGTCGCCGCGTGCAGCGAGCGCGGGTTCCTGAGCCGGAGCGACCGGACGAGGTGGTTCATCGTCAGGCCCGTGTCGACGACGTTGTCGACCAGCACGACGTCCCGCCCCTCGATCTCCGCGTCGAGATCCTTGAGGAAGCGGATGCCGTCCGCGCCGTCTCCGTACCCGGACAGCTCGACGAAGTCGAGCGCGTGGACGATCGGAATCGCGCGCGAGAGGTCGCAGAGAAACGGGATGCACGCGCGCAGCGCGCCGACGAGCAGCGGCTCCCTGCCCTCGTAGTCCCGCGCGAGCTCGGCCCCGAGCTCCCGCACGCGGGCCGCCAGCTCGGCCGCGTCGAGGAAGACCTCGCCGACCCGGCCGTCGGCTGCGGCCGCCCGGTGTGCCGCCGACGCCGTCAGGACGCCTTCGCGAGGCCGAAGCGCACCGCGAGCCGCTCGAAGTCGCGCTCGTAGAACAGCTTGATCCTGACCTCGGGGTAGAGCTGGCGCAGCTTGCGCAGCTTTCGGTTCTTGCGCGTCACGAGCGACTGCTTCATGACGGTGACCTCGAGGTAGAGGTCCTGGTCCGGGAGGTAGAAGTCCGGCGTGAACGCCTCGGCGACGCGGCCCTGCTCGTCGCGCTCGAGCACGAAGGTGGTGGGCTCGTACTGCCACGGGATCCCGTACCAGTCGAGGATCTTCGCGTACTCCAGCTCGGCGGGGTTGGCGAAGCGAGGCGGCTCCACGCCGCAATATGCCTGGAAAACTGGTGTTTCCGGCACCACTGACCGCAGGGTACCAGCGCCTCCGGATGACCTAGACTCCCGCGCGTGGCCCTGACCGTCGCCCATCTCTCCGACATCCACTGCGGCGACCCGCACTTCGTCGCCGATCTGATGGAGCGGGCGATCGCCGAGATCAACGACCTGAGCCCGGACATCGTCGTCTGCTCCGGCGACCTGACCACCTTCGGCTTCAAGGAGGAATTCCTCGCGGCGAGGCGCTATCTCGACAAGATCGAGTGCCCCGACCTGGTCGTCGTGCCCGGCAACCACGACTCGCGCAACGTCGGGTACGTGCACTTCGAGCAGTTGATCGGCGAGCGGAGCTCGGTGCTGAGGCGCGGCGGCGCCACCGTCGTCGCCGTCGACTCGACGGAGCCCGATCTCGACCACGGGCAGATCGGGCGGGGCCGCTACGGCTGGATCGAGGCGGCGTTCGCCGCCGAGCCGTCCGAGGTGCGGATCTTCGTCCTGCACCACCATCTCCTGCCGATCCCCGGGACCGGGCGCGAGCGAAACGTCGTGTACGACGCGGGCGACGCGATCGAGTGCCTGCAGCGGGCCGGCGTGCACCTCGTGCTCTCCGGCCACAAGCACGTCCCGTACGCCTGGAAGCTCGAGAGCCTGTTCGTGGTCAACACCGGAACCGTCTCGACCCTGCGGCTGCGCGGCAACACGAGGCCCTGTTACAACGTCGTCCAGGTCGAGGGAACGCACGTCTCCGTCTGGCGGCGCTACCCGTTCCACGGCCAGGAGCGCATCATCCAGTTCGACCTCGCGACCGGCGAGTACGAGAAGTACACCGGGCGCATCGAGCGTGAGGTGACCGCCCGCCGATGACGACGGCCGTCGCGCTGGTGGACGGGGAGCACTACCCGCCCGTCGTGCGCGACGCGCTGGCGGCGCTGCCCTACGAGTTCGTCGGCGCGATCCTCGTCGGCGGCACCGAGAAGCTGCGGGAGGCGCGCCCCGACTACGGCGTGCCGCTCGTCGACGGCTTCGACGGGGCCGAGGTGGTCGTCGACCTCTCGGACGAGCCGGTGCTCGGCCCGCCGGCCCGGCTCGCCTGGGCGGCGCGCGCGCTCGCGGCCGGGCTCGCCTACGTCGGCGCCGACTTCCGCTTCGACCCGCCCGTCTTCGAGCCGTTCGACCTTCCCTCGGTCGCCGTCTTCGGCACCGGCAAGCGGGTCGGCAAGACGGCGGTCACCGGCGCGCTCGCCCGCCTGCTCGCCCGGGACCGGGAGGTGGTGGTGGTGGCGATGGGCCGCGGCGGGCCGCCCGAGCCGGAGCTCGTCCGCGAGCCGCCGGGAGTCGCCGAGCTCGTCCGCCGGTCGCGGGCCGGCCTGCATGCGGCCTCCGACCACCTCGAGACGGCGGCGGTGTGCGGCGTGCCGACGATCGGCTGCCGGCGGGCCGGCGGCGGCCTTGCCGGTGCCGTCTTCACCTCGAACGTGGCCGAGGGCGCGGCGCTCGCGCGGGCTCTCGCGCCCGAGGTGGTGGTCTTCGACGGCAGCGGCGCCTCGATCCCGCCGATCGCCGCCGACCGGCGCATCCTCGTGGTCGGGCGCGGCGACGACGAGGGCGCCTACCTGAACCCCTACCGCGTGCTGCTCGCCGACGCCGTCGTCCGCATCGGCGTCGACGCGGAGCTCGAGCTGCAGCCGCTCGAGCCGCTCGAGGGCCGCGTCGCCGTGTTCACGGCGGGGGCGACGGACGTCTCGCACCTCGAGGCGGACGTCGTGCACGTCTCCGCGTCGCTCGCGCACCGCGAGCTGCTCCGGCGGGAGCTCGACGCCGTCGACGCGGACACCTATCTCGTCGAGCTGAAGGCGGCGGCGATCGACGTCGTCGCCGAGCACGCGCTCGCGCACGGGCGGCGCGTCGTGCTCGGCCGCAACGACCTCGTCGGCGACGGGGTCGACGAGCTGCTGCTCGGCGCCGCCCCGGCGGTCGTGCCATGAGCCCGCAGCCGCGTCACGGCGAGCCGCTGCCGCTCGGCGGCGGCGCGTTCCCGTACTCCAAGGGGATGATGGCGCGCGCGCTGATCGCCGCCGGCGTGCCCGCCGACAGCGCCTACCAGCTCGCGCGGCGGATCGAGCTCGACCTCGCCGAGACGGGCGCGTCGTCGCTCGACGTCGAGCGCCTCGAGCCGCTCGCGTGCGAGGTCCTCGGCGCGGAGGCGGGGGAGCGCGCGGTGAGCCGGCTCCGCCGCCTCGCCGACCTGCAGGCGCTCGACGTGCCGATCGTCGTGCTCGTCGGCGGAACCACGGGCACCGGCAAGTCGACCGTGGCGGCCGAGGTCGCGCACCGGCTCGGGATCACGCGGGTCGCGTCCACCGACTTCATCCGGCAGACGATGCGCGCGTTCTTCTCGCCCGAGTTCATGCCCACGATCCACCATTCGAGCTTCGAGGCGGGGGCCGCGGTCGACCCGGATGTCCCCGGTGACCCGACCGTGCTCGGCTTCGTCGACCAGTGCCGGCACGTGTGCGTGGGCGTCGACGCGGCGCTCCACCGCTCGCTGACCGAGGGGTGGTCGATGGTGCTGGAGGGCGTGCACCTCGTTCCGGGCCTCGTGCCGTCGCAGCTCGACGGGGCGGTGCTCGTGCACGTCGTGCTGGAGATCGCCGACGAGCAGCTCCACCGGCTGCACTTCAACGTGCGCGATACGTCGACCCGCGGCGTGCGCCCGATGGCGAAGTATCTCGACCGGCTCGACGACATCAGGCGCGTACAGGCCTACATCGTCGAGCGCGCCGGGCGTGCCGGGGTGCCGGTGGTGGAGAACGCGAACGCCGAGCGCACGATCGACGACGTGATCGAGCTCGTCATGCAGGCGGCGGAGCGTCGCTGAGCGCTAGCCTGCCGGTATGCCGAGTCGCGAGGACGTCGTCGAAGCGCTCCGCCAGGTCGAGGACCCGGAGCTCGGGATGGACATCGTCGAGCTGGGCCTCTTCTACGACGCGGAGGTCGACGGCCCGAACGTCAAGGTCACCTACACGCTCACCTCGATGGGCTGTCCGGCAGGCCCCATGATCGAGGACGACATCCAGCGCGTCCTGCAGGAGATTCCGGGCGTGGGGGAGGTCCAGAGCGAGCTGACGTTCGACCCGCCGTGGACGCCCGACCGCATGTCGGACGACGCGAAGTTCATCCTCGGCTTCGGCTAGCGCGCCGGGCCGCTCCTACCGTCTTCATACCGCGGGGATCCTCGTCCTCCAACGTCGGCTGCCGACGGTAGTCGGGTCGTCCCCCTGTCCCCGACCCGAGGAGTCTCGACCGTGAGAAGGCACAAGCTGCGGCTTTCCCTGACCCTGGCCGTCGCGGTCGCCGCGCTCGCCGCGGCCGCCGCCGCGACGGCCGCGACGCTGACGACGACCGCCACGATCACCGGCGCGGCCGGCCTGTCGCTGAACCTGCCGGCCAACCCGTCGATCAGCGACACCCTCGACGGCACCGACCAGACCGTCTCGTACGCGCCCGTGCTCGGGCTCGTCGACGCGCGCGGGTCGGGCGCCGGCTGGAACATGACCATCTCGGCGACCAACTTCAGCGACGGCGCCGGGCACACGCTCGCGCCCGGCTCCGTGACGAGCGTGGCGCAGGCGTGCCACAGCGGCTCGAGCTGCACCGTCGGCACGGCCACCGGCATCACCTACCCGCTGACGATCGGCGGCACCGCGGCCAAGTTCGCGAACGCCGCCGCCAACACGGGGCTCGGCAAGATCGACGTGACCCCGACCATCCAGGTCTCGATCCCCGGCTCGAGCTACGCCGGGACGTACACCTCGACGCTGACCTTCGCCACCGCGACGGGTCCGTAGCCGTCGTTCCGCCACGTCGGGACGGCAGCCGGGCGCCCCCGCGACCAGGGGCGCCCGGCTTCGCGCCGTCAGATCGCGAGGACGATCTTGCCGAACTGCTCGCCGGCCTCGAGCCGCCGGTGGGCGTCGGCGATCTCCGCGAGCGGGAACACGCGGTCGACGATCGGCCGCGCCTTCCCGGCCTCGATCAGCTCGCACACGGCACGGAAGTCCTCCGGCATCCCCATCGTCGAGCCGAGCACCGACAGCTGCTTCCACCAGATGCGGTGCAGCGCCGCCGGCGGGTTCGGCCCGGTCGTCGCGCCGCACACGACCACGCGCCCTTCGGGCCGCGCGGCGTCGAGCGTGCGCTTCCAGGTCGCCTCGCCGACGTCGTCGACGACGACGTGCGCCCCGCCGCCGGTCGCCTCCTTCACCGCCGCGACGACGTCGTCGCTTCCGTGGTTGACGGTGACGTCCGCCCCTGCGGCGCGGGCCAGCTCGAGCTTCTCGTCGCTCGACGACGTCACGACCACGTTTGCCCCGAGCGCCTTGGCGAGCACCAGCGACGCGGTCGCGACGCCGCCGCCGATGCCCCAGACGAGCACCCACTCGCCCGGCTGGAGACGCGCGCGCGTCGCGAGCATCCGGTAGGCGGTCTCGAAGACGAGCGGGAACGCCGCCGCCTCCTCGAAGCTCAGTCCGTCGGGGATCGGATGCACGAACTCGCGCGGCACCGCGATCAGCTGCGCGTGCGTGCCGTCTCGCGTCTCGCCGATGATGTGCACGCGGCCGTGGTGCACGATGCCCGGGTTGATGACGACGCGCTCGTCGGTGCCCGCGATCACGCCGGCGCCGTCGGCGCCCAGGATGCGCGGCTTCGGCACGGAGGGCAGCCCCTTGCGGATCCAGATGTCGAGGTGGTTGAGCGAGGCCGCGCGCAGCTCGACGAGCACGTCGCCGTCGCCCGGCTCGGGGTCGGGCACGTCCTCGTAGCGCAGCACCTCCGGCCCGCCGTCCTCGTGGATCCGAACAGCCTTCACGGGCACAATCCTTGCATGCCGGCGGGAGCGCTCAGCGCGGCAGTCGACGGGCTCGCCTTCGACGCCGTCGGCGTTGCACGCGCCGAGGCGTACGCGGACGCCGAGCGCCACATCCTCGATCGCCGCGAGCGGGGCCTGTTCGCGTCGATGAAGTTCACGATGGCGATCCCGGAGGTGTCGTGCCACCCGGAGCGGCTCTTGCCCGGCGCGCGCAGCGTCGTCTCGGCGGCGCGCTGCTACTACCGGCCCGAGGCGCCGCTCGAGCCGGGGGAGGGGCGGCTCGCGCGCTACACGTGGGCGGACGAGTACGCGGCGCTGCGCGACGATCTCGACCGGCTCGGCCGGCGGCTCGGCGGGTCGTACCGCGTGCTCGTCGACGCGAACCAGCACGTCGACCGCGAGGGTGCGGCGCGCGGCGGCGTCGGCTTCTACGGCAAGAACACGATGCTGATCACTCGCCGGCACGGCTCGTTCGTCGTGCTCGGCACGGTCGTCACCGACGTCGAGCTCGAGCCGACCGCGCCGCTCGACGCCGACTGCGGCGACTGCCGCCTCTGCGTCGACGCGTGCCCGACCGGTGCGCTCGACGAGCCGGGCACGCTCGACGCGACGCGCTGCCTCTCCTACTGGACGCAGGCTCCCGGCGCGATCCCGGAGTCGTACCGGCCGGCGCTCGGCGCGCAGGTCTACGGCTGCGACATCTGCCAGGACGTCTGCCCGTGGAACCGCGGCGTGGCCCGGCGCCGCGACGGGCTGCCGGCGGCGCGCGACGGGCACGTCGATCTCGTCGCGTGGCTCGAGGCCGACGGGCGGGCGCTCGTCGCGGAGCACGACCGCCTCTACGTGCCGCGCAACGACGCGCGGCTGCTGCGGCGAAACGCGCTCGTCGCGCTCGGCAACGTCGGCGGCGCCGAGCACCTCGGCGTGCTCGACGCGCAGGCGGCCGGCGGCGACGAGCTCCTCGCCGAGCACGCCGCCTGGGCAGCCGGCCGCATCCGCGCCCGCCACCGCGCAGCCACGTCCGGACGGGACCGGTCCGGCGGCTGACACCGGACGGGAGCGCCACGAGCCGTCCACAACCGGCTCGCCGCGCCGGCGGCGGGGCTACGCGCGGGCGGCGCGGGCCGGGCGGAGCTCCGCGGCGAGCTCGCGGGCGCGCTCGGCGACGCGGGCGCGCAGCTCCGGCGGCCCGAGCACGATCGCCTCGCCGCGATAGGAGACGACCTCCCCGACGAGCCAGTCCGCGCTCCCGACCGACTTGTCGGCGATCGCGGCGCCGTCGACGAGCGGACGGGCGCCCTTCTCGACCTCCCAGCGCGCGACCGCCGGCGAGTACCAGATGCGCGCGACCGTCGCGCCGTGCAGCTCCGACGGGTCGAACCCCTCGCGCGGCTTGAACGACTTGCGCAGGAGCTTCGCCTTGCGCATCCGGTCGAGGCGGTAGGAGCGCGGCTGGTCGCGCTCGGTGTCCCACGTGTGCACGTACCAGTGGGGGAGCCGGCGCTCGATCGAGTACGGCTCGACGACGCGCGTGACGACCTCCTGCTCCTCCGGCTTCAGGTACTCGATCTCGACGAGGCGATGGTCGTCGATCGCGTGCGTCAGCGCCTCGACGAGGCCCTCCTCGGCGCCGGCCTGCGGCGTGGGCGTCTGGGTCAGCTCGAAGACGCCGAACGTCTCCTCGAGCTTGGCGCGCACGCGGTCGAGCGGCGAGTGGGCGCCGGCGGCGACCATGGGGCCGACGAACTCCAGCGCGAGCCGGATCGCGCGCGCCTCGAGCGGCGTCAGCCGCGGCGGGCGGCGGAACGTGTCGCCGAACAGCTCCTTGTCGACGTGCACCTCGTCGCCGACCAGCTCGGCGTACACGGCGTAGCAGCCGCCGCCGAAGTTGACCAGGTTGAGCAGCGAGAGATGCTCCTCGAGCTCGCCTTCCGGGATCGAGAACCGCTCGACGAGGTCGCGTGCCGGGATCCGCGCCTCGCGCTCGTCGCCGCACGCGGCGAGCAGGAAGGCGAGCAGCGACTGGAGCACGCCGAAGCGCTCGGGCGCGACCGGTCCGGCCGGCCGGTCGACGGCCGCGTCGGCCGCCGCCGACGGCACCTCCGCGGCGGGAGTCGGCGGCGGGCCCTCGTGCGCGGCACGCGCCGCGCGCGCGCCCTCGACGACGAGGCGCCGCAGCTCCGACGGCTGCAGCGGGATCGCGCGGCCGTCCTGGCGGAGGATCCAGCGGGCGAGCAGCGCGGTCGACGCGTAGCGCGTGACGAACACGTCGCCCTCGACGCGGTTGCGTTCGCCGGCGTAGGCCCGCTCGACCCACCAGGCGGTGTCGGGGGCGACCTCGATCTGCGCCTCGCCGACCAGGTCGCCGAACTGCCAGTCCGTCCTGCCCCGGTACTCCTCGATGCTGAAGTCGGCGGGGAGGCGGAAGTCGCGCTCGCGCCGCGTCGCGAAGCGGATGTCTGAGCGGATGCGCGAGACGCGGAACGTGCGGATGTCGTTCCGGTCGAGGTCGTGGCCGATCACGTACCACGAGCCGTTCTCCGGGAGCAGGGCGTACGGGTTGAGCGTGCGCTCCTCCTCCTCGTCGCGGTAGATCGACCAGTAGCGGAAGCGCACGGTGCGCTGCTTCGAGATCGCGCCCTCGAGCTTGCCGAGCCGTCCCTGCAGCTCGGGTGAGTAGTCGGGGTCGCGCACCTCGACGCGCACGGCGGTCCCTGTCGGGGCGACCGCGAGCGCGCCCGCGCTGCGGCCCAGCGCGAGGTTCTGCAGCGCGAGCCGGAGCGGCTCCGCGTACGCGAACCTGCCTTCGAGGAGGTAGAAGCACGTCTGCAGCGCCGCGAGCTCCTCGTCGTCGAGCTCCAGCTCCGGCAGGAAGTAGCGTTCCGAGCGGAGCGTGTAGAGCTCCTCGCCGGTGAACTCGTCGCGCTGCGAGTCGAGCGGCACGCCGAGCGCGACGAGCTCCGCGCGGTCGGAGTAGAAGCGTCGCGCGAACGCCTCGTCGCTCATCTCCTGGTAGCCCTCGACGTTCGACTTGATGTCGCGCGCGGTGAGCGGACGCCTCTCCGCCATCAGGAACGCCACCAGCGAGAGCTGGCGGATCAGCTTGTCCGTGTCGTGGCTCACCCCGAAGGGACGAGCTTATCCGTGAGCACGCTTACGCGGCAGCCCGGCTGGACGTCTCGAGATGCTGGTGCGACGGGCAGTAGTCGCGGTCCGGCAGCGGCGTGCGCTGGCACGCCTTGCCCTTGCGCGTCGTCGCGCGGCACCGTGCGACGCCGCCGTCGAACGCTCCGGCCTCGATCTGCTCCTCGACGAAGCCGACCGCGGCGTCGACTCCCTTCGTCACCGCCCAGGCGACCTGGGCCTGCACGTTGATCGGGAAGTAGCGGCGGATGTCCTGGAAGAGGGCCTTGTCCGGCTTCGCGAAGTAGTGAGGGTCCTGGGCGAGCCGCTCCATCGTCCCCTCGCAGGCCGCGAGCACCTCGCGGCGGTACTCGAGCTGTGTGTGGTCATCCACGTACGGGTCGACCAGGTCCTTGATCGAGCGGTAAATCGCTCGCGAGTACTGATACATGCAGTGCTGAATTTGCAGGATTCGTTCGTCCATACGCCCCGACTTCGCTCTCTCGACTGTACCGGCCAGCCGTTTAGAACCGGTAATTCCTTCCTCGGGCGCCGGTTCCCGGCGAGGACTCTACACCGTTCTGGACCCTGTTACAAATGTTTCCAAAATTGCAAACAACGCTCGTGCTCTTTGCAGCGGTGTTCTCCCCCCTGCGCGGGAGCGGCGCACGCCGTCAGCGGGCGATCTGGCGCGAGTAGGCGCCGCCGAATCCCGCCTGGCGGGCCGTGGGGACGGCGGCGTCGGCCGCGGCCTTGGACGGGTAGACGCCGGCGAAGACCACGAGGTAGCCGGGCTGGAGGCTCGCAAACCCGCCCGAGTCGAGGATCCCGACCTGACGCAGGCCCCTGGCGGCCTTGGCCGCCGTGTCGAGCGCCTGCGCCCGGCCGCTCACCTTCGGATACGAGACGAGGACGACCGTCCAGCCGTTCTCGTCCTTCGGCCACGTGAGCCGCCCGTTCGTCCCCGGCTCCGGCGGCACGGGCAGCGTCGAGGTTGCGGTCGTTCGCGACCGGGGTGTGGTGGAGACGACGGGCGTCGGCGCGGCGACCGCGACCGTCGCGGGGGCGGTGAAGACCGCGATCGCCTTCGGTGCGCGGCGGCCGCTGACGACGATCGCGGCGGCCGTGCCCGCGACGGCGACGAGCAGCGCGAGCAGCGCGCCCCAGATCCAGTCGCCCGGGTACCAGCCGACGGAGCGCAGCCAGGCGCGGCGCAGGCCGGGGAGGCGCCCGGTCACGCGCGGGAGCGCGAGCCCGCAGTCGAGGCAGTAGCGGTCGTCGGGGCCGCGCGCGGAGCCGCAGCGCGGACACGAGCCGTCGGCGACGGCGATCGCCGCGGCCCGCCCGCTCACCGCGGGCCCGGCTCGACGACGGTCGCCTCGCCGGGGGCGAGCGGGGCCCGCTCGCCGCCGACCGCGCGGCCGCAACTCGGACAGAAGCGCGAGCCTCGCAGGAGCGGCGCGCCGCACTCGCAGCGCGGGCGCCGGCGCGGACCGTGCAGGAGCTCGTCGATCTCGGCGAGGCGCGCGTCGATCCCGATCACGCCGGCCGCGCGCTCGGCGAGCAGGTCGTCGCGGAAGCCGCCGCGCCGGTACATCTCGACGAGCAGCCCGCCGACGTCGCGCAGCGCGTCCTCGCGCGCCTTCAGAAGCGCCCGCCGCTCACGCCGCAGGACGCCCGCGTGCGGCCTGCGCGCCACGACTCCGTCCGTCTCCTTCCGGCGGAAGGCCATCCGCGGCCAGTGTAACGGCGGGGTAGTACGGCGCCTCCCGCGCTACAGCTGCACGACCACGAGACGCTCCTCGGTCATCTCGCGGACGGCCCAGGCGGGTCCCTCCTTCGTGTTGCCGGAGGCCTTGACGCCGCCGTACGGCATCTGGTCGGCGCGGAAGGTCGGCGCCTCGTTGATCGTCACGCCGCCGAACTCGAGCCGGCGGGCGGCCTCGAAGCACGTGCGCAGGTCGGCGGAGAAGATCGCCGCCTGGAGGCCGTAGCGCGTGGCGTTCGCGCCGTCGATCGCCTCGTCGAGCGACCCGACCCGGGTGACGGTGACGACAGGGCCGAACACCTCCTCGCACTGGACCCTGTCGGTCGGGGAAGGCCCGGCGATCACCGTGGGCCGCAGGAGGCCGTCGCCGGTGAGCTCGCCGCCGGTGAGCACCTCGCCGGACGACGAGCGGATCCAGTCGAGCACGCGGTCGCGGTCGCCGGCCGAGATCAGGGGACCGACGTCGGTCGCCTCGTCGGCCGGGTCGCCGGTGACGAGCTGCTCGACGGCGCCGACGAGCTCGGGGACGAACGCGTCCCAGGCGTCGGCGAGCACGAAGATCCGCTGCACGGAGATGCAGCTCTGGCCGGCGAAGGAGAAGCCGTTCGCGGCGAGCTTGGCGGCCGTGCCGGCGGGGGCGTCGCCGCAGACGATCGCGGGCGTCGCGTTGCCGAGCTCGAGCTTCACCCGCTTGCGGGCCGCGCGGGAGGCGATGCCCCAGCCGACCTCGCCGGAGCCGGTGAACGTGATCAGCTTCACGCGCTCGTCCTCGACAAGCACGTCGCCGATCTCGCCGGCGGAGCCGGTGACGACGTTCAGCCAGCCGGGCGGAAGCCCCGCCTCCTGCTCGAGGCCGGCGAGGAAGAGCGCCGAGAGCGGCGTCGCCGACGCCGGCTTGAGCACGACGGGGCAGCCGGCGGCGAGCGCCGGGGCGACCTTGTGCGCGACGAGGTTGAGCGGGAAGTTGAAGGGCGAGATCGCGCCGACGATCCCGAGCGGCAGCCGCAGCGTCAGCCCGAGCTTGCCCGCGCCCGCGCTCGACGCGTCCATCGGCACCATCTCGCCGGCGAGCTTGCGCGCCTCGACCGCCGCGAACGTGAAGGTCGAGACGGCGCGCTCGGCTTCGACGCGCGCGGTCTTGATCGGCTTGCCGGCCTCGGCGGAGATCGTCGCGGCCGCTTCCTCGCGCCGCTCGGCGAGCAGCCGCGCGACCGTGTCGAGGATCCGCGCGCGCTCGTGCGCGGGCAGCGGGGCTTGGAGCGCGGCGTCGGCGGCGTCGAGCGCCTGCCTCGTCTCGGCGGCGCCCTGCTTCGGCACCTGCCCGACGACGTCGCCCGAGTAGGGCGAGCGAACTTCGATCGAATCGGCCATGGGCTGATGCTAATGCCGTGAGTACAGTGGCCGCGTGGATGCGTACGTCGTGGACGCCGTGCGCTCGCCGATCGGGCGCCGCAACGGGGCGCTCGCGGGGATCCGCGGCGACGACCTCGCCGCGCAGGTGCTGAACGGCCTCGTCCGCCGGTCCGGCCTCGACCCGGCCGAGGTCGAGGACGTGCAGATGGGCTGCGTGACGCAGATCGGCGAGCAGGGCTGGAACGTCGGCCGCATGGCCGTGCTCGCCGCCGGCTGGCCAGTGAGCGTCGCCGCGAGCACGGTCGACCGCCAGTGCGGCTCGTCGATGCAGGCGAACCTGAACGCGGCCGCCGCGGTGGCCGCCGGCCAGCTCGACGTCGTCGTCGCGGCCGGGGTCGAATCGATGTCGCGCGTGCCGATGGGCTCGAACGGCGGCTCGGTCTCCGAGCAGGTGACCTCGCGCCACGAGATCGTGCTGCAGGGCACCTCGGCGGAGCTGCTCGCCGCCGAGTGGGGGCTGCCGCGCGAGGCGCTCGACGCCTACTCGCTCGAGTCGCACCGGCGCGCCGCCGCCGCGATCGACGAGGGCCGGTTCGAGCGCGAGCTCGTGCCGATCGAGCTGCCGGAAGCGACCGTCTCCGTCGACGAGGCGGTGCGGCGCGACACGTCGCTCGAGGCGCTCGCCGCGCTGCCGCCCGCGTTCCAGGCCGGCGGCGTCGTCACCGCCGGGAACTCGTCGCAGATCGTCGACGGCGCCGCGGCGGTGCTCGTCGCAAGCGACGCCGCGCTCGCGCGGCTCGGGCTCGAGCCTCGCGCCCGCTTCGTCTCCTTCGGGCTCGCCGGCGTCGACCCGACGCGGATGCTGCACGGCAACCCCGAGGCGATGCGGCGGGCGCTCGCGAAGGCGGGCCTGACGCTCGACGACATCGACGTGATCGAGGTGAACGAGGCGTTCGCGTCGGTCGTGCTGCAGACGGTCGCCGACCTGCGGCTCGAGGATCGCCTCGGCGACCTCAACCCGAACGGCGGCGGCATCTCGCTCGGCCACCCGCTCGGCGCGACCGGGGCGCGGATCACCGCGACGCTTCTCTCCGAGCTCGAGCGCCGAAACGGCCGCTACGGGATCGCGTCGATGTGCGTCGGCTTCGGCATGGCGATCGCGGGCATCCTGGAGCGCCTGTGAAGCTCGGAGTCGTCGGCCTCGGCGCGATGGGCGCCGGCATCGCACAGCTCGGCATCGAGGCCGGGCTGGAGACGGTAGGCCGCGAGCTCGATCCGGCGCGCGCCGAGGCCGCCCGCGGCCGGATCGCGCACTTCCTCGGCCGCAAGGTCGAGAAGGGGCAGCTCGAGGCGGCGGCGCGCGACGCCGCGCTCGCACGGCTCACCGTCACGGACGACCTCGCCGACCTCGGCGGCTGCGACGTGGTGATCGAGGCGGCCTTCGAGAGCCTCGGGGTGAAGCACGACCTCTTCCGCGAGCTGGAGCGCGTCGTCCGGCCCGGCACGATCCTCGCGACGAACACCTCGGCGCTCTCGGTGACCGAGATCGCGTCGGTGCTCGAACGGCCCGGCCGCGCGGTCGGGATGCACTTCTTCAACCCCGCGCCGCTGATGCCGCTCGTCGAGATCGTGCGGGCCGAGCGCACCGAGGACGACGTCGTCGAGCGCGCGTTCGAGCTCGGTGCGCGGCTCGGGAAGACGCCGATCCGCTGCTCCGACACGCCCGGCTTCGTCGTCAACCGCGTGCTGATCCCGCTCCTGAACGACTGCGTGCGCGTGCTCGACGAGGCGGGCGTCACTCCCGAGGATCTCGACGCCGGCATGACCCGCGGCGCGGGCTGGCCGATGGGGCCGTGCGCGCTGCTCGACCTGGTCGGCGCCGACGTGCACGTGCACGCCTCCGAGGCGCTGTACGAGAAGCTGCGCGAGCCGCGCTTCGCTCCGCCGCCCCGGCTCGTCCGGATGCTGCAGGCGGGCAAGCTCGGACGGAAGAGCGGCGAGGGCTTCTACCGCTACGAGTAGCGCTCGTCGATCGTGCGGGCGCGCATGTCGACGCCGAAGCGGCGCGCGGCCGGGGCGATCGTGCCGCCCTGGACGACCACCGACGCGAGCACGACCACGAACACGATCTCGTACAGGCGCTGCGCGTCGTGGACGTGGCGGCTGAGCGCGAACGCGGCGAGCAGGATCGGCACCGCCCCCTTGAGACCGCCCCACATGACGAACAGCCGCTCGCCGCGGTCGAGCCGGGTGGGGGCGAGCAGCACCGAGAGCACGAGCGGCCGCGCGACGAGGGCGAGGAACGCCGCGAAGGCGATCCCCTCGCCCCAGTGCGCGCCGCCGACGTTCGAGAGGTCGATCGTCAGGCCGAGCGCGACGAAGACGACGATCTCCGCAAGCGTCGACAGCCCCTCCTGGAACACCTCGATCTCGCGGGCGAACGGCGCGCGCAGGTCGCCGACGAGCAGGCCGGCGACGAAGACGGCGAGGAAGCCCGAGCCGTGCGCGACGGCGGCAGCGCCGTAGACGAGCCCGGCGAGCCCGAGCGTCCGGATCGTGTAGAGGCCGGCCGACGGCAGCCGCACCCGCTGCATCAGGAACCGCTCGGCGAGGCCGCCGGCGACCCCGATCGCGAGGCCGATCGACATCTGCTCGGCGAACACGCGGACGACCACCCAGAACGAGCCGTGCCGCGTCGCGAGCTCGATCATGCCGAGCATGAGGGCGATCCCGACCGGGTCGTTCGCGCCCGACTCGCCTTCGAGGATCGTGCCCGTCCGGCCCGAGATCTCCCGCTCGCCGAGCACGGAGAACATCACCGCCGGGTCGGTGGGCGCGATCGCGGCGCCGAGCAGGCCCGACTCGGTCCAGCCGAAGCCGAAGACGGCGTGGGCGAAGGCCGCGACCAGCCCGGCGGTCGCGAACGTGCCGGCGACGCCGAGCGAGGCGATCGCGCCGCCGGCGAGGCGGAAGCGCCGCCAGCCGATCGAGGCGCCGCCGTCGAAGAGGATCACGATCAGCGCGACCGTGGCGATCTTCTCCACCGTGCCGATCGGGAAGGCGAGCGACGGCCAGAGGTCCGAGGCGAGCGCCGCCGCGGCGAGGAACACCGCGGCCGGCGGGATCGACGTGCGCGCGCTCGCCTTCGAGGCGAGGAGCGCGGCCGAGAGCGCGCCGGAGACGAGCAGGACCGCCAACCCGAACGAGGTGAGGTCGTGCACCGAGCCAGCCTAGTGCAGCCCCCGGCGAAAACTCCTAACGATTCGCTCAAGAGCGGCATAATTCGGCACGCGACGATGCGTCCGATGCGCCGGCTGCTGCTTGCCCTGCTCTGCGCCCTGGTGGCCGTCCCCGCGGCGGTCGCCGCGCAGCGTGCGACGGGCGACGGCGTGCTCGAGCTGAAGGGCGTCTACGGCACCGTCCAGATCGGCACGTCGGCCAGGCCGGCCCGCGGCGCCCTCTGGGGGCAGATGGACCGGGGGACGCTCCGGGTGCTCGACCCGGACGAGAGCGACCGCAACATCTTCGTCAGCGGCTACGACCGCAAGCCGGTGGTGTCGACGACCGACTACGGCAAGGTCACCACCTACGCCGGCACCGACCTGCACTTCCGCGTCACCGGCGGCAAGTACAAGCTGTGGTTCCAGGGCTCGAGCATCGACCTGACCGCGGTCGGCGTCGGCCTCGCCCGCATCGCCGGCGACCCGACCGCGATCGACGCCGGCTCGTATGCGGTCGACGACGCGGCCTGGACGCCCGTGCCGGTGTACCTGCTCTCGACGCAGTACTGGCCCGTCCCCTTCGGCGACCAGACCCTCGCCCCGCCCGCAGCGGCGACGCCGTGACCGCCGGCACGGCGAGCATCCTGGTGGTCGAGGACGAGAGCTCGATCGCCTCGTTCGTCTCGCTGTACCTCAAGAACGCCGGCTACGCGGTGCGCACCGCCGCAACCGGAACCGAGGCGCTGAACCAGGTGGCCCGCGAGGTGCCCGGGCTGATCGTCCTCGACCTGATGCTGCCGGACATCGACGGGATCGAGGTGACGAAGCGGATCCGGCAGTCGAGCGACGTGCCGATCCTGATGCTCACCGCGCGCGACGAGGACGTCGACAAGATCATCGGCCTCGAGGTCGGCGCGGACGACTACCTGACGAAGCCGTTCAACCCGCGCGAGCTCGTCGCGCGCGTGAAGTCGATCCTGCGGCGTGCGACGCCCGAGCGCCGCGAGCTCGCAAGCGAGACGATCGAGCACGGCGACCTGCACATCGATGCCGGCCGCCGCGAGGTGCGGGTCGGCGAGGAGGAGATCCAGCTCGCGCCCAAGGAGTTCGACCTCCTCTGGGAGCTGCTCGACCACCGCGGGCTCGTCCTCACGCGCGACCAGCTGCTCGAGCGCGTGTGGGGCTACACCTTCGCCGGGGATACGCGCACGGTCGACGTGCACGTGCGCCAGCTCCGCCGCAAGCTCGGCGACGCCTCGCCGATCGTCACGGTGTGGGGGGTGGGGTACAAGGTGTCGCCCGCGAAGGACGCGAAGAAGGACACGGCGAAGACCTAGGCCGTCATGCTCGCCCTCCGGTCGCTCCGGGTTCGGCTGCCGCTCGTCTTCCTGGCGGGGATCGTCCTCGCGGGTGCGATCGGCGCCGTGATCGCGATCCGGCTGATCCACGACTTCGCGCGCGACCAGGCGTACCGCAGGCTGACCCGCGAGGCGCACGGCATCGCGCAGCTGTACGCGAGCGCGATCGACAACGGCTACGCGAACGGCAAGCTGAACCAGCGGGACCAGCGCGCGCCGACCGTCTACGCGCGCAAGACGCTCGAGCAGGCGACGGGCGACCGGATCTACTACGTCGGCCCGCGCCAGCTCTTCCCGGGGCAGCAGGCGGCCGGCCTGCGGCGGCTGACCGTGCCGATCGACTGGCACTCGGGCAAGTCGCTCTCCTTCGAGCTGACGCCGCCGGGGCAGCATCGCCGCTACTACGCGGTGGTCAACCCGATCGTCACCGGCTCGAGCACGACGATCGCGGGCATCGTCGTCGCGACGCCGAAGACCGACGTGAGCGCGACCGTCAACTCGCTGCTCGGCCGCATGGCGGTCGCCGGTCTGCTCGGCCTGCTCGTCGCGGGCGCGTTCGCCTGGTACCTCTCGCGCCAGATCGTCCGCCCGGTGCTGCAGCTCTCGGACGCGGCCGACGGCGTCGCGGCCGGCGACTACGCCGTCGACGTGCCGCACCGCGCCCCGGGGGAGCTCGGCCACCTCAGCGAGCGCTTCGGCGAGATGGCGGCGCGGCTCGCCGAGGTGGAGGAGCTCGAGCGGAACTTCCTGATGTCCGTCTCGCACGAGCTGCGCACGCCGCTGACCGCGATCCGCGGCCACGTCGCGGCGCTGCTCGAAGGCGTCGTCACCGACCCCGAGCTCGCGTCGCAGTCGCTCGCCACGGTGGAGGCGGAGGCGCGGCGGCTCGAGCGGCTCGTCGGCGACATCCTCGATCTCGCCAAGCTCGACGCCCATCGCTTCACGGTCACGAGCGAGGAGGTCGACATGGCGCAGCTCCTCGACCAGGCGTTCGAGCGCTACCGCGAGGAGGCGCAGCGCCGCGCGATCGACTACCGCCGCGAGGGCTCGGCCGCGCCCGTGATCACCTCCGACGGAGACCGGGTGCTGCAGGTGGTCGGCAACCTCCTCTCGAACGCGTTCCAGGCGACGCCGGACGGCGGCAGCATCCGGCTGCGGCTCGCGCAGCAGAACGGCACCGTCCGCGTCACGGTCGAGGACACGGGGCCCGGCATTCCCGCGGAGGTGCGCGAGCGGCTCTTCCGGCCGTTCGAGTCGAACCGCGGCGGCGGCACCGGCCTCGGCCTCGCGATCGCCAAGGAGCTCTCGACCGCGCTCGGCGGCTCGCTCGAGGTCGAGTCGCAGGTGGGTCGCGGGTCGCGCTTCTCGCTGGTGCTGCCGAACCGCTAGGGTCGCGCACCGTGCCCGATCCGCGCGTCGAACGGTATGCAGGCCTGCTCCTCGACACGTGCCTGCGCGTCGAGCGGGGCTGGCAGGTGCTCGTCTGGGGCTACCCGCAGGCGAGGCCGCTGTTGGAAGCGGTCACGAGAGAGCTCGGCCGGCGCGGAGCCTACGCGCTGCTTCGCCTGACGTTCGGCGGCGGGCTCGTCTATCACGCCGACTGGCTGCGCGAGGCGCCGCCCGAGACGATCGGGGTACCCGCGCCGATCGACGTGCACGCGCTCGATCATTGCGACGCGCTGCTCGCGATCGCCGCCCCGGAGAACACGCGCGAGGGCAGCGACATCGCGCCCGAGCGGACGGCGGCGGTGCGTGCCGCCTACCGCCGCCCGACCGAGCGCGTCGGCGCGAGCGACTTCCCGTGGGTCATGTGCTGGTATCCGACCGCGGCGATGGCGCAGGACGCGGGCATGCCGCTCGCCGCGTTCGAGGACTTCCTCTACGGGTCGGTGCTGGTCGACTGGGACGCGGAGCACGCCCGCCTCTCGCGCTACGCCGCCCTGTTCGACGCGGCCGAGGAGGTCCGCATCGTCGGCGACGGCACCGACCTGCGGCTCTCGCTCGCCGGGCGGCGGATGGAGGTCGACGCCGGCAGGGGCAACATGCCCGGCGGCGAGTTCTTCGGCTGCCCCGTCGAAGACTCGGCGGAGGGGACGATCGCGTTCTCCGAGTTCCCGCAGCTGCGCGACGGGCGGGAGCTTCGCAACGTCCGCCTGCGCTTCTCGGGCGGACGCGTCGTCGACGCGGCCGCGGACGGCGGCGAGAGCTTCCTGCTCGAGATGCTCGACACGGACGACGGCGCGCGGCGGATCGGCGAGCTGGGCGTCGGCTGCAACCCCGGCATCAGCCGCTACATGGGGAACGTCTACTTCGACGAGAAGATCGACGGTTCGGTGCACATCGCGCTCGGCTTCGGCTTCGCCGACCTGGGCGGGACGAACGTGTCGGCGATCCACTGGGATCTCGTCAAGGACCTGCGGAGCGGGGGGCGGATCGAGCTCGACGGGCGGGTCGTGCAGGAAGACGGCGTCTGGCTTCGCGGCGAGGCGCCCGCCGGCAGGGCACGGCGAGGGACGGCCTGACTGCGGCCGCAGAACCGTCCCTCGCGACGAAGCGCCGGCCCGTCTCCCACGGCAAGCGCGGCGCCCGCCCTCATCCTACGAAGAACTGGGTCCGATGCAAGCCGCGCACCGGCGAGAGGACGGCTACGCGGTCGCGGCGAGCGCGGCGAGGCGCATCAGGCAGAACGCCCCCTCGCCGGGCGCGCGCACGGCGGGGAGGGGATCGTCCTCGACGTAGTCGACGTCGGGGCGGAACCGCTCGCGGCGGCGAACCTCGCCGTCGCGCAGGCAGAGCCACGTGCCCTCGCGCACCTCGCGCTTGCGGAGCTTCACGTGCGCGTACTGCTCGACGATCTCGAGCGCGCGCCTCGTCGAGGCGAAGAACACCTCGTCGCGGCCCTCGCCGAGCCAGAGCGGGCGGCCGGCGCCGCGCGCGACGTAGACGACGCGGGGCTCCCGCTCGTCGAGCCAGGCGGTCGCCATCGCGCCGCGCAGCGTCTCGAGCGCGTGCGCGTCGCTGCGCGAGTGGGCGGCGAGCGCGAAGATCGCCTCCGAGTCGACGGTCATCCGCGGCTCGGAGCGGGCGCAGGAGTGGGGGGCGAGCAGCTCGTCGTCGTTCGTGATGATCCCGTTGTGG
>Ga0070741_10007113_pt1 | contig 23459 bp, 15 predicted proteins | sample Coa_R1_4_FD_66440 | JGI IMG/M metagenome (GOLD analysis project Ga0070741, IMG submission 66440) | Surface soil microbial communities from Centralia Pennsylvania, which are recovering from an underground coalmine fire - Coalmine... | ecosystem: Environmental > Terrestrial > Soil > Unclassified ...
GGACAGAGGCGAGTGGCTGCTTGAATTAAGATTGACAATGAACTCACCTCTCGTTGTCTCGCGAGCCATCCACTAGCGACAAACCTTTTGAGACAGTCTCAGCGCGATGTCCCTACCTCACGGGCGCTCTTTCCCGCGGTAGGGATGGCGCGCTGCGCCGTCCGCGCCGCGTTAGCGGCGCAACGTTGGATGTGAAGGTAACTCCTCTCGCATTCGTTCCGCCCGCTAGACGCGGTCGGGGACATCGCAGCGCGATGTCCCTACCTCAGGGCCTCTTTTCAAGGGATTTAGATGCGTTTGCCCTGGCTTGGAAAGGCCTCTGCTTGACAGAGTTGCCCAAACAATTACCCTGCGACGAAGGTCCCTAAGCAGTTTTGAATGGCACTTCCGAAAATGAGCCAGCCGATTAAACGAGAGTTGATTCTCCTCGTGGAAGATGACCCGGATGACGAATTGTTTGCCTTGCGCAGCTTTCAGAAGAGCCAAATTGAAGGCGACGTCGTGGTGGTTCGCGATGGGGCGGCGGCGCTGGATTATCTCTTCGGCACCGGAGCGTACGCCGGAAGAGATCTGAGTGTGATGCCTACTCGGATCATACTGGATTTATCTCTGCCGAAACTAAGCGGTCTGGAAGTGTTGCAGCGGATCAAGAGCGATGAACGCACCAAAAGCATCCCCGTGACCATGTTGACCGGGACTAATTACCAAGTGGTCACGGATCAAACCTTGGTCCACGGAGCCGAAGCCTGCCTGATGAAACCGGTCACGTCCGAGGGATTGCGCCAAATTGCGGCTAAGAATGCCCCCGTGTAATGACACTTCGCCCTGTTTGGTGGCAATGGCCTGGCAGGCGCTCACGATGGTTTGTTGGTGCTCGGAGTTGCCGCCTTTAGCATTTCCGAAACGATAGCTTTGGACAAGTCACCGCCCATGGGAAAGATCATCTGCACCCGGCCAGAGGCGTCGATGATCATTGTCCTGAAATTATGTTTGAACAAGCCGCTGTCGGGCTCGACCTGCACATTGGAGAGCCGGGCAAGCTCCGCGACTTTATCCTTGGGACCGGTAATAAAGCTCCAGCGCGCCGGGTCGTAGTGGTAATGCTCGCCGTACACTTTTAACACGGCCGGCGTATCGAACTCGGGATCAAATGAAACGCTAAGAAAGTGCCAGTTGGTCGGCCCGTGGGGAAACTCGCTGAGTTGGCGGGAAGCCTCGGCAAAGTTTTTTGATAATCTGGGACAAAAGTCAGGAATCGGGCAACGGGTGAAAAAGAAAGTGATAGCCAGAGCCTGGCCCTTAAAGGAAGTCAGGGTGACTGGCTGTCCAAATTCATTAGTGAACGCGAAGTCCAGAAGAGGATGGTGCTTCGGTTCTTGTGGTCCAACCGGCGCTGCCAGTGAGTGGTAACCTGTGAACAGCCACAGGTTCATCAGCAGCCCGCACCCCGCCACAATAACGAACCGGCCGGCCAGCTTAAGAAAAGCCGGCCAGATTCGCTCAGAGCGCAGCCGGGGAGCATGTCGCGGCATCATGGCTGGAGTTTCAAATCGAACACATTCATATTGCCGTCTCATTGTGGGATAAGCCAGCTTGTGGTTTGTTCCCCTGACAAGCCGTCGGCGGCAATCGCAGGTGGGTAAAGAAATGCCCCGCAGATTCGAGGCGACCGCAGATGACCAGGGAAGGTCGCACAAATGGGGGCGCAACCGTATGTCTGCCTCGCCCCACGTGGGACCAGCTAGGGGACGGGTAATTCTGGCTCTTAGGCTCATTCATGGGCGAAAAGGAACCTTTTTCAGGAACAAATTGCGCGGCTCGATCTCCTACGCATATAGGGATCCGATGTTTCCCTTGAAATCATTTTCCATAATTCCGGAGTTGGCAGTAAGGATAATGAGGCGGATTCGCGGGCGAGCTTTTTCGCTCGTGTTTTCGATTTCTGCCGCTCTCATGGCTTGCTTTGCAATGCCGGTTTTGGGCGCCAGTGCCAACGTGGATATCGTTGATTTTTCCTTCAACCCCGCGTCGGTGACCGTTCATGTGAATGATAGCGTGACTTGGACCTGGATCGGTCCGACGGTGCATACGGCGACCAGCGATACAGGTCTTTGGGATTCAGGTTTGTTATCCAGCAGCTCGACCACGTTCACCCATGCGTTCACCTCCAGCGGTTCGTTCCCGTACTTTTGCGAGGTGCACCCCTTCATGACAGCTTCGGTCACGGTTCAAGCGCAAACGGCGAACGTTCCACCCACAGTCTCCATCACTTCACCAACGAATGGCGCGACGTTTGCCGCTCCCTGGAGTGGCACGATCCAGGCAACGGTGGCAGATAGCGATGGAACGGTTACTCAGATTGTATTCATGGCCGGACCAACGTTGCTGGGAACCATCCCCAATCCGCCGGCCAATCCAAACATTTCAGTAACCAATCTCGCGGCGGGCAACTACAGTTTGACGGCCGTGGCCACGGATAATGACGGGGCATCCACGACCTCGGCGTCGGTGAACATCGTTGTCGGAAGCCAGACCAACCTGCCGCCGGCGTTGACCAATCTCGTGGTGCAACTGCCAGGCGCAATTGTGTTTAATCCACAAACGGGGCTATTCGAACAGACGGTGAGCGTGAGCAATTCCAATGACAGCGCAGTTGCGGGAGTGCGTCTGGCGGTCCAGGGTTTGCCCGCTGATGTAAGGCTGTACAACGCGAGCGGCTCGACCAACGGGGTGCCTTTTGTCCAGTACAACCAACCGCTCAATCCCGCTGCCAGTGTGGGTTTTCGTCTCGAGTACTATCGCAGCAATCGCGTGGAGTTTGTCTCGACCAATTTTGTCGCGAGCGCGATCACTCCGGTTACAATCGCTGCGCCAACAGGCACGGTCGTGCAACTGGACCGCACGCCCTTCCTGTTTAAGGGGTCGCTCATCATCGAGTTTGCGAGCGTTCCAGGCAAAACCTACGTCGTGGAGTACAGCCCTGACATGCAGGTCTGGCGCATAAGTGTTCCACCGGTTACCGCCGCCGGCACCCGAGTCCAATGGGCGGATGCCGGTCCCCCTGAAACCGATAGCGCTCCGGGAACTGCCAGCCAGCGCTTCTATCGAGTTGTGCAATTGCCCTGAACGGAACGTTACCGAGGAATCCTATGCACTCTCACCTTCGTTTGTTGCGTGTCTCGGCGGCCGTAATCGCGGCACTGGCACCCTGTGTCGTTCGCGGTCAAAGCGAGGGCAGTTCGGATTGGAACCATTTCGGGGTCGATTTTCGACTGGGGCTCAACCTAAAAGCCAAATTCAGCAACGCGGGCGTTTTCGCCGGCCAGCCCGCGTCACCTGCTTCTGGCGCAGTAGACCATACTTACTCTGATGGCTTTGTACGCTTGGATTCCAGTGGAGACCGAGGCGGGTTAACCTGGAACTGGGGTTACCAGAATTCCTCACAAGTCAGCGGCAGCGGAACTCTTTTGTTCCACGCCGCCAGCAGCGACGGTGCAAGCTCGGCTGTAAACGATGACCCGCGCCTGGGCCTTGAGGTGAATTATGCTCGCGATCTTGGGCGGGTCGGCTCCGGCCGTTGGGGAGTAAAGGCGGCCTTAGGCTTTACCGACCTGAAGATCCGCGATACGCAACCCCTGAGCGGTAATGTGACCCTGGTTACCGACGCTTACCCATTGGGCGGAATTACCGCCCCGCAAGCGCCGTATGCGGGCAGCTTTAGCGGCCCGGGCCCGGCGATCGGTGATGACCCGACGCGCACGGTGTCCACGCTCGCGGGCGGCGCGCTCATCACGGGCAGCCGGCAATTGGACGTCTGGCTCTATGATTTCCGCTTTGGTCCCTATCTCACGCTGCCGCTCGTGCAGCGGCTCGCTCTGCAGGTTGGCGGGGGCCTGGCAGTTGGCGTGGCCGACAGCACTTTTTCTTTCGCGGAGACGACCAGCACTCCGGCCGGTTCGGGACAATCCATCGGTTCCGGCAATCGGACCGGATCGATGATCGGTTTCTATGGGGAGGCGGCATTAGCTTACGAACTAATGGCCAGCGCTTCGATTTTCGGCGGAGGCCAATTTCAATACCTTGGCGAGTTCAATCAGAACGTCGCCGGGCACGCCGCCCAATTGGATCTACGCCACTCGATTTATTTCGTCGCGGGAGTGCAATTGCATTTCTAATCAGGCCGCTGGCGACAATGGTGAAACCATTCCAGCCCCGTTGGGCGACGGTTCCTCGGAACTCCAGGAAACATTCGCGGGCTCGCCGGCCTGTCGAAGACCGGATTCCGCTTCGCGGTAAAGAGTGATGGCAATCCGTTCGTTTTTGCGAATGCATTCCTTGATCGCGGCAGGAGTCTTTTCGCAACTGACCAGGGTTTTCCAGGAATAGATATGCTTCGGTTTATGAAAATCGCTGTTGGCCAGATAGGGGAGACGTTTGGCGCTGACCGGATTGAAGACATTGTTGCGATTGGCGATTTCCCACGCATCGAGCAGCGGAGCAAAACGCTCCTGGTGTTCCCATAAGTAAAGGGTGTTCTTGCCCCACTCGCTCTTCATAATATGGGGATGAGAAGCGACCGCCAGGCCACCCTGGGCATGGATTTGGTCGATCGTCTCGGGCAAATCCAGGCAATCCAGAATCGGGGCTTGCAAATCTATTCCCAGCAGGTGTGCCGAAGCTTTCTGGGTCAGGCCATCTTTGTTGAACTCCAGGCCGGTCATCACGAGCATGGAATACTTGCGCCAGGCGCGCCGGCGTTCGCGCTCGATCGTCTCGAAGTACTCCGGCAGCTGCCCCGGATTCAAGGTCAGCCGGCTCAGCTTGCCAAGCTTGCCGATCAGCCGGCGCGAATCAGCCAGGTGATCGGTGATACAAATGCAATCGAATTGGCGGTGGCCATAGAAATCAATCACCTCGGCCACTGAAAGTTTGCCGTCGGAATAGCTCGTGTGGATGTGGAAATCACACAGCAGCGGCCGGGTAGGATGCGTGGAAACGCCCGGACCCGGCGCCTTTTCATGCACAGGCTGGTTTGCGCCGCGCGCCAGGCCGGCACGCCCGCTATTCTGGCTGGTGTGGTCACACTCGCGCAGAACTACTTCGGCCATGCGTAAAGCGGCGTCCGGACGACTTACCTTTGACAAGTTCTCTCGCCACCGCCGCCAAACTTTTGCTTCGCGCCGACAGGCTTGTTTTACCCGCTCGACCACCTCCGCGGGTTTCTCGGCGACTGCGCCGATTTCCAGCTCGGTCAGGGTTCGCCCGGAAGCGGACTTCTGCCCGGAGCCGAATTGGCAGACGATCATCGGACACTGTGCGGCAATAGCTTCCTGGATGAGCGTCTGGTTGGGGGGACCAATCAGCAGGTGATGGCTTCTGAGGAGGGACGGCATCTGGTTGGTCCAGCCGAGCACTTGCACTCTGTCGGAATGGGCTCGCAATCGTTCAGTAAGGCCCGCTTTCAGGCAGGCGTTGCGACCCACCACTACCGTCAGGTGGTATTCGGGGTGATCGAGCAAACGCTTCAGAGCTTTCCCCGGCTTTTTCCCCGGGCTATCGATCAGGCACAGGAGCCGGCAGCGGTTCTCGCCGCCAGGAGCCGGCAGGGGAAGCTCCGGTCGATGGCAAAACTGCGGGCTGACCGGAAAGCCAAGCGTTTTGATTTGCTCGCCTCTGATTCCGCGGGCGCGCAGCGCGCCGGCTGCGGCGGAATCGACCACAAAATAGACATCTGTTGGCGCGGCCTCGAGCCAGGGCGCGCTCAGGCCACCACAATCAGTGACCAGCGAGATGAAACGGAAAGGATGTTCGGCGTGGTCCCGGTATAAGTCGCGAATCAGCGTGGTGTAAAGCGGGTGCGTCACAATGACGGTATCGGGTTGAGTGTCTTGCAGCAAATGGCCCAGATCGCGCTGGAGCCGTGCGACGTTGAAGCCGGCATAATCCCTTAACGCCGATCGATCCCGCAATGTAGAAAGGCCGCCCCAGAGACTCGGAGCCAGGCGAATGACCTTCGAGTAAGCCTTGCGCGCCATCGAATGGAAAGCGCCGTAGCTACTTTCGAACAGGTCGAACACCTCCACTCTGACCTCGCCGGAAAGTGATTCGAGCGCTTCCGATAGGTTGCGGGCGGCGGCAGCGTGACCGTCACCGAAGCTCGCGCTGAGTGTCAGGACTGTCTTCATACGCCAGCACACGCTCGTGCAGCGATGTTACAGCCATACGGAGGCCAGGTTACTTTCCGTCGACAAAGCGCTACCTGTAACTTGATAACCTGCAACCTGTGGTGGTCTCTCCGGAACCTGTGTCTTACTCAACCTGGCCGATGCAGGCGTCGAGGATATCGATGGCATGGTCGAGGTCGGCCTGGCTGATCGTCAAGGCTGGGGTAAGCGTTAGAATGTTGCCCATAGTGATCTTGAAATTGAGGCCCCGGTCCAGAGCCAGGTACATGACCTGTTCGGCCTCGTCGCTGGCTCGTTCGAGAGTTTTGGAATCGCGCAACAGTTCGATCCCCATCAACAAACCAAGTCCTCGGACATCACCGATGAGGCGATGCCGTGCGGCCATTTGCCGGAATCGTTTTGAGGCCTGTTCACCCAGGTGGGCGGCCCGTTCAACGAGTTTCTCACTTTCAATCACCTCCAGTGTCGCCAGCCCCGCCGCGCACGCAACCGGGTTCTTCTCATGCGTGTAATGGCCGAGAGCTTTGTCGCTCGCCACGTTTAAACCTTCCCGGGCGATGAGGGCGGCCAGCGGGAATATTCCGCCGCCCAGGCCCTTGCCCAGCACCAGGATGTCAGGGACGATGCCAAAATGCTCGAAGGCAAACATGCGGCCAGTGCGGCCAAGCCCGATCGGGATCTCATCCAGGATCAACAAGGCGCCATGTTTGTCGCACGCGGCTCGAACGCGCTTCCAATAATCCGCGGGGGGAATAAAAGGCGTGCACCGCACCGTCTCGGCGATGACCGCGGCCACGTCACCTTCGCGCTCGAGCACGTACTCGATATAGTCGGCGCAGGCCAGGTTGCAGGCCTGGCCGCATTTGAAAGGACAATGACGGTTGTCCGGCGGCGGCACATGCTCGCATCCGGGAAGGAGCGGGCCAATACCCTGGCGAAAGGCGGCTTCACCCCCAACCGAGATGGCGTCCAGGGAAGCGCCATGAAAAGATTCCCACAGGGAAACGAATTTAAAACGCCCGGTTGCCACACGGGCAAGCTTGAGGGCCATGCCGATGGCCGAGGTGCCGCCGGGGGCGAACAACACTCGCTTTAGATCTCCCGGCGCAAGCGCGGCCAGGCGCGTGGCCAACTCGATAGCCGGCTCGCAAGTGTAGCGGCGGGTGCAAAAACTCAGCTCATCCAATTGCCGCTTGATGGCCGCAATCACGCGCGGGTGACCAAACCCGACCTGATGCACGTTGTTGCCGTGAAAATCAAGATATCGCCGCCCTTCGCGGTCTTCGATCCATGCGCCCTGGGCGCGCTGGAGCACATTCAAGCAGGGCGTCGAGAGAGACTGGTGCAAAAAACATTGGGCGTCGGCTTCCAGCCGCGCCTTGGTTTCGGCAGAATTGTGAACCTTCTGCCAGGCGGCGCGTCGGGGCGACAGGTTCAAATCGCCCTCCGACTTGAGATGCTCGAGATTAGGCGTGGGGTCAGCTTCCACAGGCTCCAGCTAGGCAGAACCTTCCGCAGGTTTGGACAAAGCGGCGGCATTGGTTTTGCCTGAGTGACGAATATCCTCCGCTTCGCACAGAAAGACGACCTCCTCCGCCACGTTTTTAGCGTGATCGGCGATGCGTTCGAGGCTCTTGGCCACCACCATAAAGTTCAAGCAGCGGGCAATGGTCTCCGGATTTTCAATCATCTGATTGGCCAACTGCCGGTGGACTTCCTTATTGAGCGCGTCGACGACCTTGTCCTGAGGGATGAGGGCGCGCGCCGCCGCAGCGTCCTGGTTGACGAAAGCGTCCAGCGAGGTGTGAAGCATTTGCAACGCCAGTTCGGCGATTTTGGGGATCGGTACAATCAGTTTAAGGGGTGCCTCCTGGCTTAGGTCCCGAGCGCGCTTGGCTATTTTCGTGGCCTCATCTCCCACTCGTTCGAGATTTTGAGAGATCTTCATCGTCACGGCGATCAGTCGCAAATCGCCCGCCAGAGGCGCCTTGGACAACAGCCGGATCGCCATCTCATCCACCTCCACTTCGAAGCGGTCAATAGCGACGTCGCCCCCTCGCACCTGCATGGCTAAATCGTAATCCCGATTGATTACGGCATCGACCGCTTGCCGGACCGCGGCTTCGGCATGGCTGGCCATGGTCAGCAGCAGGTTCCTCAACGCCGACAATTCCTGATCGAAGTGGGCCATAAGTTGGACCTCAACCGAAGCGTCCGGTAACGTAATCCTCAGTTTGTTTCTTCGACGGGTTGGTAAACAATTTGGACGTCGCTCCAAACTCGACCAGCTGGCCAAGATAGAAAAAGGCTGTCTCGTCGGAAATGCGCGCCGCCTGCTGCATGTTGTGAGTCACGATGATGATCGTGTAATTCTTCTTTAGTTCAAGAATCAAATCCTCGATGCGCGCGGTGGCGAGCGGATCCAGGGCCGAGGCCGGCTCATCCATCAAGATGACTTCCGGCTGGACGGCCAAAGCCCGCGCGATGCAAAGCCGCTGCTGCTGCCCGCCCGAAAGGCTTACCGCGGGCGCATCGAGCCGATCTTTGACCTCGTCCCACAGCGCAGCCATGGTCAAAGCTTGTTCGGTGCGCTCGGTCAAAGCCGCGCGTTTGCTCAAGCCGTTCAGTCTCAAACCCACCGTGACATTGTCGCCGATCGACATCGTGGGAAAGGGATTATACTTCTGAAACACCATGCCAATCCGACGCCGAATCTGCACCGCTTCTACCTGTGGTCCGTAGATATCTTCTCCAAATAGCCGAACCTGTCCTTGCACTCGGGCGATCGGAACCAGGTCGTGCATGCGGTTCAGGGCGCGCAAGAAGGTTGATTTACCACAGCCGCTTGGCCCAATGATAGCGGTGACCGCCTTGGCGGAAACTTCAAGATTTACTTGCTTGAGCACCTGGTTCTGCCCGAAGAAAATTGAAAGCTCGCGTGTACTGACCGCAGACTGCCCTCTTTCCGCAGGCGCAGAAGCCTTATCGCGTGGCAGTGCCGGTCTTGGCGCTACCATCGGGTTCCCTGGTCTAAGCTTTTCCGGCTCGATCGTCATGAGCATAAACTAACCGCCGCGCGCGAGCTTGTCTCGGGTCAACACGCGGACACTCACGTTGATGATCGCCACAAACAAAAGCAACACCAGGGCACCCGCCCAGGCCTGCCGGATCCAGTCTTCGTAAGCGGAGATGGCGTAATTGAAAATCTGAAGCGGCAATGCGGCAATCGGCTCGGACAGGTGATGATTCCAGTAACGATTGCCAAAGGCGGTGAACAGCAGGGGCGCGGTTTCTCCTGACACGCGGGCCACAGCCAGCAAAACTCCGGTGGCGATCCCCTTTAACGCCGTGCGGACCACAATTTGAACTATCGTCCGCCATTGTGGGATACCCAAAGCCAGGGCTGCCTCTCGATAGCCATTCGGCACCAGGCGCAATACCTCTTCGGTGGTGCGCATGATCAGAGGAATCATCATCATCCCCAGCACAATCCCTCCGGCCAACGCCGAAAAGGTCTTCAAAGGAACCACCACCAGCGCCCAAACAACCATGCCCCAGATAATCGATGGCACGCCATTGAGCACGTCCGCGGCGAAGCGGATCGCCCAGTTCAGCCGGGCCGAGCCGTATTCGGAAAGGTAAATGCCTCCCAGCACGCCGACCGGCACCCCAATCAATGCTGCCAGCCCCAGCAACTCGAAGGTGCCGACAATCGCGTTGGCCATGCCGCCCCCAGCTTCACCCACAGGTTTTGGCAACTGGGTAAAAAAGGCCCAATTGACGGATCCCAGGCCCAATTTAAGGACGTGATAAAACACCAGGCACAAGGGCACGACCACCAGCAGCGCGCAAACACAGGTTACCACCTGCATCAGTGCATTGACGAACTTGCGCCGGCGATAGTGGTGAAGGGCGGGCATGTTATTGCTGCGCGTTAGCCGGTCCGGCGACGGCTTTCAACAAAAGCTGCGCCAACCCGTTGACCAGGACGGTCACCCCGAGCAAGACCAGCCCGATCTCGAATAAAGCATTGAGGTAGATGTCGGTGGTAGCCTCGGTAAACTCGTTGGCGACGGCAGTGGCAAGAGTAGCTCCGGGAGCGAAGAGCGAAGCAACGATTTGGGGCCGGTTGCCAATCACCATAAGCACCGCCATGGTTTCGCCTAAAGCGCGGCCCAACCCCAGTATCATGGCGCCAAACAACCCTTTTTTGGCATAGCTCAAAACCGCAATCCTCGTTACCTCCCATCGAGTTGCGCCCAACGCATATGCCGCCTCCCGCTGCAGCCCGGGAACCGAGCGCAGAATTTCCCGCGACACGGACGTAATGATTGGCAGGATCATCACGGCGATAATGATTCCCCCAGCCAGCAAGCTCACGCCATAGATTGGCCCGCGAAACAAGGGAAGAAATCCGAGCCACTGCCGTAACCATGGAAACAGGTTTTCGCGCAACCATGGAACCATTACGAAAATCCCCCATAATCCCAGGATAACGCTCGGCACCGCGGCCAACAGCTCAATGAAGGTGGTCAGAATCTGACGCACCCAGTTGGGGGCGATCTCGGTCAGGAACACCGCCGTCGCGATGCTCAAAGGCACCGCGATAAGCAGCGCGACCAATGAGGAAACCAGCGTTCCAAAAATGAACGGCAGCGCTCCGAACTGCTCGTTCACCGGATCCCAGTCCGAACTGATCAGAAAGTGCCATCCAAATTTTCTGAGCGCCAGATTGGATCCATGTGCCAGCTCGTACCCAATGAGCAGAATCAGCACGAACACCGATACGGCCATCAGCCAGGCCAGCCCCTTGAACAAGCGGTCCGCCAAGGCTCCTCGCGCGAAACGCCGGGCGCGGGCCAGAGGCAATTTCTCAGCAACAGCGTTCAATATTTGATCGATTTGATTTCCTCGGCGATTCGGGCCTGAAGCTCGGCCGGCAAGGGGGCGTAATCCAGTGCGGCCGCCATGGCCTCACCTTTGCTGAATGCCCAATTTAAGAATTCCACCAGCTTTTTGCCTTTGGCTGGATTTTTTTGTTCCTGATACACCAGGAGCCAGGTCGCTCCTGCTATTGGATAAGCCTTGGCTCCGGGCGGATTGACCATCGAAAAGCGGAAATCCTCCGGCACCTTGGCGCTGGCCAGCGCTTCGGTAACCGATTCCAGAGAGGGCCTGATGAAATTTCCCGATGCGTTCTTAATCTCAGCAACAGGTAGCTTGTTTTGGTGGGCGTAGGCAAGCTCGACATAGCCAATCGCGCCGGGCAGTTGTTTCACTTGTCCGGCAACCCCTTCGTTGCCCTTGGCTCCAAGGCCGGTGGGCCATTTGACCGACGTGTTGCGCCCGACCCCTTTTTTCCATTCCTTGCTGACGTCGCTCAGAAAATCCGTGAAAATATAGCTGGTTCCGCTCCCATCCGCCCTATGCACCACAATCACGTCGGTACGGGGCAGCTTTATCCCCGGGTTTAACGCCGCGATTTTCGCATCGTTCCAACGGGTGACTTTACCTAGAAAAATCTCGGCCAGCAGAGCTCCATCCAGCTTCAGGCTGGGTGCCCCGGTTAAGTTGTAGGTCACCACCACCGCACCGGCTACTGTGGGAATGTGAAGCAGCTTGCCTGGCGCTTTGGCCAGATTCTCATCGCTCATCGGGCCGTCGGACGCTCCAAAGTCAACCGTTTGGGACAGGATCTGCTCTTGTCCACCTCCGGAGCCGATCGATTGGTAATTAAAACGAACGGAGGGATCGATCTTGGCGTATTCATCGAACCACTTGGAATAGAGCGGATAGGGAAACGTGGCGCCCGCTCCATTAATGAGCATCTGAGCCTCGCATGGGGCCTGCCAGATCATCAGGCCGCTAACAGCCGCAATAATCAAGTCCTTCATTTTCATAGTCCGGGAATCCAAGCTTCCTTCACCTCAGTTTGACGGAATGTCCGTGTCGCTCACCCCAAGTTTGTCGTTGCGCCAGACAACCTGGGGCTTCTTGTGCCTCCAAACCAACCCGGTAATTCCAAGGTACTTTGTTGGTTGGCCAACGCAACGCCCGCCAAATGCAACATCAACAAGGCCTGTTACAAGCAGGCTTCCTGATTGTTACAATTTCGTGACGATGAGTCCAAATTGTATTTAGTTTGACCCCACAAAACTTATCGGGCGCCAAGCGCCACCCTGACTGCAAGTCGCTGTCTTTTGTGTTTTCCTCTTTGGCCCACCGGGTTCCGGCGGGCGTCCCGCCTCCTGCGGGTCTGCCGCAAGTGGGCGACATAGCGCTGATCCGGGCCCCGGCCTTTGGCCCCTGTACCAAAAAGAGCCGGGGTTCAGCGAGACAAATGGCATGAATTCTGCCATGGTAAGCGCAATGGTTAGCGTTTTGTTTCGTTTCTTTTTCAAGTGCAAGGAAGCGTTGTGGTTAGGTTTGGCCTTGGCGATTGGAACCACCGTTTATGGGCAAGCTGACCAACAAATTTACACCGACGCATTGCAGAATGGATGGCAAAATTGGGGTTGGGCCACTCTCAATTACAATAATACGAGCCCAGTTCACACCGGGTCCGAGTCCATCTCCGTCACCATCGCCAATAATACCTATCAAGCGATTTACATCGAACACAGCGCCTTTGATTCTACGGGCTATTCCGCGCTTTCTTTTTGGATCAATGGCGGTGCTCAGGGTGGCCAACAACTGCAACTCCAAGGGCTGCTGGGCTCAAGCGCCCAGTCGCCGGTGATTCTTGCCCCGTTGCCAACTAACAGCTGGCGGCATTTAACCATTTCCCTGGCGTCGTTGGGCGTGGCTAACCAGCCGGATCTCGCCGGCTTCTGGATTCAGGATCGGCTCGGGGCCGTGCAGCCCACGTTCTACCTGGATGATATCACCCTGGTGGCCAACACCAATCCTCCCCCGCTGGTTACCAACTCCGCCGTCGCGATTTCCATCGATGCGGCCGCCAACCGTCACCCGATTAGCCGGCTGATCTATGGAATGGCTTTTGCCGGTTCGAATGATTTGAAGGATCTGAATGTTCCCTTGAATCGATCCGGCGGGAATTCCGAAACCCGCTACAACTGGCAACTCAACGCTCATAATCACGCTGCCGATTGGTACTTCGAGAGCATCGCCGATTCGTCCGCTGTTCCAGCCGCGGCCGCCGACGATCATGTGGCCAATAGCAAGGCGGCCGGCGCTGAACCCGTGCTGACCATTCCCATGATCGGCTGGGTGCCCAGGCTCGCCGCCAATCGCAACAAATTGGCCAGTTACTCGATTAGCAAATACGGACCGCAAACGGGTAACGATTCCCAGTGGTTTCCCGACGCCGGCAATGGCATGAGCAGCACCAACGCCAACAAACCCATTACCTTGAATGACCCAAACGACGCCAATTTCGCCACCAACTCAACCTTTCAGCAGGCGTTCGTTCAGCACCTGACCAATCGCTGGGGAATGTCCTCCCAGGGCGGTGTCCGCTACTACTGCATGGACAACGAGCATAGCATTTGGCAATCGACCCACCAGGACATCCACCCGGTCGGCGCCAGGATGGCCGAAATACGTGACAAATTTTTCGATTACGCCGGCAAGGTAAAAGCGACCGATCCACAAGCGCTGTTGCTGGCACCGGAAGAGTGGGGATGGTCCGGTTATTTCTATAGCGGCTATGATCAGCAGTACGGCAGTCAGCACGGCTGGAGTTCGCTGCCCGACCGCAATGCCAACGGTGGCTGGGACTACCTGCCTTGGCTGTTGGATCAATTCCGCCAGCGCGCCACCAATACCAACCAACGTCTGCTCGACTACCTCACGGTTCACTATTACCCGCAAAATGGCGAGTATGGCAATGACACCTCGAGCGCAATGCAACTGACGCGCAATCGCTCAACCCGATCCCTCTGGGATACCAACTACGTCGATGCGAGCTGGATCAATAGCGTCGTCATGTTGATACCGCGGCTGAAGAATTGGGCGGCGATTTACTATCCGGGCACCAAAATCGGGATCACCGAATACAACTGGGGCGCCGAGGACCACATTAACGGCGCCACCGCGCAAGCGGATATCTTCGGGATTTTTGGACGCGAGGGTTTGGACCTGGCGACGCGCTGGACCACACCGGCCAGCGGCAGTCCGGTATATAATTCCATCAGAATGTACCGCAATTACGACGGCAACGGATCAACCTTCGGTGATACCAGCATCAAAACTTCCTCTCCAAACCCCGACACACTCTCTGCCTTCGGCGCTGTTCGGTCCAGTGACGGCGCACTTACGTTGATGGTGATCAATAAACAATCAGCGAGCGGCGCTGATTTGACAGTGAGCCTGGCGAATTTTGCCACAGCGGGGACGAGCCAGCTCTGGCAATTGACTTCCAGCAATGTCATCACTCGCTTGCCCGATATCAAGCTTGCGGGCAATACCCTGACCGCAAGTGTGCCTCCTCAAAGCATCACGCTGTTTGTGGTTTCTGCTGTCCCCACCAGTGCGGCACCCTGGCTGCAAGTCGAGGCCCAATCTGCCGGCAACGCTTTCGATCTTACGATTAACGGCCAGGCGGGCAGCGCGTACGTGCTCCAGTCCACCACCAACTTTGTCGAGTGGGCAAGCCTGCAAACCAACACTTTGGCCAGCAACTCCTGGCACAGCGTTCTCTCCGCCCTTCCCGCCCAGCGCGTCTTTTACCGCGTCAAGCAAGCGCCGTGATGCCGCAGCCATAGCCGTCATTATCCGGGCCGCAACGCGGTCGCCAAATCGCGTTTGGTGGGTGGAAGGCAAATCGCAATAAGACGATCCAGTGGGGCTTGGGTAACAATCGAGAAAACTTCCATTCACCACGGTTTTTCCAGGTAAAAAGCCTTTGGCTTGCGCTTGCGGATGGCCTTCGCAACAGTGTGCCCATGCAACCACCAGGAAAGTTATTCACCGGTTTTGCACTGGCCTGTCTCGCCGCTTCGGAGTTATGCGCCGACGACACCTCTACCGGGTCGTTGATAAATTCGACCCTGGAACCCGTCGCACGCATGGAGGGCGGCCGCGTGATAACACCTGTGAACCAGGTAATTACGCCCGTCGGGCAGCAGGTGGAACTCCCCGGCTTGCGCCCTCAGGCTCTGGCCCTCAGTCCGGACGGCCAGATCCTGGTCACGGCCGGCAAAACCGCGGAGGTTGTGGTCATTTCTCCAACGACCGGCAATATCCTGCAGCGGCCGCCCTTGCCGTCGGAACAAGCCACCGACCTGGCAGACCCGGTCTCGAGCCACATCCTCAAGCCAGACGAAAAAGGCCAACTGAGCTATACCGGCTTGATTTTTTCACCAGATGGATCGCGCTTGTACCTGGCAAACGTGAACGGTAGCATCAAGGTGTTTGCCGTCTCGAAGGAGCACCGGCTCCACCCACTCGCCTCGATTCCTTTGCCCGCCGCAAACGCGTTGCGCCGAAAGGCCGACATTCCTTCCGGCCTCGCAATTTCTTCGGATGGCAAAAAACTTTACGTTGTTTTGAACCTTTCCAATCGCCTGGTTGAATTGGAGGCGGCCACCGGCCGGTTATTGCGGAGTTGGGATACCGGCGTAGCTCCCTACACGGTTGTACTGGGTGGAAGCAAGGCGTACGTCAGCAACTGGGGTGGGCGACGCCCCGATAGAGCTAACCTCACCGGCCCGGCCGGCCGCGGCACGCGCGTGCGCGTGGACCCAATCCGGTATATCGCCAATGAAGGTTCGGTCACGATTATCGATCTGCGTGTCAACGATGGGCATTCCGAAATTCAGGTCGGCCTGCATGCCAGCGCCATGGCCCTCTCACCCAACGGCCGTTTTCTCGTGGTCGCCAATGCCGCCAGCGACACCTTGAGTGTGCTCGATACTCGCTCGGATAAGGTGGTCGAGGCCATTTGGACCCGACAAAATCCGGGGGACCTTTTCGGTGCGAGCCCGAACGCGCTGGCTTTCGACAGGTCCGGCCGGACATTGTTTGTCTGCAATGGCACCCAGAATGCCGTAGCGGTCGTCAACTTCGCCCCGGGTAAATCCAAGCTGCAGGGCCTGATCCCGGTCGGCTGGTTTCCTGGCGCGATTATCCATGATGCTCCACGTAACCGGCTTTACGTCGCCAATATCAAGGGGATTGGACCGGGCGAACCGAGAAAATCCGACGGCCGGCCGCAGTTCAACTCACATCAATACTACGGCTCGGTTTCACTGCTCGACCGGCCGACTTTGGACGAACTTCCGGCCCTCACCGACCAGGCCCTGGCGAATATGCGATTTCCGCTGCTCGCCCAGGCCGCGCTGCGGCCAAGGACCGGTCAGCCGGCGCGGCCAGTTCCGGAGCGCGTTGGTGAACCGAGCCTCTTCAAGCATGTGGTTTATATCATCAAGGAAAACCGCACCTACGACCAGGTGTTGGGCGATGTCAAACCCGGCAATGGCGACCCGGAGCTGTGCGTGTTTGGCGCCTGGATCACTCCCAACCAGCATAAATTAGTCCGTGATTTCGTGCTGCTCGATAATACTTATTGTTCAAGCATTCTCAGTGCGGACGGCCACGAATGGGCCACCACTGCCTTCGCCACTGACTACATGGAGAAATCGTTTGCGGGTTTCCCGCGCAGTTACCCCGACGGCATGGAAGATGACGATGTCGACGCGCTGGCTTATTCGCCGGCCGGGTTCATCTGGGACAACGCGATTGTGCATGGAAAGACGCTCCGGGACTACGGCGAGTTCGCCATAACGCGAAAATCGTGGGTGGACAAAAGCAAAAAGAAAGAGCCCGGCTTCATCGACCACTACCGCGAGTTCCTTCAAGGCACACACACCATCAACCTTTACAGCGAACCCGCGGTGGAATCCTTGCGCCCTTACCTGGCCACCAATACGGTCGGTTGGGATCTGGATGTGCCCGACGCCTTTCGGGCCGCACAGTTTGTGGCGGAGTTGAAACAATTCGAGCAAACGGGGAACTTTCCTGAACTGGTAATCATGTGCCTGCCTAACGACCACACCAGCGGCACCGATCCTGGGCACCCCACACCGGAGGCGCAAGTGGCCGACAACGATTTGGCTTTCGGACAAATTGTCGACGCCATCAGCCACAGCCGGTTTTGGAACGAAACCTGTATTTTGGCGATTGAGGATGATCCCCAAGCCGGCTGGGACCATGTGAGCGGTTATCGCACCACCGCCTATGTGATAAGTCCTTACACCAAACGCGGCGCCATCGTCGGCACCCAATACAATCATACCAGCCTGTTGCGCACGCTCGAATTGATGCTTGGCCTGCCGCCTATGAACCAGATGGACGCCACGGCTACCCCCATGTTCGATTGCTTCACTAATGTAGCCGATCTAACTCCGTTCAATGCGGTAACCAACAATGTCCTGCTGGACCATATGAATCCACCGGCAAAGAAGATCGCCGACGCCGTTCTGCGCAAGGATGCGTATGTCTCAGCTCGATTGCCATTGAAGAAGCCGGACCAATGCCCGGAAGACGCCCTCAACCGCATTCTCTGGCATGCTACCAAAGGATCCCGCGTTCCGTACCCGGCCTGGGCTGTGCAAGCCGTGGACGACGACTAAGGCGACTAACGAACTTATGAACTGGCTCCATTGGGCGTTGCTCTCGGCTGTGTTCGCCGGCCTGACGGCGGTGCTGGCCACGGTGGTCATTGCAAGAATTTAGAGCCATGCACTTCAAAGAACTTAGCCAGGCCCAAATCCTCGCTCTGGCCATCACGGCCGAGGAAGAAGATGCCCGCATTTATCGCGACTTCGCTGAATCGCTTCGCGCAGATTTCCGGGCCACAGCGGAATTGTTCAGCAAGATGGCCCAAGAAGAGGACGGGCATCGGCACCGATTGATTGAGTTGTATCGCCGGCGATTCGGCGAACATATTCCTCTGGTGCGACGGCAGGACGTGAAGGGTTTTATCGTGCGCCGCCCTTCGTGGATTACCACAACGCTTCGGCCTGAGCACGCCCGCGAGGAAGCCGCTTTGATGGAAATCGAGTCGCGTCGCTTTTACGAAGCCGCCGCGCAACAGGCAAGTGACGCCGGAATTCGCCAATTGCTTGATGATCTCGCCCAGGAAGAGCAGCGTCACGAAGCGACCGCCGAGGAGATCACCGACGCGCAAACCACTTCAGGCGCCATAAGCCAGGAGCGCGATGTGGCGCGAAGGTTGTTTGTTCTGCGCTTCGTGCAACCGGGACTTGCCGGGCTGATGGACGGCTCCGTATCGACGCTTGCGCCACTGTTCGCCGCAGCCTTCGCCACCACGAATACGGTGGCAACCTTCAAGGTCGGACTCGCCGCTTCGGTGGGCGCCGGCATCAGCATGGGTTTCGCCGAAGCACTGTCCGATGACGGTAAACTCAGCGGGCGTGGAACTCCGTGGATACGCGGAGTCGTGTGTGGCCTCATGACAACCCTCGGAGGCCTGGGCCACACCATGCCTTATCTTATCCGCAATTTTCATCTCGCCACGACCATAGCGCTGTTTGTCGTGGCGGGGGAATTGGCGGTGATTGCCTGGATTCGCAAACGCTACATGGACACGCCATTGCTTTCGGCGGTGTTCCAAGTCGTCGTGGGCGGCGTGCTCGTTTTTCTTGCCGGCTGGCTCATTGGCGCGGGTTGAAGCGAATTCAGAATCATCCCGAGACATTCTCCACTTTACCCGACCTCTGCGCGGCGGACCTCGCCGAACTTGATTAACGACTACTGGCAAAAAGCCGCCGTGCCTGCCTGCAACCGCCTCGGCATTCCGGTCGTGGGCGGTCTTCACTGAACTGGAGGACAAATAAAACGAGGTTTGCACATTTCTTGCTCCTTCCGCATTATCTCAGGTCTCAACATATGTGTGGAATCATCGGATACGTCGGCAGCAAATCGGCCACGCCCATCCTGGTGGAGGGGTTGCGCCGGCTCGAATATCGCGGCTATGACAGCTCCGGCCTGGCCGTGCTCGAAGGCGCCGGCCTGGTGCTGCGCAAAAAAAAGGGCAAGATCGACGAAGGCCTCGCGCCGTTGCTGCAGCAAGAACCCGTTACCGGCCAATTGGGCATCGGCCACACTCGCTGGGCCACCCATGGGCCGCCCTGCGACGAGAATTCTCACCCCCACCTCGACCAATCCGGTAAAATCGCCGTCGTCCACAATGGCGTCATCGAGAATTATGACCGCCTCAAGGACCGGCTTGTTAAGGCTGGACACACTTTCAAGTCCGACACCGATACCGAGGTGCTCGCGCATTTAATTGGCGAACATTTCGCGAAGCGGCAAAAACAGAACAACGATGGCTCGGCCTTGACCTCCGCGGTATGCGAGGCCTTGCGCGAGGTGATCGGCACTTACGGATTGGCCGTCTTTAGCACCGACCAACCCGGGGTGCTTGTCGGTGCCCGCCGCGGCTCGCCCCTTATTATCGGCATCGGTAACGGTGAGAATTTTCTAGCCAGCGACGCCAATGCCATCGTCGCCCACACACGCCAGGTCGTTTACCTCAACGACTACGACGTCGCCACTGTCACCCGCGACCGGTTCGATGTCCAAAACCTGGGCACCGACACCGCCAAAGTCCAAATCAGCCAGTTGGAATTCGGCGCCGAAGCCGCCGAGCGCGGCCAGTTCGCTCATTTCATGCTCAAGGAAATCTTTGAGCAATCCGACACGGTGGAAAATGCCCTGCGCGGGCGCATCGACCACGAAGGGGCCACCGCGCGGTTCGGCGGGCTAAACATGACGACCGAAGCTTTGCGGGGCATCGACCGCATCGTTATCGCCGCCAGCGGCACGAGCTGGCACGCCGCTTTGATCGGAGAATACCTGATCGAGGAATTCGCGCATATCCCCGTCGAGGTTGAGTTCGCGCACGAGTTCTGCTATCGCAATGCGCCGCTCGAACGGGGAACCGTACTGCTGGTTATTTCCCAGTCCGGCGAGACCGCCGATACGCTGGCGGCGCTGCGTGAAGCCAAACGCCGCGGCCATTGCGCCCTGGCCATCGTCAATGTCGTCGGCAGCACGATCGCGCGGGAAGCCGATGGCGGCATTTACATGCACGCAGGGCCGGAGATCGGCGTGGCCTCAACCAAGGCTTTCACCTCAACCATCGCTGTATTGTCGCTGTTGGCGGTGCACTTGGGCCGCATGCGCATGCTGGGCGCTCGCCGGGCTACCGAGATGCTGAAGGCATTGCAGGCCCTGCCCGGGCAAATCGAACAGGTCCTTCAGCAAACCGATCCGATCCGCAAGATCGCTCAGCGTTATGCCCATGCCGACGATTTCTTCTTCCTCAGCCGCGGCTACGGTTTCCCCGTCGCTCTCGAAGGCGCTTTGAAGCTCAAAGAAATCTCCTATATCCACGCCGAAGGCTATTCCGCCGCCGAGATGAAGCACGGTCCCATCGCCTTGATTGACCCCAAGACACCGACCGTTTTCCTGGTCCCGCAGGATTCGATGTATGACAAAACCATGGCTAATCTGGCCATGATCCGCGCCCGCAAGGGTCCGATCCTGGCCCTCGCCACCGAAGGCGACAAACAAATCGCCCAGGTCGCCGACGACGTGATCTATATTCCGGAAACCCTCGAACCTGCATATCCGATCCTGGCCACCATCCCGCTCCAACTCTTCGCCTACCACATCGCCGTCCTCCGCGGCTGCGACGTCGATAAGCCAAGAAATTTAGCCAAAAGCGTTACGGTTCAGTAGACTGGTTATACTCTACTTGGGCGCGGGGCGGCGGCGCGCGCGCGCGCGCCCCCCTCCCCTCCTCTCTCTCTGCGGCGGCGCTGTCTCCAACGCAACGGCAGTGAACCGGCGCACCTTTAATGCTAGCTAGGTACGCTCTACTTGGCTCTGTAGAACCGTAAAGGTCTGTTCGTCGCGTCTGGATCCGAGAAAAAGAACCAACCGTTGCTCAGGGCCATAAACGAGCCGAGTGGAGTCCAGTCCAGAAGATTCGTGGAAGTCCAAATTCCATAGGTCCCGTTGGAATCGCCCGATAGCGTGACCGTGAAAGGAGTAGACGCCGGTTGCGGGCCCACGTTCAGGATAGGAACGACAAGCGGAGTAACGTTGATAACAATTGTTCCTGGCTCGGAGTCGACCTGCCCATCATTGGCTACGAAACTGAAACTCGAGTAGGGGCTGCCGAAGCCATTAACGGACGGAACGAAAATCACCCGACCGTTGGGATCGCTGATCAAGGTATTGCTATAAAGAACCGGTTGGCCGCGGGTGCCAGCCGCATACTGATACATTGTGCCGAGCGTCGGCAACTGGGCGACCCTGGTCGAAACAGGATCTCCATTCGGATCCATTGCCTTACACTGGATAACCAGATCACGGTTTTCAGGCCCGTTTGTAATCTGAGATATCGCCTGCGGAGGAACGTTCCCCCCGAGGGTGATACTACTGTGCTCTGTGCCTGAGGCGGCCACCACATGGTTCAGTCCAGCAGGCGGCAGCCCCTGGCCATCGTCATTGTTTCCCCAAGCAACAACTCCACCATCCGAGGTGATGCCAAGGCAATGGTCGACCCCTCTTCCAATCCCGAGAACATTCCTTAAGGCGGAAGCGGGGACATTGGTTTGCCCCTCAGCGTTGGAACCCCAAGCGGCTACTGAACCATCCAATGTCAATGCCAGGATATGCGAATCTCCCGCGGCAACGACCACAGCATTGGTTAGGCCTGAAGGGGTTGGAGGTGCATTTCCCCAGCTGAGGATTGTTCCGTCCGCCCTAAGCGCCACGCTGAAGTTACCACCGGCGGCGATGGCTACGGCGTTGGTCACATTCACAGGGACGGGAGCTTGACCGGAGTCGTTTCTTCCCCAAGCGACTACCGAGCCGTCGGCTATCAAGGCCAGGTTATGTTCAGCGCCAGCCGCGATGGCGATGGCATTGCTCATTCCCGGTGGCACATTCGCCTGCCCGTAGTCATTACGGCCCCAACCGACCACGGCTCCGCCGGATGTGAGCGCCAGACTATGCCCATTTCCTGCAGCAACCGCGACAATGTTGCCCAAGCCGACAGGAACGTCTGTCTGCTGGTAGGAGTTGTCTCCCCAAGCCACTGCCGTTCCACCCGATTGGATCGCTAAGTTGTGGGTGTATCCGGCAGCCACGCCTACAGCAAGACCCACTTTTCGCGGCACGGAATTGAGTCCAAACAGTTCACTGCCCCAAACGGCAACTTTCTCTCCGGTCGTAAATCGGGCCGGCGCTCCATAGGTGGTGCCCATGGCGCTACTCATGACCACGCGAAACTGATAGACAGCGGGCTGAACCAATCCGGCGATTTGTTGGCTCACCCGTACAACTGTAGCTCCAGCGCCCACAGCCTGGGAGCCGGTCGCATTTGTATGCTGGCCCGGAACTCCCCATTCGAACCACGCGACGCTTTCCATTCCGTTCGGCAAAACCATTCCATTGAGCGTGGCCCGAGTTGGAGCAATCTCCGTGGCGGGTTGCGTGCTGGCAAGCGTGCTCCCAATGTTCAAGGAGACCGTCGCTGGATGGGAGTCCATCTGGCCGTCATTCACAACATAAGTGAACTCATCGGGAGGCCGCCCCGCTCTTTGCGAGGTAAATATTACTCGGTGCTGAGGATCTTCGACCAGCTGGTTTGCCGGATAGATGATTGGTCCCCTTCCTCCGTTTGTGAATTGATACAGGGCTCCATCCGAAGGCAAAGTCGTTATCCTGTAGGTCAGGACGTCGGCGTTGAGATCGGAGCCTTGCAACGTTACTACCAGATCTTGATTCGAAACCGACGACAGAAGAAGGGGCAAGGCCGTTGGCGGCAAATTGTCGCCGTCTGCCAATCCGTGCATAACTCCCGCCGCCAGGATGCACGTGTTGCTGAGGGCCGTTGGAGCGCCGAAGTCAACCGTCCCGTTTGTTTCCAACGCCAGTAAGTTCGCAAAATCTGCCGAGATCGCAACCTCGTTCGTTAAAGTGGACACAACACCGCCAGGCCACTCCATTACTGTTCCGTCAAGTCTTAAGGCGGCGCCGAATCCCGATCCTGCGGTGATGGCGACTACATCTGTGAGATTGGTTAGAACGTCTGTTTGTCGAACGTTACCCCAGCACGCAACCGTTCCGTCGGCCTTGAGAGCTTCGCTATGCATGTAGCCGGCAGCAATGGCGACCACATTGCTCAACCCCGCAGGCACGGAGCATTGCTGGGCCTCGTTGTCGCCCCAGGCGGCAACGGTCCCGTCCGACCTAAGGGCCAGGTTATGACCC
>Ga0070741_10007114_pt1 | contig 23459 bp, 23 predicted proteins | sample Coa_R1_4_FD_66440 | JGI IMG/M metagenome (GOLD analysis project Ga0070741, IMG submission 66440) | Surface soil microbial communities from Centralia Pennsylvania, which are recovering from an underground coalmine fire - Coalmine... | ecosystem: Environmental > Terrestrial > Soil > Unclassified ...
CTTCGCGGCCCAGGCCGCCGATGCAAAGGTCGTTTGTTTCATCTTGTTGTCCCCCGTTATCGCGCCGAGGCGCTTTTGCCTATGACACGATTCACGGGGACTTGTTCAGAGTTTCCCTAGGTGACGGTTGTCGGCATTCACGTAGATTTTCCCGCCTTCCTGGTCTTCCCGCGCCTCCGACACGTTTGCCTCATCCCAGCCAAACTGCTGCCACTCGTCTCGAAAGACTGGGATTGGCTCTGGCGCCTTCACCTGTGTCTTTTCGCGGTCTCCGGAAGTAGCAGCGTCTTTTGATGCTTCTACTCGAAACCCGACTTCTGCTGTCAGGGCTCTGTTATCAGGGGTGAAGAGAAAGACACTGAGGGTTCCCTCGATATTCTCCTTGGCGCCTTCTGTTGGTTTAATAGTCAAGCGGGCGCGCCCCCCATGGAAATCCGATCGGCTCTCGAGCGCAAGTATCCCTTGTGGGTGGGAGGCCATGGTCAGTTTTGCGTGGATGTGAGTGGTCAGATAGGCGTCAGGGGCGTCGCTTTCTAGGCGGATCAGCACATGCCTATCGACGCGCACCGGTATTGGGCGATTTGCGTTCACAATGCGAATGAACGTGGGCTCCTCTTTCGTAGGAAGGGGTTGGAGCGGCTCACGGCTCCGCGAACCACTCGCAGGACGACCACCCGTATCACGCCCCTTCCCTGAAGCTGCCGCGTCAACACCTGGTGGCAAACGCTCCATTAACTGCGCGAATCGTTGGCGCATTCGCTCGCGGTCTTTTTCTGAATGCCGCGACAGTAGCTCTTCTTTTCGGACGTCGTTTAGCCGAATAAGATCATCATCCTCCGCAAGCGCCGCGCAAATGCTTTCTCGCATCTCGTCGAAGAAGGATGTCCTCTTCAGGCGATCGCGTGTACTCGAGAGCAACTCACGACGCGCCGCCGGGATCAAGTGGTCAAGCTCAACCTGAATGATTAGAAACTTTGCGAGGTACGGAAGCTGCAATCGCTCGGCGGTAAATCTCCTTTCATCAGTACCGTGAGTCTGGCCGAAATACGTATAGGCGATGGGGCGGTAGGGATCAACGTATACGTCGATCGGCTGGGCGCTCCCGCCTTCATCCTTGCTTTTCACCACCCAATAGTTCACCTTGACGGCAGTCGCTCCCGTCGGATGATCGAGATGCACATCGACACTATCGGAGTACTCGATTCGCTCTCGGCGATCGTCGGTCAAGCGAGTGTAGTTTCCTGCAATTGTCCGGCGCTCCTTCTCTTTTTGCCCTCCAAGGATGGAGGCACGAGTATCCTCTACCCAGAATGGAAGGACAGGATCGAACAGTGCATTCTGCAATAACCACCACAGGCTGCCTGTTAGCTGCGTCATCCGCGCAGCGTACTGCGTGATCTCCAGATCGAAATGCACGACGCATGTCCCAGGCTGGAATTCCGGAAGCAGACGTGTGGGAACGTAAGGAACTTCGTTACTCTGAGTAACGAGGTATGAATAACGGCCGTTTTTGTTCTTGGCCGCATCGAGTTCTTCGTACCTTGCAAACGTTATCGCGACTACGTCCGCTTGACCGTGAGGAAGAAGGTCAGGTTGGCGCCGAGATACAAACAGCGCTCCGCCAGGAGAGAACGCCAAGACAGTTGAGCCCCCTTGCCCATACGCGCCCGCGAGATACGGTTTGTCGATCTTGTTTGTCCCGCTCAAGCTCAAGATCGTCGAAGGGATTTGCTTCGGCGTGAGCCCCACGCCTTGGTCCCGAATCATGACGGACGGACGACGCTTCTCCCGTCCCTCAAGGAGAGTGATTACAACCTTGTCAGCCAGTGGCTGCCGTTTCTGCGGGTCTCCGAGGTTGGCCACGCGCCCGCCCGGGACTCCGAACCACATTTCAACTGCTTCACGTGGGGACGCAGGAATGGCCTCCCGAGCTTTCTTGGCGGATCGCCGCAGAGCTTCGGCTTCGATTACGGAGTCGATAGCATTTGTAACCCTCTCAATGAGGGCGTGCCCCGGATCGCTTCCGATGTTAATAAGGCCATAGTTTGCTTCGTTATCCCCAACGGCGCGCCATGTATAGAGGAATCGCCGCTCGAGCTCATTGACGATCCGCTTCGTCTCCGCTAACGATACTGCCTTGCTGAGTTGTGTCAGAAGCTCATGCTCTTGTTGCGCCATAGTTGCGCCCTTATTCTGTGAAACTTTGCGTCCAACACCCGCGTTCTGTCATCGCGCTGACCAACGACCAAGCTCAAGCACAGCCACTGGAAACTGCTCCTCGAGGAAGCCGGGACGCAGCGAAGCTTCCACGTCGTCTAACACTGAAGGCGCAGCGGTTGTTGCCTGCAATGATTTGTTAGGCGTGGTGGGTATGACTAGAAATCAACCCTTCGCGAGTCCCTTCCAAAATCCGCGGGCAGCCTCCCGCAGCTTGCTTTTTGGGATTTCAGAATCGAGGGTTTCCGCAACCTCTTTGACGAGCTGTTGAAACGCAGACTGCGTGGTCTTCCCTACCAAGATATCCCGAATGATCTCGCAGCCGTAAGCGCCTCCACACCGCCGCATGTCGAACGCACCTTCTTGCGCTTCGTCCACAAGGTCATCAATCGCCGATATGTCGCCACCGCTTCGCTTCAAAATCTCGTCTTGAATCGATTGCTTAAAACCAGAAATCTTGTCAAACACCTCAACTGCATCGGCGCCGGAAAAGGTACTTGAAAGGCGCGACAGCGTGCCGACCCCGGCGGAGCCCTGCGATGTACTCAGACGGTTTTGCAACTCCTCGGGCAACGAAAGTAACTGTATGTACTTCCGAATCGTCGTTGCCGACCACGCGGATTCTTGAGCGACGCGCTCGTAGGAGTGATAGCGGTCGTATAGAGCCTTCAACGCGCGAGCCTTGTCCAACGGATGCATTTCAGCTCGGTGAACATTCTCGACAAGAGAAATGGTGACCGCGTCCGCGTCATCAAGATCTTCTCGCACTAAACAGGGCACTGGCGTAAGGCGAATTTTTTGGCACGCAAGCAGTCGACGCTGGCCTACTAGCACCTCGTATCTTCCCTGGTCAATCGGGCGGACGATTAATGGTGAGAGAAGACCTTGCTGTTTGATGCTCGTCGCAAGCTCCTCAATGCCGGAGTCTTCCTCACCAGCATGGAGGTCCTTTCGGGCATTCAGATGCGACACCGTCAGGTGATCAAGCGGAATCTCAATCTGTCTCATAACTTTCTCTCCTGATGCGAGTGACCGAAGTCAGTGCCTGGCGTTCGAGCTCAGGGCCGTCCGCTTGGCGTCCCTCCTGGAGCGAAGGGTTAGGGCTCACCGTTACAGTCTCGACTGAAACATAGGCCAGCATGGCGAGACCAACCAAGAAGCCGATAAAGCCAGTGACGCCGAGGACCCAATTGATAACGCCGGTAATCTGAAGAAAGAAATTCTTTGCGATCTTGCTGTCGCCCGCACAAAAAGCTCCCTCCCATACGGCAGCGTACCGGTACCCTTGGCAAATCATGATAAAGAGCACCGTCGCAGAAGCCGCAAGAGAACAAAAAAGGAGCCACCAAGATTGAAGTGCTGTTGTCATCAATTTGGAACGAGAGCGGAGGTAATGGAGAGGTAATAGATAAGATTACTACCGTGGGAATCGATCTGGCAAAGAACGCCATGTTTTCCAATTGCCTGTCACCTCTACTGTAGAGCCTTCCGACTGCACCCAGAAGACTTCCACGTTTAGTCGAGCAAGAACTGGTTGGATACGCGCGACAACAGCGACATGAGAACTGTTCTTCGGGATTGCTATCCCAGCAGTGATCCCTCGGCAACATATGAGGCGGCGCGGTAAAAAGCCTTTGAAACATGATCGAGCACTTGGCCGGATGAAAATGGCTTTCCGAACCGCGAACTGTGAGATTTCGAACTCGTCTCACCTTTCGCTTCGATCACCACCTTCGTCCCGTTTGCAGAGAATGCAACGATATCGTCACTGGCCTGGGATTCATTCAGTTGTTGCGTAACCCGATACCCGTGACTCTTAAGAAACCGACATACAGCTTCAATTACGTCCGATTCGATAAGCATACGTGGACTAACCAGCAATCGACACTCTTAAGGTGTTTGCAAGAACGCCTTCGAGGCGCCGAAATTTGCTGGACACGGTACAAGCTCGCGAGCTTTCTCATTCTTGCAACCGCAGCAGAGCGCACGAGTATCGAGGCTAGTTCAGCGACTTGTCCGGACGCTCTTTCTTTAATTTCCACGCGGCTAGTTGTACCGCCGCGCGGTCCGATTCTATTTCGGTGTTCTACGCCGTGGCGGCGGTAGCTCGCGACACCGACGCGCCCGCTTGTGCAAGACTCGCACGGATCTCGCGGAACGCTTGCGGGTCCAGCACCTGCACGCGATCGGAAGCGCGGCACAGGGCGCCGCGGAAGCCGAGGTAGTCGGGATCGATAGCGAGCAGCGGCGGGATGTCTTCCTTGCGCAGCGAGCCGGCGAGGCCGGTGAGCAGGTCGTGATGCCGGGCCCGCTGCACGAAGTCGCGCAGTTCCTCCTCGCTGCGCCAGTCGCGCAAGGTCTTGCCGGTCTTGCGTGCGGTGTCGAGCATGGCGCCGGCGAAGCCGGATTTGGCGAGGACGTCGATCAGATCGAAGATGCTTGCCGCCACCCCTGACTCTTCTCCGTGGGGAGAGGCGGCAAAAGATCCGTGGACGAAATTGGATGCGTCGGCCCTCACCCCCGGCCCTCTCCCACAGGGAGAGGGAGATAAGGGTTCATTAGGCGAGGGGATGATGCTTCCCCTCACCCCCGTTGCTCTCCCCGAGGGAGGGGAGAAACCCGCTGAACTGGTGGCGCTGTCCCTCACCCCTGACCCTCTCCCAGAGGGAGAGGGGGATTGATGTTCGTCGGTCGAGTTCACGCTGCAATCCCTCACCCCTAATCCTCTCTCAGAGGGGGACAGAGTTAGAGAGGGCGACGGGGCAAACGACCACGGCTCGTCGGCGAAGATTACCGCGACCAGGCGCGCGCGGCGGGCGAGGTCGGACAGGGCGCGGGCGCAGTCCAGGGCGCGCGCGCCGGCGAAGAAGCCGATCTTGATGTAGTCCACGCCGGTGGCGGTCATGCGTTCGACCGCGCGCACCATTTCCTGCGGGTCCATTTTTGGAATGTCGCCGATCGTGGCGCTGACCGGCACGCTCCGATCGATGGCATGAACCATGACGCGCACTGCGGCGTGGTCGAGCGCGCCCAGCGCGCCGCGCGCGGGTTCCTTGAGGTCGATGAGATCGGCGCCGAGTTCGAGCGCGGTCAGCGCCTCCTGGAGATTTCGCACGCTGGCGAGCATCTCGGTCATGCGGCGCTCTCCTGCTTGGCGCGATATTCCGCGATGCGCTGCACGAGCCACCCCCAGGCCTCGCGCTCGCGCGCTCCGGCGGTTTTCTCTACCGCGATGGCGAGGTAGGCGATCTCCGCGTCGATCTTCTCCCGCGGCAACATGTGCAGCCGGCTCACCAGGATCGCGGCCTCGATGACCGCGGCCTGCGCGCGATTGAAGCCGCGGAACGGCGCATGGGTGACGCGCGCGACTTCGCGGCACCAGAGCTTCGGGCGCACCGGATCGTCCTCGACCCGTTCGAGCTTCACTTCCGCGTGGGACAGCGCCGCGGCGAGCCGTGGACAGGGAAGGTGCTGCGCCGGCACCGTCGGCCAGTCGTAGCGGCCGGTCAGGCAGCCGGCGAAGACGCGCACGTCGTCGGTGAAATTCACCACCGCGCATTTCTCGCGCAGGATGTTCTCCAGCGTCGCGGAGGGACGGAACGGGCTCACGACGATGAAGCCGGCTTCCTCGCGCACGCCCATCGGCGCGATGTGGTCGCGGCCCGCTTCGCCGCGCACGGTGACGATGGTCTCGAAGATCACGATTCGGTCCCGATTTTTTCGTCCGGCCGCGCCGGCGCGCATTGCGCTTCGCCGCCGTCCGACTTGCGCAGCCGGCCCGCTCCCCATTCGAGTTCCTGGTCCTGCACGTAGCGCTTGCCGAGCTGCCAGGCGATCTGCGCGCGGGCGAGTTCCACGCCCATGTAGAACGCATGCGAACCGTCGCTTTCCAGTCCCAGGTGCGGGAACAGCTTGAACGGGTCGGTCGCGGTGCGCAGGCCGTCGCGGTTGTAAACGTGCAGGCCTTCGGGGCTCATCTGCACGCGGAAACTGGGGTCCTTCACCTCGGCGGCGAAGCCGGCGATCTCTTGCGCGCTCCACGGAAACGGATCGAGCGAGCGCAGCGCGAGCAGCGCGTCGCCGAATCCGCGCGGCAGGCTGTTCGACTCCCGTGCGGCGTACATCAGGCGGCGCGCTGCGTCCGCCTCCCGCAACACGCCGAAGGCGTGCGCGCTGACCTGGGTGGTGAGGATATTCGCGATGCGCAATTCGGAAACGATGCCCATGAGCAGCGCCTGAAGCCCGAGCGTGTCGGCATCGGTCAGCTCGGTGAGGTTGCCGGTGCCCATCATGATCTCGACGCCGGGGAATTTCCTGCGCAGATCGCGGTAGCGCACGATCGACTCGGTGAAGCCGAAGTGGATCGGATCCAGGATCGGGTCGGCGAGGAAAGCACGGCTTTTTTTCCGCATCGCTTCGATCGCGCCGTACAGCGAGCGCAGGTTCCCGGAAGTGGAGGGAATCAGCACCGGCGTCGAGGCGACTTCGTCGGCGACCCAGAGACTCTCTTTTTTCAGGCTCAGCAGGAAGTCGGCGCCGGCGCGTCCGCCGCGCAGCAGTTCTTCCGTGTCCATCGAATCGACGCTGACCTTGCATCCCGCCGCATGCAGCGCCGCGACGGACTCTTCCAGGTGCGGGAAAGGCGTCTCCGGCAGGCAGCCGAGATCGATCACGTCGGCGCCCGCTTCGCGATAACCCGCCGCCTGCTGCAGGATCGCCTCGACGCTCATGTTCGGCGCATCGACGATCTCGGCGAAGATGCGCACGTCGTGGCGGGAAAGATCGATCGGCGCGCCGTCGCGGCCGAAGAATTGCGGCAGGTCCTTCAGGTCGTCCGGCCCGCGCACGAAGGGCACGTTGAACCGCTGCGTCAGCGCGTCGAGATCGCCGCGGCAGCGTCCCGGCACGATCACGCGGTCGGCGCCCTTCGCGTCGGGCAGCCGGCGCAGGATCATGTCGGAGGTCATGAGCCCCGCAACCTGGATCGAAAGCGCGTGCACCGTGTGCGTGAACGGCGCCGGCTGCATGCCCTCGAGCACCCGGTGCAGGCTCTTTTCCGCCAGCCGCCCGGTCAGGAAGAGGATGTGCTCGGACAACTCAGCCTCTCGTCGAGAGCCTGCTTGAGCGCGTCGACCGAGAGCACCACTTTGGTGTAAGCGAAGCGGGAGAGCTTTTCCACGTTCTCCAGGTCGATCGGCCGCGGATACACCCACACGTCGCCGCCCGGCGCCTCCGAGATGAGCGCGGGCGCGGTATCGCAGGCGTAGACGATGGCGGGAATGCGGCACTTGCCCGCCTGCGCGTAGAGGTTGGTGGCGAGCGTATCGGAGATGCCGGCGACGCACTTGGCCACGGTGTTCGAGCTGGCCGGCCCGATCACGACGGTGTGGTAGTCGCCGCCGTACAGGAAGGTCACCGGCACCGCGCTCGCGGTGTTGTCGCGGTAGACCTTCATCCCCTCCTTGAAGCGGGCGAGATCGTAGCCGTACATCTTCAGCACTTCGCCGGCAGCCTCGCTCAGGAACAGGTCGACGCTGGGCAGCGTGCGGACGATATCCATGCACTCCTTGAGGTAATGCCCCGAGCCGGTCAGGACCCAGGCGATGCGCGGTGACTCAAAACGAGACATTCGGTCGGTCCTTCTTCCATCACGATGTTAGCCCCGTTCGGTCCGCAACGGAACAGCGCGCTTCACGGCGACGACCCGCTGCTACAATGCCTCGCACCGAGAGGGCGCGACGGAAACCCGCATCGGCGTCGCGCGTCGTGGAGGTAACCATGGAAAAGACCGCCGAGAAGGCTTACACCGAGGAAGAGGTCAAGCAGCGTCTCGCCGCCGAATTGCCGCACTGGTACTACGAGGACGGCTGGATCCGCCGCAAGTACCGCACCGCCGGGTGGAAGGGCACGCTGATGGTGGTGAACACCGTCGGCCATCTCGCCGAGGCCGCCTGGCATCACCCCGATCTGACCGTGTCCTACGCCTTCGTCATCGTGAAGCTGGTGACGCACACCGCGAAGGGCGTCACCGACAAGGATTTCGCGCTGGCGAAGAAGATCGAGGAAGTGATCCAGTGGCAGCCGGGCAAGGAAGGCGGGCCGCTGGAAGGCACGCCGAACGAAGACCAGCGGTTCAAATACATCAAATACGACTGAGCATGCGGCCCTTCGCCGTGCCGGCCGGCGTCGCAGCGGCCGGACGCCGGCCTGCGGCCGCTTCCCCCTCCATGGACGTCATCTATATCCGCGACCTCCGGCTCGACACGGTGATCGGCGCCTACGAGCACGAGCGCCGGCATCCGCAGGCGCTGCAGTTCGACATCGAGATCGGCCGCCACGCGATGAACGCCTGCCACACCGACTTGCTCGAGGACACCATCGATTACGCCGCGGTCGTCCATTCCATCCAGGACGTGCTCGCCACGCACCGCTTCCACCTGCTCGAGCCGCTGGCGGAGGCGCTCGCGGACCTGATCCTCACCAAGTTCGACGCAAACTGGATCCGCCTCGAAGTCACCAAGGCCGGCATCGTCCCGGGCGCGCGCTTCGTCGGCGTGCGCATCGAGCGCAGCCGGTAGGGTTTAACCACAGAGACGCAGAGGACACAGAGAAGAACGAGAAACACGAGGTCTCACCACCAAGGCACCAAGGCACCAAGGCACCAAGGCACCAAGGCACCAAGGCACCAAGGCACCAAGAAAATAGATGATTCCCTTTGGTTTTTCTTCGTGATCCTTCGTGTTCCCTTCGTGTCCTTCGTGTTGAGCGCGGTGTCGCTCTTGTCTTTCTCCGTGTCCTCTGTGTGGTTCAATCCCCCTTCACGAGCACCGCGTCGCGCCATTTGCGAACGGAGTTGATGGTCCAGACGCGCGAGGCGCGGCGCAGGTCGTCGAGGGTGATGCGCGCTTCGGCGATTTCTCCTCTGGCGAGCAGCCAGCCGCGGAACACGCCGGGCAGCAGGCCGCACTCGACCGGCGGCGTGAGTTTCCGGCCGCCCAGTTCGACGACGAGGTTGGCGATCGTGGTCTCGGTGACTTCGCCGCGGTCGTTCCACAGCACGACGTCGTCGCAGCCGGGGCGCGAGGCCTTCGCTTCGTCGTACATCCTGCGGTAGGTGGTCTTGTTGTACAGGAACGGATTCGCCGGATCGAGCGGCGCCGCGGCGATCGCGAGCCGTACCGGCCGCGCCGGCTCGTCGAGCGCCGAGGCCGAGGAGGAAATTTCGCCGTCGCGAGAGACGACCAGGCGCAGCCGTTGCCGTTGCCGCCCGAAGCCTTTCGCCAGTTCCGCGAGATGCGCGCGCACCCGCCAGACGTCGACGCGCGCGCCGAGATAGCCCGACGATTCGGTGAGCCGCCGCAGATGCTCATCGAGCAGAAAATAGCCGCCCTCCGGCTCCCAGAGCATCGTCTCCAGCATCGAGAACTCCGGCGGCGCGTCGGTCACGATGCGCGCCTTGAGCAGGCATTCCTCGTACTCCGCTTGGCTGGTGGAATCCCACACGATGCCGCCGCCCACCCCGTATTCCACCGTCGCCTGCTCGCGGTCGAACAGCGCGGTGCGGATCGCGACGTTGAACTGCGCGCGGCGCCCGGGCGCGATGTAACCGATCGCGCCGGTGTACACGCCGCGCGGCGTGGTCTCCAGCTCGGCGATGATTTCCGTGGTGCGGCCCTTCGGCGCGCCGGTGATCGAGGCGGGCGGAAAGCTCGCGCACAGCACCTCGGCGAACGGGGCGGATGAGCGCGCGGTCACCGTCGAGGTCATCTGCCACAGCGTCGGGTAGCGTTCCAGCTCGAACAGGCTCGGCACGCGCACGCTGCCGATCTCCGAGATGCGTCCGAGATCATTGCGCACCATGTCCACGATCATCACGTTCTCGGCCCGGTTCTTCGGCGAGCGCGCGAGCGCCTGCGCCCTCGCCTCGTCCTGCGCCGCCCACAGGCCGCGCCCAGTCGTGCCTTTCATCGGCCGGCTCTCCAGCCGCTCGCCGTCGCGGCGCAGGAAAAGCTCCGGGGAGGCGGAGCAGACGACGAAACGGCCGCAATCGAGCCAGGCGCTGTAGCGCGGCTCGTTCGCCTGCACCATGCGCAGGAACAGCGCTTCCGGCGGCTCTTCCGCCGGCGCGCGCAGGCGCAGCGTGTAGTTGACCTGATAGGTATCCCCGGCGGCGATCAGCTCGCGTATGCGCGCGATCGCGCCGTCGTAGTGCGCCCGATCGACCGAAGCCGTCCAGCGGTAGACCGGCCGGGCGGCGGCGGGGTCGCGCGGCGGCAGGGGCACGAGCGAGGGCTCGTCGTACAGGCCGAACCAGAGCAGCGGCAGCGCGCCCGCCGGACGCGCGCGCACCGCGCGGTCGAACGCCGGCCCCGCCTCGTAGGCGAGGAAGCCCGCCGCCCATAGTCGTTCGCGCTCGACGCGGCGCTCGATCTCACGCAGGGCGGGCAACACCTCTTCCAGGCGCTGTGCGATCACCGTCTCGCGCGGCGCGCGAAATGCGCGCCACCCGCCGGCAACGGGGTCCTGGATCAGGCAGCGGGGCAAGGGCAGCGGCACGAAACCGAGGTTGGACGGCGGCAATGGCGCCGATTATCCCAGACGAGGAAGGCGTGACCGGAAACCTGTCGCGGACGAAGCATTCATATAATGGCGCCGATCGTTCGATTTTGCGTGCGCCGCAGTCGCGCCGCGCCCACGGCCCTGACCAGACATGCAGACATCGTCGCCTCGATTCGCAGTGTTCGCGCTCGGCTTCCGGCCGTTCTACCTGCTCGCCGCCGCCCTCGCCGCCCTCGCGGTTCCGCTGTGGATCGCGGAATACGCCGGCTATCTGGGCGGCGCCGGGTATCTTTCCGGCTCCCTGTGGCACGCGCACGAGATGCTGTTCGGCTTCGCCAGCGCAGTGATCGTCGGCTTCCTGTTCACCGCGGTACGCAACTGGACCAATCGACCCACGCCCACCCGCACGCCGCTCGCGCTCCTCGCCGTCCTGTGGCTCGCCGGCCGCGTGCTGCTGCCGATCGGCCCGGGATGGCTCGCCGCGGCGGTCGACGTCGCCTTCCTGCCGTTCGCCGCTCTCGGCATCGCGATCCCGCTCGCGAAGAGCGGCAACCGGCGCAATTATTTCTTCGTCGGCCTGCTGCTGCTCATCGCCGCGGCGAACCTCGTCTTCCACCTCGGCCGGCTGGGCGTGCTGCCCGACGTCGGCCGCGAAGCCTTGCACGCCGCGCTGTATGTGGTGATCTTCATCATCGCGGTCATGGCGGGCCGGGTGGTGCCGATGTTCACCGCGAACGCGATCCCCGGCGCGCGCGTCTGGCGCAACGCGACGCTCGATCGCGCGGCGCTCGCCGGGCTTGCGGTGGCGCTGGCGGCGGCGGTCGTGCGCCCCGATTCCCCCGTCACCGCGCTGCTGTGCGCGCTGGCGGCGGTGCTGCACGTGCTGCGCGCGCGGGGATGGGTGCCGTTCTCCACCGGCGGAACGCCGATCCTGTGGATCCTGCATCTCTCGTATGCGTGGATTCCGCTCGGACTGCTGCTGCACGCCGCCGCCGCGCTGACTCCCGCGGTGCCGGCGACGGCCGCGCTGCACGCCTTCGCGGTGGGCGCGGCGGGCGGCATGATCATCGGCATGATCACCCGCACCGCGCGCGGCCATACCGGCCTCCCGCTGCAGGCGGGCGCGGCCGAGACCGCGGCCTACGCCCTGGTGCATGCCGCCGCCGTGGTGCGGGTGTTCGGCATCGTGCTGCTGCCGTCGCACTACCTGGCGACGCTGGCGGTCGCCGCGGCGCTGTGGTCCGCGGCTTTCCTCGCCTATCTCGGCGTCTACGTCCCGATCCTGGTCCGGCCCAGGCCAGACGGCCGCCCGGGGTGATCTCTCTCTCCTGATCGTTTTAGGCGATCAACCAGGAATGAATAATCAATTGGATCGCACACCACGCTGCGCTTAGTCTTTCGCCTGCAAGCCGGCGGCGTGCCCGCCGGCACCGGGGAGCGGCGGACGATTTTCCGCGATCCCGACGATTTGCAGCAATACTCGATCAAGGAGACGACCATGCAAGCAAGAAGCCAAGAGGCGGCGCGCGGCATTTCCCGCGGCATCGACATTGGAATCGGCGACGAGGACCGCGCGCGCATCGCGCAGGGCCTGTCGCGCCTGCTCGCCGATACCTACACGCTGTACCTGCAGACGCACAATTTTCACTGGAACGTCACCGGGCCGATGTTCAACACGCTGCACCTGATGTTCGAGGGGCAGTACACAGAGCTTGCGCTCGCGGTGGACCTGATTGCGGAGCGCATCCGCGCATTGGGATTTCCCGCGCCCGGCAGCTACAAGGACTACGCCAAGCTGTCTTCGATCAAGGAGGTCGAAGGCGTGCCCTCCGCCGAGGACATGATCCGCACCCTGGTCAGGGGGCAGGAAGCGGTGGTGCGCACCGCGCGCGACATCTTCCCGGTCGTGGAGAAATCGAGCGACGAGCCCACTGCGGACCTGCTCACCCAGCGCATGCAAACCCACGAGAAGAATGCGTGGATGCTACGCAGCCTTCTGGAAGACTGAAGCTAGCCGGGCAGCCGGGGTGGCGGGAGAGGTAAGCTCTTCCGCCCTGACCGCATCTAGAATAGCAGCCGGATAACGACCATGGCGGCGCCCGGCGCCGTACGGAGGAGGCCATGAAGCGCTTCGACCCTGTCACCCAGGCCCGCATCGATCTCACTGCCGCGCTGCGCTCGGCGGCGCGGATGGGGTTGAGCGAAGGGGTCTGCAACCACTTCAGCCTGGAAATGCCAGGCTCGCCGAACCTGTTCCTGATCAATCCGCAGGGACTGCACTGGTCGGAAATCACGCCGCGCGATCTGATGGTGGTGGACGAGAGCGGCAAGGTCGTGGAAGGCAGGCACAAGGTGGAACCGACCGCCTTCTTCATCCACGGCCGCATCCACCTGCGCAAGCGCAAGAAGTGCGTGCTGCACACCCATATGCCCTTCGCCACCGCGCTCACGCTGCTTGAAGGCGGCGAGCTCGACGTGTGCGCAAACCAGAACGCGATGCGCTTCTACGGCCGCATCGGCTATGACCGCGAGTACGGCGGCGTGGCGCTGGACGACGCGGAAGGCGATCGCATCTGCAACGCGCTCGGCGACAAGGACGTGGTGTTCATGCAGCACCACGGCGTGATCGTCTGCGGCGAGAGCGTCGCCTACGCCTTCGACGATCTCTATTACCTGGAGCGCTCCTGCATGGTGCAGGTGCTGGCGCAGGGCACCGGCGGCCGGCTCAAGCGCGTGCCGGAGAACATGGTCGCCGAAGTCGCCAAACAGATCGAAGGCGAACGCCAGCAGTCCACGCTACACTTCGAGGCGCTGAAGCGGCTGCTCGACCGCGACGAGCCGGGCTGGTCGCGGCTGCAGTGATGCTAGCCAGCCGGGCTGCGCTCCGGCGCGGACCGGAGGAGCCGGACGCAAGATCCGGCTGACCAACGATAGACGGGGGGAGAGATGAAACCGGCACGCAGAGCCCTGCTGTTTCGCGCCAGCACGATCGCGCTCGCGTGGATGCTGGCAGCGCTTCCCTCCATCGGTCGAGCGCAGGAAAAGAAACCGGTTCGGGTCGGTTTTTCCATCGCCCAGACCGGCCCCCTGAGCAGCGCGGGCAAATCCGGCCTGCTCGCCTTGCAGATCTGGCGCGACGACGTCAACGCGCGTGGCGGCCTGCTCGGCCGCCCGGTGGAATTGGTCGTGTACGACGATCAGAGCAATCCGGCCATGACGCCCGGCATCTATACCAAGCTGATCGACGTCGACAAAGTCGACCTGCTGGTTGCGCCCTACGCCACCAATCCCACCGCGCCGATCATGCCGCTCGTCAAGCAGCGCGATCTGCTGCTGATCGGCAACTTCGCGCTCGACGCGAACGCGCAGATCCGCCACGACAAGTACTTCAACAACCAGCCTTGGGCATCGGCGCGCGACTCCGCCGCGCCGTATCTCGCTCTTTGCCGGCGGCTCGGCGCAAAAACGATCGCGATCCTGGCTGCCGACGCCGAATTCGCGCAGAACCTTGCCAAGGGAATCCGCGCCGGCCTGGCAGAGCACGGTCTGCAGCCGGTCTACGACGAGAACTATCCGCCGAACACGGTCGACTTTTCCTCCATGGTGCGCACGATCCGTTCCCGCAAGCCGGATGCGGTGTTCGTCGCCTCCTACCCTTCGGACTCGACCGCGATCATCCGGGCGGTGAACGAAATCGGCGTGGGAGACAGCGTCAAGCTCTTCGGCGGCGGCATGGTCGGCCTGCAGTACGCGTCCATCATGGAAGCGCTGGGCTCCCAGCTCAACGGCGTGGTCAACTACAACACCTGGGCGCCAGAGAAGACGATGGATTTCCCCGGCGTGCGCGATTTCCTCGCCCGTTACCAGGCGCTCGCCAGGCAGGCGAACGTCGATCCGCTCGGCTTCTATCTTCCACCCTACGATTACGCGATCGGACAGCTCCTCGAACAGGCGGTCACCGCGACCAGGAGCCTGGACCACGGCGTGCTCGCCAAGTATCTCCGCGAACACGAGATGCAGACGATCGTCGGCCCGATTCGATACGGTCCCACCGGCGAATGGGCCAGGCCGCGGATCGTCTACGTGCAGTTCCGCGGAATCGTGAACCGGAACGTCGATCAGTTCCGCAGCCCGGGCAGGCAGGTGATCGTCGCGCCCGCGGCATTCAAGACCGGCGAAGCAATACCGTTCAATCGGGCGCATCAGTAACCCGGCCGGCGGGCGGAGGACCGAAAGGTGCCGGCGGAGCTGTTGATCGAAGCGATCGTCTCGGGGATTCTGCTCGGCTGCTTTTATGCGGCGGTCAGCCTCGGCCTGTCCGTTGCGTTCGGCCTGCTCGACGTGCCGCATATCGCCCACCCCGCATTCCTGATCCTCGGCGCGTACGGAGTCTATCTGCTGAACATGTACGGCGCGGACCCGCTGTTGAGCGGCGCGCTGTTGGCGCCGCTGTTCTTCGTCCTCGGAGTCGGCTTCTACCGCGCGTATCACGCGCTGTTCGAGAAGCGCGGAAGCGATGCCGGGCTGCGCGGGCTCTCGTTTCTCTTCGGCGTGTCCTTCATCGTCGAAGTGGCGCTGATTCTCGTGTTCGGGGTCGATCAGCGCATGGTCGATGCCGCCTACATCGGCGCCAGCGTTTCGCTCGGCGAATTGCGCGTGCCGACGCGGATGCTGGTCGCCTTCGGGCTTGCCTTGCTCTTGAGCGCCGCGCTTGCCGTCTACCTGTCTCGAACCTTCACCGGGCGCGCGATCCGGGCAGTGGCACAGGATCAGGTTGCGCTGTCGCTGATGGGCGCGGATCCGGTGCGGATCAAGCAATGGGCATTCGGGATCGCCATGGCGACTTGCGCGCCCGCCGGCGCGTTGTTGATCGTGGTGGGACCGGTCGATCCCGGGCTGGGGCGCCTGTACATCGGGCGCACCTTCTGCGTAGCCGTGCTCGCCGGGCTGGGCAGCGTGAAGGGAACGCTCGCGGCGGGAATCATCCTCGGGGTGGCGGAGAGCATCGTGCTGAGTTCATTCGGGCCCTCCTGGGCGCCCGCGGTGGCCTTCGGCATCCTGCTGCTGGTGCTTGCAGTGCGCCCGACCGGCCTGTTCGGGCGCTGATCGAGCCATGACGGCCTGGCGCGCAATCCCCGCCGGCGCGGCAGCAGTGGCGATCGCCGCGCTCGGCTGCGCGCTGGTCGTCGAGAACAATTATTTCTTTTTTGCCGCCTACGTGGTGCTGCAATTCATCGTGCTGGCCACCGCCTGGAACATACTCGGCGGCTATGCGGGCTACGTGAATTTCGGCTCCGGCGCCTTTTTCGCCTCCGGCGCGTATACCGCCGTCGCCTTGATCAAGCTCTTCGACGCGCCTTTGCTCGTGTCGATCGTCGCTGGGGGCATGGTCGCCGGCGGCCTGGGTCTGGCAGCCGGCGCGCTGACGATGCGCCTGCGCGGGATCTATTTTTCAATCGCGACGGTGGCCATCGCCGTGATCTGTGAAACCGCGGTCGTCAACTGGGCGTTCGTCGGCGGCGCGCGGGGGACGACCATCCTGCAGCCACCCGCCCCCGCCCTGTTCGCGTCCTACACCCGTTGGCTTTTTTTCGTCATGGCGCTGTTGGCGCTGCTCGCCGTCGCGGCCGCCCGCTTCATCGAAAAATCCCGGCTCGGGCAGGGCCTGCAGGCCATTCGCGACAACGAGGAAGCAGCCGAGTCGGTCGGCGTGCCGACGCTGAAACTGAAGCTGTTCGCCGCCACGGTGTCGGGTGCGCTGATGGGAATGGCCGGCGCGCCTTTCCCGCTCTATATGAGCTTCATCGAGCCCGCTTCCTCCTTCAGCCTGAACTACGCCGTCTCGGCGCTCGCCATGCCGATCATCGGCGGAACGTCGAGCTGGATCGGGCCCGTGATCGGGGCGGTGCTGCTCGGCGGCGCGCAGCAGATCGTGACCGTGACGGTGTCCTCCGAACTGAACGTGCTCATCGTTGGGCTGTTGCTCGTGGTCTTCGTCGTCGCCGCGCCGCAGGGCATACTCGGCCTGATGCGGCGGCCAAGCACGCGGAAAGGCGAGTCGTGAGCGCGCCTTTGCTCGAGGTCAGGGCGCTGTCGAAGCGCTTCGGCGGTTTCAGCGCGCTGAGCGAAGTGAGCCTCAGCGTGCGTGCCGGCGAACGGCTCGGCATCATCGGCCCGAACGGCTCGGGCAAGACCACGCTGATCAACTGCATCGCCGGTTCGTTGCGCGGCGACGGCGGCGGGATCGTGTTCGAAGGCGCGGACCTCACGCCGCTCTCGCCTCACCGGCGCTGCCGGCTCGGCATTGCGCGCACCTTCCAGGTACCGCGACCGTTCGCCGGCATGACGGTGGAGCAGAACGTGGCCGTTCCGCTCCACTTCGTCGCACGGCATCGTTTCCTGTCCGTCGCCGATGTGCGGCGCGAAGCGGGTGGCATCCTGGAGCGCACCGGATTGCGCGGGAAGGCCGACGCCTTGGCGGGTTCGCTGACCCAGATCGAGCTGCGCAAGCTCGAGCTGGCGCGCGCGATCGCGATCCGGCCGCGCCTGCTGCTGCTCGACGAAGTCATGGCCGGGCTTTCCGCGGTCGAGGTCGACGAAGTCCTCGAAATCCTGGCGACGCTGCAGGAAGAAGGGGTCACCGTCATCATGATCGAGCACATCATGCGCGCGATCATGCGTTTCTCGAACCGCGTCGTGTGCCTCGACGCAGGACGCCTGGTCGCGGACGCGCCGCCCGCCGCGATCGTGCACGACGCCGAGGTGCAGAGGATCTACCTCGGTGTTTAGTCTCGCGATCCGCGATCTCGAAGCGGGCTACGGGGCGGTTCGCGCGCTGTACGGCGTGTCGCTCTGCCTGCGCCAGGGGGAGACCGTGGCGCTGCTCGGCACCAACGGCAACGGCAAGAGCACGCTCATGAAGTGCGTGATGGGCCTGCTGCGACCTACGCGCGGGTCCATCGTGCTCGAGGCGGACGGACGTGCGGTCGAGTTGACCGGGAAGCCGCCGCAGGACATCGTCTCGCTCGGCATCGCGATGGTGCCGGAAGGACGCCGCCTGTTTCCCAAACTGACGGTCGAAGAAAATCTGCTGCTCGGGGCCTACCGGCGGCAGGCCCGCGCTTCGATCGGTCGCAATCTCGCCCTCTGCTACGAAACTTTTCCGGTGCTGCGCGAGCGGGCGCGACAGCATGCCGGCAGCCTGAGCGGGGGCCAGCAGCAGATGCTGGCGATCGCCCGTGCCGTCATGTCGTCGCCGCGCATGCTGCTGGTCGACGAGCCTTCTACGGGCCTGTCGCCACTGCTGGTCAGGCATACGATGAACATGATCGGCGAGCTGAAGCGGCGCTTCGCGTTGACCGTGCTGATGGCCGAGCAGAATTTCGCCGAGGCAAGCCGGATCGCGGACCGCGGCTACATCATGGTGCACGGCGCGATCGCCTTCGAAGGCTCGAACCTCTTCGAGCTGCAGCAAAGCGATCTCGTGAAGAGCCATTACCTGGGCGCGTGACGAAACGATGAAGACAGACACTGGAGAATGCAGATGACGGAACGGCCGCGCATAGGCTGGATCGGGGCGGGTCGCATGGGAGTGCCGATGGCCGGCTTCATCCTCAAGGCCGGCTATTCGGTGAAGGCGTTTTCCCGCACGGCTGTGAACCGCAGGAAGCTCGTGGCGCAGGGCGCGCAGGAAGCGGCGAGCGTCGCCGAATGCGCGCGCGAGGCCGATATCGTTTTTTCCAGCGTGTCGGACGATGCGGCGCTGCGGGCTGTCGCGCTCGGCGAAGAAGGCGTGCTCGCCAATCTTCGCCGCGACGCCATTTTCGTCGATACCAGCACGGTATCCGCAGAGGTTTCCGCCGAGATCGGAAAAGAAGCCGCGCGCCGCGCAGTGGCGTATCTTCGCATTCCGATCTCGGGTAACGCCGCCTCCGCGCAGCGCGGCGAGGTGACTGCGCTGGTGTCCGGCCCGCAGGCGGCGTGGGAGACGGTGCGGCCCGTGGTGCAGGCCTTCAGCACGGAACAGGTGTACCTCGGAAGCGGCGAGGAAGCGCGCTACATGAAGCTCGTCATCAACGCCCTGGTCGTCAATCTCGCGCAGTCGATGGCGGAAGCGTTCGCGCTCGGCCGCAGGGCGGGACTGGACTGGAACCTGATGCTCGATACGATCGGGCAGAGCACGATCGCTTCGCCCTGGGTCAGGGCGAAAGTCGCCCAGATGAAGGCGCGCGACTTTTCTCCGGCAATGACCACCCGGCTAATCCTCAAGGACATCGATCTGATGCTGGCGGCCGCCAAAAAGAACGGCGTGCCGATGCCGCTGACCGCAGCCACGCGCGACGGCATGCAGGCAGCGGTTGATGCGGGCTACGGCGAGGACGATTACATGTCGACGGTCAAGGTGACCGAACGGCAGGCCGGCCTTCCGACCGATAGACTGGGCTGAAGAGCATGGCTGGAAAAAATTCCTCGCGCCCGCAACGCGCAATCGTGATCGGCGGCTCGCTCGCCGGCCTGCTGGCGGGCAATCTGCTGCACCGGATGGGCTGGGACGTCGTCATTTTCGAGAGAACGACCGGCGTCATGGAAGGGCGCGGTGCGGGCATCACCATTCTTCCGGGGCTGGTCAGCGGATTCCGGGCGGCAGGCGTGGACGAAACCGAAGAGTCGTTCGGCGTTCTGCTGCCCGGGCGCATCGCGCTCGACAAGGCCGGCCGCATCGTCGCCGAAAAACCCTTTTCGCAGGTCATGACCTCCTGGCGGCGGCTGTACGAGTCGCTCAGGGCGATGTTCCCTCCCGAGCGCTACCGCGGGGGCATGACGCTCGAACGCGTCGAGCAGGACGATCGCGGAGTGACGGCATTCTTCGCGGGCGGGGAAAGAGCCGATGCGGACCTGCTGATCGCCGCCGACGGCTTGCGCTCGACGGTGCGCCAGCAGTTTCTGCCGCAACTCAGGCCTTTCTATCCCGGCTATATCGCCTGGCGTTGCCTGACCGACGAGAACGCCTTGTCCGAGCCCACCCGCGCGACCTTGTTCAGCCGCTACGCGGTGTGCGTCGCGCCCGGCGAGCAGGGGATCGGCTACGCTGTGCCCGGGCCGGACCACAGCATGGAGCCCGGCCGGCGCCAGTACAACGTCGTCTGGTACCACCCGGTAAGAGAAGACGACCTGCCCCGGCTGATGACCGACGATGCCGGCCGTCATCATGCGAACGGAATTCCTCCCGCTCTGATCCGGGAGCGACTGCGCAGCGAAATGGCGCAACTGGCGAAAGATGTCCTGGCGCCGCAGTTCGCCGAGGCGGTCGAGAAGGCGCGGCTCGTGTTCTTCCAGCCGATCGTCGACCTCGAATCGCCGCGCCTCGCCTTCGGGCGCGTCGCCGTGATCGGGGACGCGGCCTTCACCGCGCGGCCGCACGTCGCAATGGGCGTTCCCAAGGCGGCGGGGGACATCCTTGCGCTGATGGATTCCCTGCGAAACGCGCACGCGGACATCCCGTCCGCGCTCCGCACCTTCGAAGAGCAGCGATTGCGCATGGGACGCGCCATCGTCGCGCGCGGGAAATATCTCGGGTCCTACATGGAAGCACAGTTGAAGCCCGCCGAGGAGCGCCGCCTGGCGGAGGCGGCTCGCATTCCGGAGCGGGTGATGCTCGAAACCGCCGCGCCGATGGACTACGAGCGGCTCGCCGCCGACGCCTAGCTATCGCTCCTTTTCGTTCATTCAGATCACGGGATATCCAGTGACGCAACGCTCAGATTTGCGCATCGCCGTTCTGCCGGGAGACGGCATCGGCGTCGAAGTGATGGATGTTTGTCTGCAGGTACTGGATGCGCTCGCCGCGCGGCTCGGCGGCTTTCGCTTTTCCTGGAACCGGCTGCCGGGCGGCGCCGGCGAGTACCGCCGAACCGGCAACGCTTTTTCCGACGAGTCGATGAAGGAGGTCGCGCGCGCCGATGCCATCCTCTTCGGCGCGATGGGCCTGCCCGACGTGCGCTATCCGGACGGCACCGAGATCGCGCCGCAGCTCGACATCCGCATGGCGCTCGAACTCTACGCCGGCGTGCGTCCGATCCGCGCCATCCCCGGGCTGCCGGGCCCGCTGCGCGACCCGCGCGCAGCCGAAATCGACTTCGTCGTCCTGAGAGAGCAGACCGAGGGGCTGTACCACTCGCGCGGCCGAGGCACCGTGGAGGACGACACCGCGCGCGATACGATGCTGATCACGCGCGCGGGCTGCGAGCGCGTCTTCGACTACGCCTTCCGGCTCGCGCGGCGCCGGCGAGCGCGGGGCAGGCCGGGAAAGGTGGCCTGCGTCGACAAGGCCGGCGTCCTTCAATCGTTCGCGTTCATGCGCCGGGTTTTTCTGGAACGCGCGAAGGCTCATCCCGATATTGATTCCGAATGCGCCAACATCGACGCCACCGCGCTGAACCTGGTGCTGAAGCCGTGGAGCTTCGACGTGATGGTCACCGAAAACATGTTCGGCGACATCCTGTCCGATCTCGGCGCCGCGCTGGTCGGCGGAATGGGAGTCGCGCCGTCGGGCGATATCGGCGACAAGCACGGCCTCTTCCAGCCCTGTCACGGCACCGCGCCCGACATCGCGGGATCCGGCAAGGCCAACCCGACCGCGATGTTTCTCTCGGCGGCGATGATGCTCGAATGGCTGGGCGAGCGGCACGGCGACCGTCGCCTGCTGGAAGCAGCGCGAGTGCTCGATGAGGCAGTGCGCGGTGCGTTCAAAGGCGCAGGCGTGCGGCCGTTCGAGTTCGGCGGTGCGCACGGCACGCGCGCCATCGCCGATGCGGTTCTGGAGCGGGTCGCGGCGCCATGAACGCGAGCGCGCCCCGGGTTGCGGTTCCCGCACGCAACCTGGTGGGCGAAAGCCCGGTATGGAGTGTGGCCGAGCAAGCGCTGTACTGGGTCGACGTGGAAGGAAAGCGGGTGCAGCGTTGGGACCCGGCGACGAACCGGGTCCGACATTGGGACATGGGCGAGGCCACAGGCTCGATCGGGCTGCGCCGAGGGGGCGGGCTGGTGGCCGCCATCCGGACCGGCTTCGTATTTCTCGACACCGAAACCGGGACGCTGCGTCCGATCGCCGATCCGGAAAGCGACAAGGCCGACACCCGCTTCAACGACGGCAAGGTGGACCGCCGCGGGCGCTTCTGGGCGGGAACGCGTAACTTCCGCGACCACAGCCGCGCGGACGGCTGCCTCTACCGCCTGGACCCGCAGCTTTCCATCCATCGCCTGCTCGACGGCATTCGCTGCCCCAATGGCATCGCGTGGAGCCCGGACGACCGGACGATGTACCTGTGCGATACCTGGATCCGCTGCATCTTCGCCTTCGATTTCGATGCCGACGAGGGCGTGCCGCACAACCGGCGCCTGTTCAAGGAACTTTTTCCCGAGCAGGGCTACCCGGACGGTCTGACGGTGGATTCGGAAGGCTTCCTCTGGAATGCGCACTACGACGGCTGGCGCATCACCCGCTATGCGCCCGACGGGCGCGTGGATCGCATCATCGCGATGCCGGTCCAGCACGTGACCAGCCTTGCGTTCGGCGGGCCGGGGCTGCGCACGCTGTTCGTGACCTCGAGCCACCTCCGGCTGACTGATGCCGCGCGCGCCGCCCAGCCGCTCGCCGGCCACGTGTTCGCGCTGGAGGCCGTGACGGCCGGTATCGCCGAACCCTCTTTTGCCGGCTGATCCCGGCATCGACGGCCCCCGCGCGCACCGCGTGGTCCTCCCCCAGACCGAAGCCGCGGCGGACCCGGGAGGCCGGCTACCCACCCGCGCCTTCCGCGCACGATGCCGCCATCGCGCCCGGTGGCCGCGCGTAAATCTTCGCGCCGACGGGATTTTTCTGCGGCGGCCGGATTGGGGCGGCGTAGCCCCCGGGCTGCGCACGCCGGAGCCTTGAAACCGGTTTGCCTCGACCCTATTTCCGTCCCTGCGTTGCGGACGCGGCCCGACCGGGCGCGGCCGCCGCTTCGATTTCAGGAAACTTCTGGCTCACAAAAGAGGAGTGTCTGTTTATGACCATTCGTCCGTTACACGACCGAATCATCGTCAGGCGCCTGGAGGAGGAGCGAAAAACCGCCTCCGGCATCGTTATCCCCGACACCGCCGCGGAAAAGCCGGACACCGGCGAGGTCGTCGCGGTGGGCACCGGCAAAATCACCGAAGACGGCAAGGTTCGCCCGCTCGACCTGAAGAAGGGGGACAAGATCCTGTTCGGCAAATACTCGGGACAGACCGTCAAGGTCAAAGGCGAAGAGCTGCTCGTGATGCGCGAGGACGACGTCATGGGCGTGCTCGAGGCCGCTTGATTCGCAGGAGACAGCCATGGCAGCAAAAGACGTCAAGTTTCATGATTCCGCCCGGGCGCGCATCGTCTCGGGCGTCAACATCCTGGCCGACGCGGTCAAGGTGACCCTCGGTCCCAAGGGCCGTAACGTGGTGCTGGAGCGCTCCTTCGGCGCGCCCACCGTCACCAAGGACGGGGTGTCGGTGGCCAAGGAGATCGAGCTGAAGGACAAGTTCGAGAACATGGGGGCGCAGATGGTCAAGGAGGTGGCCTCCAAGACCTCGGACGTGGCCGGCGACGGCACCACCACCGCCACCGTGCTGGCGCAGGCGATCGTGCAGGAGGGCATGAAGTTCGTGGCCGC